>Ga0299913_10006120_pt1 | contig 10377 bp, 7 predicted proteins | sample RVTome_9_FD_201360 | JGI IMG/M metagenome (GOLD analysis project Ga0299913, IMG submission 201360) | Soil microbial communities from uranium-contaminated site in the Upper Colorado River Basin, Wyoming, United States - RVT155D38 (version 2) ... | reverse complement strand
AGGTAGCCGCCGGTGGTGTGGAGGATGCCCTTCGGCTTCGCCGTCGACCCTGACGAGTAGAGGATGTAGAGCGGGTGCTCGGCGTCGAAGCCCTCGGCCGGGCACTCGTCGTCGGCGGCGTCGAGCAGCTCGTGGTACCAGCGGTCGCGGTCGTCGTCCATCGGCGCGTCGTTGTCGGCGTGCTGGACGACGACGATCTTCTCGAGCGACTTCAGGTCGCCCATGCACTCGTCGACGTCCTTCTTGATCTCGGCGGTCTTGCCCTTGCGCCGCGCGCCGTCGACGGTCACGAGCACCTTGGCCTCGGAGACCTCCATGCGCTCCTTGACCGACTCGACGGAGAAGCCGCCGAAGACCACGTTGTGCGGCGCGCCGATGCGGGCGCACGCCAGCATCGCGACGACGACCTCGGGGATCATCGGCAGGAAGATCCCGACGATGTTGCCCTTCTCGACGCCGAGGTCCTTCAGCGCGTTGGCGAGCTTCTGGACGTCGCGGTGGAGGTCGTCGTAGGTGACGTCGCGCTCCTCGCCCTCCTCCCCGCGCCAGTGGAACGCCACGCGGTCGCCGTTGCCGGCCTCGACGTGGCGGTCGGCGCAGTTGTAGGCAACGTTGAGCTTGCCGCCAACGAACCACTTCGCGTTCGGGGGATCGGACCAGTCGAGCACCTGGTCCCACTTCTGCTCCCAGTCGAGGACTTCCGCCTGCTTCTCCCAGAAGCCCTCGAAGTCCTCGTTGGCCTCGTCGTAGATCGAGTCGTCCGAGATCAGGGCCTTCTCGCGGAAGTCATCCGGCGGCGGGAACTTGTCCTGCTCGAGCAGCTCCTCGAGACGGCTCTCCAGCGAAGTGGTGTCGGCCATGCTCTCTTCCTCCCGATCTCCGTCGCTTGCGCGCTGGACACTAGTGCCTCGCCAGCGCACACCACGACCCGAGGCCGGTCTCCGACCTAAACGCAGCTCGTGGAACGCCCGCTCAGGCCCGCGAGTACAGCGACTCGCTCTTGCGGGCGGCGTAGGTCCGCTGGGCCGCGGCGCGCGCCTCGCCGAACGTGGTCATGCCCTGCGCGAGAAGCAGCCGGAGCTGCCCGAGGAAGATCTCCCCGGTGAGGATCGCGTCACCGAGCGCGGTGTGGCGCCCGATCACGCTGACGCCGAGCCGCGCCGCCATCGCCTCGAGCGAGTGGTCCTCGTGACCCGGGTGCACGACGGCGGAGAGCAGCAGCGTGTCGAGCACGGGCTGCCTGAGCCGGACGCCGGTCTGTGCCTCCTTGAGCTCGATGAACCGCAGGTCGAAGCCGACGTTGTGCCCGACCAGGACGGTGTCCTCCGCGAAGCGCGCGAAGTCGGGCAGCACGACGTCGATCGTCGGCTGGCCGCGCAGCAGCTCGGGAGTGATTCCGTGCACCGCCACGGACGCCGGCGGCACCGAACGCCGCGGATCCACCAGCCGGTCGAAGGTCTCCCGGCGCAGCAGGCGAGCGTTGACGATCCGCACGGCCCCGATCGAGACGATCTCGTCGCCACCTGACGGGCTCAGGCCTGTCGTCTCGGTGTCGAACACGGTGTATACGAGTGCATCCAGCCGGCGACCGTCCCACCCCGCGGCCTCCTCGGCGGGCTGGAAGAGGTCGAAGTCGTAGAACTCCGGCCGCCGCTCGACGGTCTCGCCGCGCGGGGTCGCAAGCGTCGGTCGCGCCCCCGGCGTGACGGCGGCGAGCGGCAGCAGCAGTCGCACCCATGCACCGCCGGCCTCGGAGCCGGGCTCGCACCACAGCTCGCCGCCGTGGTCCTCGACCACGTCGCGCAGCGTCGGCGCGAGCGCGCCGCCGACGCGCCTCAGTGGCTCCGACGCCCAGGCGCGCAGCGTCTCCTCACGCAGGGGCTGCCCCTCCCAGCCGAGGCCGAGCCGCGCGTGGCGGCCCGCCTGCCGCAGCTCAAGGCGCAGGTGCTCGACGCCCGCATCGGCTCGCAGGTGCTCAGCGAGGTGACCGGCTGCCTGGACGACCGCGTAGCTGTCCACCTCCAGCCACAGGTCGTCGGGCGGGTCCGTCGCCGTCACGCTGAGCCCCTCCTCGAGGCTGCGCCGCAGCGCGGCGAGCAGGTCGCGCCCGAGCATCTCCTCGAGCGACCATTGAGCCCGTAAGTCGCCGGCGTGCTCGCGCACCGCCGCTTCGACGAGCTCGCCCAATCCGACCGCCTCGTGGCGGATGACCTCCTCGAAGCGCTCACGCTCCGCCCCGACCAGCTCGGGGTAGTCGAGCATGCTCTCCACGGCGGCGCGGATGGTCGCCACCGACGCGCGGGCGCCTTCGGTGAGCGACTGCAGCAGCGCGTCGCGTTCGCCGCTGAGCTCGGCGGCCCGGGTGACGTCCTCCAGGCTCAGCACAAAGCCGGTCAGCTCCTCGCCGGCGCCCCGTACCGACGCCACCCCCACGCGCAGGAGCTGGCCGCCGGCGGCCGTTGTGGTCAGGCGCACGCTCGGCGCCGCGCTATCGGACGCGCCACAGCTCAGGCGCTCGAGCGCGTGGGCCAGCAGCGATCGATCGAGGATCCCGAACACCGAGCGTCCCAGCCCGACCAGCCCCGACGTATCCTCGTCGGGGTGCAGGAGCTGTGAGGCGGCGTCGTTGTAGAGCAGGATCCGGCCGTCGTCGTTGCAGACCAGCACGGCCAGCCGCAGCTCTGCCATCAGCGCCGCCAGCCGGTTGCGCTCCTGCGCGAGATCGGCGTGCGCAGCGTCGATCTGCGCGGCGACGTCCTCCTCGGCGTCCTGCAGGCGCTCGGCGAGCTCGTTGACCGCGGCGGCCACGCGGCGCAGCTCCGCCGGGCGGCGGACCGTCACCCGATGGCGCGGGTTCGCGCTGGCGATCAGCCGCGTTTCCTCCGCCAGCCGCCGGGGGGCCATCACGTACAGCCTGAAGGCCGACGCGACCACCACGCCGAGCCCGATCCCGAACAGCACGACGACGCCCGCCGCCAACGCCGCCTCCTCGCGCAGGATGCGGTCGAGCACCGAGCGGTCGCCGGACGCCAAGTCCGAGCGCACCGCGGCGATCAGCGCCGCGAGCGCGGCGGCGCCGTAGGCCAGCAGCGCCGCGAGCGCGAGCGCGAACTTCAGCCGCACGCTCACGCGCCGTCTCCGAGCAGGTCCGCGACGCGCGCCACCAGCTCGCGGGTCGAGAACGGCTTGCTCACGTAGGCGTCGGCGCCGAGGGCGAGTCCCTTCTCGATCTCGATGTCGCGACCCTTGGCGGTGAGCATGACGATCTTCAGCTCGGTCCAACCGTCCGCACGGAGCTTCTGGCAGACCTCGAAGCCGTCGCGGCGCGGCATGTTCACGTCCAGCAGGACGAGGTCGGGCCGGAAGCTCTCGACGCCGGCGAGCGCCTCGTCGCCATCGCGCGCCACCTGCGTCTCGTAACCCTTCTGGCGCATCAGGAACTCGAGGGACACGACGATGTTCGGTTCGTCGTCGACGATCAGGATCCGGACGGCCATCAAGACCCTCCCGAATCGACGCTGACGGGGTCGCCGGCCCGCACCAGCGGCAGCGTGAACGAAAACGTCGCGCCGCGCCCCGGCTCACTCGAGACCCACAGCTCGCCGCCGAGGTGGGCGACGATCTGGCGGCTGATGGGCAGCCCGAGCCCTGTCCCCTGCGGACGGTCGATCATGGCCTCGCCTCGCTGACGGAACTTCTCGAAGATGACCCGCTGGTCGTCGGCGCCGAGGCCCGGCCCGTTGTCGCGCACGTCGACGCGCGCCTGTCCGCCGGACACGCTCAGCTCGACGGCCACCACGCCGCGCTCCGCGGCGCAGAACTTGGCCGCGTTGGAGAGCAGGTTGAGCACGACCTGCTTGACCCGGTCGCGGTCTGCGGCGACGGGCGGAACGCCATCCGGCGCGCGCACGGTCAGCTCGGCGCCGCGCTCGGCGAAGAGCTGCGCGGTCGCCACGGCGGACTCCTCGATGACTTCCTTGAGGTCCACCTCGGCCATGGTCCATTCTGCCCGCCCGGACTCGATCTTGGACAGGTCGAGCACCTGATTGATCAGTCGCGACAGGCGCTCGATCTCGTCGATCACGATCCGCAGGAAGCGCTCGCGCTCGCCCGCCGGCAGCTCGGGGTTGTCGAGCAGGATCTCGGCGAACGCGCGCATCGACGTCAGGGGCGTGCGCAGCTCGTGCGTCACGGTCGAGACGAAGTCGTCCTTGAGCCGATCGAGCTCCTGCAGCCTGGCGTTGGCCGCCCGGAGCTCTGTCGTCGCCGCCTCGAGCTCACGCGACTTGCCCTCGAGCTCGCGGCTGTAGGCGATCACCTGCGAGGTCTCATCGAGGATGTCCATCACCTCGTCGATGCCGAGCGGCTCTTCGTCCACGACCGAGGCGATCATCACACGCGCCGACGCCGCGCCGATCGAGCCCGCGAGCAGGCGCTCGACATGGTGCACCAGCTTGGCGTCGGCGCGGTCGCCGCTCGCCCGCCCGAGCCCTTCCTCGTAGCCGGCGAGCGCCTCGGCTGCGCGGCGCTCGTCGCCGAAGCGGGCGAGCAGCGCCCGCAGGTCGGCCACGGAGGCGCTGCCGCGCCAGAAGCTGGCGCTTGCACGCGGCTCGCGGAACGCGTCGACGAACAGCGCGGCCTGGCTGTGCTCGGCCGCGCTCTGGCGCGAGAACAGCGAGACACCGACGTAGGACCCGACGTTCACCAGCATGCTCCAGAACATCCCGTGCGAGATCCCGTCCATGCCCTCCAGGCCGAACAGGTGCTCGGGCCGGAGCGACTCGATCCCGAGCGGCCCCTGCTCGAGGAAGCTCTCGGGCAGCCATCCCGAGCGGGCGAACGAGGGCAGCAGCAGCGTGTAGGCCCAGACGGCGAAGCCCCCCGCCAGCCCGGTCAGCGCGCCGTTGCGGGTACCGCCCCGCCAGAAGATCCCACCCAGGATGGCGGGCGCGAACTGCGCCACCGCGGCGAATGACATGAGCCCGATCGCGACCAGCGCGAGTGTCTCCCCGGCGATGCGGAAGTAGGCGTAGCCGAGCAACAGGAGGGCGATAATCGTGCCGCGGCGGATCCCCAGCACGAGCCCCCGCAGGTTGCGGCCCTCGGTCACGCGCGTCACGCGCGCGCGAAGCAGCGCCGGCATGACGAGGTCGTTGGAGACCATCGTCGAGAGTGCGATCGCCTCGACGATCACCATCCCCGTGGCAGCCGACAGCCCGCCCAGGAACACGAGCAGCGCCAGCGCGTCCTGACCCTCGGCGATCGGCATGGCGAGCACGAAGAAGTCGGCGTCGACGCCGGCACCCTCGAAGCGGACCAAGCCGCCGAGCGCGATCGGCAGCACGAACACGTTGATCGCCAGCAGGTACAGCGGGAACAGCCACATGGCCTTGTCGAGGTGGCGCTCATCGACGTTCTCGACGACCGCGACCTGGAACTGCCGCGGCAGCAGGACGATCGCCAGCATCGACAGCAGCGTCAGCCAGAGCCAGCTCCCATAGCCGGCGTCGGGGCCGCCGAGGGTGAACAGGCGCTCGGCCTCGGGCAGCGCCGCCGCGCGATCGAACACGTCGCCGAAGCCGCCGAACAGGCCGAACGTCACGAAGCAGCCGACGGCCACGAAAGCCACGAGCTTGACGAGCGACTCGAACGCGATCGCCGCGACCATCCCCTCGTGGCGCTCGGTCGCGTCGAGCTTGCGCGTCCCGAACAGGATCGTGAACGCCGCCAGCACGAGCGCGACGTACAGCGCCTTGTCGGTCAGCAGCGACGTTGGCTCGCGCAACGGCGAGGCTACGTCGGGGTGCTGCAGCAGCAGGCTGAAGCTGTTGGAGATCGCCTTGAGCTGGAGTGCGATGTAGGGGACGATCCCGACCACGGCGATGACCGCGACGAGCCCGCCGAGCAGGGTGCTCTTGCCGTAACGGGAGGCGACGAAGTCGGCGATCGACGTGATCCGGTTGGCCTTCGAGATGCGGATGATCTTGCGCAGCACGACCCACCACAGCGCTGCCATCAGCGTCGGGCCGAGGTAGATCGGCAGGAAGCCGACACCGGTGCTCGCCGCGCGCCCTACGCTGCCGTAGAAGGTCCACGAGGTCGCGTAGACGGCGAGCGACAGCGCGTAGACCGAAGGCCTGGCGATGACGCTGCGACCGGCGGCCGCGCGCCGGTCGCCCCAGTGGGCGATCGCGAACAGCAGGCCGAGGTAGGCGAACGAGGCGACGAGGACGAACGCGGGCTCGAGCATCGGCTTAGGACCGCCGCACGATCAGCGCTATCAACGCGATCACGGTCGTCCAGGCAGCGAACAGGTAGGCGTAGAGCACCGGTACGCCGAGCACGCGGCCTTCACTGCTGAACAGCGACAGCAGTGGATAGTTGAAGAGCAGCAGCCCGAGGAGCGCCAGGGCAACAAGGCGCTCGCTCTTGCGACCGTTGCTCATGCGCGTCCTCTCATGTGGCCTCCGTCGCCCGGAACCGCCGCCCGGTCGCCTCCTGCTGGCGGCGGACGGCGCGCAGTGCCTCCTTCAGGCGGCGGCGCTCGAACGCGGACAGCTCGTCGGGGTCGATGCGGTTGCCCAGTGTCGCCCCGGCATGCAGGCTGCGGAGCTGCTCGCGCAGGCGCAAGCGCGTGAGGAAGCGGAACGTGTCGGCGAGTGCCTCCGAGCCGCCGCGGCTCAGCGTCCCGGCGTCCGCCGCGGCGTCAAGGCGCTCGAGCGTCGGCCGTGGGGTCGCTCCGGCCGCGAGCGCGTGCAGGCGTGCGAGCATCACGATCGTCGCGATCCCGCCGGCCTTCAGGTCGATCGTCCCGTGGTCCCGGCGCAGGCGTCCGAACGCACCCAGCGACGGGTGGACGCTCAGCGCCGCGCGTGCGAGCTGATGGAGGAACAGGCCGCGCCTGCCGGCCGAGGACAGGATCGCGTCGAGCGGCTCGAGCGCGAGCTCGCCGTGCACCGAGCGGAAGTCCATGAAGACCTCTGCCTCCAGCAGCGCCTGCGGCTCCGGCACTTCCACCCAGCGGCGGAAGAGCGCCCTCCACTCCGCCAGCGAGCGGCGCCAGTTGGTCGCCATGTAGCCACCCGGGCATCGCGGGAAGCCCGCCGCGATCAGACCGGCCACGACGCGGGCGGCCAGCGCGTCGAAGTAGGCGCGCGAGCTCTCCGTGTCCTCCAAATAGGCGAGCGCATTGTCCTGGTCGCTCAAGAGCACCTGCTCCGTCCGCCCGCCCGAGCCGAGCGTCAGCCACGCGTACGGGCATGGCGGCGTGCCGAGCGCACCTTCGGCCCGCCGCAGCAGCCGCACGGTCAGCGCATCGTTGAGCGTCGCGATGACGCGTGCGATCTGCAGTACGTCGAGGCCGCCCTTGAGCAGCCCTTCGGCCACCGCCGCCACCTCGCCCGCGTAGCCGGCGAGGGCGTCAGTGGCGCTGTCGAGCGCCTCGATCCGCCGCAGCAGGGCGAGCGGGCTCGTCGCCTGGTGGCGGAGCAGGTCGGTGTCCGTCACCACCCCGGCAATTAGCCCACCGCGCGTCAGCGGCAGGTGGTGGAAACCCTGCTCGAGCCTCCAGAGCAGCGCTCCGAACACCGTCGTGTCGGCCGGCAGGGAGCGGAGCGGGCGGCTCATGACCGCGCGCACCGGGGTATTCGGGTCCAGGTCGGCGGCGAGGACGCGGCTGCGCAGATCGCGGTCGGTGACGATGCCGAGCGGGTCGCCGGCGATCAACACCGAGCTCGTGCCGGCGTCGCGCATCGCCCTGGCGGTCTCCGCCACCGTCGCGTCCGGCATCACGAACAGCGGCGCCCGGCTGATGAGCGCCTCCACCGGCGTGGCCAGGTCGCCGCCTACGCGTGTGCTATCGAGGCCCGGCACGCCCTCGAGCGCCGCCTTCCGTCTCCCCGATCGATGCCATGGCGCCCGACATCGTCGCACGCCGCACCGGCCGATCCCGCGGGTGCCCGGAGCGCAGCACCCACGGGCCGACGGGCGAGCCGCGCCCGGCGACTAGTGCTCGGCCAGGGCCCTCTCGGCACCCAGGCCGGTCTCGGACCGGACATACAGCTCGTGGAAGCTACGCTCCGCCCCGCGCTCCTTCGACAGCAACGTCCCGACGACGCAGCCGATGAAGCCGAGCGGGATCGAGATCAGGCCTGGGTTGTTGAGGTCGTACCAGGTGAACGCACCGGTGTCGGGGGCCCCGGGAGCGCCACCCCACACGATCGGGCTGATGATGATGAGCCCGAGCGCGGAGACGATGCCGAACGCCACCCCCGTCACCGCGCCGGTCGTGTTGAAGCGGGGCCATGTGAGCGCGAGCAGCAGCGCCGGGAAGTTGGCGCTCGCCGCGATCGCGAAGGCGAGCCCGACCATGAACGAGACGTTCAGGCCCTCGCCGCCGGCGATGGCGACCGCCATCGCGATGGCGCCGATGCTCAAGGCGGCGACCTTGGCGGCCAGGACCTCCTCGCGGTCGGAGTCGCGGCCCTTGCGGATGATGCTCGACCAGACGTCGTGCGCCACCGCGCCCGAGGCGGACAGCACGAGCCCGGCCACCACGGCGAGGATCGTCGCGAACGCGATGCCGGCGACGATCGCGAGGAACAGGTCGCCGCCCGTCGTTCCTGCGCCGCCCCCGAGCTCCTCGGCCAGGTTCGGCGCGGCGAGGTTGCCGCCCTTGCCGGCCGCCTCCACGCCCCCCTGGCCGAGGATCGCGCGGGCGCCGAAGCCGATGACCGTCGTCAGCAGGTAGAAGAAGCCGATGATGAACATTGCGGTCACCACCGACGAGCGGGCCGCCTTGGCGTCCGGCACGGTGAAGAACCGCATCAGGATGTGCGGGAGCCCGGCCGTGCCGAGCACGAGCGCGAGACCGAGCGACACGGTGTCGATCGGGTTCTTGAGGAAGGTGCCAGGGCCGAGCGAGAACGTGCTCCCCTCAGCCTTGCCCTCCGTCTCGGCCTCGTTGAACAGCTCGATCGGGTTGAAGCCGACCCTCTCGAGCACGAAGACCGACATGACCACGATGCAGGCCATCAGCAGGACCGCCTTGATGATCTGCACCCACGTTGTCGCGAGCATGCCGCCGAAGACGACGTAGGAGAGCATGAATGTGCCGGTGAGCAGCACGGAGAGCGTGAAGTCGATGCCGACCAGCTTCTCGATCAGCACGCCGGCGCCCACCATCTGGGCGATCAGGTAGAAGGCCGCGACGTTGAGGGTGCCCAGGGCAGCGGCGACGCGCGCGGGGCGCTCGCGCAGGCGGAAGGCCAGCACGTCGGCGATCGTGTACTTGCCCGCGTTGCGCATCCGCTCCGCCAGCAGGAACATCACGGTCAGGAACGCCACGAGGAAGCCGATCGAGTACAGGAACCCGTCGAAGCCGTAGAGGTAGATCAGGCCCGCGATGCCGAGGAACGAGGCCGCCGACAGATAGTCGCCTGAGATCGCGAGACCGTTCTGGAAGCCGGTGATCCCGCGCCCGGCTGCGTAGAACTCGGCCGTGCTGCGCGCTCGCTTGGACGCCCAGTAGGTGATGACGAGCGTGATGGCGAGGACGATCGAGAAGACGATGACCGCCGTCGTGTTGATCTCGGCGAAGACGATCATCGGGGAGGCTCCTCGGGCGTGGTGGTCGCTGCGCGGCTGCCGGCGCGGCTGTCCGCGACGCGGCCGGCGCGCGCCTCATCGGTGTCCAGGTGCTCCCAGCGCTCGATCGCCTTCGCGGCGAGCGGGTCATAGACCTTGGCGGAGCGACTGAGGTACATCAGCCCGAGCACGAGCACCATCACGAACTGCGTGAGCGCGAGGCAGTAGCCGACCGTCAGGCCCTCGTAGACGCGGTCGGACATGAACTCCTCGGCGTACGCGGCGAGCAGGATGAAGCCCATGTACCAGGCCAGGAAGAAGATCGTCCCGGGCAGGACGAAGGCCTTCCGCTTCCGCACGAGCTCCTGGAACTCGGGCGAGGCCTCGATGGCCTGCCAGTCGATCTCCCCTCCAGGATCGCGCTGCGTGGTTGGTTCCGCCATCTCTCCTCCTTGTTCAGGCTGGACCCTCGCGAGCGGAGTATCCTCTATGCGCGGCGCTTACGCTTTTTCTTGAGCGAGGAGGGGTGCGGTGGGTCGTTTCCGGCGGACGACGCCGGCTCCGGCTCCGGCTGCCCCCGGCCGCGGCGCGCGAGCTGCGCCTTCTGGCGCTGGGCGCGGAGCTCGGCCTGGCTCGGCCACGGCTGCGCCTCGCCCGTCACCCACGCGGGCGGCAGCCCGTTCGGCCAGCGGCCGGCCAGCAGCAGCGCCATCGCGCCGAGCCAGAACGTCTGCACGATCGGCAGCGGCGAGAGGATCGGCAGCACGATCAGCGCGCCGCAGATGACCCCGA
>Ga0299913_10006119_pt1 | contig 10377 bp, 10 predicted proteins | sample RVTome_9_FD_201360 | JGI IMG/M metagenome (GOLD analysis project Ga0299913, IMG submission 201360) | Soil microbial communities from uranium-contaminated site in the Upper Colorado River Basin, Wyoming, United States - RVT155D38 (version 2) ... | reverse complement strand
GCGCGGCGGGCGACGGCGCGCCGCTCTCCGGCGTCGGCCTCGCGCTCTACTTCCACGGCGCCGGGTTCACCGGCAGCGGCGAGCGGCGGATGGAGTCGCCGGTGACGGTCCGGCTGCTCGACGACGGCCGGGTCGAGGTGCTGACCGCGATGACCGACATGGGGCAGGGGTGCGCGGCCGTCTTCCCCCAGATCGCCCGCGCCGCCGGCGGCCTGGCCGACGACGACCTGGTCTTCGCCCCGCCGGACACCGCCCGGGTGCCGAACTCCGGCCCGACCGTCGCCTCGCGGACCACGATGATCGTCGGCGCCACGATCGGCCGGGCGGTCGGCGAGCTGGCCGGGCGGGTGGTCCGCGCCTGGGAGGAGCGGCACGGGCCGGGCTGGCGTCTGGCGGCGGGACGGCTGGCCGGCCCGGGCGGGGCCGGCGTGCCCTTCCCGGAGGCGGCGCGCGCCTACCTGGCGGCCGGCGGCGAGCGCGCCGTGACGATGCACCACCGGCCGCCCGACTGGCAGCGGTTCGACGACGCGACGTACCGCGGCGCGGCCTACCCGGCCTTCGGCTGGGGCTGCGACGTGGTCGAGGTCGAGGTCGACCCGGACAGCCTGGCCGTCCGCCCGACCGCGGTCACCGCGGTGTGCGAGGTCGGCCGCGCGATCCACCCGGTGCTGTGCGCCGGCCAGATCGAGGGGGGAACGCTCCAGGCGATCGGCTGGGCGCTGTGCGAGGAGGTCAAGGTCGAGGGCGGCCGCTACCTCAACGACCGCCTGGCGACCTACGTCATCCCCACCGCCCTCGACGCCCCGCGGCTCACCGTCGAGCTGCTCGAGCAGCCGTACGAGGGCGGTCCGTTCGGGGCCAAGGGGGTCGGAGAGCTGCCGATGGACGGCGGCGCCCCGGCGGTCGCCCAGGCGATCGAGAACGCGACCGGCCTCGAGGTCCGCGAGATCCCCGCGACCCCCGAGCGGCTGTTCGCGGCGCGGCGGCTCGCGCCTCCGGCGGCGGACGGAGCCGCGGCGTGAAGGCCCGGTTCGCGATCAACGGCGAGGCGCGGGAGGCGGAGGGCGCGCCGCTCGAGCGGCTGCTCGACGTGCTGCGCGGCCCGCTCGGGTTGACCGGCACGAAGGAGGGGTGCGGCGAGGGGGAGTGCGGCGCCTGCACCGTGCTCCTCGACGGCCGGCCGGTGCTCTCGTGCCTGGTGCCGCTGGTCCAGTGCGCCGGGAGGGACGTCGTGACCGTCGAGGGGGTCGCGGCGACGGACGAGGGGCGGCGGCTGATCGAGCGGTTCGTCGCCGCGGGCGGGGTGCAGTGCGGCGCCTGCACGCCGGGCATCGTCGTCACCGCCTTCGCGCTCTTCCGCGACGACCCGGAGCCCGGGCGCGAGCGGGTGAGGGAGGCGCTCGCCGGCAACCTCTGCCGGTGCACCGGGTACGAGGCGATCCTCCGCGGCCTGACCGACGACGCGGAGCGGCCGACGGTGTCCTCCGCCGCCGACGTGCCGGTCGAGGCGCCGCCTGCGGAGGCCGGCGGGTGACCCGGCCGGCCGGCGGCGGCCGGGTCGGCGGGGACGACGTCGAGGACGGCGCGAGCGCGCGCTCGGCCCCGCCGCCGGCGGCTCCCGAGCTGGGGCTCTCGCCCGGCTCGCTCGCCGAGGCGCGGCGGGCGTTCGCCGGCGACCCGGAGCTGGTGCCGGTGGCCGGAGGCACCGACCTGATGGTCGCCGACCGCCTCCGCCGCGCGGCGCTCTCCCGGGTGCTCGACCTGACCCGCCTCCCCGAGCTCCGCGGCGTCGCCGAGGTCGAGGGCGGGCTCGAGATCGGCGCCGCGACGCCGTTCCACGCGCTGCGGGACCACCCAGAGGTCCGCCGCCGCTTCCCGGCCCTGGCCGCGGCGGCGGCGGTCGTCGGCGGCTGGCAGATCCAGGAGCGGGCCACCCTCGGCGGCAACGTCGCCAACGCCAGCCCGGCGGGCGACTCGCTGCCGGTGCTCCTGGCGCTCGAGGCGGTCGTCGTCGCCGACGGGCCGGGCGGGGAGCGCGAGATCCCGTACGAGCGGTTCCACCTCGGCTACCGGCGGACCGCGCTCGAGCCGGGCGAGCTGATCGTGCGGATCCGCCTGCCCGACCCGCCGGCGGGCAGCCGGCAGGCCTTCCGCAAGGTCGGCGCCCGCGAGGCGCAGGCGATCAGCAAGGTCGTCGTCGCCCTCGTCGGGCGGGTGGAGGACGGAACGGTCGCGCGGCTGCGGATCGGCGCCGGCAGCGTCGCCGCGACCCCCGTCCGCCTGCGCGCCGCCGAGGCGGCGGGGGAGGGCCGGCCGTGGAGCGCCGAGCTGGCCGACGACGTCGGCCGCGCCGCCCGCGGCGAGGTGGCGCCGATCGACGACGTGCGCTCGACCGCCGAGTACCGGTCCGAGGTCCTCGGGCGGGTCGTGCGGCGGCTGGTCCTCGGGCTGGGGGAGGGGGCGTGACCGGGAGCGCCGAGGCCGACCGGGACCTCCACGCCGACCTCCTCGAGGGGCTCGCTCCCGCGCTCGCCGAGGAGGCACGCCGGTACCCGGGGGAGCGCGCGCGGCGCCAGCCGGTGCACACGGTGTACGGCGGCGCCCACCTCTTCCGCGCGACGACCGCCCGGCGGCTCGGCGAGGCGGCGCTGGCCGCGCTCGCCGAGCACGCGCCGGACGGCGCCGTCCTGGCCGCCGCCCTCGGCGGTCCGGCCGACCCGGAGCTCGCCGACCGGGTCTACGAGCGGGTGGTCGACAAGCTCCGCCGCGAGCCGGTCGAGGACTTCCGGATCGACTTCGAGGACGGCTACGGCCCGCGCCCCGACGACGAGGAGGACGGCCACGCCGAGTCCGCCGCCCGCGAGGTCGCCCGCGGCGCCGCCGACGGCGGGCTGCCGCCCTTCGTCGGCATCCGGATCAAGCCGCTCACCGCCGAGCTCGGCCGCCGCGCCCTGCGCACCCTCGACCGGTTCCTCGCCACCCTGGTCGCCGAGCACAAGACGGTGCCCGAGCTCTTCGTCGTCACCCTGCCGAAGGTCACCCTGGTCGAGCAGGTCGCGACCCTGGCCAAGGCGCTCGCCCGCCTGGAGGAGCGGCTCGGGCTCGCGCGCGGCACGGTCGCGGTCGAGCTGATGGTCGAGACCCCGCGCGCCATCTTCGCCGCCGACGGCACGGTCGCCCTGCCGGCGCTCGTCGCCGCCGCCCGCGGGCGCTGCCGGGGCGCCCACTTCGGGACCTACGACTACACCGCGTCGCTCGGCGTCACCGCGGCGGAGCAGCGGATGGACCACCCGGTGTGCGACTTCGCCAAGCAGGCGATGCAGGTGGCGCTGGCCGGCACCGGCGTCCACCTCTCCGACGGCGCGACGAACGTGCTGCCGGTCGGCCCCCACCGCGGCGAGGGGCTCTCGGCGGCCCAGCGCGAGGAGAACCGCGCCGCGGTCCACGCCGCCTGGCGCCTGCACGCCGCCCACGTCCGCCACGCGCTGGTCGGCGGCTTCTACCAGGGGTGGGACCTCCACCCGGCCCAGCTCCCCTCCCGCTTCGCCACCGTCTACGCCTTCTTCCTCGGCGGCGCGGCGGCGGCCGGCCAGCGGCTGCGCGGCTTCGTCGAGAGCGCCGCCCGGGCGACGCTTTTCGGCGACGTCTTCGACGACGCGGCGACCGGCCAGGGCCTGCTCAACTTCTTCCTCCGCGCCACCGGCTGCGGCGCCCTCGGCGAGGACGAGGCGGAGCGCCTCTCCGGCCTCACCGCGGAGGAGCTCCGCGGCCGCTCCTTCCCGGCGATCCTCGCCGGCCGGGCGGGCGGGGCCTGACCGGCGATGCCGTACTGGGCGAGCGAGCTGGTCAACCTGGCGCTGCGCTGGGTCCACGTCGTCGCGGCGATCCTCTGGCTCGGCCAGACGGCGCTCTTCACCTGGCTCGAGACCCGGCTGCGGGTCGAGGCGGACGCGCAGGGGCGCGAGGTGTGGATGGTCCACGGCGGCGGCTTCTACCGACTCCAGAAGCTCGACTGGCAGGTGCCGCCGCGGGCGCTCCACTGGTTCCAGTGGGAGTCGATGCTGACCCTGGTCTCGGGCGCCGCCCTGTTCGTCTGGATCTACTGGATCGGCGGCGTCCTCCTGCCGCCGGACGCGGAGATCTCCGGCCTCGCCGCGATCGGCCTGAGCGTCGGAGCCTTCTTCGTCTCCTGGATGGTCTACGACCGGCTCTGGGACTCGCCGCTCGGCCGCCGGCCGCGGCTGGCGGCGGCGGTCAGCTTCGCGCTGCTCGTCGCGCTCGCCTGGGGGCTGGGCCGGGTCTTCACCGGCCGGGGGACGTTCCTGCAGGTCGGCGCGGTCCTCGGGACGATCATGTTCGCCAACGTCTGGGAGCGCATCCTCCCGGCGATGCGCGCCGCGGTCGGTGCGGCGCGGGCGGGCCGCGAGGTCGGCGCCGAGGTGCGCGCCCTGGCCGCGCGCGCCGCCGAGCGCTCGCGCCACAACACCTTCATGGCCTTCCCGGTCGTCTTCCTGATGCTCTCGACCCACTACCCGGTGACGACCTACGGGCACCGGCTCGGCTGGGCGACGCTCGCGGTCGGCGTGCTCGTCGGCGCCGCCGCACGCTGGCTCCTGAACCGGCACGAGGCGCGGCCGGTCGAGGGCGGGGGGCGCCCGGCCGGGGGAGGAACGAACCGATGAGCGGCATCAGCACCCACGTCCTCGACACCTCCCGCGGCCGGCCGGCAGCCGGCGTCGAGGTCGCCCTCGCCCGGCGGGGCGACGCCGGCGGCTGGCAGGAGGTCGGGCGCGGCCGGACCGACGGCGACGGCCGGGTCGGCGCCCTCCTCCCGGAGGGGACCTCGCTCGCCGCCGGCGAGTACCGGCTCGTCTTCGCGCTCGGCCCCTGGTTCGGGGCCCGCGGCGTCGAGTCCTTCTATCCCGAGGCGGCGGTCGTCTTCCGCGTCCGCGACCCGGCGCAGCACCACCACGTGCCGCTGCTGCTCTCGCCCTTCGGCTACTCGACCTACCGCGGGAGCTGAGGGCTCGGGGGGGGTCGCGGGCTCAGGCGAGGAGCTTCGCCAGCCGGAGGCGGGTGATCTTCGCCTGCTCGGCGGCGGCGACGCGGACCTCGTCGGCGGGGTCGTTGGCCAGCCGTTCGCGGAGGAGGGCGAGCATCTCCTCGCCGGTCTTGCCGGTGGCGCAGACGACGAAGACGAAGCCGAAGCGGTCCTCGTAGTCGCGGTTCGCCCGGGCGAGTTCGGCGCGGACCGCGGGCGGGTCGGCGGCGGCGCCGGCCTGCTCGCCGGCCGACCAGCGCGCGGCCCGGTCGTGCCCAGCCGCCCGCTCGCCGATCCGCGGGTGGGCGGCGAGCGCGTCGCGCCAGTCGTCGGCCGCGAGGTCCCACCAGACGCGGTCGGCCTCGTCCTGGAGCGCGTCGAGGTCGGCGAAGGGGCGGCGGGCGGCCATCTCGGCGGCCCAGCGGGACGAGCCGCAGCAGGCCCGAAACTCGGCGACGGCGACTGCGGCCGGCGCGCGATCGAGGGTCGCCAGGTCCACGGTGGTCAGCGCCCCGGCTCGGCCGTCCCGGTCGCGGCCGCTCCGGTCCTCGACGAGGCCTCCACCGTCGCGAAGACCCGCAGGCGGGCGACGCCGCCGTCGGGATGGATCGAGAGCCGTACGTGGGAGACCGGTCCGGCGGGCGGTGGGTCGAGCGGCAGGTCGTGGAGCGCGTGGGGCTGGAGCGGCGTGCGCGGGAGGAGCTCGCGCCAGGCGGTCGCCTCGCCGGCCCAGTCGCCGGGCGAGCAGCCGTCGAGCGCGCAGCTCGCCGGGGCGTTGCCGCGGAAGTGGGTGGTGTCGACCTCGACCCGGTGCGGCCGCCCCGGCCGGCCGAGCTCGACGACCGCCCAGTCGTGGCCCGGGCCGCGCCGCCGCCGGGTCTCCCAGCCGTCGTGCATGCCTCGGGGGGAGCCGGAGAGGATCAGGTGGCCGGGCCGGCCGAACGTGCCGTCGCTCGCCGCGACCACCCGGCCGCCGTGGGCCGCTGCGGCGAGGTCGACCTCGCCGCGGGCCGCGAGCCGCGGCCAGTCCGGCGCGACGACGCCGTGGACCCGCAGGCGGGCGACGCCGCCGTCGGGGTAGATCGAGAAGCGCAGGTGCGTGGCGGGGGCGTCGTCCTCGACCGGGAGCGGGTGCGGCGCGTCCGGGCCGAGCGGGGTGTGGGGGAGGAGCGGGCGCCAGCCGAGGTCCTCGGCGAGGAGCGTCTCGACGGCCGGCGCGCCGGGGAGATCGACCGCGTCGATCGCGCACGCCTCCGGCTGGTTGCCGCGGAAGTGGCGGGTGTCGACGACGACGCCGCGGACGACGCCGCGGGCGCCGAGCCGCACGATGCAGCGGTCGTGGCCCGGGGTGCGCCGCCGCCGGGTCTCCCAGCCGTCCATCCACTTGCCGCGCTCGGTGTAGCGGCCGTCCTCCCACACCGGCTCGGCCTCGCGGACCAGCGCCTCCTTCGGGGCGAAGAACTCGTCGTTCGCCCACACGACGGCGCCGCCCAGCCGCTCGCCGGCGAGGTCGATCAGCTCGGTGAAGTCGTCCACGAGGTCATCCACGCGTCAGGAGCTCCCCCCGGGGCGGGCCAGCGACCCGCTCCCCGTCGAACGCCGCGGTGCCGCGCAGGTAGGTGCGGCGGACGGCCCCGGCGAGCTCGCGCCCGGCGTACGGGGTCGTCGGGTGGCGATGGTAGAGCCTTTCGGCCTCGACCCGGAAGCGGGCCTCGGGGTCCCAGACGACGAGGTCGGCGTCGAGCCCCGATGCGATCGCCCCCTTGCGGTGGTCGAGGCCGGCGAGCCGGGCCGGGGCGGCCGACAGCCAGCGGGCGAGCCGGCCGAGCCCGACGCCCCGCTCCCGGGCGCCGGTCCACACCAGCGGCAGCAGGAGCTGGAGCGACGAGATCCCTCCCCACGCGGCCGCGAAGTCACCGCTCGCGAGCTGCTTGCCGGCCGGCGGGCTCGGCGAGTGGTCGCTGGCGACGAGGTCGAGGTCGCCGGCGAGGAGGGCCGCCCACAGCGCGTCGCGGTGGGCGCGGCCGCGGATCGGCGGCGCGCACTTCCACAGGGTCGCGCCGTCGGGGATCGACCCGGCGTCCTGGGACAGGTAGTGCGGACAGGTCTCCGCGGTGATCGCGACGCCGGCCGCACGGGCGCGGCGTACCGCCTCGACCGCGTCGGCCGAGGCCGCGTGGACCACGTGGAACCGCGCCCCGGTCTCGGCGGCGAGCCGGGCGACGAGGTCGACCGCCTCGGCCTCGGCCGCGGCAGGGCGGGAGGCGAGCCAGGCCGCGTGCCGGCGGCGTCCGGCCGCATCGGCCCGCTCGCCCCACCCTTCGTCCAGCCGCTCGGGCAGCTCGGCGTGGACGAGGAGCGGCGCGCCGAGGCCGGCGAGCAGCGCCATCGCCGGCCGCAGCTCCCGTTCGCCGACCGCCGGGAACTCGTCGACCCCCGAGGGCGCGAGGAACGCCTTGAACCCGAGGACGCCGCCCTCCCACAGCGCCGGCAGCTCGTCGAGGTGGCCCGGCACGACCCCGCCCCAGAGCCCCACGTCCACCGCCAGCCGGCCGACGGCGGCGGCCCGCTTCGCCGCCAGCCCGGCGGCGGTCGTCGTCGGCGGCAGGCTGTTGAGCGGCATGTCGACGAACGCCGTCACCCCGCCGGCCGCCGCCGCGCGGGTCGCATGATCCAGCCCCTCCCAGTCGGCCCGGCCGGGGTCGTTCGCGTGGACGTGCGGATCGACGACGCCGGGCGAGACCGCGTCGTCGCCGGCGTCGTCGAGCGGCAGCTCGGACGGCGGCTCGTCCCACGGCCCGACCCGCTCGAACCGCCCCTCGCGGACGACGACGGTCGCGGGCCGCACCCCCTCGGGCGTCACCACCCGGCGGCTGCGCAGCGCGAAGGACGGGGCCGGCATGGGTCGGAGGATAGCGAGAGCCCTAGCCGGCGAGCACCGCTCGCGCGATCTCCGCGGCCCGCTCGACCCGGTCGGGCAGCGAGATGCCGCCGAGCCAGCTCCCGCCGAGGTGGAGGCCGGGCAGCGCCCGCTCGAGCTCGGCCGCCAGCTCGACGTAGCGCCCGTGCCCGACCTCGTACTGCGGGATGCCCTCCGGCCAGCGGGCGAGGGTGCGGGCGACCGGCTCGCCGGCGAGGCCGAGGGTGCGCCCGATCTCGGCGAGCGCGACGCGGTGGATCTCGTCGTCGCCGAGCCCGACCGCGTCCGGGTCGGTCCGGCCGCCGAGGAAGACGGTGAGCGTCACGTAACCCTCCGGCGCGCGGCCCGGGAAGATCGACGAGGGGAACAGGCAGCCGAGGATGCGCAGACCCTCGCCTCGGGGCACGAGGAAGCCGAAGCCGTCCAGCCGGTGGCGGACGTCCGCGCGGCGGAAGCCGTACCCGGCGACGACGACCGAGGCGTGCGGGAAGGCGAGGAGCGGGTCGGCGGCGTCGCCGGCTGCGCCGGCGAGGAGTCGGGCGGTCTCGGCCGCGCCCGTCGCGAGGACGACGTGCGGGGCGGCGAGAGCTCCCGCGGCGGTCTCGACGGTCAGGCCGGCCCGCCCGCGGCGGACCGCTCGAGCGGGACTGCCGGTCCGCACCTCGAGCGTGCTGGCGAGGGCGCGGGGGAGCGCGGCGAGGCCGTCCCGGAAGCTGAGCAGAGTGCGGCGGCTCCGCCCGGAGCGGGGGACGGCCCTCCCGCGGGCCGCGGCCACCGCACCGATCACAAGACTCCCGTGCTCGCGCTCGAGGGCGGCGAGCCGCGGCAGCGCCCAGCGCGCCGAGAGCCGCTCGGGGTCGCCCGCCCAGACGCCGGAGACGAACGGCTCGACGACCGCCTCGAGGACCTCCGGCCCGAGCCGCCGGCGGACGAAGCCGGCGAGCGACTCCTCGTCGGCCGGGGGGGCGCTTTGGCTCGGGGCGGGTTCGTCGAGACCAGGCCCACCGCCACGCGAGCCCGAACCGACCGATCCCTGGCCGGACTCGGTGCGCCTCGAAACGACGTGCCGCGGGCCGGCATCACCGCCACGGCCGACGAACGGCTCGGCGAGGAGGCGGAGCTTGGCGCGCCCCGAGAGGAGCCGGGTGGTCAGGGCCGAGAGCGGGCCGGAGGGGAGCTCTACCAGCCGGCCCTGCCGGAGGATCCAGCGGCGCCTCGCCGACGGGCTCGCGGTCAGCCGCTCCCCGGCGAGCCCGGCGTCCGCGATCAGCGCGTCGAGCTCGGGCCGGCCGCCGACGACCGTGTTCGGCCCGAGCTCGAAGAGGAAGCGGCCGGCCGGCGACTCGACGGCCCGGGTGCGGACCACGCCACCGACCTCGTCAGAGGCCTCGACGACGACCGTGCGCAGGCCGGCGCGGGCGAGCCGGAAGGCGGTGGCGAGGCCCGTGATGCCGGCGCCGACGACGACGGCGTCGCAGCGCTGCGGGACCGCGGCCGGCGGGCGGTCGGGCGCCGTGGGCTCGGCGGCGGGCACCGGGGGCGTCGCCGTCAGGCGCCGCCGGACGGATCCGCGTCCGGCCCGTCCTCCTCGTCGTCGTCCGGCGGCGGCACCGCGATCGACTCGGGGGCGGAGTGCGGTATGCCGGGCTCCCTCGGCGCGAGCATCGCCGCGGGCCGCCGCTCGATCCGGGCGCGCTCGATGACGATCGGCGTCTTCGGCTCGTGGAAGGCGACCTGGTTCTCGTCGCCCAGCCACTTCTCGGTCACCTCGACGGCCCCGATCCGCTCGAGGACGTCGAGGCCCTCGACGACGCGGCCGAAGACGGCGTAGCGCCCGTCGAGGTGCGGGCGGGGCGCCAGGGTGACGTAGAACTCCGTCGACCCCGAGTCGGGGTCCTCGTCGCGGGCGAGGCCGACGACGCCGGTCTCGTGGGGCGGACCGCCGAACTCGCCGGGCACCGTGGGCTGGTCGTTCTCGCCCCCGTCGCCGGCCTGCGCCACGTGGCCGGCCACCACCCGGTAGAAGGGCAGCCCGTCGTAGAAGCCCTCCTCGACGAGCCGCCGGAAATTGGCCACGGTCTTCGGCGCCGTCTCGGGCAGGAGCTCGAGGACCATGCGGCCCATCGTCGTGTCGAGGACGACGACCTCCCCGGCGGCGGGCTCGGGCGGGGCCGGCGGCTCGCCGCCGGCGGCCGGCGGGGAAGCGGCGACGGCGGCGAGGAAGGCGATGGCGGCGGCGAGGGCGGCGGGCGGTCGGCGAGGTCTCGGCATTGGGTGTCCTCCGGCTGGCCGTCGATCGTACCAGCGGCCCGGCCGGCCGGCGCGACCCGCACGGCGGCGCTCTTTCGGCCCGCCCGCCGGTTGACACCTCGCCGCGGTGGGGTATAGGAAGGTGCCGACCGTTTCCACTACCGGG
>Ga0299913_10006118_pt1 | contig 10378 bp, 8 predicted proteins | sample RVTome_9_FD_201360 | JGI IMG/M metagenome (GOLD analysis project Ga0299913, IMG submission 201360) | Soil microbial communities from uranium-contaminated site in the Upper Colorado River Basin, Wyoming, United States - RVT155D38 (version 2) ... | reverse complement strand
TTCCGGCACCACCTCGATGGCGACGCGCGACGTCGCCCACTTGCACGCGTTGTCGACGAGGTTACCGACCATCTCCTCCAGATCCTGGCGCTCGCCGCGAAAGCGCGCCTGCGGAGGGGCATTGATATCGATCGCCACATCCCGGTCGCGATAGATCTTCTCCATGGTGCGCGCCAGCGCGGTGACCACCGGCGGCACCTCGGTCGCCGTGCCGATCATCGTCGCCCGCGCGGCGATGCGCGCCCGCTCCAGGTGCCGCGTGATCTGCTCGCTCATGACGCCGGCCTGCTCGCGCACTTTCACGGCAAGCGGGTCGTCCCCGCGCGCGGTCGCTTCGTTGACGATCACCGACAGCGGCGTCTTCAGCGCATGCGCGAGATTGCCGACATGCGTCCGGGCGCGATCGACGATCTCGCGATTCGACTCGATCAAGGCATTGGTCTCGCGGGCAAGCGGCCCGATCTCCACCGGGAATTCGCCTTCCAAACGCTCCGCGGTGCCCGACCGGATCGCCGCCAGCGCCTGAGAGATACGCGCGAGCGGCGCGAGGCCGAAGCGGACCTGGAACATGGTCGTGAGCAACAGTCCGGCCGAAAGAATCGCGAAGGTGAGAACCAGCGCGCGGTTGAAGCTGCGGACCTCGTCGTCGATCTCGAGCGCGTCGCCGGCAACCTTGACCTTGAAGCGCCCGTCGTCGCCAAGATCGATCAGCCGCTCCAGCAGACGTAGCTTCTGCTCCTCCGGACCTTGGACGTAGCCTTGCCGAATTTCGAGCGGGTTCTCGCTGACATCGAAATTGTCGAGATCGGGCAGCCTCGCGTCCCACAGCGAGCGCGACGTGCGCACCTCCGGCGGCGTCTTGTCGATCTGCGTCACCTGCCAATACCAGCCGGACAGCGGCAGTTCGAACATCGGCTCGCCAAGCGACTGCGGAAACTTCTCGCCCGGCTCCGCGGGCGTCGCCAGGTCGGACACCAGCGTGCGCAGATAGACATCGAGGCGGCGGTCGAATGAGCGTTCGACCGTATCCTGATAGAGCGAGGCCAATACCAGTCCCATGCCGGCCATGATGACGACGATCCAGGCGGTGGCCGACAAGAACAGACGCAGCGCGAGGGAGGTGGCGCCCATCAGAATTCAGGAAGTCTGGTCTTACCCATGATCTGGTCCAAATGCTTCACCTTTCGGGACCGGGCGCGGATCACGTGTTGGGCGGTGTGAGCAGATAACCGAGACCGCGCACGGTCTGGATCACATCGGCGTCGAGCTTCTTGCGGATGCGGCCGACGAATACTTCGATGGTGTTGGAATCGCGGTCGAAGTCCTGGTCGTAGAGATGTTCGACCAGCTCGGTGCGCGAGACCACGCGCCCGGCGTGATGCATCAGGTAGGAGAGCAGCCGGTATTCGTGGCTCGTGAGCTTGACCGGATTGCCGTCGACCGTCACCCGCCCCGTGCGGGTGTCGAGCCGCACCGGCCCGCAGGTGAACTCGCTCTTGGCATGGCCGGCGGAGCGGCGCAGCAGCGCGCGGATGCGCGCCAGCACCTCTTCGAGATGAAAGGGTTTCGCGACATAGTCGTCGGCGCCGGCATCGAAGCCTTGCACCTTGTCGCTCCAGCGGTCGCGGGCGGTAAGGATCAACACCGGCATGGTGCGCCCGGAACGCCGCCAGGATTCCAGCACCGAGACGCCGTCCATCTTGGGCAGGCCGATGTCGAGGATGACCGCGTCATAGGGCTCGGATTCGCCGAGGTAATGCCCTTCCTCGCCGTCGAAGGCGCGGTCGACGACGTAGCCGGCGTCGCTCAACGCAGTCGTGAGTTGCCGATTGAGATCGGGATCGTCCTCGATGACCAGGAGACGCACGGAAATTTCACCTCTGCCCGCCGGGTTTGCCGCCGGTGGACTTCAGCCGAACCGGGAGCCGCGACGTCTCAATGGTATCCGATTCAGGCGCCTTGTGGGCGGGAGTTCTGGGAATGAGGTGAATGGCCGGAGGACGGCCCAAGTGGGAAGGAGAGGTGGGACGGCACGGCAGGTCACGCCGCTTGGCCGCCGGCCGCATTCCGTGCCAAGCTTGAACAAATGAGCAAAATCAGCGCCAAACACAACGGGGGAAACCAATGAAGCGATCGTTCGTCGCGGCCTGCGCCGCACTTGTCTTGGCTGCAGCGTTTTCCGCAACGGCCCGGGCGCAGGATACGAACTACCCGACGCGTCCGATCAAGCTCCTGATCGGTTTCCCGGTGGGCGGCCTGCTCGATACCGTCTCGCGCATCGTCGGGGAGAAGATGGGCACGCTGCTCGGCCAGCAGTTCGTGATCGAGGCGCGGCCCGGCGCGGGCTCGACCCTTGCCACCGCAGCGCTCGCGAAGGCGGCGCCGGACGGCTACACGTTGATGATGATCAACGACAACGTCGCGATCAATCCGAGCGTGTTCAAGAGCATGCCCTACGACAGCGGCAAGGATCTGGCACCGGTCGGCTTCGTCGGCTCGGCGCCACTGGTGTTCGCCACCCATGCCGGTCTCGGGCTGAAGTCGGTCAAAGACCTGATCGCCATGGCGAAGGAGAAGAACGGCACCATGACCTACGGCTCGGTCGGGCCCGGCAGCCTGCCGCACCTGACCACCGAGCTGTTCACCCAATCGGCCGGCGTGAAGATGCAGCACGTCCCCTACAAGGGCGGCGCGCCGGCGCTCAATGATCTCGTCGCCGGGCACATCAACAGCATGATGACCAGCGCGGTGGTGTCGAAGCCGCACATTGAAGCCGGCCGCTTCAACGCGGTCGCCGTGATATCGAAGCAGCGCCTCGGCGTATTGCCCAACGTGCCGACCATGGCGGAGGCCGGCTATCCGGTGGAGGCGGCCTATTGGTTCGGCCTGATGGCGCCGGCCGGCACACCGCCGGCCGTCATCGCCAAGCTCGAGAAGGCGCTTGCCGAGACGCTCGCCGATGCCGCCGTAAAGAAGCGCCTCGCCGACCTCGGCGCCATCGTCACACCGATGAACGCCAAGGACTTCGGCGCCTACATCCAGAGCGAAACGGCGAAGTGGGCCGACGTTGTGAAGAAGGCGGGGCTGAAGTTCAACTGAACGGAGATCGCGGCGGGCCCCCTGCCAGAGGAAGCCCGCCATGAATCGGCGTCGCGGCTTCATTGCGCTCGCGCGTCAATGTCCATGCCACAGCCGCAGGCCCGCGACGACGCCCGCATGATCGGACGGCCACAGCCCTGACGGCGTGCGGTCGCTTGGCTTGTCGCCGACGAGCTTGATATCCCGCACCGAGAACCCGCCGCGGTACAGGATCAAGTCGACGCGCGTCGACAGCAGCGACTTCGCATTGAGCAGGTCCTCGTCCTGGCAGCAGGTGTAGCCCGGCAGCGACGGGAACTTCTCCTTCCAGGCGTCCTTGAAGCCGGCGCTGAGGAGGAGCTGATAGGTCGGGAACGTGGGGTCGGCGCTGTTGCTGGCATTCGCATTGAAATCGGCGGCCATGATGACCGGCATTGTCGTATTCGCCGCCGTCGCCAGCAATTCCGCCGCCTGCGCCAGCTGTGTCTCGAACGGCGGCGTCGGCTCCAAGTGCGTCGTCACGAAGCGAAACCAGCGGCCACGCAGCCTGACGTCGACTGACGCCCAGCCGCGCGTGTCGGTGAACGACAGGCCGATCGCGGCGGTGATCACGCGGTTCACGAGAAAGTGCTGCACCTGCATGTTGGTGAGCGCGAGATCGAGACCCCGGCGCGCGATCAGCACCGTCCGATAGGTGTGGCGCACACTGAAGCCAAGCGTGCTCGGCGCCTGCACATCGATGCCCGGCATGATCGCGACCACCTCATAGGGCCGGCCCAGGTCGTCAAGCTTGTCGAGCAGCAACTGCGTCTGGTCAGACACCACCGTCGTCGCGATCGGATCGCCGCTGCGCAAGATCGCCGCTTCCTGCAACCCGACGAGATCGGGGCGCTCGCGCGCGATCTCGCGCGCCACCGCCGCCATCCGCTCGGGCCGTTTGCTGGCCTGAATCTCCTGATAGGCCTCCGTCACCGCGACGACGAATTGTAGCTCCGTCGTTGCGGCAAAGATGGCTGCGAAGTTCGAGCCCTGGTACAGATTCCGCGTCATCACGCGCACGGTCGAGTCGTCGGCGCGCACCGCAACCGGCGCCGCCGCGAGCGCGGCTAGGCCGAGGCAAACGGCCGCCAGCCCGCGCCGGCTCGGCCGGAAGGCGGTCCAGAGTCGCATGCGACACTGCAAGCTTGGACATGTCATGATCGTCTTCCCCTTGATGTTGCGTGACCGAACGCAAAACACCCCGTTCGCGCCAGCGAACGGGGCTCATGCGTTGGCAGTTTTTTCTTAAGAGTGTTCGGGGAGAAGGCTAGCACCGCAGGCTGGCGGTTGTCGACGAGGTCAAAAGGGCAAGTTCGGGTTGCGTCTACCTTCTCCGCACCGCCTTCACCACCTCCCCGATAATCCCCGGCATCGCCTCCCCGGTCGTCGCCGCCTGCTTCTCCCGCGTCCGGCCGGAGACGTAGACGCCGAGCACGCCGAAGCGGGCGCCGAAGTAGGTCATCAGTAGCCCCGACAGCGTGGCGAAGCCGTTGATGCCGGCGGCGTGCCCGGTCCACAGCGCATGTAATAATGTGAGCGCGAACGCCGGGCATTCGACCAGCGACAGTTCCAGCGCATAGAGCGGCCGCCACCAGCGTTGCAGTACGTCGCCGCTTGCGGCTTCCGCCCGCATGGTCGCGCCGGTCTCGGCGAGCTGCGTCCTGCCGATCTCGGCCATCGCCTTGGCCCATTCGGCTTCCGCCTTCTGCGCGGCCTCGGCCGCGAAGGTGGAATCGGCGCTGCGCTCGGCGATTGCCGTCTGCACGGATTCCGGCATGGGCGCAGCGCCAAGCGCATCGGCGAGCAGTTTGCCTGCCGCGCCGCCGAGCGGACCGCCCAGCGCTGTGCCGAGGATCGGCGCCCCGAGGCCGATAACGGTTTTGGAAAGATCGTTCCAGTTCATGCGTTTACGGTCCTTATGCCGGTGCGAGTTGCTGCCGCTGCTGCCGCCAGCGCCAGAACAACCAAGCGGCGATGGCGGCGACGATGGTGATTGCGACAATGATGAGCACGGCCGACGGCTCGCCTGCCTGCGCGGCGGAAACTCCGCCTGCGGCAATCGCGCCGCCGGCCGAGTGCTTCTGCGCGGCCGTGTTGAGCGGCACGACGCCCTTTCCGGGCGCGGAGGTTGACACGTTGAGCGCGGTGATGGCCTTGTCCGCCAGCGCCAGCGATGCCGCCCTCACCTCCGCCACGCGTCGGCCCCAGCCCTTGCCGAACACCGGCCATGTCTTCAGCCGTTGCAGGAAGGCGAGCCGTTCATCGCAGATCCCGGTCACGATCGCCTTGGGCTCGCGCGCCTTCACAGCGGCAAGCGTCTGCGGCCCGACACGGCCGTCGTCGGCAACCCCGACGACCCGCTGCAGCACCCGCGCCGCGCGGCCGATGCCGGAGTTCACGCCGTAGTCGAATACGCAGTAGTCGACGCCCGCCGGCAACGCGTCGCAGCGGAGCGCATCCCAATACTTGGCGCGGTAGATCGCCTTCGCCTCGTCGAGCCGCATCGCCTTCACGTCGGCCGCGGTCGCGCCCGGTTTCACGTATTGGCGATAGTCGTGGATCGTGATGCCGAAATTGGTCGGCCCGCCGGGATCGGACGGATGATGCGTATAGCCGCCCTCGTGCGCCAGCAGGCGCTTTAGCGCCTCGTCGTAGTTCTCGATGGCCATTGTTGACCTCGCAGTCAAATGACGGCAGCCGGGACAATCGGCGCACCGCTCAAGTCGGATTTTTCAGGTTGAGAATCGAGGCGGTCTTTGCGGGCGCTGGCGCGATCCGCTGTCCGTCGTGCCCGATCTCTGGGCCCGCAATGACCCGGCGCCGGGCTATTGTCGTACCAACGCGTCGGCGGCTATGATTTCCGAACCATGGGCCGCATTTGCTATCTTCATATTGGCTTGCCAAAGACCGCCACGACCGCGATCCAACGTATCTTGCGGGAGCGCAGTGCAGACCTTGCCTCGGGCGGATTTTTCGTTCCGCAAACGGGTTTGCCGCACAGTTTGGTTCGTCCGTACGCAGGTCACGACCGACTCGGGAAATGGCTCGGTGGCGATCCGCAATTTGATAGAATTGGCCCTCGGTTCGCCGCGGAACTGAATGCGTCCAGCGCCGAGGCGATTGTTATTTCCTCTGAGTTGATCGCAAGAAGTCTCTTGAATCCCGATTTCACCGCAACGCTCTTTAACCGGCTATCGGCGCTCAATCTTGAGCCACGCGTCATTATGACCGTGCGCAACCAGCCGCAGCTATTCAACTCTGCGTTTGGCCAGCTCATCAAAGCATTTCGGTTGCTCGGGACGTTGCACGAGTTCATCGCCTCTCATGAAACCAACGCGCCATCTTTCAATATGAGGATTGCCGACGCAGTTTCGGCCCACGGCGCACCGCTCACTGTCCTGCGGCACGATTCGGAAATAATATTGTCTTTCTTGGCCGCGATTGGAGCGCCAAGCCCGGCCCAAACCCCCGCAACCAGCGAGCGCATCAATCAATCCGCCGGGCCGTTCACGATCGAGGTTGCCCGTACGGTCCACCGCACATTGCCCCAATTGACTCGGCCGGAGTCAAACGAGTGTTCCCTAATCTTAAAGCGCGTTCTGCAAGACACAGGCCTCGCCGATACCGGGTATTGCGGACTGACGACACAGGCCGCCCGCGAGATCGAGAAGACTTTCGCGGACTACAACAATGCTTTCGCTACCCGCGTTTGGGGGTGTCAATGGGCCGAAGTATTCGGCCCCGACATCGGGCAGGACTTTCAGCCAAATGACTATCAGATGACCGGCGTGCCGCCGGGCAAGGAGACCGCACTTGACCAACTGACCATTGAGGTCAAGCGACAGTGCGAACACATGCTTGAGCGTCGTCCAGAGGTCCAGCAACGCCGTGCTTACCGCACCCGCCGGGCGGCGATGAACCCATAGGCCGAAACCGACGTGCCGCCGGTGAAATTGGGGAGCGCCTTCAGGTAAATGGTCGTGGTCGTGGCGAGCGATATGCGGCCTGGCACGAGCGGCAGGCCCACGCCGGCGTTGCCGCTGCCGAGGGTAATCGCGGCGCCAGGATAGCCGTATTGCGCGCGCGACTGTGTATCGTCGTCGTATTCACTCACACTTGCTATGTCGGTCTTCATCACGGAAGCCGTGAGCCGCGTCACGCTCGGGCTCCCCGAGCCCTGGAATCCGACGACACCGCGCACGTCCCAGTCGCCGGCGCTGAGCGAGATCGAGGTGATGCTCGCAACGCTGTTGCTCGTCAGCGCAACCGCCGAGCCGGACGCGACGCTCGACTTGACGTACTCTCCGATATAGCCCGCCGGCGCATCGTCGTTGGTTCCGGTGCCTGGGAACGGAGGCTCGCCGCCGATCGGCATCCATTGTGAGCCGTCCCAGGCGAGGCGCGCATTCTCATCTTCAATGTGCGCGATCCACCCTTTCTTCGGCACGGCAAATTGCCAAGCATCGTCCTGCCAAGCCGCGATATCGCCGGCGTGCCCCGCCCAGGCGCCGGTCGGGCTTGGCCCCACGATCCAGCGCTCGCCGTCGTTCGGCGAACCCGGAGGCGCGGAGAGATCCCGGTCGAGCACCGCGAGCTGCACCAGCGTGTCGAGTAGCCGCAGCGCCTCATTGTGGGTGACGTGCTTTTGCGCCTGCGCCGCCGCGATGACGGGCAGGCCGAGATTGGCGGTTGTGTCGGTCATGAGTCGTCACCTTTCCGTCGTCCCCGCGAATGCTGGGACCCATACGCGGTGTGCTCTCGATAGGCCGGTGGTTATGGGTCCCCGCATTCGCGGGGACGACCGTGGAGAAAGTCAGTGCATGAGATCAGAGATTCAGCGTCGCCTCCGCGGCGAAGCCGCGGCCTACGGTGGCGGAGATTTGCGCGACGCGGATGTTGAGGCTCATCTGCGCTGAGCCGAAATCCGCGAGTTCATCGGCCGCGGCATAGAGAATGCTCGGCCCGTTTGCCGTCAGCGTCCGCACCACATCGCCGCCATCGAGGATATCGACGTCATAGGCTTGGCTCTCTTCCCCGAGCGGCACCTCGCCGGCGTCCCAGCTGTCGCCATCGATGCGCGTGCGGCGAATCCAGGAGATCGTCACACCGGCCCCGGAACGTCGTGCCGAAAGATGCACCGGCGCAAGCGGCTTCAGCGCTGTCGCCTGCGGCGTCACCGCAATCTGCACCGCTGATGGGTCGCCGTGGTCGCGCTCGCCGGCGACGATGCGCAGCATCATCGGCCGGCCGGAAAGCACCTGTGCATCCAGCAGCACGAACGGCGCGCCGGCGATAAGCGGCGAACCCATCGCGCCCTCGCTGCCCGCCTGCCCGCGCAACAGATGCGAAAGTTCGTAGGTGCCGGCCGCGACCAGTTCGGCTTCGCCGAATTGCAGCATCTCCCAAGCGCCGTCCGCATTACGCATAGCAACGGCATTGCGGCCGTTGAGCACCGCCAGGTCGGCAGCGGAGGACAAAGCCCCGCCATAGAGCTTCACCCGCACGCGGCTTGCGCGGTCCCAGCGCCACAACGGACCCGCCGGAAGATCGTCGAGCGTTTCGCCGACCACCGCCGGCGCCTCGGCAATCGCCAGCCGCTCGAAGCTCGATCCATCGGCGGAACGCCACACCACCATCGCGCCCGGCCAAGGGTCGGCGAACACGGCAAGCCAGGTGAGTACGCCGGTAGGCGCGGTCGGCAGCGTCGGCAGGTCGAGCACCAGCACATGCGCCGGGCCAAGCACCACCGGCAGCCGCGGCCGCCGCCGCCGCGGAGCGACGAGCGGCAGGTTGAAAATCTCCGGATCAATCCCGCGCGCTTCGATGCGCCGGCTTTCGGTATCGACGATCTCGTTGATCTCGATCAGCCGCCGCCGTCCGTTGGCGGTGAGGCCGATCACGTCGCCAGCGGCGAGCGCGAGCCGGCGGCGGCAGCGAGAAGCCGGCAGCTTCGCGGCCCGCCCACAAATCCTGCAGCCAGATCTCAGCGCGCCGTTCCGCGGCGGCATCGTGCGTCACCACGGCGAGCTCTGCGCGGGAAGCGCGGGTTGCGCCGACGACAAGGCGGCGCGAGGTTGCGGCGGAGCGGCGATACTCCCCGTTGATGTCCGTGAAGCCGAGCGAGATTTCGCGCGGCAGTTCGGTCTCCTGTGCGCGCACGAGGCGCACGGGCGCGGCGTTTTCGGGGAGAACAAGGTTCCCCTCGTTGAGTTCAGCGACCGGCAATCCGCCGCGCGGGCGGAACACCAGCGTCTCGCCCTCCTCCACCGCATCGAACGCATAGGCGAGCGCCAGCGGATCGAGCATGGCGCGCGGCGGCATCGGCCGGTCGACCAGATAGCCGTCGACGCTTTCGACTAGCGCCGAAGCATCGCAACCGCCGATATCGCAGTCGGCCAGGATCGCCGCGATCAGCGCATCGAGCGGCGCATTGCCGAGCCGGCCGGTGAGCCAGTGCCCGCTCTCCCAATTGGGCCCGTCGCTCCAGGCATCGAGCAGCGCGGGAAACGCGGGATACGGCCGCGCGTCCCAGGTCCACAAATGCAGCCCCGAAATGTCGAGCATTCGCCCGCCGTAGACCGGTGACAGCGGATTGTCGGCAAAGCTTGCGCCGAACGCGGGGTCGAAGCGGGCAAGCACCGCTTCCAGCGCGCGGCGCTGGATCAGGTCGTCGCGCGAGCCGTTGGAGAAATACGGCGCTCCGCTTTCCGACGACTTCGGATCGGGGAACACGCTCGGCTGGTTCGCGCCCTTGTCGACGGCGGGCACACCCAGCTCGGTAAGCCAGATCGGTTTGCTCTGCGGCGTCCAGTCCGTCGGACTGCCGAGCTCGACGCCGCCGACGCGCTCGTAGTGCGCGCTCGCCCACCAGTTCCACAGATCCTTGACGCGATACATCCACGGCTTGCCGAGACCGTCGGTGATCGGCGTGCGCGTCTGCGCGGCGCGCGCTGCGGCATCGGCGTAGTACCAGTCGTAGCCTTCGCCCCGCGACAGGTTAGCCGCGAGATAATCGCGGTCATAGATCGAGTCGGTCAACGCGCGATCAAGATGGGTCGCGCTGTCGCGCCAGTCGCTGAGCGGCGCGTAGTAGTCGATGCCGACCACGTCGATGTCGGGCGAAGCCCACACCGGGTCGAGCGGAAAGCGAACCTCCGTCGCGCCGGCATCGACCACGTGGGTGCCGTACTCGGTCCAGTCTGCGCCGTAAGTGACGATCGTCTCTTCGCCGAGGATCGTCTTCACCTCGCCCGCGAGCGTC
>Ga0299913_10006117_pt1 | contig 10378 bp, 11 predicted proteins | sample RVTome_9_FD_201360 | JGI IMG/M metagenome (GOLD analysis project Ga0299913, IMG submission 201360) | Soil microbial communities from uranium-contaminated site in the Upper Colorado River Basin, Wyoming, United States - RVT155D38 (version 2) ... | reverse complement strand
CCCTGAGCCCGCGCACGTGCTCCATCGACTTCATCTCGTCTCCGAGACCCATGATCTCCAGCTCTTTGACCGCACGGGGGGTTAGGCCGTCACCGCAGGTCTTCTCGCGGGGGAAGGACTTCTTCTCACAAACGAGGACGGAGTGGCCTCGGCTAGCCAGGTAATGAGCGGCTGCGGCCCCCGAGGGCCCGCCCCCGACGATGGCCACATCGAACTCGGTCGTCATGGCGGTGTCCTTCCCTCTCGGACCGGTCTAGCGCCGCATCCGGGAGCTTGTGAAAACTTTCACGAGCGAGGGAACGAGTCTACTCCCAGCGCCAGGACCGGCGGAAAGCCGGTCCTGCATTATTCGACGGTGACGGTACCGACCATCGAGCTGGGATGGAGGTCGCAGCGGAAGAAATACTCGCCGGCCTCGACGGCCGGGATGTCGTAGTCGATCGAGGACCCTCCGCCGATCTCGGCCCCGATGAACAGGTCCTCTTCGGCGGAATCGTCTTCGTAGATCGAGAGGTTGTGCGGGACCGTGTCCTGGTTGTCGAGGGTCAGGGTCGTCTCCTCGTCCGCCTTGAGGTCCAGCGTGTCGGTGTCGAAGGCGACCCCCGAGGCCACGACCGTGATCGCCCCGTTGTCTCCACCTGGGGGGGTGTCGCCGCCGTTCTCGGCCGGAGCCGAGTCGTTGCTCGCCAGCAGGAAGGCGATCGCCATGATCGGGATCAGCAGGTAGAGGAGAGCGAGGGCCGGGGAGCGCCTCTCGCCGGAGTCGTGCGCGCTGATGGCTGGGACGCCGGTGCCGACGAGCTCGTCGATCAGCTTGCGGCGGGCGTACATGTCGGCCTGGCCCTGGAACTGGGCCTCGCTGGAAACGGCATCTTCGGGACGCAGACGGTTGCCGGACGGGGTTCCGTGGATCACGCCCGAGGGCTTCGCCTCGGCAGGTGCTTCGGCGACCGCTACCGGGGCCGCTTGGGCTGCCGGCGCGGACGCGGTCTCTGCGGCCGGAGCCGCGGGCTCCGCGGGTGCGGGGGCCTGCTCCTGGGGGACCTGGGGTGCCTGCTGTTCCTCGGATGCCGCCGGGGTCTCTTCCGCCGCAGGAGCCTCTGCCGGGGTTTCCTCGGCGGCCTCTTCGGCCGGCTCGGCCTCGGCCGGTTCCTCGGCCGCCTCGGCCTCAGCTTCGGCCGGTGCCTCCCCTCCTTCGAGATGCGGTTGCGCACCCGGCCACCACTTGGGCTCTTTGGGATGCGGGGACCCGGCTTCGGCCCGGGCTCTAGCAGCCTTCGCTCGACCTTCCGCGACCGGAGCGGCACTGCCCTTCGACTGCTCCTCGGCGAGGACCTCTGAATACATCTGTTCCGGGTCGGCCACTTGATCTCCTGATCGGTGGGGGGATACGCGGTGGCAAATCTAACAAGGAGCGGGCCGCGCCCGAAGACGGTCAGTGCGTTCGTGTGACGGCTGACCGCATCAACTCCTGCAGGGCCCCCCTGGCGTCGGGAGCGACCGGTGCCTCATCGAGCGCTCGGGCCGCGTCTGTAGCGAGCTCCTCGATCAGAGCTTCGGTCGCGGCACGGGCCCCCGACACCTCGATCGACGCGCGAAGGCGAGAGATGTCTTCGCTCGAAAGGGTCGATCCGCCACCCCACTTGGCCATGAAGAAATCTGCATCGTCACCTTCCAGAAGGTCGGCGGTCTTGGCGAACAACATGTTGCGCTTGCCCTCGCGGATGTCCGAATCCACCGGCTTCCCCGTGGTGGCCGGGTCCCCGAACACGCCCAGCAGGTCGTCGACGAGTTGGAACGCCTCACCGAGGGGACGGCCGAACCTCCTGAGGGCATCGAGCAGCTCCTCGTCAGGATCCGCGAGGCGGGCGCCGATCAAGAGCGGATGCTCGATCGAGTACGACCCGGACTTCAGATTCGCTATGCGGCGAGCATGAGCCTCGTCGATGGCGACGTGATGCGCTTCGAGATCCATGTATTGACCCGCGATGACCTGTTCGCGCATCTCGGTGAACTCCGCGAAGGCCGTGGACAAGGTCTCCGGCGAGAATCCCGACGCCCAGAACGCCGAGTCCGCCAGCACGAGAGCGAGGTCGCCGACCAGCAACGCGCGCTCCATCCCCATGAGAGCCACGGTCGACGGCTGGCCCCGCCGTTCGTCGGCCGAATCCATGATGTCGTCGTGCACGATCGCGAACGTGTGCAACAGCTCGAACGCGGTCGTCAGCCGCACTATCTCGGGGCAGTCGGGCCCCCCCGCTGCACGGAAGGCCCAGTAACAGAATGCAGGGCGAAGGCGCTTGCCTCCCGCGACCACCACGCGCTCGATCTCGTCGATCAACGCGGTCGCTTCGGGGACCGCGGCTCTACGTTCCTTCAGGAAGGCGCGGATGCGCTCGTCGATGAGAGCGGTGAGTGACACGTGACCTACCCTAGTGCGATGAAACTAGCTGTTGCGCTGGCCGTCGTCGTCATCGTCTCGACCGCTTGTAGTTCGGGAGCCGAAGGACCGCCGGCCGGAGATCCAACGCTGGAAGGCGTGATCGTCGCGATCGATTCGGCCGCGATCGACGAGGTGACCAGCTTCACCCTTAAAGACGGGGGCGACACCTACGAGATCTACATCGCCGACGACGTCGAGTACGGCTTCCCCCTCGGCCATATGCAAGAGCATCTGCAGGGCGCCGAGCCGGTGAAGGTGGAGACCGAAACGCGCGACGGGAAGCTCTACGCGCTGACGATCGAGGACGTCTAGAGGCCCTTCAGGGCTGTGGCGAGCTCGCGCTCGGTCACGGTGCCCTCGTACTTCGCTACGACCCGGCCCTTGGCGTCGACGACGAAGACCCAGGGCTCGCTGGGCAATCCCCATTCACGGACGGCCTTGGTGGGCTTGAGGTTGGAAGGATCGTCGAGGTTGTCGTACGGCTCGACGTGGATGAACGTCACGGCGGGGAAGTCCTTCGACGCGCGTTTGACGATGTTCAACGTCGGTGCGCAGACGGCGGAGGTGCAGAACTTCGGGGTCGCGAACGTGAGGACGAACGGCTCGTTCGCCGCCAGCGCTTCGTCGACCGACATCCGGTAGAAGTCCGGATCGGGGTGTTCGTCGGTCGAGATCTCGGACAGGTCCTTGACCTCCTCACCGGTCGGCGTGTCGGACGCCGGCGCGCGGGCGCCGATCGCCGGGGTGGTCCCTTGCTCGGCGACATCGAAAGATGCGTTGACGGTCTCGTCCAACCCGTCGCCGGTGACGGATACCTCGGCCCCCCATGACCCTGCGCTGTCGAAGGTCGCCCTGGCCATGTAGAGCCCGCGCCCCCCGGGGATCGTCTCGATGAACTCCATATCGGTGCCGAAGGCGGACTCGGTCTCCGATTCGGCCAGATCGTAGAACTCGATGTGCATATCGATATCCGCCGATCCGATCGGGGCATCGTTCGAATCGAGCAGACCCACGAGGAAACGGTTCTCGCCCACGACGATCTCGGACGAAGCGAAGACGGGGTAGGCCTCGGCGTCCGCGAAGGCCCCGCCGAAACGAGATCCTGTCTCCCCCGTTGCGGGGGTGGGAGCGTCGCCACCACCGCAAGCCGACAGGCCGAGCAGAGCGACGAGAAGGAGGCCGAGCAAGCGGTTGTTCACGGGGGCGAGACTACTTTCAAGCCCAGATAACATCGGTCGCCCCATGTCTTCGGTCCGTCGCCTCGCGCTCGCTTCCACCCTCGCGACCTTCGTCTTGGTCGCTATCGGTGGCCTCGTCCGCGCCACGAAATCGGGTCTCGGGTGCGGAACCCACTGGCCGGATTGCTCCGGCGCGGTGATCCCATTCTTCGGGAACCGCGCCGTCGTGATCGAGTTCTCACACCGGCTGATGGCCTCCGTTGTGGTGATCCTGCTGGCGATCCTAGCGGTGGCGATGTGGCGCCAGACCGACGCCGGCAAGCGCTTGAAGTGGGCTGCGGTAGGTGCGTTCGGCCTGGTCATGTTCCAAGCGCTCCTCGGGGCGGCGGTCGTGTGGTTCGAGCTCAAGGCCGACCTCGTGGTGCTACATCTCGCTGCGGCGATGACGCTGGTCGCGGTCCTCATCTACCTGTCGCTCTCGACCGCCGTCGCCGATGGCTCTCTCGCTCCCATCTCCGACGCGGCCATCGCCCGCAAGGCGCGCGCGGCTGCGCTCGGGGTCCTCGTCCTGCTCCTGGTGGGCTCGTACGTGACCGGTCGGTCGGCCGGCTACGTGTTCGAGGACTGGCCCCTCATGGGCGGGAAGCTCATCCCGGACCTGTCATTCGAACCGGCCGCGATCCACTTCCTCCACCGCGGCCTGGCGGCGGTCGTAGGGGTATTCGTCTTTGTGTTCGGTAACTCCGTGGCGCGGCGCAGGGACGAGCTCCCCAAGCAAGCGCGGTTCGCTCGGGCAGCGATGGGTCTCTTCGCCGTGCAGGTCCTCCTGGGGGCGCTCAACGTCTGGAACCCCCCGCCGGGACTCGTCAACGAAGCTTTCGTTTCCTTGCACCTGTTGACGGCGGCCCTGATCTGGGGTTGCCTCGTAGCCGTTTCCGTCCTGTCGCACCCGTCGCTGCAGAGCACTCGCTCCACGCATCCGGTGCGTGCTGCAGCCGTCTACGAAGGGGGGGCCTGATGCAGAGACTCGTTACGGACCCCACTGGGGCGATAACACTCGAAGACCAGGACGCACCCGCCGAGCACGACGGCACCATGGGCTTGCGTGACCGGATCTCGGCATACATCGCGCTCACGAAACCCCGGATCATCGAGCTCCTGTTAGTGACGACGGTGCCCGCGATGGTCGTTGCGGCCGGTGGATGGCCGTCGACCTGGCTGGTGATCGCCACTTTGATCGGAGGGACCCTGTCTGCCGGAGGCGCCAACACGATCAACTGCTACATCGACCGCGATATCGATCAGGTCATGCCGCGCACGAAACGGCGGCCTCTCCCCACCCACCGGGTCGCCCCCCGCAATGCACTGATCTTCGGAGCGACCCTCGGCATCGTTGCATTCGCGTGGCTCTGGGTGACGGTCAACCCCCTGGCGGGGGCCCTCGCCACCGCGGCCTTGTTGTTCTACGTCTTCGTCTACACGCTCGGAATGAAGCGCTCGACGCCCCAGAACATCGTGATCGGCGGTGCGGCGGGTGCCATGCCCGTGCTCGTCGGTTGGGCCGCGGTGACTGAGTCGGTCGAGCTCCCTGCCCTCGCGCTGTTCGGGATCATCTTCTACTGGACACCGCCGCACTTCTGGGCCTTGGCCATGCGCTACGAGAAGGACTACGCGGCGGCCGGGGTCCCGATGATGCCGGTCGTCTACGGGAAGGCAGAGACGACGAAGCACATCTTGCTCTACAGCTTCATGCAGCTCGCGATGTGTCTTGCGTTCTTCTCGACCGCTCGCATGGGCGCGATCTATCTCGTCACCGCGATCGCTCTCAACGTCACGTTCATCTACGCGGCGTTCAAGCTGTACCGCGACCCCACGCCCAAGCGGGCCTGGGGGCTCTTCCGGTTCTCTATCTATTTCCTGACGGTGCTCTTCGCGGCCATGGCGGTCGACGTCCTCGTCTAGCCTCTCTACGGCGGAGGGACCTACTCGACGGTGACGGTGCCGATCATCGATGAGGGGTGCAGGTCGCAGCGGAAGAAGTACTCGCCTTTATCGAGCGCGGGGATCTCGTAGTCGGTGCCCGCTCCTCCCGCGACCTCCGAGCCTACGAACAGCTCCTTGGACGCGGAGTCGTCCTCGTAGATCGCGAGGTTGTGGGGCACGGAATCCTCGTTGTCGAACGGGAGCGTGGTCTCTTCGCCGGCCGGGAGGGTGAGCGTGTCCTTATCGAAGGCAACCCCCGCAGCAGAGATAGCCGTTCCACCGGAACCTTCGGCGGCATGAGCGGCCTCGGTGCCGTGTCCGCCGCCGCCACCGAACCCGATCTGCGCCAGGACGATGCCGATCACGATCGGATAGGTCACCACGACGAACAACTCAGCCAGGGTCACCGAGTCCATACGGGGCTTGGAAGCCACGATCGCGCAGGCGATGAGGATGTTCGCCGCCATCATCAAGGCGACGGCAGTGGCTGCTTCCTTCTCGAGCGACAACAAGATGCGCGAGAAACCGAACGCGGCCCCCCCGATGACGACGAGGGCACCGATCGGTATCGCCACGATCAGTGGAACTCGTACGCGGACGCCGGCTACGAGATCGGGACGGCTACTCATTTCCGCAGGTCCCACACTTCCAGTTCACGTTCGAAGTCCTCCCATGCGAGCTCTTCGGTCACCGGCCGATTCTCCTTCGCGTACCAGCGGAAGAAGATCAAGGCTATGACGGACCACAGTATCAACCCACCACCGATCTTCATGAGCAAACCGGCGACCATCTGATCGGTGACCGCCGACATCCCCCAGATGCGCGGGGCCTGCGCGTAGACCTCGTAGATCGGCGTGGTCGCGAAGGTGAGGAACGAGGCAGGGACGGTCGGAAGGAAAGACTGACCCAGCAGGAAGAGCATCTTGCCGGGCGGGTGCAAGACCCCGAGCTCGGGCAGCGGCGATACGACAACCCACCACATCACGAGCGACGAGAACACGAGCAGCAGGTGAAGAGCGAAGTGTCCGGGCTCGTTCGTCACCGAGAAGTTCACGATCACCGGCCAATGCGTGAACAGGATCACGCCGTTGAACAAGGCCAGAGCGATCAACGGCTTGGTCGCGAAACGGACCGCCGGCATCACCGGCCGCAACAGCTTGCGCAGTAGAGGGGCCGGTAAACCCAACAACAGCAGGCCCGGGGCTATCAGCGAGAAGAGGGTGTGCTGGACCATGTGGATGCTGAAGAGGTAGTTCTCGGCGATGTCGTGGATCGGCCAGTCCGCCCCCACCCACAGCACGCCGAGACCCCCGAAGAACGCGACCTTCTGGATGCCGCTGGCGCTCACGCGCTCGTCTTGAGGCTCTACCCACCACCGCAGCGCGACCAGGTAACCGATCGCTATGAAACCGAAGAGCAGCCAGACGTCGGGATGCGGATGGAACCTCCACGCCGAGCCGGTCAGGGCTCCGTCCGCGAGTTGCAGCATGGCCGCGTGCTAGGCGCCGAGGCCCGGAGCCGGACCTCCCAGGGCGAAGAACAACCACAGCACCGCACCGAACACGAGCAGTGCAAGGATTATCCCCGTGACGAAGAAACGTCTGAACGTGCGGCTGTCGAACTTCAGGTGCATGAAGTAGAGCCCGACCATCGCGAACTTGACGAGGGCCAGGAGCATCAAGGTCACGATCAGAGTGGTTTCGCTCAGACCGGTGATGTAGGAGGCCGCCACCTCGATGGCAGTGAGGATCGCCAGGATGATGGCGACATTGACGTATTTACGCGGCGAAGGGTGGTCGGCCATATGCGGGTCGACGACGTGCTCCATGCTCGTTCCGGCGTCGAGATCGGTCATCGTCTTCTCCCTAACCTTTGGTCGGTACGAGATAGATGACCGTGAAGATCACGATCCAAACGATGTCGACGAAGTGCCAGTAGAGCCCGATCAACTCGACCTTCCGCGCGCCCTCGGACGCGGGCTCGAGGCGGCCCGCCCAGGAGAAGCCGACCAACGCCAGCAGCATCAAGATACCCACCGTCACGTGGGCTCCATGGAATCCGGTGAGCACGAAGAAGCTCGAGCCGAACGTCGAGGTGGACAGCTTCAGACCCTCCTCGACGAACGTCGAGAACTCGTAGACCTGGCCTCCGATGAAGGAGAGGCCGAGGAAGGCGGTGGCCAGCAGCCAGATCCGCAGGCCGCGGTGGTCCCCGCGCTGGATCGCGGCAAGAGCAAGGACCATCGTGAGTGAAGACATCAGCAGGACGAACGAGCTGACCGACGTGAAGGGGATGTCGTAGATCTCGTGCGGCGTCGGTCCGGTGACGACGCGGTTGCGGTACAGCAGATAGGTCGAGATCAACGAGCCGAAGAACAAGCACTCCGAGCCGAGGAAGGCCCACATCGCGAGCTTGGTGTTGTCGAGCCCGGTCGAAGTGTGGTGCTCGACCGTTGCTTCGTGAGTGCTCATTCTTCCGCCGTTCCGGGCTCGAGTACCCAGCCCATCAGAGACAACAATGTGATGAGGATCCCGCCGCCGATCACGAGCGGCGCGAACGACCATTCGTTGAAATAGATGACGCCGTACGCCGCGATCGGCATGCCGAAGGAGGCCAACATCGGGAAGTACGACGGGGAAGGCAGGTGGATGTGCTCGGTGTGTTCCTCGTGCCCATCCGCACCCCCGGCGATCACGGGCTGAGGCTGCTCTTCCGTCCGCCCGTACTTCTGGTCCCAGAAGTCGTCACGCTCCCGTACGACCGGGATCGTGTCGAAGTTGTGCTCGGGAGGAGGTGAGGACATCGCCCATTCGAGGGTCCGGGCGTCCCACGGGTCGTCGCCGGCCTCTTCGTTCTTGGCCTTGCTCACGACGACATTCACTAGGAACACCACCATCGACAACGCGATCGTGAACGCCCCAACGGTCTCCATCATGTTCCAGAAGTCCCAGCCCATCCCTTCCGGATAGGTGTAGGTCCTCCGAGGCTGACCCTGAAGCCCCACGATGTGCATCGGCCCGAACGTGAGGTTCATCCCGATGAAGAACAGCCAGAAGTGGATCTTGCCGAGTCCTTCACCGAGCATGTGACCGAAGACCTTCGGCCACCAGTAATAGAAGCCACCCATCAATCCGAACAGTGCCCCACCGAACAGGACGTAATGGAAGTGGGCGACGATGTAATACGTGTCCGTCTGCTGAGCATCGTGCGGGACGATGGCGTGGCTGACGCCGGACAACCCACCGATGATGAACAGCGCGACGAACCCGACGGCGAACAGCAACGGTGTCTTGAACCGGATATCGCCCCCCCATAGGGTGCCGAGCCAGTTGAAGATCTTCACTCCCGTAGGAACCGCGATGAACATCGTCGTTGCCGCGAACACCGAGTTCCCGACCGGACCGAGCCCGACGGCAAACATGTGGTGGGCCCACACACCCCAACCCATGATCCCGATCGCGGCCCCCGCGAAGACGATGGCCGCATAGCCGAAGATCGGTTTGCGAGCGAAGGTCGGAAGGATGTCGGACACGATCCCCATCGCGGGCAAGATCATGATGTACACCTCGGGATGACCGAACAACCAGAACAGGTGTTGCCACAACAAAGGATCACCACCGAGCGCCGGGTTGAAGAAGTTCGCGTCGAAGGCTCGGTCGAACATCAGCTGGAACAGCGCTACCGCGATCACCGGCATGGCGAACAGCAGCAGGAACGAAGTGACCAGGGACATCCAGATGAACACCGGCATCTTGAAGAAGGTCATGCCCGGCGCGCGCATATTGATGATCGTGATGATGAAGTTCACGGCACCGGCGAGGGACGCCACACCGAGGATCTGAAGCCCAAGGGAGTAGAACGTCATCCCGTTGCCCGGCAACGAGGTGCTGAGCGGCGCGTATCCGAACCAACCACCATCGGGAGCTCCGCCGAGGAAGAAGCTCGAATACAGGAACAGGCCTCCGACGAGGAAGACCCAGTAGCTGAAGGCGTTCAGCCTCGGGAACGCCACGTCCCGGGCGCCGATCATCAGGGGGATGAAGTAGTTCATCAGCGCGACCCCGAGTGGCATCACGACCAGGAAGATCATCGTGAGCCCGTGCATCGTGAAGAACTGGTTGTACATCTCGGCGCTGAGGACCTCACCGTTCGGAGTTGCCAGCTGCAAGCGGATGAACAGCGCCTCGAGCCCTCCGACGAGGAAGAAGAAGATGGCCGTCGCGCCGTACATGATCCCGATCTTCTTGTGGTCGACCGTCGTCATCCAACCCCAGAGCCCGGTCTTGGCGGTCGGGCGCGCGAGCAATCCCCTGCGCCTCGGGATCGTCTCTACATGCGTTGCCACTGCTCGTCCCCTCTCATCTACTCGAGGCTCATAAGGTAGGCCACCAACTGGGTTATCTCTTCCTCGCTGAGGCCGTAGTCCGGCATCAAGGCTCCGGGCTTCATCGCCGGCGGATCCCGCAACCAGTCGGCCAGGTTCTCCTCGTTCGTCTCGAACATCGCGCCGGCGAAGGTGGTGCGGCTGGCGAAGTGGGTCAGATCCGGAGCCGTGGTCGCAGCTGCATCCGTCCCCGCGATCGCATGGCAATTCACACACGAACCCTCGAGGAACAATTTCTCACCGGCGGCAACGTCGGCCGATGTAGCCGCGGGCTTCTGTTGCTCCGAGACCCAGGTCTGGAAGTCCCGTGGCTCGTGCGCGAACACGATCAGCCGCATGTTGGCGTGGCTGAGACCACAGAACTCCTTGCATTGACCCATGTAGCGGCCG
>Ga0299913_10006116_pt1 | contig 10378 bp, 7 predicted proteins | sample RVTome_9_FD_201360 | JGI IMG/M metagenome (GOLD analysis project Ga0299913, IMG submission 201360) | Soil microbial communities from uranium-contaminated site in the Upper Colorado River Basin, Wyoming, United States - RVT155D38 (version 2) ... | reverse complement strand
CGGCGACGACGTCACCGCGAGCGTCCTGACCGCCCTCGGCCTGCGCGACCTCGGGGTGCGGTCGATCTTCGTCAAGGTCGTCTCGGAGACGCACGCCCGCATCCTCGAGAAGCTCGGCGTGGGCGACACGATCTTCCCGGAGCGCGAGTCCGCGCAGCTTCTCGCCAAGCGGATGGTGAGCAGCTCGGTGCTCAACTACGTCTACCTCGGGCCGTCGTTCTCGGTCCAGGAGGTCGCGGTCCCGGAGAGCTGGGTCGGCCGGAGCCTGCGCGACATCGAGCTGCCCCGCAAGTACAACGTCAGCGTGATCGCGATCCGCGACTATCTCTCGGGCGAGGTGACCCCCGTGCCCGACCCCGACACGCCGCTCAAGGGCTCGGAGGCGCTGCTGGTGGCCGGGCGGGACGAGGCCCTCGAGCGCGTCGCCCGCGTCGGCTGACCCCGCGGGCGGGAAGCCTCTCGGGACTCCTCAGCCGGCCTCGGCGGGGCCGCGGACCAGCCATCCGACCGGCCGCCCGTCGGCGGTCGCCAGGAGCTCCACCGGTTGCCCGTCGAGGCGGTGGACCTCGCCCGCCAGCTCGGCCAGGTCCTCGGCGGCGTCGAGCCGCCGCCGCCCCGGCCCGCGGATCCACTCGACGACCGCCTCGCGGGTCGCGCCGCCGGCATCGAGACCGCCGGCCAGGAGCTCGCCGTCGAGCCCGTAGACCGCCACGTCCGGCCCGAGCCTCCGGACCAGCCCGAGCACGAGCTGACGCTCCTGGGCCATGCGCCACCGCATCCGGGCGGCGAGCTGCTGGTGGCGGTCGAGGAGGAGGTTGACCTGGCGGGCGATCATCGTGAGCTCGTCGTCGCCCTCCTCGAGCAGCCGCCGCCCGACGACTCCCTCGGAGACCTCGGCCATGCCGCGGCGGAGGCGCTCGAACCGCGCCAGGACGTGCCGCTGCAACCCCCGCGAGAGGAACACCAGCGACACCAGCGCCAGGGTGACGAGCAGCCCCAGCCACGCTCCGTTGCGCAGGGCGTCCTCCCGGGCCGTCCGGCCGGCGCGGATCATCGCCCGCTGGTTGATGTCGAGCAGGTCGAAGACGCTCGCCTTGACCGCGGAGAACTCGGCGGCCACCTGCTGCTCGTAGGCGGTCAACGGCCGCGCCGGGCGCTCCTCGATCATCGCGTCGCGGCGCCGCCGGTACTCCTCGAAACGGCGGTGGATCGCCGCCAGCACCGGGCGCTCCTCGGGCTCGGTGACGTTGGCCTCGGCCCGGCCGACGGCCCCGCGGAAGGTCCGGTCCAGGCGGGCGAGCTCCTCGCGGCCGGCGGGGGCGCCGCCCGGCTCGAGGAGGAGCGTCAGGGCGACCGCGTCCTGGCGCTCCAGCGCGTCGATCATCACCATCCCCGCCTGGATGCTCCGGTAGTTCTCTCCGAGGACGACGTCGATCCCGGCGGACAGGTGGAGGAACCCGAGCATCGCCGAGCCGGCGGTCGCCAGGATCAGCCCCACCAGGTAGCCGTACCCGAGGAGCAGCCGGAGGCGCAGGGTCACCGGGCGCGCCCCGCGGCGGCGTCGCGACCCGTCATACCAGCGCGGCCGCCCGCCGGATGGTGTCGCCCCGGCCCATCAGTACCAGGACGTCGCCGCTCTCGACCCGCTCGCCGGGACGGGGATCGCTGTCGGTCGCGCCGTCGCGCCGCAGCGCCAGGGTGGCGATCTGGTGCGCCTCGTTGAGCTCGCCGAGCGACCTCCCCACCCAGGCCTCGGGCGCCTCGACCTCGGCGATCAGGGCCTCGCCGAGGCGGAGCTGGTCGAGCAGGTCGGGGTGGGCCAGGTGCAGGGCGAGTCGCTCGCCGATCTCGTCCTCCGGGTTGAGCACCTCGTCGGCGCCGATCGCCAGGAGGACCCGGGCGTGGCGCTCGTCGAAGGCGCGGGCGACGATGCGCGTGGCGGCGGAGCGACGGAGGATCGCGGTGACCAGGAGCGAGGCCTCGGTCGCGCGGGACCCGATCGCCACCACGATGCAGGCCATCCGTTCGAGCCGCAGCGCCGCGACCGCGGCCTCGTCGGTCATGTCGACCGCGGCCACCGCGTCGACGTCGTCGGCCACGGCCCGTAGCCGCTCGGGATCGCGGTCGAGCGCCAGGACCGACTGGCCCTCCCGGGTCAGGCTGCGGGCGACGGCGCGGCCGAACCGTCCCATCCCGACGACTGCGAAGTCCGCCACTAACCCACCATGATCCGGCTCTCGGGAAGGCGGACCCGCGGGCCGCGCCCGGCGCTCCGGCCGAGCAGGAGCGCCACGGTGAGGGAACCGACGCGACCGGTGAACATCACGACGATGATAATCAACTTGCCGACCGGCCCCAGCTCGAGGGTGGCGCCGAGCGACAGGCCGACCGTGCCGAACGCGCTCACGACCTCGAAAGCGAGCTCGGCGAAGGGGAGCGGCTCGAAGGCGAGGAGCAGGAAGAGCCCGGCCGCGACGACCGTGACCGAGATGACCAGGATCGCGAGGCTGCGGTAGACGATCTCGACCGGCACCTCGCGGTCGAACAGGCGGGCCGGCTCCCCCGCGCGCAGGGTCGAGCGGATCGCGGCGAGGAGGACCACAGCCGTGGTCGTCTTGATGCCGCCGCCGGCCGACCCGGGCGAGGCGCCGACGAACATGAAGACGATCATCACCACGATCGTCGCCGGGGCCAGCGCCACGAAGTCCACCGAGTTGAACCCCGCGGTGCGCAGGGTGACGCTCTGGAACAGGGCGTTGACGAGCTTGTCGCCCCACGGGAGGCCCGCCAGCGTGCGCTCCCATTCGACGGCGGCGTAGAGGAAGGTCCCGGCCGCGACCAGGACCGCCGAGGCGACGAGCACCGCCCGCACCTGGACGGTGAGCAGCTGCGGCCTCCCCGCGGTCGCGAGCCGCGCGACGCCGGCGAGCACGGCGAAGCCGAGCCCTCCCAGCGTGATCAGCGCGGCGAAGACGAGGAGCGCGCCGGGACGCCGCTGGAACATCACGACCGAGTCGCTCTGCAGGGAGAACCCGGCGTTGCAGAAGGCCGAGATCGCGTGGAAGATCCCGCGCCACGCCGCCTGGCTCGCCGGCAGACCCTCGAGCGCGTAGTACATGCCGAGCACGGCGGCGCCCACGGCCTCGATCGCCAGGGTGCCGACGACGATGAAGCGGGTCAGGCGGTAGGCGGTGTCGGCGGTGGGCAGGTCGAGGACCTCGGTGAGGGCGCGCTCGCCCCGCAGCCCGAGCCTCCCGCCGAGCATCAGGGTGGCGAAGGTCGACAGCACCATGATCCCGAGCCCGCCGACCTGGATCAGCCCGAGGATGACGCCGTGTCCCGCGGTCGAGAACGCCTGCGGCGTGTCGAGCACGATCAGCCCGGTCACGCAGGTGGCGCTCGTCGCGGTGAACAGGGCGTCGATCGGCGAGACGGCTCCCCGGCCCGCGGCGGCTCCCGGGAAGGTGAGCAGCACCGTCCCGATCAGGATCACCGTGGCGAACGACAGCACGACCAGCCGCGACGGGTGGTCGTAGAAGTGGCGCAGGATCTCGACCGCGCTCTGGTGCTGGGCGACGAGCGCGACGAGCAGCAGCGCCTGGGCGACGGCGAGCCAGGAGAGCATCGCCGGCGGCGAGGCGACGAACAGCAGGCTGGCGGCGACCGGCACCGCGAGCACCAGCACCCTGCGGCTGCCGGCCCGCAGGCGCATGCGCACGAACGGCCAGGCCAGGCCGAGCACCCCGTAGCCGAGGGCGAGGCAGACGAGCTGCGCCGTCAGCCGGCCCGAGAGGCGGTAGCCGACCACCGCGACGGTGAGAACCAGCGAGACCGCGGCGAGGTGGCGTATCGCCGGGCTCCAGCGGTGGAGCCACGCCTCGGCCTCCGACGCGTCGGCGAGCCGGAGCGCCCCTTCGCCGACGACCCGGGGGAAGTAGAACTGGGCGAGCAGGAGGAGGTTCCACAGGACCACGATCCCCGAGACCAGCGGATCCGAGCCGACCGGCGGGATGAAGACCCCGATGTCGAGCGACAGGATCAGCGGCACGAGGAGCGAGCTGCTCGGCCACCGCCGGGCCAGCCCCGCGAGCAGCAGCCCGGTCAGCGCCACGAGGCCGGCCGAGTACGCCGCACCCCATGCCGTGATGCGGTCGGCGGCGCCGAAGTAGCCCCCCGGCATGTCGACAGCGATCTGCGCCACGATCCCGAGCGCCGCCGCGCCCGTCACCCGGGCCGCCAGCAGGTTGCGATCACGAGGGCCGCGTAGTCGCATCGTTCGAGGATGTTAGCCCTTACCGCCCCGACATGGCGTGGTACTTTCCGCCCGCATGGCCGAGCAGCGTTTCGTCGTCATGGGCGCCGGGGAGGTGGGCTACCACCTCGCGGAGACCCTCTCCCGGGACGGCCACTCGGTGACCGTCATCGAGCTCCAGGAGGACCGCCGGCAGCGGATCGACGGTGAGCTCGACGTGGCGGTGGTCGGCGGCAACGGCGCGCACGTGCCGGTGCTCGAGGCGGCGCGGGTCGACAAGTGCGATCTCTTCCTCGCCGTCTCCTCCGACGACGAGGCGAACCTCGCGGCAGCGCTCCTGGCCAAGAAGATGGGCGCGGCCCGGGCCGCGGTGCGGGTGGCGGCGGCCGAGGAGGTGATCGGCCATCGGCAGGTCTACGAGGAGACCTTCGGGATCGACCTGCTGCTGTCGACCCAGGTCCTGACCACCACCCGTATCCTCAACCTGATCCGCGGCCACAACACGATGGCGGTGGAGTACTTCGCCTCGGGCAAGGTGCAGCTCCGCAAGATCTCGGTCGAGGAAGGCTCGCCGCTCACCCGCCGACCGCTGCGCGAGCTCGAGCTGCCGCCGGCGAGCCTGGTCGTCGGCATCTTCCACGGGGACGAGCTGACGATCCCGGGCGGCGACGACCGCGCGAAGGCCGGCGACGAGGCGCTGGTGATCGCCTCGTCCGGGGTGATCGCCCAGGTCGAGCGGATGCTGACCCCCCGGCCCGAGGTGCTCGGCACGGTGATCATCGCCGGCTGCGGCGCGACCGGCGAGACGGTCGCCCACGCGCTCGAGACGGTCGAGGTCGACGTCAAGATCGTCGAGCAGGACCGTGCGCGCGCCCACGAGCTCGCCGCGATCTTCCCCCACTACGAGGTGCTCCACGGCGACGCGACCGACGTGTCGATCTTCCAGGCCGAGCGCTTCGCGAAGGCGGGGTCGTTCGTGGCGCTGACCGGCAACGACGAGACGAACCTGATGGCGAGCCTGCTCGCCCGCGACGCCGGCATCCCGCTGGTCGCCCCGCTCGTCCAGCGCGCCAAGTCGTTCGAGCTGTGGCGACGGCTCGGGCTCGAGCACCTGTTCTCGCCGCGGATCCTCGCCTACGAGCGGATCGCCGAGTACGTCGACTCGGGCTACAGCTCGCACATCGTCTCGCTCTCCCACGGCGACGCGCTCGTCGTGGAGCGGCGGCTCCACGACGCCTCGCCGGCCGCCGGGGTCACCCTCGCCGAGATGAACCCGCCGCGCGGGCTGATCGTCGGCGCGGTCGCCCGCGGGCGGAAGGTCTTCGTGCCGCGCGGGCCGGACAAGCTCGAGGCCGGCGACCTGGTCATCCTGTTCGTCCGCAAGGAGGAGCTCGGCACCGTCCAGCTCCTCTTCCCCGGCCGCGACGCGCCCGACGCATGAACCTGCGCCCGGTCCTCCGCTTCCTCGGGCGCCTGCTGATGGTGCTCGGGGCCGCCGAGCTGGTGCCGGCGCTCGTGGCGTGGCTCTACGGGGAGGCGCACGTCGCCCGTTCCTTCGTCTCCTCGGCCGGCGCGACGATCGTCGCCGGGGCCGGGGCGGCCTGGTTCGGGCGGCTGCGCGAGGGCGAGACGCTCCAGGTGTTCCGCCGGGAGGGGGTGCTGATCGTCGTCGGCGGCTGGGTCTTCGCCTCGCTCTTCGGCGCCCTGCCCTACCTGGCGAGCGGCGTGCTGCTCTCCCCGGTCGACGCCTTCTTCGAATCGTGCTCGGGCTTCACCACGACCGGCGCGACCGTCTTCACCGACATCGAGGGCGCCGGGCGCGCCATCCTCTTCTGGCGCAGCTTCACCCAGTGGCTCGGCGGGATGGGGATCATCGTGCTCTTCGTCGCGCTGCTCCCCGAGCTCGGCCCGGGCGCGCGCTTCCTCTACAAGCTCGAGGTCCCCGGCCCGACCGCCGAGGCGCTCCACCCGCGGATCCACGACACCGCGGTCGTCCTGTGGCGGATCTACCTCGGCCTCACCGCGGCCCAGACCGCGCTCCTGATGCTCGGCGGGCTCGACCTCTACGACGCGCTGACCCACACCTTCTCGACGCTCTCGACCGGCGGCTTCTCCCCCCGCAACGGCTCGATCGCCGACTTCCCGTCGGCCTACGTCCACGGGGTGATCATCCTCTTCATGCTCCTCGCCGGGGCGAACTTCTCCCTCTACTACGGGGTGCTCCGGCGGCGCGGCTGGAACCTGCTCCGCGACACCGAGTTCCGGCTCTACGTGACGATCGTCGGCGCGGCGACGACCCTGGTGGCGATCGACCTCGTCCGCCACGACACCTACGCCTTCGGCTTCCGCGTCGTCCTCGACGCCCTCTTCCAGGTCGCCTCGATCCTCACCACGACCGGCTTCGCCACCGCCGACTTCGGGACCTGGCCGGCGCCCTCGCGGATGCTCCTGGTGGTGCTGATGTTCATCGGCGGCTGCGCCGGCTCGACCTCGGGGTCGATGAAGGTCATGCGCATGGTCGTCGGCCTCAAGTCCGCCTTCCGCGAGGTGCGGATCAACTTCAGCCCGTCGACGGTGGTCGCCGTCTTCGTCGGCGGCAAGGCGGTGCCGGAGCCGGTCGTCCGCTCGGTCGCCGGCTTTTTCATCCTCTTCCTGTCGAGCTGGGGGCTGGGCGCCCTGCTCCTGACCCTCGACGGCCCGAGCATGGTCACCGCCGGCACCGCCGCGATCGCCACCCTGGGCAACGTCGGCCCGGGCCTCGAGGCGGTCGGCCCGATCGAGAACTACGCCTTCTTCAGCCACCGCGACAAGCTTCTGATGGCGCTGCTGATGCTCCTCGGCCGCCTCGAGGTCTACTCGATCGCCGCCCTCTTCGCCGCCCGCTTCTGGCGCCGGTAGGGCGGCGACGGCCGCGGTCAGGCGAAGATGCGCGGCGGCTGGGGAGCGGGGCGGGGGGTGCCGGTCTCGATCGTCTCGCCGTTCGGGGCCCGGTAGCGGCCGCGGCCGAGGTCGAGGAGGCAGCGGTTGCGTCCCTGGCGCTTCGCCTCGTAGAGGGCGGCGTCGGCGAGCAGCAGGAGCTCGGAGGGGGTCTTGACGGTGAGCTCCGGGCAGGCGGCGACGCCGGCCGAGACGGTGAGCGGGATCGGCGCGCCGTCGACCTCGAAGGCCGTCTCCTCGACCGCGCGGCGCAGACGCTCGGCGACCGCCAGGGCGGTCGGGCCGTCGGTGCGGTCGAGGAGCAGGGTGAACTCCTCGCCGCCGTAGCGGGCCAGCAGGTCGTCGTCGCGCTTGTGCTCGGCGAGGACCGCCGCGACCTCGGCCAGGGCACGGTCGCCGGCCGGGTGGCCGTGGGCGTCGTTGATCCCCTTGAAGCGGTCGACGTCGCACATGACGACGGCGAGGGCGCGGCCGTCGTCGACGGCGGCGCGGAACGAGTCGTGGAGCCGCGTCTCGAGCACCCGGCGCACCGAGGCGCCGGTCAGCGGGTCCTCCCGCGCCTCGCGGTCGAGGAGCGACTGGTGGATCGAGGCCGCCATCTGCGGCAGCAGCGCGTCGAGCAGCTCGAGGTCGGCCCGCTCGAGCCGCCGCGGGTCGCACCACAGGCGCACCCGGCCCACCGCGCGCTCCCCCCAAGCCAGGGTGCGCTCGACGATCCGCCAGCCGGAGCGCTTGTGGATGCCCGGCAGCGTCGGCGCGTGCGGCGGCGGATCGGCCTCCCCTTCGGCCAGCCGGCCGTCCTCGCCCGCCCACCAGCTCCGCGGCTCTTCGCCGGGCGCCACGAGGTCGAGCTGGAACCAGGGCGCGGGGACGACGTTCGTGCACTCCTCGCGGATGCGGTCGACCGCGGCCTCGAGCTCGGGCAGGCCGCCGACCATCCGCTGGCCGGCGCTGCGCACCCAGTGCATGTCGCCGAGCCGCTCGTCGGCCGCGGCCCGCCGGGCCGCCTCGCGGGCGGCCTCGAGGGCGAGTGCGGCGAGCGCGGCGAGCAGGGCGAGCGCGACCGCCGGGCCGGCGGCGGTCGCCACGGCGGCGAGGGCGGTGCCGGCGAGCCAGGCCGCGGCCTCGACGAGGTGCCCGCCGGCCTCCCACGGCGAGGGCCGCCGGCGCCGCCAGAGGAGCCGGCCCGTCGGCTCCGCCCCGCCGGCGCGCACCCGGAGCGACCGCTCTCCCGCCCGCAGCCCGAGCGAGACGGCGAGCAGCGCGAGCGCCCCGGCGGCGGCCGCGAGTCCGGCCGAGCCGCCGCCCCGCCCGGCGAGCAGCGCCGCGTAGGCGCCGGCCAGGGCCCCGAGGACGGCGCGCCCGGCCGCGCCGAGCGAGGCCATCGGCCGGAAGCGGCTCGGCGCGCCGACCGGCCACCGCCGGCCGACCAGCCCGCGCACGCCCTCCGAGAGCAGGACGACCGCCGCCGCGGTCCAGCCGGCCGCGGCCGGGCCGGCGAGCGAGACGCCCAGGGGCAGGGCCGCGGCGCCGGCCGCCATCCCCCGCTGCCCGAACGGGCGATGGAGCGCCGCGACCGCGCCGAGCACGGCGAGGGCGAGCCAGAGGGCCGGCTCGCCGACCGGGCTGCCGCCCGCGCGCGCGGGCGGCGCCGAGGCGGCGGCGAGGGCGGCCGCGGCCAGGGCGGCCAGGGCCAGCGGGACAGCGGACGACCGCGGCGGCGACGAGCTCATCGGGAGACGGTGGGATTCTAGCGTCCTCCGCTCCGAGGCCTGTTCTAAGCTCCCGGGCGATGCCGGGGACCGCACGGACGGAGAGGCCCCCGCCGGGGTCGGAGCGCTTCGACGAGGAGGCGGAGATCCTCGACCGGGCGGGGCTCGCGCCCGCCCTCGTCGAGCGGTCGCTCGTCGAGCTGGCGCGGGTCAACCGGTGGCTGCTCGGCCACCTCCCGGTGCGCCGGACGCTGCTGCCGCGGATCGCCGCCGGCCCCCGCGAGCAGCGACTGCTCGACGTCGGCACCGGGAGCGGCGACGTGGCGGCCGGGCTCGCCCGCCGCGCGGCGCGGCGCGGCCGGCGGCTCGCGGTCGTCGGCGTCGACCGCAAGCTCGCCCATCTCGTGGTCGGACGGCGGCTCGGCCGCCGGCAGCTCCGCGTCGTCGGCGACGCGCGCGCGCTGCCGTTCCGGGCCGGCTCGGTCGACTGGTCGCTCTCGACGCTCTTCTTCCATCACTTCGACGCCCCGACGAACCGCGCCATCCTCGCCGAGATGCGGCGGGTCTCGATCCGCGGGGCGGTCGTCGTCGACCTCCGGGCCAGCCGCTGGGGGCGCTGGCTCGGGCGGCTGCTCATCCCGCTCCTGGGCGTCGGCCCGGTGACCCGCCACGACGGGCGGGTCTCCCTCGCCCGCGCCTGGCGCCTGCCCGACGTCCGGCGGCTCACCGCCGACCTCCCGGTGGCCGAGATCTCGAAGCGGCACCCGTTTCGGTTCGTACTCGTCCTCGACGGCCGGCGCTGAGCCGCAGCGGCCGCCGGCACCGCCCGATCGGCAACCTGCGCGACGGCCCGCGGTGCCACCGTCGGCCGCCGCCCCAGCCCGCGTGCGGTCAGGCGAGGTCGCGCACGGCCGGCAGCAGGCCGAAGCCGTCGGCCTCGCGGACGGCGGCGACCACCGCGTGAGCGATCGCGAGCTCTGCGAGGACGCCGACCTGGTTCACGTCGGCGCGGAGCTCGCCCGACGACAGCGTGACCACGAGGTCGCCGTCGAACGTCGACAGCGCCGGCGAGAGGGTGCGGTAGAGCCCGCCGAAGGCCATCTGGCAGACCTTGAGGGCGACCGGTTTCTCGAGGGTGGCGTTGGTGAGGACCACCGCCAGAGTGGTGTTCCCCTGCCAGGGGTGGGCGTGGTCGGCCGGCAGGGCGGCGGTGACCCGGTCGGCGCCGACCAGGCGGTGCGAGCCCGGCGCCTCGCGGCAGGCGGCGATCAGGCCGCCGGCGGCGAACGGGTCGCGCACGTCGCCGAAGGCGTTCACCGCGACCGCGGCGGCCACCGTCGGCCCCTCGGGCACGGCGAGCGAGGCGAACCCGAAGCCGCCCTTCATCGCGCACTCGAGTCCCCGCGCCTTGCCGACCGTCGCGCCGGTGCCGGCGCCGACGCTCCCCACCGCGACCTCGAGACCCGGCGCCCCTGCC
>Ga0299913_10006115_pt1 | contig 10378 bp, 7 predicted proteins | sample RVTome_9_FD_201360 | JGI IMG/M metagenome (GOLD analysis project Ga0299913, IMG submission 201360) | Soil microbial communities from uranium-contaminated site in the Upper Colorado River Basin, Wyoming, United States - RVT155D38 (version 2) ... | reverse complement strand
CTGGTCGACCGGTTGGTGCTGGCCGGGCATGACGTGCTCGTGCTCGACGACCTGTCGAGCGGGCGCATGAACAACCTCGACCACGCCCGCCGCACCCCGGAGCGCCACCTACGCTTCCAGCGCTGCGACCTGGTCGACCCGTCCGCCGCGCCGCTCATCATCCACGCGAAGCCGGAGGTCGTCTTCCACCTCGCGGCGCAGATGAGCGTCCGCCACAGCGTCGAGGACCCGGCACACGACGCGACGGTGAACATCCTGGGCACGATCCGCCTGCTCGAGGCCTGCCGGGCGGCCGGCACCCGAAAGGTCGTGTTCGCCTCGTCGGGCGGCACGATCTACGGCGAGCCGCCCGTTGACGCCCTGCCCGTCGGCGAGGGCTTCGACGGCCATCCGGGGTCGCCGTACGGCGCGTCCAAGCGCGCGGTCGAGGAATACCTGCACGTCTACCAGACGCTGTACGGGCTGGACTGGACGTCACTGGCGCTGGGCAACGTGTACGGCCCTCGGCAGAGCCCCGACGGTGAGGCGGGCGTGGTGTCGATCTTCGGCGCGCGGATGCTGGCCGGCCACGGCGTGACCATCTATGGCGACGGCACGCAGACCCGCGACTTCGTCTACATCGACGACGTCGTGCAGGCGATGATGCTGGCGATGCAGCGCGGGTCGCGGCTGCGCTGCAACATCGGCACCGCCCGGCAGGTCAGCGTCAACGAGCTGTTCGCCCAACTCGTCGAGCTCACGGGCTACGACCAGGAGCCCTACCGCGCGCCGGCACGGCCCGGTGAGCTCGCCCACATCGCCCTGGACGTGCGACGTGCGGGGCGGGCGCTGGAGTGGCGGCCGTGGACCGAGCTCGCGCAGGGACTGGCGTCGACGTTGGAGTGGCTCAAGCAGCATCCCGGGCGCTAGCCGCGCCCGACCTGCGGACACCCGTGACCTGCGTCGATGGATGGTCGGGCCCGGTCGACGCACGCGTCGATGCGCGTAGCATGGCACCACGATGGCCAACACCTCCCGAGCCCCACGCGGGCACGCCAGCTCCGACGCCGACGACGCGCTGCGTGCGCTGCGCAGCAGGCTGGACGGCGTCCTGCGCCGCCTTCCCGACATCGAGCGGCAGGTGGTCGAGCACCGCATGGGCCTTGTCGACGGCAGCCCCGCGAAGCCGGGTGAGACGGCCGAGCGGCTGGGCCTGACGATCCACGAGGTCAAGCGGATCGAGGAGCGGGCATTCGCGCGCATCCGCGAGGTCGTGCCCATCAAGAAGCTCCAGCGCTTCCTCTAGGGCCCGTCCGTCCGGCCCACACGGCTCGGGCTGATCTGCTCGTCGGAACGACCGACACGAACACACACCGCGCCACGACGCGGCGACGTTCACACCAGTCGTTCCGGAGGTCAGCCACATGCGCCTGCGCCTCACGGTCGTGCTCCCGACCGTGCTCCTGATCGGCCTCCTGCTGCCGTCCGGCACACCGGCGACGGCGGAGGTCCCGGCGGACACCGTCGTCGACGCGATCGACGGCCTGCCGCCCAACGACGGCGTGCGGGCGCAGTCGATCGCGACGGTGACCGAGCCGATCCGTGCGCCGATCGCCTTCTCGATGCTCGCATTCACGGCGCCACCGGACGCCACCGTCGCGTTCCGGACCTCGACCGACGGTGACGCCTGGAGCGCGTGGACGCAGGCGGAGGGCGGTGAGGGCATGGGACCCGACCCGGGCACGCCAGAGGCCGACCGGGCTGCGCCCGACGACCGTCGCTCCGGCGAGCCGATGTGGGTCGGCGAGGCGGCGTGGCTGCAGGTACGCGTCGACGGTGCGTCGTTCGACGACGTCGACGTCGACCTCGTCGACTCGATGGGCCTGTCGCGTTCGCTGCTGCAGCGCGCCGGCGACGCCGTGGGTGCCGCCTGGCACGGCACGACCGTCGGCCAGCCGGCGCAGGCCGCGGGGCAGCCCGCGCTGGTCACCCGCAGCCAGTGGGGCGCCGACGAGTCGCTGCGCTCGGGCACGCCGGTGCGTGCCCCGCGGGCGCGCTTCGCGGTGCTGCACCACACCGCCAACACCAACAGCTACTCGCGCGCCGATGCCGCCGGCGTGGTCCGCGGCATCTACGCGTACCACACCCGCAGCCGGGGCTGGTCCGACATCGGCTACAACTTCCTGGTCGACCGCTTCGGCACGATGTACGAGGGTCGCGCCGGCGGGCTGACCTCGGCGGTGATCGGCGCCCACGCGCTCGGGTTCAACACCGGGTCGATCGGCGTCGCCATGATCGGTGACCACGACGCCGCGCGGGTGTCCCCGGCGACGCGGCGTGGGGTCGCCAGGCTGCTCGCCTGGCAGTTCGCGGAGCACGACATCGATCCGGGCGGCCGGGTGAAGGTCACGAGCACCTGCACCGGCACCTGCCGCCACGACAGGGGCGAGGTCGTGCGGCTGCCGACCCTGACCGGTCACCGCCACGTCAGGTTCACGAGCTGCCCGGGAGGCAGGGGGCATGCCATCCTGCCGGAGCTGCGGCAGGCGGTCGCCGGGATCAGCATCGACGTGCTGTCGAACCCGTCGGTCACGCCCGACCGTGTGCCGCTGGCCCGCGACGGTGGGCTGTCGGCGCCGCTGCAGATCTCGGTCGAGCTGGAGCCCGCGGGTCCGTGGAAGCTGGTCATCCGGCGCGACGGCGGTGCGGTCGTGCACCGGACATCCGGCCGTGGCGCCCGTGCCCAGGTCACCTGGTCCGGGCGGCCGGACATGCAGGCCGGCCGCTACCGGTACACCTTCACCGGCGGCCGACGGACGCCGGAGGCCGCCACGTTCACGGTGGCCGCGGCGCCCTACGACCCGCCGTTCTCCGACGACGAGGGCTCCGCCCACGAGACCAGCATCACATCGCTGTACAACCGCGGCGTCACGCTGGGCTGCACCCCGACGACGTTCTGCCCGCGGCGCATGGTCAGCAGGGGGCAGATGGCGACGTTCGTCGCGCGCACGATGGACTACCTGGTCGTCGCGCGACCGGCGGACGCAGAGGACAGGTTCGTCGACGACACCGGTTCGGTGCACGCGCCCGCCATCGACTCGCTGGCCGCGGCAGGCGTCGTCACGGGCTGCGGGCCGGACGTGTTCTGTCCCGCCGAAGACGCGCTGCGCGGCGACGTCGCCGTGTGGCTGGCGTCGGCGTTCAGCCTGACCCCGCAGGAGACCGACCACTTCACCGACGACGACGGCAGCCACGCCGAGTGGGCCATCAACGCGCTGGCCGACGCCGGTCTGACCGTCGGCTGCACCGACGACACCTACTGTCCCGACGACGCGACGTCGCGCGCGCAGATGGCATCGTTCCTGTCGCGCGCGATCGACCGGCTCGAGGGCTCGGGGCTCGCAGGCTGAGCGGCCGCCAGCCGGAGCGTGTCCACGTCCGGCCGGGCCGCTGCGACGGTGCCGTAGGGGCGGTGGGACTCGAACCCACACTGAACCCGGTTTTAAGCCGAGTGCCTCTGCCAGTTGGGCTACGCCCCCCTGCCATGCGCCGGGGCGCACGTGCGGACACCAGTAGATCCTACGCCGGGTCCCGGGATCAGGCGGCGGGTCGCCGGTCGCGGCTTCCCGGACTGTCCCTCCTGGGCGGGCCACGTGCGGCCGGTGGCGCGACGCCGGGTTGTACGCTCGTAGCCCCGACGTGCAGCCCGACTGCGCCTCACCGACTCGCGCCCACTCCACGGCGGCGCGCACCGAGCCTGTCCCATGAGGAGAAGGCGTGACGACCGACGAAGAACGCATCGCACTGCTGATCGACTACGAGAACCTGGCGATCGGTGCGCGCGAGGACCTGCACACGACGTTCGACCTGGGACCGGTGTCGGACGCTCTGGCCGAGCGCGGTCGCGTGGTCGTGCGTAAGGCGTACGCCGACTGGTCCTACTTCGACGACGACCGACGGATGCTCACGCGTCACCACGTCGAACTGATCGAGATCCCGCAGCGGATGGACGCGATCCGCAAGAACGCGGCTGACATCAAGATGGCCGTCGATGCGATCGAGCTGTGCTTCGAGCGCGACTACATCACCACCTTCGTGATCTGCACGGGCGACAGCGACTTCACTCCGCTCGTCGGCAAGCTGCGCGAGCTCAACCGCCGCGTGATCGGCGTGGGCCTCGAGGCGTCGACCTCCAAGTTGCTGCCCGCGGCGTGCGACGAGTTCCTGTTCTACGAGTCCCTCGAGGGCGTCACCCCCGGCCGTGGCCGCAAGCCGCGCAGCGCACGCCGTGGGCCGCGTGGTGGCGGCTCACGCGGCGGCCGGCCGCCGTCGCCGTCGCCGTCGACGGCGACGCCCGTGACCGCGGACGCCGTCGTCGATGCCGACGGCGACGGCGACGCCGACGCCCGCGAGCGCGGCGACGTCGACACGCTGTCGCGCCAGATCACCCAGACGCTGGCCGGCCTGAACCGCTCGACGACCGGCCCTGTCCTGTCGTCGACGCTCAAGCGGGCGATGCTGCGCAAGGACCCGACGTTCAGCGAGGCGGACTTCGGCTTCCGCGGCTTCGGTGAGCTGCTGCGCCACCTCGAGTCGCGCAAGGTCATCGAGACGACGCCCGGACCCGCGGCCGGGGACCCCGAGGTCGGCTTCCCCGCCGGGGGCAGCAACGAGGAGCAGGCGTTCGAGCTGCTCGTCGACGTCGTCCGCGACCTCGGAGGGGAGGGTGGGGGACCACCGCTGTCGGGGCTGAAGGACCAGCTGCGCAAGCGCCAGCCGGACTTCAGCGAGAAGGCGTTCGGGTTCAGCGGGTTCCTGCAGTTCTGCAAGGCCGCGAAGGCGAGGGGGCTGGTGACGATGGAGTGGGACGAACAGGCCGACGACTACGTGCTCGAGGTGGCGCAGGCCGAGACGGCCGACGCCGGCGGTCGGCGGAGCCGACGGTGAGCACCGTGGGGACCGGCACGGGCCAGTCGGAGGGTGAGACCGTCACCGTGGATGCTCCGCCGGCCACGATCGACATCCGGGACCGCACGGTGCGCGTCGTGCTGGTCGACGACCACGCGTTGGTGCGCGAGGGCCTGCGCAGCGTGCTGGGCCACTTCGACGACCTGAAGATCGTCGCAGAGGCCGACAACGCCGAGGCGGCCGTCAAGGCGGTCGCGGCGCACGAGCCCGACGTCGTGGTGCTCGACCTGCAGTTGCACGACGAGGACGGCGTCGAGGTCATGCGTGCCCTCACGGCGCAGGGCATGGACCCCGCCGTGCTGGTGCTCAGCGTCCACGACGACCCCGACCGCGTACGCGACGTGCTGCGGGCGGGCGCCCGGGGCTACCTGCTCAAGACCGTGCGCCCCGACGAGCTGGCCGACGGCATCCGCCGGGCGGCCGCCCGGCGCTGGGTGATCGGGGAACGGTTCATCGGGATGCTGGTCGAGGCGTTCATCGGCGCGATCCCCCTGGGCGTGCCGCCGGTGACACCGCGCGAGCAGCAGGTCCTGCGCCTGCTGGCCGAGGGCCTGCCCAACCGCGCGGTGGCCGAGCGCCTGGGCATCTCCACGCGCACGGCGCAGAAGCATGTCGAGAACCTGTTCAAGAAGTTCAACGTGCACGGTCGGGGCGAGCTCGTCGTGGTGGCCGGCCGCTCGGGCCTGCTGGTCTGATGAGCGACGTCGGCGCATCCGGTGGGCGGTGGCGCCGCGATCCGTGCAGAAGTAACGACGGTGAAACATGCGAATGATGGCCGGGAAACGTGCGGCCATGATGCTGAGGGTGTCCCCGCGCCGACATCGGCGTCCGACAGGAAGGACCGTGCATGAAACTGGTCGTGGCGATCGTCAAGCCCTTCAAGGTGGAGGACGTCAAGGACGCCCTGCGCGAGGTCGGGATCGCCGGCCTGACCGTCACCGAGGCACGCGGGTTCGGGCGCCAGCGCGGACACACCGAGGTCTACCGTGGCGCCGAGTACCAGGTGGACTTCGTGCCGAAGAGCCGGATCGAGGTCATGGTCGACGATCCGCAGGTCGACGGCGTGATCGACGCCATCGTCAAGTCGGCGCGGACCGGGAAGATCGGCGACGGCAAGGTGGCGGTGCTGCCGCTCGAGGACGTCGTGCGCATCCGCACCGGGGAGCGCGGACCCGAGGCGATCTGATCCTGCTGCGCGCCTGAACGCCGACCAGCCCCGGCGGGCACCCGACCCCATCGCCGTCGACGCGGCGATGGGGCCGCAGTGGTGCGGGGCGTGGACCGACGAGCTGGATGTCGCGCTCCGTGCGTGGCTCGCCGTCGACGCCCCGCGGACCGGCGGGCTGACCCTGGCGGCGCTGGGAAGCTACGCCCGGCGCGAGGCCTGCCCCCTGTCCGACATCGACCTCCTCGTCCTGCACGACGGGTGGTCCGACGACGACCTGGGGCAGGTCGTGCGGTCGTTGTGCTATCCGCTGTGGGATGCCGGCCTGCAGGTTGGGTACGCCGTCCACACGCCGAAGTCGGCGGTGAAGGCCGCGGGCGATCGCATCGACACCGCGACCGCGCTGCAGGACCGGCGGCTGGTGTGGGGTGACCCCGGGCTGCTCGACCAGGTCACCAGCGCGTACAGCCGGTGGCTGCGCCGCCGCAGCGGCAAGGTGCTGACCCAGCTCGCGGCGGCGGACGACGCGCGCCACCAGCGGGCCGGCGCGCAGCCGGGCATGTTGGAGCCGGAGGTCAAGTCGGGCGCGGGCGGTCTGCGCGACCTGCACAGCCTGCGGTGGGCGTCGGGGATGGTGCTCGGCGAGCTGGGACTGCGGCCGCTGGTCGGCGCGCGCTACCTGGGCGCAACGGACTACCGCGCCCTGCAGCGCGCCAACGCCGAGCTGTTGACGGTGCGCTGCGCGCTGCACCTGTGCACGTCGACCTCGGCGCCGAGTGACGTCCTGCGCCTGGACCAGCAGGACGAGGTCGCCGAGCTCATGGGTGCCGGCAGCCGTGACGAGGTGCTGTCGCGGGTCAATCTGGCGATGCGCACCATCGCGCACGTGCACGGGCGCACCTGGCCGCTGCTGCTGGCCGACGGCAGGTCGGGCCGGCGTCGCGGACGCACCAGCCCGGTGCCGCTCGACGACGACATCGCGCTGATCGACGGCCTGGTCGAGCTCGACGACGACCGCAGCATCCGGCAGGACCCAGCGCTGGCCATGCGGACGATGGCGGCGGCGGCACGGCACGGCAGCCACCTGGGCCGCGCCACCGTGACCCGGTTGCAGCACGACCTGGCGGGGGTCGACCAGCTGCCGTGGGACCAGCGGGTCCGCGCGGCGTTCCTCGCTGCGCTGCGGGAGGGGCCCGACGCCCTGCCCGCGCTGGCCGACGCCGATCACATCGGGCTGCTGGCCGCGCACCTGCCCGAGTGGCGGCGCGTGCGGGGGCACCCCCAGCGCAACCCGTACCACCGCTACGACCTCGACACCCACCTGGTGCAGACGGTGTCGTGGGTGCAGCGCATCGCCGACGGTGAGCTGGGCCAGCGCCTGGTCGCCGTGTACGAGCGGCTCAACGAGCCCGACGTCCTGCTGCTCGGCGCCCTGTTCCACGACGTCGGCAAGGCGTGGGAGGGCGATCACGCGGTCGTCGGCGCCCAGATCGCAGGGCGGTGGATCTCGACGATGGGCTTCGACCAGCGCCGCGCGCAGCGGGTCGCGCGCCTGGTCCGGTTGCACCTGCTGCTGCCGGACGTGGCCCAGCACCGCGACCTCGACGAACGCGGCGAGATCCAGTCGGTCGCCGACCGCGTGGTCGACACCGAGACCCTCGATGCGCTGCTGGTGCTGTCGCTGGCCGACGCACGCGCGACGGGCCCCAGCGCCTACTCGCCGTGGAAGGACGGGTTGCTGTCGGAGCTGCACGCGCGGGCGCGGCGGGCGCTGACGGGCGGGTCCGGGGGGATGACGATCGCCGACCCGGAGACCAAGGTCGCCGCCGCCCGTGACCGCAGCGACGAGGTGCCGCCGGGCGCGATGGACTGGTTGCTGGCCGACCCTCCCGACCGCTACCTGCTGGCTGCCGACGTCGATCAGATCGTCGAGCACGCGCGCATGCTCGCGTGGCTGGAGCCATCGGACCCCGTCGTGGTGACCGTGCGTGAGAACGGCGACGAGGAGACGGCGGTCATCAGCGTGGTCGGCTGGGACCGGCGTGGCCTGCTGGCCGACGTCGTCGGGACGCTGGCCGGGCTGGGGCTCGACGTGCTCGAGGCGCGGGCGTTCACCCGGCGCGACGCCGCCGTGCTCGACTGGTTCGTGGTGCGGCGCCGCGCCAACGCTCCCGCACCTGCGCTCGACGAGCTGATCACCCAGGTCGAGGCGGCCGGACGCGGCACGGCGGACGTCGAACGCTCGGTGTCACGCCAGGAGCAGCGCTGGGACGAGCGTCCCGGCACTGAGATGCAGCTCATCGAGCCGGCGGTGGTGATCGACCGGGGCCGCAGGGTCAGCCGCATCGAGGTCGAGGGCCGCGACGCGCCGGGCGTGCTGTTCCGCCTGCTGCGCGTGCTCGCCGACGGCGGGCTGGACGTGTCTGCGGCGCGGGTGGCCACGCTCGGGCCGCAGGTGCGCGACGTGTTCTTCGTCGACTCCGACGCCGACGTCGACTGGGACGACCTGGCCGCGCAGCTGCGCGGCCAGGTCCGCGCCGCCGACGGCTGACCGCGCGCGTGGCCGGCCGCTGCGGGATGTGATGGCTGGTGGCCTCGGCTGGCGCGGTCAGCCGCCCAGGATGCCGCCCTCGGTCATGCGCCTGATGTCGAGCTGGCGGTCCAGCTCCTCGTCGCTGAGCACGCCGGCCTCGGCCACGACCTCGCGCAGCGGGCGGTCCTCCGACAGTGCCTGCTTGGCCAGCTTGGCCGATGTGTCGTAGCCGATCGCGGGTACCAGTGCCGTCACGATCGCGAGGTCCTTCTCGACCAGCTCGCGGGCGCGGTCGGCGTCCGCGGTGATCCCGGCGATGCACCTGTCGACGAAGTTGGCGCACGTCGCGGTCAGCAGGCGGAGCGACTCGAGCACGTTGCGGGCGATCAGTGGGATGTAGACGTTCAGCTCGAAGTTGCCCGACATGCCGCCGATCGTGACCGCGGTGTCGTTGCCGATGACCTGCGCGGCGACCTGGGTGACCGACTCGGCGATCACCGGGTTCACCTTGCCGGGCATGATCGAGCTGCCCGGCTGGATCTCCGGCAGTCGGATCTCGCCGATGCCCGTGCGCGGGCCGGAGCCAAGCCAGCGCAGGTCGTTGGCGATCTTCGTCAGCGACACCGCGACCACCTTGCAGGCACCCGACAGCTCGACGAGCGCGTCGCGGGCGCCCTGCGCCTCGAAGTGGTTGGTCGCCTCGCGCAGCTCGTCCAGGCCGGTCCGGGCGCGCAGCTCGGCGATGATCGCCTCGGCCTGCTCGGGCGGTGCGTTGAGCCCGGTCCCGACCGCGGTGCCGCCCAGCGGAAGCTCGGCCACACGCTGCAGTGCCGCGCGGAGGCGTTCGCCGCCCAGCTCGATCTGGCGGGCGTACCCGGAGAACTCCTGGCCGAGCGTGACCGGCGTGGCGTCCATCAGGTGGGTCCGCCCCGGCTTGACGACGTCGACGAACTCGTCGGCCTTGGCGGCGAGCGCGCCACGGAGGTGGTCGAGCGCCGGCAGGAGCTCCTGCGAAGCGGCACGGTAGGCGGCGATGTGCACGGCCGTCGGGAACACGTCGTTGGAGCTCTGGCCCGCGTTGACGTGGTCGTTGGGGTGCACCGGGTCCTTGGTTCCGACCGTCCCGCCCAGCAGCTCGATCGCGCGGTTGGCGATGACCTCGTTGGCGTTCATGTTCGAGCTCGTGCCCGAGCCGGTCTGGAAGACGTCGACGGGGAAGTGGTCGGCCAGGGAGCCGTCGGCGACCTCACCCGCCGCCTGTGCGATCGCGTCGTGGAGGCGGTCGTCGAGGACGCCCTGGCGGTGGTTGATCGTCGCGGCCGCACGCTTGATCTCGCCGAGCGCGCGCACGACCTCGACCGGGATGCCGCCATCGGAGATGGGGAAGTTCTCGACGGCCCGCTGGGTCTGCGCCCCGTAGTAGGCGGAGGCGGGCACCTGCATCTCGCCCATCGAGTCCCGCTCGGTGCGGTGCTGCCCGCCGTCGGTCGCGTCCCGCATCCCGTCGCCGGGCGTCCCTGTGTCGCTCACCGTCTGCCGCCTTGCCTCGTGCCCTACGCTGGACGTCACGATCCTAGTAGGCGACGACGTCGCAGGGGTGGCTACCTTGGGGAGCCACCGCGGCACGCGCGGGCATGCCGTGGGCATGGCATCTGGAGCGAGACTGATGAACGACCCAACCACGGGAGACGAGGCCAACGGCGGGCTCGGCGACTCCACCCTCGGGGAGACCA
>Ga0299913_10006114_pt1 | contig 10379 bp, 10 predicted proteins | sample RVTome_9_FD_201360 | JGI IMG/M metagenome (GOLD analysis project Ga0299913, IMG submission 201360) | Soil microbial communities from uranium-contaminated site in the Upper Colorado River Basin, Wyoming, United States - RVT155D38 (version 2) ... | reverse complement strand
AGTCGGTCGGGATCGCCACCGGCTTCCTGCTCGCGGCGCTGCACCATGCGGGTCTGGTCGCGCTGACCCACACGCCCAGCCCCATGGGCTTCCTGTCCGAGCTGCTGGAGCGGCCGCGGAACGAGCGGCCCATGATGCTGGTGGTGACCGGCTACCCCGCGGCCGACGCCAGGGTGCCGCGCCTCAGGCGCAAGTCGCTGCAGGAGGTCGTCAGCTTCCGCTGACCGACACCGCGGCGGGATGGATTCTCGCCGTTCCGGTGTCTCAGATGGGGGTATCCAGGGCCAGGCCACTCCACCAGCACCCGTCCGGAGGTCAGACGCTCAGACCAGGCAGCGAGGTTCCGCCCGTCCGGGCGTTCGAGGAGGTGCTCGCCGAGCATCTCGACGCTCTGTTCCGCACGGCACTCAGGCTCTGCGGGGGCCACGAGGCGGACGCGGAGGACCTGCTCCAGGAGGCCGCGCTCCGCGCGTTCAATGCGTACGGCCGACTGCGGGAGCCGTCCGCCGCACGCTCCTGGCTGTTCACCATCCTGGGACGAACCCACTTGAATCGCGCGCGGAGCGTCCGACGCCGGGCCGAGACGGTCAGCACTGACCTGGAGGAGCCGGCATTCGAGGCGGCCCTCGCCGACTGGCGGCCGCTTCCGACACCGGCGGAGGCGCTCGAGTCACGGCAGCTCGGCGAGCAGCTCACCAGGGCGCTCGACGAGCTCCCCCCCGAATTGCGCGCCGTCGTGCTGCTGGTGGACGTGGAAGGCTTCACCCAGCGCGAGGTGGCCGGCATGCTGGAGGTGCCGGAGGGCACGGTCGCCTCGCGGCTGTTCCGGGCGCGACGGCAGCTGCGCCCCGCGTTGGAGGCACCGGCCAGGGATGCACGGCTCTGGAGGCACCAGTGACGATGTCGTGTGGACGCGCCCGCCGGCTGCTCTGGCCCGATGCAGGGCCGCGCGAGGCGACGGCCGAGATCGTGGCGGCGCGGGAGCACGCCGGCCAGTGTGAGCAGTGCCGGCGGTTCCTCGAGGATATGCGCCGGCTCGGCGACGGGATCCGCGAGGCCGCGCCCCGGCCGCCGGCACCGATGGAGGTGAGGGATCGCCTGTTCCGATCCATCGCCCTGGCCCGCACGGAGGGCGCGGGCCACGCGGTGGGGCGGTGGCACCGCCGCCTCGGGGCCGGCCTGGCGGCGGCGCTCCTGCTCGCCGGCGCCTGGCTCGGCTGGCGCGCGGCGACCGATGCCCCGCCTCCGCAGCGCGACGCGCTCGCCGCCATCGCCGAGGACCACCTCCAGGCGCAGCGCAGCGCGGGACTGGTCTCGTCGGACTCGGTGGAGGTGGCCCGCTGGCTGCGTGAGCGGCTGACGTTCGGGGTGGACGTCCCGCTCTTCCCCGGTGGGCGGCTCACGGGCGCACGCCTCCTGCTCGTCGGCGGGGAGTCGGGAGCGGTGGTGGAATACGCGATCGCGGGGCGCCCCCTCTCCTATTACATCCTGCCCGGCACGGGGAACGAGGTCGCCTCCACGCCGGGCCAGGTGCGCGTGGCCTCGCGCGCGGGCTACCGCATCGCCTCATGGGCCGATGGCGACCTCACCCACGCGCTGGTCGCGGGGCTGCCTGGGCCGAAGCTCGTCGAGCTGGCCCACTACTGCATCGAGCAGATGATGCCAGCGACGAAGGTCTGAGCGGACCCTCAGCCGCCGTGCCGGTGATCCTGCGGGTCCGCGTCCCCACGGCTCAGCTCCGACCGGATGAGCGCGCGCATGGCCTGGAGCTGCCCGGGGCCGGCGTAGCCGATCCACCGTCCCGCGATCCGGCCGCCGCGGTCCAGCAGGACGGTGTAGGGGAGCCCGGGATAGTGGAACAGCGGGCGCAGCCGACCCCGGCCGAAGGCCACGGGGAAGCTGAAGCCGAGCTCGTTCATGTAGGCCCGCGCGGCGGCGGTGTCCTCTTCCTCGTTGATCGCCACGAAAACGAACCCGCTATCGGCCAGGTCGCGCCGGAGGGAATCGAGCGCCGGCAGCTCCGACCGGCACGGCGCGCACCAGCTCGCCCAGAAGTTGAGGAGCACCACGCGTCCCCGGAGCGCCGCGGACGAGAGCCGCCCGCCGTCCATCCCGGGGAGGTCGAGCAGGGGCGCCGGCTCCCGCTCCCGCTCCGGCACGCCGTCCAGGAGTCGGGCGGCATCGAGCCGGTACATCCGTCCCGAGCGGCCGACCGCGAGGGTCGGCCGTGCCGTGGGCAGGCGGATGGTACCCAGCAGACGGCCGTCCCCGGGGTCCAACGCGTCGAGTCGGCTTGCCGCCGTGGTGAACCCGGGTGTGCTGAGGACGTAGAGCCGGCCGTCGGCGCCCAGGGTGATGCCGAGGTTCACCGGATGGTAGTCCACGACGACACGCCGGTCCCTCACCTCGAAGCGCGGCTCGGCGGTGGACTGCGGCAGGTCGCGGCTGGTCAGCCACAGGGTATCGCCGCCCGGCGCCAGCGCGACGACTTCGTCGCGGATGAAGGGCGCGTAGAAGACCGCACTGTCCCCGACCGCGAGGTGACCCGCGTTGGCGAGGTCGGCGAGGAGGAAGTGGGCGGGGAGGAGAGCCTTTCCGATCGGGGCCGGGTCGGATGCCCGCGCGCCTCGCACCCGGAGCAGCATCGGCGCCCCGGCGGCGCTCGCATCGTAGGCAAACCGCTCGGCCGACCGGACCAGCCAGGGCTCCGTGGTGCCGCGGCCTCCGGCCACGGTGGGATACGCGAAGGGCGATGGAGCGGCGGCCAACACGCGCCCGCCCGCGTCGGTCCGGATCAGGTCGCCGCCGGCGGCGGTGAGCCAATGCCCACCGTCGGGCGCGGGAGCGACGCTGGTTGCCTCGCGCCCGCCGAGCTGCAGCGGGACGCGGGTGACGCGGAGACGGGAGTCGACCCGGAGCACGCCGCCCGCGCCGTCGAGGGCGAGCCGGATGTCGGGCTCACGCCCTGGCTGCGTCGCGCGGCCGTCGAGCCAGAGGAGGGTCAGCGGCTCGGCCGGCGGAGCGGGGTCCGGGGCGGGTCCGCCCGCCAGGATCGCGACCGACGCCGCGGCCGTCCCGGCGATGCCTGCGAGAAGGGCCGCTCTCCCGCGCTTCCCGATCACGCGTGCCGCTGGGCGTGGACCAGCGGCGTGCGGGCACCGGCCAGGAGTCGTGCCAGCGCCGCGCCGAGCACCGCACCATAGATGATGTGGCCGACGAGGCTGCCCATCGCGACAGGGCGCATGGGCGCCATCTGGAGCGGCGCGAACGGCGGCATGCCCAGGAACAGCGGCATCAGGACCAACCCACCGAGAGCCCACCACACGATCCCGTACCCCGCGCCCCAGACCATGCCCTGGCGGATGGTACCGACACGTCCACCGAGCAGAAGCCCGAACGCCGCGCCGATCACGGCGCTGTTGAACAGGTGGTAGAGCCAGCCCACCGCCAGGCTGCTCGAGCCGACGACCTGGGCCACCATGGCCATCATCGGCACCGGCGACCCCCCGGGGTCCGGCGCGCTCATCATCTGCATCATCAGGCCGAAGACGACCCCGGCCATGAGGCCGGCGATCGCGCCGGCCACCACGGTGCTTCGCATGGGGACGTCCTCAGGCCTTCCCGATGGAGGCGATCTGAATGGCCTTCGCCCCACCCGCTTCGAACACCTTGCCGGAGACCGTGACGCGCTGCTCGGCGAACGGCTTCAGCCGGGCGTTCTGGCCGTCACCGGGCATCGCGGCGGAGGTGGGGAGGTACAGGGTGCCGTCGTCGGCCAGGATCGCCAGCGGGATGCCCTTGTCGGCACACACCTCGGCGCACATCCGGTGGTCGGCGCCGGAGAGCCCCTGGCCGAACTTGCAGGAGACGTCTACGACAGTGCCGCTGACCGTGGCGTCACGGCTCGGCGAGGCCCTCATGGCCGTCTTCTCCTGCGCGGGCAGCGAGCAGGGAAGGGCGGCGACCAGAGCGACGGCACCGAGAGCTGCAGGAAGGCGGGACAGCATTGGGGGGCCTCCGGGGGATGGGGATGAGGGACGACCCGCGCCGGTGCGGGGCTCAATGACTGAGACACCGAGGCGCGGGAGTTTCATCCCGGCTCCCCAGCCAGTCGGCTTGACGGCGCGGGGGCGGAGCGCGACCTTCGGCGTACTCTTCCCCGAATCCCCTTGGAGGTGTTCATGCGTCCCCGCGTCTACCGGGTTCCGCTGGCCGTGCTGGCGGGACTCGCGCTCGCGTCCTGTCGCTCGGACAAGCCCCCGGCGGCAGAGACCGGCGCTCCCGCCGACGCCGCCGCGTCCGCCGCTCCCTCGACCGTCACCGTCACCACCACCGACTACAGCTTCGACGCTCCCGCGGAGCTGCCCGCCGGCCTCACCACCTTTCGCCTGGTGAACCGGGGGCCCTCGATCCACCACATCCAGCTCGTCAAGTTCGGTGAGGGCAAGACCCTCGATGACTTCATGGCGGCGCTCAAGGCCGGCGGCCCGCCTCCCGAGTGGGCCACGATGGAGGGCGGTCCCAATCCGTCGGAGCTGGGTGACACCTCCAGCACCACGGTGGCGCTCGAGCCCGGCAACTACGCCATGCTCTGCTTCATTCCGGGGCCCGACGGCGTCCCCCATGTGGCCAAGGGCATGGTCCGCCCGCTGACGGTCACGGGCGGCGGCGCGGCAGGAGCCGAGCCCGAGGCCGACGTGGTGATGAAGCTGGTGGACTACGACTTCGAGCTGTCGAAGCCCCTCCCCGCGGGCCGGTACACGATCCGGATCGAGAACGCCGGTCCCCAGGAGCACGAGGTGGCCATCGTGAAGCTCGACTCGGGGAAGGAACCGATGGACTTCGCTGCGTGGGGCGAGAAGCAGGTCGGCAAAGCGCCCGGCACCCTGCACGGAGGCGTCAGCGGCATCATGCCGGGTGACAAGGCGTTCGTCGAGGTGGACCTCGCGCCGGGGGAGTACGGGCTTATCTGCTTCGTTCCGGACACGAAGGACGGCAAGGGGCACTACCATCACGGGATGGTGAAGAAGGTGACCGTGTCGTAGCCGAACGCCCGAAGTTCGGAGCTGAAGTGGACCGCGCCTCGCGGCTTCGTTGCCGGGTCCCCGCGTCAGCGGATCTGGCCGAAGCGGCAGTTGGGGCTTGGCACGGTTTCTGCCCCTGCGGCAGGCCTCGCGGTGATCGGCGGGCGCTCAGCCCGCCGAGACGCCCGCTGACAGGCCATACACGCAGCACTGAGGCTGGCGGGAGCCAGCTTCGCAGGTGCGCCGGACCGAGGACCGCCCGATGTGTTCCACCATGTCCACTTTCCGCCGACATCGTCCACTCGCCCCAGGCTACCTCGGGTTCCTGCTGACGCTGGGGACACTCCCCGGGTGCGCGGGAGCCCCTATCCGTCTGGACGTGTCGCCCGCGCGAGGGCCGATCGTCCGTGCCGCCATCGGCCCGGTAGACGTCGTGGGAACCATGAGTCGTCGGGGCATCGGCGCCGATGTGGGGAGCGGCACGGCTGCTCCAGGCGGCGGGCGGTGGAACTCGTCAGGCGCCATCTCGGCGAGTGCCGCCCGGGTGCTGGCCACGGCCGACCAGTACGTCGGCACTCGCTACCGATACGGCGGCGAGAGCCCGGCGGAGGGTTTCGACTGCTCGGGGTTCGTGCAGTTCGTCTACGGCCGTCATGGCGTGGAGTTACCGCGCGTGTCGTATCAGCAGGCGAGCACGGGGCGCGCGGCGCCCCGCGAGATCACTGCCCTGCAGCCGGGTGACCTCATGTTCTTCGCCGCGGGTGGCGGGCGCGTCGACCACGTGGCGATCTACGCTGGGGACGGGCGTGTCATCCACGCGACCTCGGGCGCGGGGAGCGTGCGTTACGACGACCTCGACACGGATCGGGGGGAGTGGCTGCTGCAGCGGTTCGTCACCTCCCGGCGGGTGCTCTCCGGCGTGCGGCAGACCTAGCGGGGAATCGTGTGGGTGCTCCGCTACACGGTCTCCATGCCGGGTTGCTGGCGCTATACGAACTCGGGGTCAATGGGACCTGCTCTGTCCCGACAGGGTTCATCACGTAGAGCCTCTCGGTTCCCGTGCGCGATGAATAGAACGCAATCCTACTGCCCTCAGGCGACCACTTCGGTGCGATATCTGAATGGTTGCCGAAGGTCAGCAGTGTGACTCCGGTGCCGTCCGGATTCATGACATGAATGTGGCGCTCTCCCCTCCGGTCGCTATTGAACGCGATCTTCGTCCCATCGGGCGACCAATCGGGATTGGCGTCTATCCCTGGAGCTGTCGCAAGCTGGGTGACGTCGCTCCCGTCGGCATTCATCACGAAGATATCGGTCTCAAAGCTTCCACCACCCATGAAGGCGATCCTCGTCCCATCCGGTGACCAGGCAGGATGGCTCGCGCCGTCGCTGGTGAGCTGGGCCTAGAGAAACCCGGGGACGCGGGTTCGCGGAGGGGCGCACGCCCTAGGAGACGGACACACCGACGGAGTTTTGGGACCCAGGTGCCTTGCCGGGCACACCGTCGGCTGGCCGCGGCCCTCTAGCGGGCGCGATGCTTCCGCGGCAGATTCCTGTGGGTCCGGCTCCCCGCCGGAGTTCTGCTGGTCCCCCGCACGAAATCAGGCTCGATGATTCAGGACGAGATCGTGCACGTGGCCTACGAGGCGGCCGGCATGCCCGGAGTGGCCCCGTCGGAGCTGTCTGCGGTTCTTCATGCCCCGACGGAGGCGGCGCGAGATGACGCGTGGGCCGGCTTTGTTCATGCCTACACTGACCGGATGCTGCAGATCGTGCGCTCCATGGGCGGCGACCACGACACTGTCATGGACCGCTACGCGTTCGTGCTGGACCACCTGCGAGCGGACGGGTGCCGCCGGCTTCGGGCATACGCGGGACCGGGATCGGGACCGTTCGGGCTCTGGCTCGTCGTAGTCGTAAGGCGGCTGTGCCTCGACCATCATCGCCAGCGCTACGGCCGATCCCGGGAGAGTTCCGGTCGAGAGTCACGAGACGAGCGTGCGAGCCGGCGACGGTTGGTGGATCTTGTGGCTGACCACGTAGACACTGCACTCCTGGCTGGCCCCGTGCATGGCGGGCCGGACGAAGTGCTCGCCAAGTCCGAGCGCGAGCGGGCGCTGTCGCAGGCAGTCGAGGGATTGCAGCCACGCGACCGGCTCCTGATCCGTCTTCGATTTGCCGAAGACCTACCCGCCCGCGAGATAGCCCGGCTCTTGGGCTTCCCCACGCTGTTCCATGTCTATCGGCGTCTCAACAAGGTGCTCGAAGCGCTGCGGGAAGCGCTGCAGGCCCTCGGAGTGCAGGATGCGGACCCATGATTCCGCAAACCGGCTCGACGCGTCCGTCTTCCTCTTCAGTCGCACGATGCAACGGGGAGGAATCATGCTGAGCCAACTGCGATCCTCGGCAGCTCACCTCGAGGCGGGGGAGGTAGCCCGCTACCTGGCCAAGACCCTGTCTCCGGCAGACCGGGAGACCGTGGAGCATCACCTCGCTGACTGCGCAGAGTGCACCGCAGAGCTCGTGGCGGTGAGTCGGCTGCACCGGGCACGCCGCGCTCCGGTGCGGAGGGTCGCGGCAGTCGCCGCGGCGGCTGCGGTCGTAGCGGGGATCGTCCTTCTCGGACCCGGCATCATGCCTCGCCATCCGTCGAGCGCACCGCAGATCAGAGGTGCGGAGTCCCAGCCGGCTGTCCGTGTCGTTCTGCCGGCCGACGGCGCCGTCCTGCGCGCGGCGCCCGACTTCACTTGGCGTGCCGTTCCAGGCGCGACGGCTTACCGGGTGTCGGTGAGCCGGGCCAGCGGCGATTCGGTTTGGGCGACGACCACCAGCGACACCAATCTTCGAGGGTCTGCCCACGTCGCGCGAGCGGGGTCCGGCCTCTACTACTGGTACGTGGACGTCCTGCTCGAGGACGCTCGATCCATCGCGGGCCCGGTACACGAGTTCCGGATCGAACCGTGAGTCGCCCGGGCCACCGGGGACTCCGCGCCGTCGGGTTGGCCCTCATCGCCGCGTGCGGGTCTCACGACGCAGCCGCTCCTGCGGCACAGGCTGGCGCGCCCGTGGATTCCTTCCTGGCACGCGGCGAGCGGGTGTATCTCCGGGGCGAGTTCGACAGCGCAGCGGCGCAGTGGAACGCGGCCCTCGCAAAGAGCCGCGCGCTCCAGGATTCCCTTGCCGAGGCGCGGTCCCTCACCTGGCTCGGGCTCGCCGCGTGGCGCCGGGGCGACTATCGCACCGCCCGGCGTCTTGGCGAAGAGGCGCTCGCCCTCAAGCGCCACTGGACGCTCGACATCGACCTGTTCAAGTCCTACAACGCGCTGGGGCTCCTCGCGTGGAACGAGGGGCGGTTGTCCGAGGCCATGGAGCTGTTCGGGCAGGCGGCTGCGGCGGCCCGCTCGGCGCAGGACCTCAAGGGTATCGCGGCGGCATCGGGCAACCTCGCGCTGGTCCTGACCGAGCTCGGCGAATTCGAGGAAGCGCGCCGCGGGTTCGACTCGATGCGGGTCGCCGGCCAGGCGCTCCCAGATGCCCGCATCGAGGGCAACGCGCTGACCAACCTCGGCATGCTGGCCGTCCGGGTCGGCGATCCGGGCAGCGCGATTGCGCTGCTCGAACGCGCCCGCACGCTTTACGCCTCCATCGGGTACCCCACGGGCGAGCAGAACGCGCTGGGACAGCTGGGCACCGCCTACGCTGCCTTGGGGCAGCCGCACCTCGCCCTCGTCGCGCTGGACAGCGCCCTCTCTTTGTCCCGCCGGCAGGGGTTGCGGCAGGAGGAGGCGAGCAATCTCGAGGCGATGGCGGCGCTGTACCGCGACGCGGGCGACGTGCAGCGCACCCTGGACCTCTACGCGCAGGCGGAGCCGATCAACCGCGAGCTGGGACTGGTGGTGGAGGCGGGTGCCGACCTCCGAAGCGTAGCCGAGATCCAGGGCGAGCTCGGCGCAATGGGGAAGGCGTCGGCTGCGGCCGGGGAGGCACTCCGTGCACACCGCGCGGCCGGTGCGCGTTTCGAGGAGCTCTCGGATCTGATCCTGCTGGCCGACCTGGCCGCCCGGTCGGCCGACACGGCGAGCTCCGCAAGTCGGCTCGCCGCGGCGCGCACGCTCGCCCGCTCGCTGGGCGTGCGCCGGGCCCGGGCGGAAGTCGCGCTGGCGGAGGCACGGATCGCCGACCGCACGGCGGACTCACGCCGTGCCCTGCGCGCACTCGGTGATGCCCGTCTCGATCTCGCCGACGGGGGCTATGGCATGGAGCAGGAGGCGCTCCGGCTCGAGGCCAGGGCGCTGGCGCGGCTCGGGCGGTCCGACTCCGCCGCCGCGGTCGGCCGCCGGGCGGTGGCCGCGCTGGAACGGGTGCGAGGGAGCTACGGATCTGGCGTGCTCCGCACGAGTTACCTGGCCGGCAAGCAGGGCGCCTACGCGGACCTCGCGGACGTGCTGCGGCGTCAGGGCCGGACGGAGGAGGCATTCGAGGTCGTCGATGCCGCCCGAGGTCGCGCGCTGGTGGAGGGGTTAGCTGCCGCCCGCGGCTCCGGCCCTCTGCACCAAGGCGACGAGCTGCTCCGTGAGATCGATGCGCTGACCGAGCAGTTGCGTGTCGCCGAGGTGGATGGCGCGGAGACTCCGGATTCCGCCGCCATCTCCCGGATCGGCTTTCTGCGGGAACGGCTGGCAGGACAGCGGCGGAAATACGAGGAGCTCGCGATCCGGCACGACGAGGTGCGCTCGCCCGGGGCCACGCTGCTGGGTGTCGGTTGGACGCCGGCAGCCGGAGTGCTCTCCCGGCTCGGCGCCGAGGAAGCTCTGGTCGAGTACCAGATCGCCGACGATTCGCTTCTCATCTTCGTGGGCCGACGCGCCGCCCTCACTGTCACCGCTGTCCCGTTGCCTCCGGGAGGACTCCAGGGACGGGTGCGGCTCGCGCGAGAGCTGGTCGCGAGGCGGGATGCCGGGATCGCCCGGGCACTTCCAGTCCTGGGCGGGCTCGGTGACCTACTGATCGCGCCGGTGCGCCGGGCAGGTGCCCTCGAGGGTGTGCGACAGCTCGTCATCGTGCCTCATGGCATCCTCACCTACCTCCCGTTTGCCGCGCTGGTGGACTCCGAAACCGGCCGATACCTGGCTCAGGACTTCCTCCTGTTGACGCTTCCTTCCGCCGGGTCGCTGGTCGCGCTGCGCGAAGGCTCGGCGATTGAGGTTCTCGAGGCGCCTGCCTCGGTCCTCGCTCCACGGCCCGACCTCCTGCCGGAGACGGCCCCGGAGGCGCGGGCCGTAACACGGGCCCTCGCCGGGGCCCGGCTCATCGTCGGCCGACGCGCGGCCGAACCGGGCGTCCGCGCCGCGCTCG
>Ga0299913_10006113_pt1 | contig 10379 bp, 11 predicted proteins | sample RVTome_9_FD_201360 | JGI IMG/M metagenome (GOLD analysis project Ga0299913, IMG submission 201360) | Soil microbial communities from uranium-contaminated site in the Upper Colorado River Basin, Wyoming, United States - RVT155D38 (version 2) ... | reverse complement strand
TCGCGATCACCGCGGTCCTCATCGGCCTCCTCGCCGGCGGCGCCGGCCGCCTCGGCCTGCTGCGGCCCCGCGCGAGCCGCCCGGCCGGCGAGCTCGTCGTCGCCGGCATCGTGGCCCTCGTCGTCGTTGGCGGCCTGGCGCTCTGGACCTACACCCAGTTCTACGCGGAGACGCTCACCTTCTTCAACCCCGAGCCCGAAGGCGACCCGGGCATCCTGCTCGTCATCCTGGGCTGGGTGATCGCCGCGATGCTCGTCGGCGCGGTGGTCGGCTTCTTCGCGCTGCTCTTCCTGCGCCGCGACGCATCGGTCGCGTACGTCACCGTGGCCGGCGCGATCACCGGCGTCCTGGCGGCGATCGTCAGCGCCCCGATCTCGGCGAACCTGTTCGGCGGCGTCACCGGTGCCGGCACCGATTTCCTCGTCGCCTTCTTCCGCCAGCAGGGGGCCGACGTGCTTGGCGCAAGCTTCCAGCAGGGGCTGATCAGCGACCCGATCGACAAGATCACGACCTTCTTCGTCGTCTACCTCATCCTCAATGCGATGCCGCGTCGGACGAAGGCGCGCTTCCCGCAGGGAGAGCGGCTGCTCGACGAGCCGGAGGCGACCGTCGACGACGATGAGGCCGGCTGGCGAGGCGCCCCGGCCTGACCGAGACCGATGGCGGCGGCCGCGGCATCCCGGCATCGCTCGGGGCACCGGGGCCGACCGCCTACCACCGCCTCAACCCCCTGACGAAGGCCACCATCGCCACGGCGACGGCCGTGGCCGCGGTCGTCATCGGCGGCCTGCTCGGACCGGCGATCGTCGTGGCGCTCGCCGTCCTGCTCCCGGCGACGCTCGCGGGCGTCCTGCTGCGGCTGATGAGGACCGCGCTGCTCTTCGCGCTGCCCCTGGCGGGAAGCGCCTTCGTCGTCAACCTGTTCTTCTTCCCCGAGGGCCGAACCGTCCTGTTCGCCATCGGCCCGGTCACCGCCACCGCCGAGGGGCTCTCGTTCGCGCTGGAGATCCTGGTCCGCATCCTGGCCATCGGCGGCGCGATCACCCTCTTCTACCTGACGACTCCGCCGGCAACGTTCGTCGTCGACCTCGAGCGGCGCGGTATCAGCCCGAGGCTGGCGTTCGTCGCCAACGCCTCGGTCCAGACCGTGCCGGCCCTGGTCGAGCGCGCGGGGCAGATCACCGCGGCGCAGCGCGCCAGGGGCCTCGACACCGAGGGCTCGGCCTGGAAGCGGATCCGCGGGGTTCTGCCGATCGTCGCACCGGTGATCCTGGGATCGATCGCCGAGGTCGAGGAGCGCACGATGGCCCTCGAGGCGCGCGGCTTCACGCGGCCGGGCCGGCGCAGCCTGCTGTGGGCGCCGGCCGACTCGGGTCGTCAGCGCGCGGCCCGCTGGCTGCTGCTCCTGGCCGTGATCGGGCTGGTCGTCGCCCGGCTGACGGGGTGGTGGGCATGACGCTCAGCCTGCGCGGGGTCGGCTATCGCTACGCCGGCGCGGAGCGTCCGGCGCTGCTGGACGTCGACCTCGACCTCGGTGACGGTGAGGTCGTCGGGATCGCCGGTGCGTCCGAGGCCGGCAAGACGACGCTCTGCCTGGTGGTCGCCGGCATCGCGCCGCGCACCGTCGGCGGGCGGATCCGCGGCACGATCTCGCTCGACGGCGAGCGGATCGACGCTTGGCCGATACATCGGCTGGGCGAGCGCATCGGCATCGGCTTCCAGAACCCGGCGAGCCAGCTCTCGCAGGTCGCCGGCACCGTCTTCGAGGAGGTCGCCTTCGGTCCGATGAACCTCGGCATCGCCCGGGAGGAGATCGTCGAGCGGAGCTGGACGGCCCTCGAGGCCCTGCGCATCGACGCCCTGGCGGAGCGCGATCCCGTGCGCCTGTCGGGCGGGCAGCAGCAGCTCGTCGCCATCGCCGGGCTGCTGGCCATGCGCCCCGCCCACCTCGTCCTCGACGAGCCGACGGCTCAGCTCGATCCGGCCGGCACGCGGCTCGTGGCCGACGCGATCGGGCGCCTCGCGGCGGACGGGGCGAGCATCCTCGTCGCCGAGCAGAAGACCGATCTGCTCGCAACGATCACCAGCCGGATGGTGGTCCTCGAGTCCGGGCGGATCGCGCTCGCGGGGCGATCGGCCGAGGTGCTCGCCGACCCGAGGCTGGCCGAGCTGGGCGTGGCCGAGCCGTCGGCCGTCCGTCTGCGCCGACTCGCGACGGCCGCGGGCCTCGATCCGGCGCCGCTCGAGGAGGCCGTCGGTGCCTGACCTCGACGTCCGCGGCCTCGCGCATGTCTACCGTGAGGGCGGCGTGCGGGCCCTCGACGGTGTCGACCTGTGGATCGCGGCGGGTGAGCGGGTCGGGATCGTCGGCCAGAACGGCAGCGGCAAGACGACCCTGGTGCGCCATCTCAACGGCCTGCTGCGGCCGACCGAGGGCCGGGTGACGATCGACGGGACCGATGCCTCGGGCCTCATGGTGGCCGAGCTCGCGTCCCGCGTCGGCCTCGTCTTTCAGGACCCCGACCGGCAGATCTTCGCCAGCTCGGTGCGCGCCGAGGTCGAGTTCGGCCCACGCAACCTCGGGCAACGAGGGACCGGGCTGGCAGACTCGGTCAGGCGAGCGCTCGAGGCGACCGGCCTGGCCGGCGAGGAGCGCTCGAACCCGTACGACCTGGGCTACTCGCGACGCAAGCTGCTGGCGCTCGCATCGGTGCTGGCCATGCGGACGCCGGTCCTCGTCCTCGACGAGCCGACGACCGGGCAGGATGCCCGTGGCGTGGACCGCGTGCGCAGGATCGTTGCCGCACTCGCCGACGAGGGCCGCACGGTGATCACGATCAGCCACGACATGCGCTTCGTCGCCGAGACCTGCGAACGCGTGATCGTCATGCGGGGCGGCCGGGTCGTCCTCGACGGAACGCCGGCCGAGGCCTTCGCCCGCGAGGCCTGGGAGACGCTGCGATCCACGTACCTCGAGCCTCCGCTGGCCGCCCGGGTCGGGCAACGGCTCGGGCTGGGATCGACGCCGACCGACGCGCAGCTCATCGAGGCCATGCGGGGCGGCCGAGTCCACCGATGATCGCGCGGCGCGTGCCCGCCGAACCGGTCTAGTAGAAGCCCGGCGGTGGTGGCAGCGGGTTGCCCTCGGCGTCGACCCGCTCCTCGGCGGGCAGCTCGTCGCGGTGGAGGCGCGTTCCCGTCGGGCCCGGGATCGGCAGGGCCATGACCGAGGACGGCACCTCGTCCAGCCGGTCGGCGATCCCGCGAAGACCGAGGCGGCGGAGTCCGGGGGCGAAGCGCTCGGCGAAGTCGCGGTCGCGCAGCAGGCCGAAGGTGAGCGACGCGTGCGCCCGGTTCAGCAGCTCCAGGGCGCGGGCGGATTCGCCGGCGTTGACCTGGTTGAGCCCGAGCTGGTTCTCGAGGGTATCGAGCGCTCGATTGGCCTCGCGGCGCGTCGCTCGGCTGAAATGCGGGGTACGGTTGACGAGCAGGCGGGTCCGATGGATCGCCTCGCGGATGCGGTCGTCCCGGTTGAGGTGTCCCTGCGTCATGAGCGGAATACTACGCGGTGAGGGCCGATGGGCGGAGACGGTGGCCGATGCCCTGCGCCGGACGAGACGCCCGATCCCGTACGACGAGCGCCTCCTGCCGCTCCTGCCCGACGGCCGGCCGCGCAGCCGCCGCGCCCCCGATCGTCCGGACGTTCCCCGCCCGCGCGCCGCGGCGACGCTGCTGGCGATCTACCCCGACGACGACGGCGAGCTGCTGATTCCGCTGACCGTCCGACACGACGACCTGCGCTCGCATGCCGGCGAGGTGTCGCTGCCCGGCGGGGCGATCGACGCCGCCGATGCCGATCACGTCGCCGCCGCGCTGCGTGAGGCGTGGGAGGAGATCGGCCTCGAGCCCAACGAGGTGCGGATCGCCGGCGTCCTCGACGACGTCTGGATCCCGGTCAGCAACTTCGAGCTGCGACCGGTCGTCGGCACGCTCGCCCGCCGGCCGGTCCTCGTGCCGCACGACTCCGAGGTCGCCTCGATCGTCGAGCTGCCGCTGGCGGCGCTGTTCGACCCCGCGCTCATCGGCGTCGAGGAGTTCCGCGGCGGGGGGTGGACGATCCGCGCCGGCGCCTACCGCTACGGCGGGGTGCGGGTGTGGGGCGCGACCGCGCTGACCCTCGGGATGCTGGCCCACGTGCTCGCGGAGGCCTGAACCTCAGCGGCGCGTCTGCACCCGGGTCCCGAGCGAACGGAGCAGCTCGAGGATGGCGCCGTGCTGGGCGGCCGGCGCCGCGACGACGCTCGTGCGCGGGCCGCGCCGCTTCGGATTCCACCACCCGCCGCCGTTCACGTCGGTGACGACCGCGCCGGCTCGCTCGGCAATCAGGCCCGCCGCGGCGACGTCCCACGGCGAGAGCCCGCCGTTCTGGACGAACGCGTCGAACCGACCGTTCGACACGTACGCGAGCGCCAGCGCGGCGGAGCCCATCCGCCGGTGGATGCGGATCAGCGGGGCGATGCGCCGCTCGCGCGACAGGCCGCCGCGGCCGATGACCGCCAGGCTGACGACGTAGTCCGACAGCGCCTCCTTGCCCGATGCCCGGATGGGCTCGCCGTCGAGGCAGGCCGGACCGTCCGCGGTGGCGGTGTACAGGTCGTCGCGGGCCGGGTCGAGCACGACGCCGACGGCTGGACGATCGTCGACGACCAGGCCGATGCTGACGCAGTAGAAGGGGATGCCGTTGGCGTAGTTGACCGTCCCGTCGAGGGGGTCGAGGACCCACAGCCGGCCGTTGTTCGATCCATCGTCGCGGAGCACCCCGGCGTGCTCGCCGGACTCCTCGGCCAGGATGCCGTCGTCGGGGTAGCGCGCCTTGATCGCGTCGATGACGAGCCGTTCGGAGGCGTAATCCGCGTTGGTGACGACGTCGCGCTTGCTCTTGTAGTCGATGTGCTCGAGCCGTTCGTAGCTGTCGAGCAGCAGCCCGCCCGCCCGCCGGGCGGCATCCGTGGCGAAGGCGAGCTCATCGGCCCATCGGGTGGTCATCTCGTGGCCGATGCTAGCGGCTTCGACCATCAGGCGGCCGCGCTCTCCTCGTCATTGGCCGGCCGTGGCGGCGGCTCCTCGCCGCCATCCTCGCTGCGCTGGATGAAGCTGATCTTGCCCTGCGTCTCGAGGATGGCCCACGCCACGTCGGCGAGCCTGCCGATGCCCGCCAGGCGCATCTCTGCCTCGATCTCGGCCCGGGTCAGCCGGTCGCGCCGCAGGTTGTCCTCGAGGATCGCTCCGTCGCGGACGACGACCCGCGGCTCACCCTCCAGCAGGCGCTCCGCCCGCGGCCACAGGTAGGTCGCCCAGCTCATCGCCACGGCCAGGAACGCGATCGTCGAGATGGCGATGATCGCGCCCGTCAGGCTGAAGTCGTTCTGGGTGACGCCCTGCTGGATGAGATCCCCGATGACGATGAGGACGATGAGCTCGAACGGCGTCATCTGGCCCAGCTCCCGCTTGCCCATCAGCCGCACGAGGAGGTACAGCGCGATGAAGATGACCGTCGCGCGGAGGACGATGTCCATGGTCAGCCTCCTTCAGGGCAGGACGTCGATCGACAGATCGGCCGAGACGAGCGGCTCGTCCCCGTCGTAGATCGTCACGCTGCCCTCGTTGCCGAGGACGATGTCGGGATTGACCTGTAGGTCGACCTTCCACAACGTGGCGGTCCCGCCCTCGAGACCCGAGAAGGTGAATCGGAACTCGCCATCCTCGCTGGCCTCCTCGCTGGCGGCCGGGATCATCGTGTTGACGGTCAGGTCCTCCCAGAGCGTCGATTCGATGCCGATCACCAGCTCCTCGATGCGCTGCTCGCTCGTGACGTGGAAGCGCATCTCGAGGAACTCGCCGTTGCGGATGACCTCCGGGGCGTGCACCCGCAGCTCCACCCCGCGCCCTGAGGCGTGCCAGTCACGCTCGTGGCCGAGGGCGCCGGTCATCGCCACCAGCACCACCGCACCGAAGACGAGAATCGACATCGGGTTCGCATGCCGCCGCCAGCCCGCCAGGGGGCGCTGGTGGGATTCCTCGATGCCCTCCGGCGATGGCAGCGCTGCATGCATGATCGGTCGCCGACAGAGCAATCCGCGCGCCAGCCGCACGGCGCTGGGATAGGCTAGGCCGATGCCACAGATCCACCTCCGCGCCGAGGAGGGCGACTACGCGCCGCTCGTCCTCCTCCCCGCCGATCCGAACCGCGCGCGCCGCATCGCCGAGCGGTTCGACGACGGCAGCGTGCGCCAGGTGAACGAGCACCGCGGCCTGCTCGGCTTCACCGGCACGTTCCACGGCGTGCCGGTCAGTGCCCAGACCACCGGAATGGGCACGCCCAGCACCTCGATCGTGGTCGAGGAGCTCCTGCGTCTCGGCGCACGCCGCCTGATCCGCGTCGGCACGTGCGGTGGCATCGCGATGGGGCTCGGTACCGGAGACATCGTCATCGCCACCGGCGCTTGCCCGGTGGACGGCGCGACGCACACCTACCTGCACGGCGAGGCGTATGCGCCGGTCGCGGACTTCGACCTGACCCGCGCCCTCGTGGACGCCGCGACCGATGCCGGTGTCGCGGCCCAGACGGGGCTCGTCGCATCGGTCGACGTCTTCTACAACCCCGACGACGACTATGCCAAGCGCTGGCGCGAGCGCGGCGTGCTGGCCTTCGAGATGGAGGCGTCGGCGCTGTTCTACCTCGCGGCCCGCAACGGGGTTCAGGCGGCGTGCGCGCTTACCGTCTCCGATGTCCTCTCCGAGGAAGTCACGACCGAAGAGAGCTATCTGCCGCTCGACGAGCTGGAACGTGCCATCGACCGGATGCTCGACGTCGCACTGGTCGCGGGCACCGGCACCGGCGGCTGAGGCGGCATCGGTCCTGCGGTATCCTCGCGTCGTCTGAAGGGAGGCCACCATGACGGACACGCTCAGGCGCGGAGCGGCCAACCAGGCCGGCGCGATCATCAACGCGAACGCCGACGCAGAGGCGCGGGACTTCCTGCCGCTGAAGGGCATCGACCACGTCGAGTTCTGGGTCGGCAACGCCAAGCAGGCGGCGCACTACTACCGCGCCCTGTGGGGCTTCACCCCGGTCGCCTACGCGGGGCTCGAGACCGGCGTGCGGGATCGGTCCAGCTACGTCATGGTCCAGAACGACATTCGCTTCGTCTTCACCGCGCCGCTCGGGCCGGATGGCGAGATCGCCGAGCACGTCGCGAAGCACGGCGACGGCGTGAAGGACATCGCCTTCGCGGTCGACGACGCGGCTTCCGCCTGGGAGGAGACGACGAAGCGCGGGGCCGCATCGGCCCAGGAGCCGACCGAGGTCGAGGGCAACAAGGGCGCCCTGCGCCGGAGCGCCATCCACGCCTACGGCGAGGTCGTGCACTCCTTCGTCGACCGCAACGACTATCACGGCACCTTCGCGCCCGGCTATCACCGCGTCAAGAGCCCGCCCGCCGCAGCGACCGGCCAGGACCTGCTCGAGGTGGACCACTGCGTCGGCAACGTCGGGCTCGGCGACATGAATCGCTTCGTCGATTTCTACAAGGACGTGCTCGGCTTCGCCCAGCTCATCCACTACGACGACAAGGTCATCCACACCGACTACTCGGCGCTGATGAGCAAGGTGATGCAGAACGGGAACGGGCGGATCAAGTTCCCGATCAACGAGCCGGCCGCCGGCAAGAAGAAGAGCCAGATCCAGGAGTTCCTCGACTACTACCTCGACGCCGGGACGCAGCACATCGCGCTGCGGACGGAGGACATCGTCGGGACGGTGCGCGTCCTGCGCGAGCGCGGGGTCGAGTTCCTCGGCATGCCGCACGCCTACTACGAGCAGCTCCCCGACCGGGTCGGCGACGTCGGCGTGCCGATGGAGACCCTCGAGGAGCTCGGCATCGAGGCCGACCGTGACGAGGAGGGCTACCTGCTCCAGATCTTCACCCGCCCGGTGCAGGATCGGCCGACGTTCTTCTTCGAGATCATCGAGCGCCACGGCTCCCGTGGCTTCGGCGTGGGCAACTTCAAGGCGCTCTTCGAGGCGATCGAGATCGAGCAGGGCCGCCGGGGCAATCTCTAGATAGCCGGGAGCTGATCTGCCTCGCAAGCCACGGCGAGTGACGGCCGGTCCTTCGATCCGAATCACCGCAACGTCGGGCGCATCGCGTACCATCGGCCCCCGATGAGCACGAGCAAGCTGCCAGCGCAGGCCGACGACTTTCCCGCCTGGTACGTCGAGGTCGTCAAGCGGGCCCAGCTCGCCGAACACGGCCCGGCCAGGGGCTCGATGATCATCAAGCCCCACGGCTACGCGATCTGGGAGCTCACCCAGCGCGCGCTCGACGATCGGTTCAAGGCGACCGGCCACGAGAACCTGTACTTCCCGCTGCTCATCCCGATGAGCCTCCTCGGTAAGGAGGCTGACCACGTGGAGGGCTTTGCGCCCCAGGTGGCGGTCGTCACGCACGGCGGTGGGCAGGAGCTGGAGGAACCCCTCGCCATCCGCCCCTCGTCGGAATCGATCATCTGGAGCACCTACAAGCGCTGGATTCAGAGCTACCGCGACCTGCCACTCCTCTACAACCAGTGGTGCAACGTCATGCGCTGGGAGATGCGCACTCGGCTGTTCCTGCGCACGAGCGAGTTCCTGTGGCAGGAGGGACACACCGCCCACGCCACCGCCGAGGAGGCGATGGCCGAGGCGCTCCGCATGCTCGACGTGTACCGAGAGGTGGCCGAGGACGTGCTCGGCATCCCGGTCCATCCCGGCCGCAAGTCCCCCGGCGAGCGTTTCCCGGGCGCCGTGGAGACGTTCTGCATCGAAGGGCTCATGCGCGACGGCAAGGCGCTCCAGTGCGGGACCTCGCACTTCCTCGGGCAGAACTTCGCGAAGGCCTACGACGTGACCTTCCTCAACGCCGATGGCGAGCAGGAGCACGCCTGGGGAACGTCATGGGGCTTCAGCGCCCGCATGGTCGGCGCCCCCATCATGGCCCACGGCGACGATGCCGGCCTGCGGCTGCCACCCGCGGTCGCGCCGGTGCAGGTGGCGATCGTGCCGATCTACCGCTCCGACGAGGAGCGTGCGTCCGTGCTCGAGGTCGCCGAGAAGCTACGCGCCGACCTCGTCGCCACCGGCATTCGCGTCCGCCTGGACGACCGCGAGCAGCACCGACCCGGCTACAAGTTCGCCGACTGGGAGCTGAAGGGCGTCCCGGTGCGGATCGAGCTCGGTCCGCGAGACGTGGCCGCGAACCAGGTCGTCCTCGCCAGCCGGCTGGGCGGCGACAAGGAGATTGTCGCCACCGGCGAGGTCGCGGCCGGCATGGCGGAACGACTGGCATCGGTCCAGCGCGACCTGTATGCCGAGGCGCTCGCGTACCGCGAAGCGAACACCCACGAGATCACCTCGTTCGACGAGTTCGCCGACGGCGTCGAGGAGCGTGGCGGCTTTTGGATCGGCGCCTGGTGCGGCGACGCGGCGTGTGAGGCCGAGATCGCTGCGAAGACCAAGGCGACGATCCGGTTCCTGCCGATGGACGTGACTGACCCGGGCGCGGCGTGCATTCACTGCCGCACGCCCGGGGCCGACACCGCCACCTGGGCCAGGGCCTACTGACGGTCTACCGTCCCGCCCGCGCTCCGCGTGTGCCGTCGCAGCATGGAACGGACGCGGAGCGGGTCGAGTCACGCACGTGCTTGCGCACGGTTCCCTGCGGCTGCACGGGACTGCCAACGACAACGTCCTCATGCCCGCGCGGGTGGCCCTTGCTGGCCGATGCGTGCCGCCCCCGCAACTGGTGCGCATAGGGCTCAAACCCAAGGACTCCTGATCGCGCTGCTTCTGGCAGGTGCGCGCGTCGCGTCTCCGCTCCACACACATCCCGTCCCCTCCGTACCGCGTCCCGGCCTTCGAGTCCTATGGGGTACTGCATCACACTGCACCGGCCCTCCGGACCGCCGTCTCGCGGACCGTCGCCGCCGGACGCGGGCCGTACCCCTATGACGATTACGCCCCTCCCACGATCGGCCGGCTCGCGCCACCGTGGTCGGAGACATGGAGACGACGAATCGCACCAGCGTGCCGCGCCCTGAAGGGCGGCATCGCCACGGCGAGATCGGACCGCGTCGGAGGCTGGTCGCGGCCTCCGCGGCGGCGCTGGCCTGGTCCATGCTCCTGGCCTTCGCCGCCCCGTCGCTCGCCGTTCCGGGCACCCACGTCGACGTCGCGCCGGAGTCGCTCGAGGTGACCGTCGGCGGTACGGTCTCGCTGACCGCCGTCGTCCGGCACGAGGATGGGACGCCGGCCAGCGGTCCCGAGAGCAACACCCACGTCC
>Ga0299913_10006112_pt1 | contig 10379 bp, 6 predicted proteins | sample RVTome_9_FD_201360 | JGI IMG/M metagenome (GOLD analysis project Ga0299913, IMG submission 201360) | Soil microbial communities from uranium-contaminated site in the Upper Colorado River Basin, Wyoming, United States - RVT155D38 (version 2) ... | reverse complement strand
CGAACAGCGTCCCCCGAGCTAGAAAGGCATCGATGCGACAGCTACTCCTCTACGACACCACCTTGCGCGACGGCATGCAGGGCCAGGGCATGTCCCTCTCCGCCCAGGAGAAGGTCCGCATCGTCCGTAAACTGGACGAGCTGGGGATCGACCTGATCGAGGCCGGGTTCCCCGGCTCGAATCCGAAGGAGCTGGAGCTGTTCGAGGCCCTGGCGGACGTCGAGCTGGGGCAGGCTTCGATCTGTGCCTTCGGGATGACCCGCCGTCGCGACGTCCCCGCCGCCGAGGACGAGACGCTGCGGATCCTCGCCGAGGGGTTCGCGCCCGTCGTCACCCTGGTGGGCAAGACCTGGAGGCTTCACCTGGAGAAGGTGACCAAGGTCGACCCGGACCAGAACCTGGAGATGATCCGGGACTCCGTCGCCTTCCTGCGCGAGGCCGGCAAACGGGTGATCTACGACGCCGAGCACTTCTTCGACGGCCACCGCGACGACCGCGGCTACGCGATCGAGTGCCTGCGCGCCGCCGCCGACGGCGGCGCCGAGAACGTCACCCTCTGCGACACCAACGGCTCCAGCCTGCCATCGCAGGTGGCGGAGGCCACGCGCGAGGTGGTTGGCGCCCTCGACCCCGCGGTCGGGATTCACACGCACAACGACGCCGAGTGCGGGGTTGCGAACTCGCTCGCGGCGGTCGAGGAGGGCGCCTCGCTGGTGCAGGGGACGATCAACGGCATCGGCGAGCGGACCGGCAACGCCAACCTCACCTCGATCATCCCGGCGCTGCAGCTGAAGCTGGGCTTCGAGTCCGTGACGGACGAGCAGCTCGCGCGGCTGACCGAGACCGCTCACTTCGTCGACGAGCTCCTGAACCGCTCGCCGCATCCCGACCAGCCCTACGTCGGCCGCAACGCCTTCGCCCACAAGGGCGGGATGCACGTCGCCGGCGTCAACGCCGACGCCCGCACCTTCGAGCACGTCGACCCCGAGCTGGTCGGCAACGACCGCGACCTGCTCGTCTCCGAGCTCTCGGGCAAGGGCACCGTCAGCAGCCACGCCGACCAGGCCGGGCTCGAGCTCGACTCCGAACAGGCGGCGCGGGCGCTGCGCACCCTGAAGGAGCGCGAGCACCGGGGCTACCACTACGAGGCCGCCGGGGCCAGCTTCGAGCTGCTGCTCCGCCGCGAGGCTGGCGCCTATGAACCGCTCTTCCGGCTCGAGGGCTTCCGGGTGATCACCGAGAAGCGCGAGGACGGCAAGGTCCAGACCGAGGCCACGATCAAGGTCTGGGTCGAGGGCGAGCGCTACATCCGCACCGCCGAGGGCAACGGCCCCGTGAACGCGCTCGACGAGGCGCTGCGCTCGGCGATCACGGACCGCCACCCGCACCTCGCGGACATCGAGCTCACCAACTACAAGGTTCGGATCCTCGACGAGCACCACGGCACCGGCGCGGTCACCCGGGTGCTGCTCGACTCCTCCGACGGTGAGCGCGACTGGGGCTCGATCGGCGTCTCCGAGAACATCATCGAGGCCTCCTGGGAGGCGCTGGTGGACTCGCTCGAGTACGCATTCCAGCCGCGCCCAGAGGGTGGCGGCGAGCGCGAAGCGGGCGAGCGGGCCACCGCGCGCGAGTAGTGCCCTCCGAGCCGATCCCGCTGGCCCGGCCGGAGCTCGGCGCGCGCGAGGAGGAGCTGGTCGCCGAAGTGCTGCGATCGGGCTGGCTCTCGCTCGGGCCGCGCCTGGAGGAGTTCGAGACGGAGTTCGCGAGCTGGGTCGGCAGCGACGACGCGGTAGCCGTCTCCAGCGGGACCGCCGCCCTGCACCTCGGGGTGCGGGCGCTCGGCTGGGGGGAGGGTGACGAGGTAGTCACCACCCCGTTCAGCTTCGTCGCCTCCGCCAACTGCCTGCTGTACGAGGGGGCGATCCCGGTCTTCTGCGACATCGACCCGGTCACCCTGAACGTCGATCCGGCCGCGGTCCAGTCCGCCGCCGACAACGGGACCATCGCCGGGATCCTCCCCGTCCACATCTTCGGCTACCCCGCCGACCTGATCGCACTCGAGTCGATCGCCGACGCCTACGAGATCCCGATCCTCGAGGACGCCTGCCAGGCGCTCGGCGCGGTCGACGCCGAGGGGCGGGCGATCGGGACCGCGGGCCACGTCGCCGCCTTCGCCTTCTATGCCAACAAGCAGCTGACCACGGGGGAGGGAGGGGTGATCGTCCCCGCCGGGGAGGCGATGGGCTCCGAGCTTCGCAGCACCCGCAACCAGGGCCGGGCCGAGGACATGTCGAGTCTCGAGCACGACCGGATCGGGTTCAACTACCGGATGACCGACGTCCAGGCCGCGATCGGCATCGCCCAGCTCGAGCGCCTGGACGAGACCCTGGAGCGCCGCGAGCGGGTCGCCGCCGCTTACCGCGCCGGGCTCGAGTCGGCCGGCGGGGCGCCGGCGGGGGAGGGCGACCCCGAGGGCCTGCTCCTGCCCTGCCGCGACCGCGGCGACGAGCGGCGGAGCTGGTTCGTCTTCTGCGTCCAGCTGCCGGAGGGGGCGGATCGGGAGGCGGTGATCGAGCGGCTGGGCGCCGCGGGGATCGCCTCCAAGGCCTACCTGCCGTGCATCCATACGTTGCCGCCGTACCGGGAGCGGTTCGGCTTTGCGGGCGGCGAGTTTCCCGTCGCCGAAGGCGTCGCCGCCCGCTCGTTGGCGCTTCCCTTCTATCCCTCGCTGAGCGAGGGCGAGGTCGAGCGCGTCTGCACGGCACTCGCCGGGGCGCTCTCCTAACCCGCCTAAACTCGCCGCGATGTCGCGCTTCGGAGAAGACCAGGACCCGCTCTTCCAGCGGATCAACTCATCGATCTCCTTCGATCGGCGCCTGGCGCCCTTCGACATCGAGCAGTCGCGCGCGCATGCCCGGGCGCTCGCCCGGCTCGGGGTGCTCTCCGACGAGGAGCTGACCCAGATCCAGTCGGGCCTCGACCAGGTCGCCACCGAGCTCGAGGGCGAGCGCTTCGAGCTCTCCGAGGCCGACGAGGACATCCACATGGCGATCGAGCGCCGGCTGACCGAGCTGCTCGGCCCGGTCGGGGGCAAGCTCCACACCGCCCGCTCGCGCAACGATCAGGTCGCCACCGACCTCGCCCTGCTGGTTCGCGCCCACTCCGCGCGGGGAATCGCCCTGCTCGAGGAGCTGATGGCGGTGCTGCTCGACCTCGCCGAGCGCCATCGTGACTGGCGGGCCCCCGCCTACACGCACCTGCAGCGCGCCCAGCCGGTCTACCTCAGCCACCACCTGCTCGCCTACTTCTGGATGTTCCTGCGCGACGCCCGCCGCTTTCACTTCGTCGCCGAGTCGACCGGCGAGCTCCCCGCGGGATCGGGAGCGCTGGCCGGCCTCAACTGGGACCTCGACCGCGAGGGGCTCGCCGCCGAGCTCGGCTTCGACCGTCCCGCCGCCAACTCCCTCGACGCCGTCTCCAATCGCGACTTCGCCCTCGACTATCTCTCCGCGGCCGCGACCTGCGCGATGCACCTGTCCAGGCTGGGCGGCGAGATCGTGCTCTGGTCGAGCGAGGAATTCGGCTTCTGCGAGCTCGCCGACTCCTTCGCCTCGGGCTCGAGCATCATGCCCCAGAAGAAGAACCCGGACGCCGCCGAGTTGCTGCGCGGCAAGGCGCCGCGGGTGGCGGCCGCCCTCGCCAGCCTGCTGGGGACGATGCACGCCCTGCCGCTCGCCTACAGCAAGGACCTGCAGGAGGACAAGGAGCCGCTGTTCGACGCGATCGACAACCTCGAGCTCTGCCTGCTGGCGGCGGCTGCGATGCTGGCCGGGATCGGCTTCGACCGCGAGCGGCTGGAGCGCGCTGCCTCGGACGAATTCCTCGCCGCCACCGACCTCGCCGACCTGCTGGTCGCCGAGGGGATCCCGTTCCGCGAGGCCCACGGCATCGTCGCCGGGCTGGTCCGGAGCGCGATCGACGCCGGCTCGAAGCTGTCCGACCTCGGCGACGAGAAGCTGGACGGCGTCCCGCCGGCGGCGCGGGACCGACTGCGCGAGGCGCTCCGGGAGGGCGAAGTGCTCGAGTCGAAGGTCTCGGCCGGGGGGACGTCGTCGGCCAGCGTCGAGGCCCAGCTCGCCGCGGCGCGCGAGAGCCTGGCGGCGCTGCAGGCATGAGCGCGCCCGCGCTGCGTCCAGCGGGAGAGCCGCTGCCAACGGAGTTCTTCGCGCGCTCGGTCCACGAGGTCGCGCCGGCCCTGATCGGCTGCGAGCTGCGAGTGGGAGCGACCGGCGGTGTGATCGTCGAGACCGAGGCATACGACGCCGGCGACCCCGCCTGCCACGCCTATATCGGGCCGACCACCCGCAACGAGGTCCTGTTCGGGCCGCCCGGTCGCGCCTACGTCTACCTCTCCTACGGAATCCACAGCCTCCTGAACGCGGTGGCCGAGCCGGAGGGCAGCGCCGCCGCGGTCCTGATCCGCGCGCTCGAGCCGACCGAGGGGATCGAGCTGATGCGTCGCCGACGGGGTCGCGACCGGGACGAGGAGCTCTGCTCGGGGCCGGGGAAGCTGACCGAGGCGCTCGGCGTCGGGCTCGAGCTGAACGGGACGGCGTTGACCGAGGCGCCGTTCGAGCTGCGGGCGCGAGCGTGGAGCGGGATCGAGGTCGTCTGCGGCGAGCGGATCGGGATCACCAAGGCGGTCGAGCAGCCATGGCGCCACTGCGCCGCCGGGAACCGGTTCGTCTCGCGCCCCTGGCCGCGTGACCTCCTCGCTGCGTAGCTAGAGCCCGGTGCCGCCGGTGCCGGTGGCACCGCCGCCGCCGGAGGGAGCGGGGGCGGGGGCGGACTGGCCGGAGCCGCCGCCTCCTCCCGAGCCGCCGCCGGAGCCGCCGCCGCCCGCGGGCGGGGTGTAGCCGGAGGAGGAGCCGCCGGAGCTTGAGGAGTCCTCATCCGTGGACTCCTCGCTGTCCTCGTCGTCGTCCTCCTCATCGGCCTCGCGCTCGGCAACCCGGTCGTCGTAGATCTGCTCGAGCGAGGTCATGATCGACCCCCAGATCTGCGCCGGGAAGGTACCGCCGGCGACGGGCTCGCCCGCGAACTCGGTCTCCATCGGGGTGTTGTTCTGGGCGTGGCCCACCCAGACGCAGGCGGTGAGGTGATCGGTGCCGCCGCAGAACCAGGCGTCGCCGTGGTTCTCGGTGGTTCCCGTCTTGCCCCACTCGTCGCCGGGCGTCTGCGCGTCCGAACCGGTGCCCCCGCTGCTGACCGGGCCGTGCAGCAGGCTCTTGGTGGTGTCGGCGACGCCCTCGGGCAGGACCTGCTGGCTCTTCGCCTCGAACTTCTCCTGGGTCCCGCCGTCGGGGCCGACGATCTTGGTGATCCCGGTCGGGCAGAGCTCCTCGAGGCTCTTGTTACCCGCGCAGGAGTCGAGATTGCTTCCGACCCGCCTGCCGCCGGCGGCGATGGCGTTGAAGGCGTAGGTCATCTCCAGCGGCGTGAAGCCGATCGACGGGGCGCCGAGCGTGATCGCGGGGATCCGGTCGACCCCGGTGCGGATGCCCATCGCCTCCGCGAGGCGGGCAATCTGCCTGGGCCCCTTCCGGATCCCGCCGAGGACGCCGCCCTTGCCGCCCGGGGGCGGGCCCAGCCCCATCTCGGTGAAGACGGAGTTGTCCGAGTACTTGGTCGCGCTCTCGACGGTCGCGCTGCCGAGGTAGTTGTCCTCGTAGTTCTCGACGGGGAAGCGCTCCTTGCCCGCCGAGTTGGGGACGATCCACTCCTTCTCGCCCGAGGTGTAGGTGTCGTAGGGGGAGCCGCCGGCCTTCAGGTAGGCGGCGAGCACGAAGGGCTTGAAGGCGGACCCCGGCTGGCGCTGGCCGTTGGTGGCGATGTTGAAGGGTTCCTCCTGGAAGTCGTTGCCGCCGACCATCGCCTTGACGGCGCCGGTCTCGTTGTCGAGGACGACCACCGAGGCCGTCGGCTCGATGCCGGAGAGGGTGTCGTAGGCGATCTGCTCGGCCGCGCCCTGCATGTCGAGGTCGATCGTGGTGTGGACGTCGAGGCCGCCGCTGAAGGCCCGTCCGGCGCCGTAGCGGTCGACCAGCTGCTGGCGCAGCCATGAGGTGAAGTAGGGGGAGAGGGAGTCCTCCGGCGGCTTCTCGATGTCGGAGGGAGCCGGCAGCGCCTCGGCGGCCGCCGTGTCGTACTCCTCCTGGGTGAGCGCGCCCTGCTGGACCATCTTCTGGAGGACGAGGTTGCGGCGCGCCAGCGCCCCCTCGGGGTTGCCGCGCGGAGAGGCGGCCGAGGGAGAGGAGATGATTCCGGCCAGCAGCGCCGACTCGTGGGGGAGCATCTCCGAGGCGCACGAATCGGCGCCCTCGGCGAGACACTCCGGATGGTTGTAGCCGAAGTAGGTGCGTGCGGCGCTCTCGATCCCGTAGGCGCCCTCGCCGAAGTAGATGGTGTTCAGGTACTGGGTGAGGATCTTGTCCTTGTCCCACTGCCGCTCGAGGTGGTAGGCGTAGGCGGCCTCGCGCAGCTTCTGGAAATAGGTCCGGCTGCCCTGCGCGTCGAGCGCGTTCTTGACGAACTGCTGGGTGATCGTCGAGGCGCCCTGGGTGCTGCCGCCGGGCATGACGTCAGCGACCACGGCGCGGGCGATGCCCTGGAAGTCGACGCCGCGGTGCTCGTAGAAGCGCTCGTCCTCGATCGCGACCACGGCCTGCTTCACGTAGGGGGAGATGTCCTCGGACTCGATCAGGCGCCGCTGGCTGTTGGAGAGCAGGGTCCCGACCTTGCGGCCCTCGGCATCGAACACCTCGCTGTTCTTCGCCGCTTTGTACTGGGCCTCGTTCTCGAGCTGAGGCAGGTCGCCGGCGACCGCCATCATCATCCCGAACACCATCGAGACCATGGCCAGCGCGGCGACGCCGATGGCGATGACCGCCAGGCGCAGCTTCTTGATCCGGCCGGGCTCGGGCTTGCGTGGCCGCCCCGAGCCGAGCCGCTTCGGCAGCCGTGGCGGCGGCGGCGCCCCTTCGGCGGACCCGGGCCGGGGAATGCTGGCCGGGACGCGCTCGCGCAGCGCCGAGATCCGCTCGCGGCCGCCGCGCAGGGCGCCGGCGCCGCCACGCAGTGCAGCGGCCCCGTCGCGCAGCCTGTGCTTGCCGTCATCGAGCAGGCCGCGCAGCCCGTAGACGATCGCGGAGCCGCGCTTCGCCACCTCGCTCTTCTGCGGCTGGTGTGCCAGGAGATCCTCGAAGTCGCCGTCCTCGCCGCGGCCGGTCGCCCGGAGCCTGGCGCCGCGGGCGAGCTCGCGTCCCTCGCGCGGGGTCGGGGGGCCGGCGGGCCCGTCGTCTGGTGCGGCGATCGTGCCGAGGTCGTCGGCGCCGAGCTCCTCACCGCCTAGGTCGAGCCAATCATCGCCGGCGGGAGCCGAGGGCTCGCGAAGCGATGCGTCGCGCGGCGACGGCTGGCGGGGCGAGAGCTCGCGCGGCGGCGGGGCCTCCTCGTCGACGGGGCGGAGCGGTGGGCGCCCGTCGCGGGCACCCGGGCGCCCGTTGCCGGGACGGGCTCGACCATTGCCGGGCTTCGTCCGGCCGTCTCGGGTCTTCGTCCGGCGCTTCGAGGTCTTCGCGCGGCCGTCCGAGGCCTTCGCTCGCCCGTTTGAGTCCTTTGCGGTGCGCCCGTTGGCGCGGTCGGCGCGGCCGTTCCCGCGCTCGGCCGGTCCGTTGCGGTCGTTCGCGGAGTCGCGGGTTCCGTCGCCGTCGGCCCCTTCGCGATCGCGGGTGCCGGAGGCCGACTTGCCTCGGTCGAACTCGAAATCGAAGTCCAGATCGTCGGTCATATAGCAATTCCGGCCGCGGCCCCCAACAGCGTCAACTGCGTGTCCAGGCGGGAAGGAGGTGAAGGGGACGCGTACCAGCGACCGCGTCCGGCCAGGCGGAAGGCGGAAGTCTAGCATTGGCCCCATGACGGATTCCGCGCCTGGATTGGGTCAGCTCACGCATGGAGTGGAGGAGGCGCTGCCCGAGGGGCGGCTGGCCGAGCAGCTCGGCGGCGACCGTCCCCTGCGGGTGAAGCTGGGCATCGACCCGACCGCCCCCGACATTCACCTCGGCCACGTGGTGGTGCTGAGCAAGCTCGCGCAGTTTCAGCGGGCCGGCCACGAGGTGGTCCTGATCATCGGCGACTTCACCGCACGGGTCGGCGACCCGAGCGGGCGCGACGCCCAGCGGCCGGTGCTCTCCGCCGAGCAGATCGAGGCGAATGCGCGCACCTTCCAGGAGCAGGCGTTCAAAGTGCTCGACCCGGAGCGGACCGAGGTTCGGTTCAACAGCGAGTGGCTCGAGATGCCGGTGAGCGAGCTGCTCGCGCTGGTATCGAAGGTGACGGTGGCCCAGCTGCTCGCGCGGGAGGACTTCCGCAAGCGGATTGCCGAGGAGCGGCCCCTGTCGGTGCTCGAGCTGCTCTATCCGATCCTCCAGGGTTACGACTCGGTCGCGATTCGCTCCGACGTCGAGCTCGGGGGGACCGACCAGAAGTTCAACCTACTGCTCGGGCGCGACATCCAGCAGGCCTACGACCAGCCGGGGCAGTCGATCATCACCCTGCCGATCCTGCCCGGGCTCGACGGCGAGCAGCGGATGAGCAAGTCGCTTGGCAACTACGTCGGCGTCACCGATCCGCCCGAGGAGATGTTCGGAAAGCTGATGAGCATTCCGGACTCGGCGATGGACTCCTATTACGAGCTGCTGCTAGGAGAGGAGCCGCCCGGCGAAGTGGAGCCGGTGGAGGCGAAGCGGGCGCTGGCCCGGCGCCTCGTGCAGCGCTTCCACGCAGACGGGGCCGGGGAGGAGGCGGAGGAGCACTTCGACGCGATCCACAAGCGGGGTGAGATCCCCGATCAGGTGGAGGAACTCGACCTCGAGGCGATCGAGGGCCTCGAGATCTCCGATGGTCTCGACTCCCAGGTCCACCTGCCCCTGCTGCTGGCGGGTGCGTTCGGGCTCAGCACCAGCGAGGCCAGGCGGCTGCTGAACCAGGGCGGGGTGAGGGTCGACGGGGACCCGCTGCCGGCCGATCCCCTCGACGTTCCCCTCAGGCAGCTCGCCGGTAAGGTGTTGCAGGTCGGCAAGCGCCGGTTCAAGTCGGTGCCGGCTCCGCCGGCTTAGGTTTCGCGACCGCCCGAACCAGCGGATTTGGGGGGGCTTTTGCGGGCGTGCTCCGTGGCTGTTCGCCGCCTTCGACTCCACGCCCATCTGCGGCTATACTCAGCGGTCGCTCTTGCTTCGGATCACGAAAGGAGCAGCCTCGTAAGAGGAGCCCACGACGGCCGAGATCTCGGCCGACGCCATACACGGGCCCCTCGGCGAGGGGCCTTTTTCGTGGTTTGAGCTGAGCAGCGAGGCGACGAGACCCGTCCAACCCCGCCAAGTGGTCTTTGAAAACTGAGCAGACGCGTGACGAGGGACCTCGTGTCCTTCGTTACTCAAGTCCGATCCCGCCCGGTCGTGCACCAGGGCGGGACTTGAAACTCCGTCATGTCGCCGCCGCACTGTGTACGCGGTGGCAACGATTGAGTCAGACATGACCACTCTCTTGTGACTGACGTCAGGTCACGTCACATTTTTCACGGAGAGTTTGATCCTGGCTCAGGACGAACGCTGGCGGCGTGCTTAACACATGCAAGTGGAGCGACGAACCAGGCTTCGGCCTGGGGCAAAGCCGCGAACGGGTGAGTAACACGTGGGTAACCTGCCCCGATGACCGGGACAACCCGAGGAAACTCGGGCTAATACCGGATGTGCTGCACGGCCTCAAGGCCATGTAGTAAAGGAAGCTTCGGCCTCCGCATTGGGAGGGGCCCGCGGCCCATTAGCTTGTTGGTGAGGTAAAGGCTCACCAAGGCAACGATGGGTAGCTGGTCTGAGAGGACGATCAGCCACACTGGGACTGAGACACGGCCCAGACTCCTACGGGAGGCAGCAGTGGGGAATCTTGCGCAATGCGCGAAAGCGTGACGCAGCAACGCCGCGTGAGGGAAGACGGCCTTCGGGTTGTAAACCTCTTTCAGGAGGGACGAAGGTTCAGGCGCGAATAGCGTCCTGGACTGACGGTACCTCCAGAAGAAGCCCCGGCTAACTACGTGCCAGCAGCCGCGGTAATACGTAGGGGGCAAGCGTTGTCCGGAATCATTGGGCGTAAAGAGCGCGTAGGCGGCCCGGTAAGTCCGCTCTGAAAGTCAAAGGCTCAACCTTTGAAAGCGGGTGGATACTGCCGGGCTAGAGTCCGGAAGAGGCGAGTGGAATTCCTGGTGTAGCGGTGGAATGCGCAGATATCAGGAGGAACACCAACGGCGAAGGCAGCTCGCT
>Ga0299913_10006111_pt1 | contig 10380 bp, 8 predicted proteins | sample RVTome_9_FD_201360 | JGI IMG/M metagenome (GOLD analysis project Ga0299913, IMG submission 201360) | Soil microbial communities from uranium-contaminated site in the Upper Colorado River Basin, Wyoming, United States - RVT155D38 (version 2) ... | reverse complement strand
CGAGCATCGTCGTGATGGTGGTAGGCGTCGTCGGCTACGTGGTGCTGGCGCGCCCGCGCGGCTTCGTGCCGGCGTTGATCGCAGTGTTGCCCCCGACGACGGTCGCCGTGATCTGGTCGTACGAGGCGGAGCTCTTGGCGAGACCGGATCCGACGACGGACGCCGCCGTCGACCAGGGGGCGGAGGTCTTCATCGTGCTCGTGCTGTGCTCGCTCGCCGCGGCGGCAGCGCGATACGCCCTGATCCACATGGGCTTGGACCGGCGGATCGCCCTGATCGACGTGCCGAAGCGCACCCGCAACGTGGTCGCCGTCAGCGCGGCGGGGATCCTCCTTCTCGGCACCGGGACGGCGTGGATCGCGTTCGACGTCGGCGACCGGATCTCGCGCCAGTACGACAAGTTCAGGGAAGGCGACGTCATCCGCGAGACCGAGGATGCGCGTGACCGCCTCACGGCGGTGGGCAACAACGGTCGCATCCAGCACTGGGAGAAAGCACTCGACGCCTTCGGCGACGAGCCGCTGAAGGGGACCGGCGCCGGGACCTACGAGCTCACGTGGGCGCAGCACCGCTCATCCGACTTCACGGTGCGCGATGGGCACTCGCTCTACCTGGAGACGCTGTCGGAGCTGGGGCTCGTCGGCGGCGTGCTGCTGATCCTCACGCTCGGCGGGATCCTCGTCGCGCTCGGCCTGCGCGCCGGCGGCCACGAACGGGCGCTGTGGGCGGCGATGTTCATGGCGGGCGTCGTATGGACGCTCCACGCAGCCCAGGACTGGGTCTGGGAGCTGCCGGCGGTGACCGCCTGGCTCTTTGCGGCGGGCGGAATCGCGCTCGCCAGGCCGCCGGGCGCGCCGGCGACGCGCGCCGTCGCGCCGTCGCGGCTCGCGCGCGTGATCGGAGCGCTCGTCGTGCTGGCGCTGGTGGTCACGCCGATCCTGAACGCGCTCGCGGACGCGCGCGTGCGCGACAGCGTCGCCGCGTTCAAGGTCGGGGACTGCGACGGCGCGATCGACCACGCCCTGTCGGCCACGTCCGCCCTCGGCGCACGACCCGAGCCGTACCTGATCCTCGCCTTCTGCGACGTCCGTCTGGGGAAGCCGGAACTCGCGGACCGCATGATCCGCGACGCGATCGACCGCGATCCCAACAACTGGGTCTACCACTACGGCCTCGCGCTGGTGCGCGGGGCGCAGGGGCAGGATCCGGGCCCGGCGATCGCCGAGGCGCGCCGGCTCAATCCGCGCGAGCCGCGAGCGATCGAGGCGGAAGAGGCCTTCGGCTCGACGGAGGACCCCGAGAAATGGAAAAGGCGGGCCCTGAGGGCCCGCCTTCCGATCCAGTGAGCCGAACCGCGGCTCAGCCGGTCTTGTCGCCGCTCGCGCGGGAGCGCAGCACGCCACCCGTGACGAGGAAGACGACACCCACGACCAGGAGGGGAATCGCGAGGAAACCGGTGAACGGGAGCTCACTGCCGCCGGAGTTGGCGACCTGCTGCTCTTCCTGCACCGCGGAGCCACCGCTGCCCGGATCCGAGCCGAGGACGCCCGGATCGATCGACTCCTTGGGCTTGAGGTCCGGATACTGCACCTGAGCGGCACTGCCCGATTCGGAGATGACCGCCAGGGTGGCGCCGGTCCCGCTGGTGAGCAGGCCCATGGCAAGTACGAGTGCAACTGCGATACGAGGCTTCATAAAGAGTCCTTTCTTTGGAGCCCAGGAGCCAGCAGTCGCCGCAGCCTGGGAGATCGCCCGCCGCTTGATGCGGTCGAGCACGAGCCCTGTGATCTCGGGCCGGTCATCACGAAGGCGCCTTGCGAGCGCCTCGAGATCACCGGTGAGGTCGTGTGGATTCCTGTCCATCGCTCCTTATACGGATGTTCCGAGCTGTTCCTTATTGCTAATGCGCCAGGATGACTTCGAGCGGCTCTACGAGGAGCACGCGCAACCCCTATACGGATTCCTGGCGTACAGGACTGGGGACACGGCGCTGGCCGAGGATCTCCTGGCCGACACGTTCGAGCGTGCGCTGCGGGCCCGCGCGCGCTTCGACCGGCGCAAGGCGAGCGAGAAGACATGGCTGTATGCGATCGCGCTGAACCTCCTGCGCGACAGCGCCCGGCGCAGCAAGACCGAGGCCCGCGCGCTCGAACGGATGCCGCACGAGGCGCCCGGATCGCCCGACGACCTCGCGGCGGTCGAGCACCGGGACGAGATCCAGCGTGCGCTGGGGATCCTGAGCGATGAGGAGCGCGAGGCGATCGCGTTGCGTTTCGGCGGCGACCTCACGGTGCCCGAGATCGCGAAGCTGCTGAAGCAGCCGTTGCCACGGATCGAGGGACGGGTCTACCGCTCGCTACGCAAGCTGCGGGACGAGCTGGGCTAGTGCGCGTTCGATTCCCGTGCGCCGCGGAGATGCAGGAAGAACTCGAGCGGATCGAGCCGCGTCGGCCCCGCCTCCGCTTCGACGATCAGCCGCTGCCATTCGGGCTCGAGGTCCTCGAACGATTCCGCCGCCGCAACCGCTTCGGTGAAGGCGTTGAGCTCGATCGGGTCCAGCTCGGTGATCGGCCACTTCCGGGCCGCCCGGCGAACTCGCTTGCTCAGTTCCTGGTTCATCCCCCGAACTCTTATACGGACGGCCGGTCGAATCCCTTATCGCAGCGTTATCCGCTATGTCGCTTCCTGCCGATAGTGTCGGCACGTTGCCTGTGACAGAGGTAAATCTAGCTGTGGTCGGGCTCGGATACTGGGGGCCCAACATCCTGCGGAACGCGTGGGAGCTCGAGGGCGCGCAGGTGGGCGCGATCTGCGATCGCGACGAGGAGGCGCTCGCGCGGCAGGCGCGCCGCTACGGCAGCACGAAGCTCGTCACGAGCTTCGACGACGTCCTGGCGGACGACGACATCGACGCGGTCTGCATCGTCACGCCGATCTCGACCCATTACGAGATGGTCAAGGCGGCACTGCTCGCGGGCAAGCACGCCTTCGTCGAGAAGCCGATGGCGTCGTCCGTCAAGGAGTGCGACGAGCTGATCGAGATCGCCGGCGAGCGCAACCTCGTGCTCATGCCCGGTCACACATTCCTGTACTCGCCGCCCGTGATCGCCACGAAGGAGCGGCTCGAGAGCGGCGAGATCGGGAAGCTCTACTTCGGCACGTCGAGCCGCGTGAACCTGGGCATCCACCAGCGCGACGTCAGCGTCGTGCGCGACCTCGCCCCGCACGACTTCTCGATCCTTCTCTACTGGCTCGGCCGTCCGTCGTTCCTGCGCGGCATCGCGCGCGACACGATCGTGCCCGGCACGTTCGACGTGGCGTTCGTCGACGTCGGCTACGAGAACGGCACGCTGGTCCACCTCGAGCTGTCGTGGCTCGCACCCACGAAGCTGCGCCGCACGGTGCTCGTGGGGTCGGAGAAGATGATCGTGTACGAGGACACGAACCCCGAGCAGGTGCGCGTGTTCGACCGCGGCGTCGAGATCGTCGAACCGAAGAGCTTCGGCGAGTTCCAGCTCTCCTATCGCACTGGTGACGTGCTGACCCCGCGGCTTGCCCCGAACGAGCCGCTGCGCGTCGAGTTGGAGGATTTCCTGAACGCGATCCGCGGCGGTACCGAGCCGCGTTCGAACATGCACCTGGGGCGCGACGTCGTCCAGATGGTCGAGGCCACGGAGCTCTCGCTCAGCTACAACTGCGCGCCCGTCCCGTTCGAGCTGCCCGAGGGCGAGAACCGGCGTCTCCCCGACCGCCGCCGCAGCTTCGGGATGCCGGTGATCCGACCCCCTCGCGCCGCGGAGGAGTAGCGCTTTCTAAAGAGGGTCAGACCCTCTTTAGGAATGCTCAGCCCTCGCTGCGCAGCACGTCCCAGATCCGCTGGTTGACGTGCTGGACGAGCCCGGCGAGGTCGCCCACGACGTACTCGAGCTTCAGCTCGCCGGTAGCCGTCGAGACCTCGAGCGTGCCGCGGCGTGCCATCTCCGCCGACTCGATCTTCTCGTACGGGACGGCGTGCGGCGGCGCATCGGTGGTGTCGACGACGAGCAGCCGCCGGTCGGTCGCGGCGATCAGCTGCCGCCCGTCGCGCTGGCCGCCGGCGGCCATGTGGAGCACCTCCTCGCCATCGGCAAGCGTCGAGGCGAGGCGGGTGGTGGCGTCCTTCAGCGCGCTCCGGCTCGAGCGCTTGAGCTGCGACCGTGCCGTGCGCTCGAGGCGCTCGCGCACGGACTCGAGCCGGCGCTCGAGGTTCGCGACCTCCTCGGTTGCGCGCTCGAGCTCGGCCTCCGCGTCCACGCGCTCGACCGACGGCTCGCCGTTCGAGCCGGCCGCAGCATGCAGCCGCTCGACCTCGGCGCGGGCGGCGGCCTCGTCCTCGCGCGCGGCCTGGAGCTGCTCCTCGAGCGACGGGCCAAGCGGCACGGCGGCGGGCTCCGGCGGCGGCTCGGGGTCCCTCGCGGGGGCCGCGCGGCGGGACGGGCGTGCGGGTCGGGCGGGTCGCGCGCGCGAGGGGCGTTCGGAAGTCGCGGGCCGGCGCGCCTTCGCGTGCGCCTCCTCTAGCGCACGCTTCTCGTCGAGCGCGCGCTCGCGCCCCTTTGCCGCCTCTTGCGCCTCGCGCTCGGCGCGCAGGGCGCGTCGTTTCAACTGTGTGATCTCCGCGACCCGCCGCTCGTGCTCGCCCCTCACGCGCGTGAGCTCGCGCTCGCTGCCAGCGAGCTCTTCGGCCGCGGCCGCGATCTGTTTCTCGGCTGCGGCCAGACGCTCGCGCGTCTGCGCCTGCTCCTCGCGGGCGACGGTCGCGGCCTGCTCGGCGGCCTGGGCTGCTTCCCGCGCGTGGCCCGCCTCCTCGGTCGCCTCCGCGCGGACCCGGTCGAGCTCCTCCGCCCGCAGCTGCGCCTCCGCCCGAGCGCGCTCGACGGCCTGAGACTGGGTTTCGAGCCGTCGCTCGAGCCGCTCGCGCTCCTCGTTCGCGACCCGGTGCGCGCCCATCAGCTCCGCGTGTCGCTGCTCCAGCTGGCGGTGTGACTCCTCGAGGGCACGCTGGCGCTCCTCTGCTGCCGCCACCGCCTCCTCCGCGCGGCGTTTCGTCTCCTCGCCCCGCTTCTCCGCCTCCGCGACACGCTTCTCCGCCTCGGACGCCTGCCGTTCTGCCTCCTCAGCCCGCTTCTCGGTGGCAGCCGCCTCGTCGGTCGCACGTGCCAGCGCGGCCTCGACGCTCGCGCGCTCCTCGAGCGCCGCCGCCAGCCTCTCCTCGACACGTGACCGCTCTTCGTGCGCCGCCGCGAGCGCGCGCTCGGCACGCACCTCGGCCTCCTCGAGCGCAGCAACGCCGGACTCGTTGACCGCGTCCAGCTGCTCACTCAGCTTGGTGACCTCGGCTCGCACGGCCTCCGCCTCGGCGCGCGCCTGGGCGAGCGCCGCGTCCGCACGCGCTTCGGCTTCCTGAAGCTCCCTCGCGTGCGCTTCCGCCTCCTCCTGCGTCGTCGCGCCCGCGGCTTCGAGCGTGCTCAACTCCTCACGCAGCTTCGCGGCCTCAGTCTGTGCGGCCTCGGCCTCCCCGCGCGCCTCAGCGAGTGCCGCGGAACGCGCCTCGAGCTCCTCCTCCGCCTTCGCGGAGGAGACCCTGAGCGCGCCGAACTCCTCGCGGAGGTTCGCAACGTCGGTTCGCGCAGCCTCGGCCTCGCGACGGGCTCCCGCGAGCGCCTGGGCCCGTGCCTGCGCCTCCTCGCGGGCGCGAGCCCCGGCGACCTTGAGCGCCTCGACCTCGTCGCGGCGCTTCGCCAGCTCAGCCCGCACAGCCTCGGCCCCGTCGCGTGCCTCCGCGAGCGCCTGCTCCGCACGCGCCTCCGCGTCCTCGAGCGCCTTTGCGCTCGAAACCTTGAGCGCATCCATTTCCGCACGCAGCTTCGCGGCCTCGGCGTGCGCGGCCGCGACCTCGTTGCGCGCCTCCTCGAGCGCAGCCTCGGCGCGCTCATCTGCCTCACTCGCCACTGCCGCGGCCACGGCCGCACGCGCGTAGTCGAGGCCCTGCTCCGCCTCGACCGCGCGCGCCTCTGCGTTGCGTGCGCGCTCTTCGGCCTCGACCAGCCGGCGCGCAGTGACCTCGAGCTTCGCCTCGGCTTCGGCGGCGCCCGCCACGCGCTGCTCGCCGCCGCTCGTCGCGTGAGCGGCGCGCCGTTCGGCCTCGGCCACCCGCTTCTCCGCGTCCGCGACTCGCCGCTCGGCATCCGCGGTCGCCTCGGCGAGCGCGCTGCGGGCCTCGGCAGCCACCCGCCGCTCGGCCTCCTCGACCCGTTCGGCCACGGCCGCGGCGCGCTGCTGGGCTTCGCGCGCCTCCTTCGCTGCCTGAGCAGCCCTCCGATCGGCTGCCGCCACGCGGGCCTCGGCCTCGGCCGCGGCCCGCTCGATCGCCTGCTGGGCCGCAGGCGGGACCTTCTGCTCGGCCTCGGTGATCGCGCGCTCGGCCTCGGCGACCCGGCGGGCGGCATCCGACGCACGCCGGTCCGCGTGGGCGAGCCGCTGCTGGATCTCCGCCGCCTGCTTCTCCGCCTCGGCGCGCCGCTGGTGCGCCTCGGCGGCCTGCTTCTCGGCCTCCGACGCCCGCCGCTCGGCCGCCGCCACCGTCTGTGCGGCCGTGCGCTCCGCCTCCGCCACGGCTTCCACGGCGGCGCGCTCGGCTTCGGCGACGCGCCGGTCAGCCTCGGCCCGCCGCTGCGCCGCCTCGGTCGCCTGCTTCTCGGCTTCGGCCGCGCGCCGGTCGGCCTGCGCGGCGGCCTGCGCGACAGCGCGTTCAGCCTCCGCCGTGGCGCGCCGCTCCGCTTCCGCGACGCGCTGGTCCGCCTCGGCGACGACGCGCTCGAACTGCTGGGCATCGCCCTCGCCGCGCCCGGCCGTCTGCGCCTTGACAAGCTCCGCACGGTCGTTGGCGGCAGCGGCGTCCGCTTCGGCCCGTGCGAGCGACGCCTCGAGCCGCGCGCGCTCCTCGGCCGCCGCGGCAAGCGCCTGCTCGGCGCGCGCCTCGGCCACCTCGAGTGCCTCCGCGCCCGAGACCCTGACGCCATCGATCTCGGCCAGCAGCCGCGTCGCCTCCTCGCGTGCCTCGGCGGCCTCTTGGCGGGCCTCCTCGAGCGCAGCGGCGGCAGCCCCGTCGGACTCGCCGCGCTCGACCGCGGCAGCGACGGCGGCGCGGGCGTACTCGAGGCCCTTCTCCGCCCCCGCCGCACGCGTCTCCGCGGCACGAGCCCGCTCCTCGGCCTCCACCAGCCTGCGTGCGGCCGTCTCCAGTTTCGCTTCGAACTCCGCCACGGACTCCTCCGTGCGCGCGCGCGCGACGGACTCGGCGGCCTCCGCGCGCGCGTCCGCTGCGCGCACCCGCTCCTCGGCCGTCGCTGCGTCGCGCTTCGCATGCTCCGCGGCCTTCAGATGCCGTTCCGCCAAGCGCGCCCCCTCAGCGGCCTGCCTGCGCGCGGCCCCCAGCGCGTCCCTCAACCGCTCGCGCTCGTCGCGCAGCTCCACGCGCTCGGCCTGGAGCCGCTCGTTCGCCCCGCGTGCCGAGCCCTCCTCCTGGACGAGCGCCTGTAGCCGCTCCTCGAGACGCGCGCGCTCGGCCATGACGCGCTCGATCTCCGCGCGCGCGACCTGAAGCGCGAGCCGCGCCTCGGACAGTTGCGCCGTCGCAGCGCGGCGGTCACCCTCGGCACGCCGGTCGTCCTGCTGCGCGCGCTCCGTCGGCGCGGGCAGCTCGAGCTGAACGCCGTCGCCCTCGAGCAGGAAGCTCGCGGAGCCGCCGGTCAGCACGTGGAGCGCGAGCGAGAACGCACCCCGCCACGACGCGCCGTCCGGCGTCGCCGTGCCTGCGCCGTCCGCGGCGTCGGGCAGCAGCGCGACACGGTCGTCCCCGACCGGCGTCCGCACGAGCAGGGTGAACGGCGGCAGCTCCTGCTCGGCCTCGGCGTACCACCTCCCGGCGACGCGCACGAGCGCCGTTCCCGCCGTGGCGGGGATGTATTCGAACTCCTCGAGCTCGAACTGCACCGGAGCCGCCATCAGGTCAGGACGGTAGCCGCTCCTGACGCCTCTCAGCGGTGCGACGTAGAGTCTCCGCAATGAATGAAGCGGGGACCGGCCTCGCGAAGGTCGCGCTCATCGCGCTGATGGCGGTCGGCAGCATTTTCCTGTGGATCGGCGTCCCGGTGGGCTGGCTGTGGATCGGGTCTCAGGTTCAGTCTGATTCGGGGCAGGCGAGCTTTGGCCTCTATCTCGGCATATTGCTGGGAATCATCGTCTCGATGGTGGCGATGGGCAAACTTCTGTCGACTCTGAACGGCGTATATGGACGCCTTACGGGCTCGGAAGTCGTGCGCATGCGCCTGCCGTGGCATCGCAGCCTGCGCGGTGACGAGGAGGGCCGACCCCCGCGCCAGGTCCTCGACGTCGTCATGGTCGTCTCCGTGATGACGGCCGGGTTCGCCTTCCTGATCTGGTTCCTCTTCTTCGCCGGCTCGTCGCTCCCTGGCGGATAAGCCCATGTAGGGTCGTCCTGGGACCCGGGGATACTCACCCCGCCTCGAAGCCCGAAGGAGGATTCATGGAGTCAGGAACACCCGGCCCGCCACCCGCACCGGAGGCACCGGTACCGCCCCCCACGAGCGCGATGACGCAAGCAGCCCAGGTCCCGCAGATCAGGCCGGGCTCGGGCCCGCCGTCGGCGCCCTACCCGGTGATCACGGAGTTCGATCGCCAGGAGGAGTACAGCCGGTTCATGCCGATCATCAAGAACCTGCTGCTGCTGCCGCACTGGGTCGTCCTGTTCTTCATCTACATCGGCGCGTTCTTCGCGATCGTCGGGTCGTGGTTCGCCGTGCTGTTCACCGGCAAGTACCCGCCGGGCATCCACCGCTTCCTCACGGGCACGTACCGCTGGACCACGCGGGTGAGCGCGTACGGATTCCTGATGACGGACCGCTACCCACCGTTCTCGTTCGACCACGACGACGCCTACCCGGCGCGTTTCGACATCGCGTACACGGAGCAGATCGCGCGCTGGCGTCCGCTCGTGCACTGGCTGCTCGCGATCCCGTACGCGATCGTCGCGGGCGTGCTGATGATGCTCGCATACGTGATCACGATCATCGCGTTCTTCACGATCCTGTTCACGAAGAACTTCCCGCAGGGGATGTTCGACTTCAACGTCGTCGCCATCCGGTGGCAGAACCGGGCGGCCGGCTACGAGCTCTGGATGACCGAGAGGTACCCTCCCTGGGAGTGGGGCTAGTCGCGAGTGAGGACGGCCTGCTAGGGCCGGAGTCGATCGCCTGGAGGGTGATCGGGCATCCCGTCTCGATCGTCGGCGGGTTGCGTTCTCTGATCGTGCAGGCGCTCCATCCGCTCGCGATGGCGGGGGTCGCGCAGCACTCCGACTACCGCCGGCGCCCGCTCGACCGGCTGCGCCGCACCTCTCACTACGTGGCGGCGACGACGTTCGGCGACCGTGCGACCGCCGAGGCTGCCGCAGCGCGCGTCCGTCGCATCCACAGGCACGTCCGCGGCGTCGACCCGGTCACGGGCAACAACTACAGCGCCGACGATCCCGACACCCAGCTATGGGTCCACTGCGTCGAGTGGCATTCGTTCCTCGCCGCTTACCGCACCTACGCGACCTCGCGCCTGTCGCGCGACGAAGAGGACCGATACATCGCCGAGGGAGCGCCGATCGCGGCGCTCGTCGGCGTGGAGGAGGCGAGCGTGCCGACGTCGGTCGAGGAGATGCGCGCTTACTTCGCCGACGTCCGGCCGCAGCTGTGCGTCAGCGACTCGACCCGCGACGCGATCGGCTTCGTCCTCAACCCGCCGCTGACGCGTGAGCTCATCCCGCTCCAGGTCCCATTGCGCGTGACCGCCGCTGCCGCTGTCGCGACCATGCCACGCGACCTGCGCCGGCTCGCCGGGATCGCCCAGCCACGGCTCGTCGACGGACTCCTGCGCGCCGCGGTCCCGCCCGCCGCGGCTGCCCTTCGGCTGCCGCTGCTGCGCGACGCACCGAGCCTCGTGCTCGGACCCGAGTCGCACGAGCTCGGCCGCCAGGCCCGCCGCCGGCTCGCCGCGGCCGCCTGATGGTTGGAGGTTCCGGGCAGGGAACTGGGCTGGGTAGAGCAGGGCGGTCGGCAGCAGGTGCGTGTTCTTGCCGCCCATGACCGGCTCAATCACGCACGCCAGCGTGGTCGCACGTTCGTTGCGTGATTTCCGGGGCTATAGCCCCGAAATTGACGCAAGCACCCCGAGCCGCTCCCCTACCCCGCCCTGCGTCGGGCCCGTCGCTGCCGAACCAGGGGACGCCGCCTATCGGCGCCGGTAGTCCTCGCCCTCCACGTGCGGGAAGTCGCG
>Ga0299913_10006110_pt1 | contig 10381 bp, 5 predicted proteins | sample RVTome_9_FD_201360 | JGI IMG/M metagenome (GOLD analysis project Ga0299913, IMG submission 201360) | Soil microbial communities from uranium-contaminated site in the Upper Colorado River Basin, Wyoming, United States - RVT155D38 (version 2) ... | reverse complement strand
GACGGGGCCTCTTACCGTCGGACAGAACTTCGGGCCCCGGTACCACGTCATCCGCTGCATCGGCACCGGCGGCATGGGAGCGGTGTATCAGGCCTGGGACCAGGTGCTCGAGGTTGCGGTCGCGGTGAAGGTCATCCGCCCCGACGCCGTGGCCGACGCCACGGCGACCGCAGAGCTCGAGCGCAGGTTCAAGCGTGAGCTGTTGCTGGCCCGCCAGGTCACGCACAGGAACGTCGTCCGGATCCACGACATCGGTGAGATCGACGGGGTCAAGTACATCACGATGCCCTACGTCCAGGGCTCGGACCTCGCCACCATTCTGCGGCGCGACGGCCGGCTTCCGGTTGACCGCGCGCTGCTGATCGCTCGTCAGATCGCCGAAGGGCTCGTCGCCGCCCACGACGCCGGCGTCGTGCACCGCGACCTGAAGCCCGCCAACATCATGGTGGATGCCGAAGACCATGCCGTGATCATGGACTTCGGGATCGCCCGCTCGACCACCAGCGCGACCGGGTTTGCGATGACCGTCGCAGGCTCCGTGATCGGCACCGTCGAGTACATGGCCCCCGAACAGGCGCGGGGAGAAGCGGCCGACCAGCGGGCGGATGTGTACGCGTTCGGCCTGATCCTTCGCGACCTCCTGCTTGGCGGCCGGCATGCCGGCGCGACGACCGCCGTCGCGGAGCTGATGTCGCGGATGCAGCAGGCGCCGCCGCCGCTTCGCACCGTGGACCCCTCCCTGCCCGAAGCGGTCGAGGCACTGATCGCGCGATGCCTGCAGCCTGCGCCCGCCGACCGCTACCAGACCAGCGCGGAACTGCTGAAGGATATCGAGCGCGTCTCGTCCGGCGGTGACGCGACGGCGGCGGCGCGCCCGTGGTATCGGGGCCTCCGCCGGGTTCATCTGATCGGCGCGGCGGCGGCGCTCGTCGTTGCGCTTGCCGGCAGCGCCTACTTCATCTGGTCGCGGACCGCTGCCGGCGGCGGGTCGGGCCCCGCCTCGACCCGGGTCGTGTCGCTGGCCGTGCTGCCGTTCCGCAACGCCACCGGCGACCCGGCGCTGGATTCGCTCGGTACCACCCTCAGCGAAGTGCTCGCGACGGAGCTTGGAGAAGCGCAGAGCGTCCGCATGATCCCGCCTCAGCGCCTGCAGGAAGTGCTCCGGGACCTGCGGATCGAGCCCACGGCAAACTTCTCCCCCACCGAACAGAGGCGCATCGCGAACTTTGCGACCGCCGGCAGCATCCTCTGGGGCTACTACGTGAAGTTCGGCGACCAGATCAGCATCGATGCGCAGCTGCAGGACCTGGAGCAGGACCGGTCCATCCCGCTCAAGGCGAGTGCGGCCAGCGAGGCCGTGATCCTCGACGCAGTCGCACAACTGGCCGCCAGTGTTCAGCGGGAGCTTGCGCGGGGATCCGAGGAGGTGCTGAAGCAGCTGCAGTCGACCGCCTGGCGCCCCTCCACCCGGTCGGCGGAGGCGTTGCGGCTCTACAACGAGGGGCTCCAGCTGTCGCGGCAGGACAATCACCAGACAGCCCTGAAGCGCTTCGAGGCGGCCATCCAGGAAGACCCGAATTTTGCGCTGGCGCATTCCGCCCTGGCGCAGTCCTATGCGATCCAGGGCTACGACGCCCAGGCGTCGCAGTTCTCCCGCCGGGCCATGTCGATGAGCGAATCGCTGCCGGTCGGGCAGGAACGCTACTTCATCGCGGCAGCCCACTACGGAATCGCCAACGAGCCCGACCAGGCGATCGCCACATACAGCCAGCTCCTGAGCGTCGCGCCGAACAATGTCCGCGTCCATTTCGAGCTCGCGGGGCTGTACGAACAGACCGGCGCCCTCGACAAGGCGCAGGAGCACTATCTGAAGGCCGTCGAGCTCGACGCCAAGCACATCGCAGGATGGACCGCCGTCGGCCGGGTGCACATCAGGCGCGGCGATCCGCCGGCCTCACTGCAGCCGCTGAACACGGCATTGAGCCTGTCGATCGAGCTCGAGAACAACGCGGCCAAAGCCACGGCCCTGCAGGCGATGGGGATCGCGTACAAGCGGATGGGGCGGCCGGCCGAGGCGCTGAAGCACTATCGGGAGTCGCTCGAGCTCAGGCGCGCGCTCGGGCAGAAGCGCGGGATGGCGGTCAGTCTCAGCGAGATCGCGCAGGTGCAGGAAACGATGGGACAACCGCAGGAGGCGGTGAAGAGTTTCAACGAAGCGCTGGCGCTGCAGCGCGAGATCCGCGACCAGGGAGGGACCAGCATCACGCTCATCAACCTGGGCGCCCTGCTGAACGAAACACTCGGCCGCCCGGACGAGGCGCTACCGCTTCTGCGGGAAGCCCTCGGCATCCTGCGCGAGACCGGCAACCGCGGAGCCGAAGCGCTTGCCCTGAACAACATCGGCTCGGCCTATCTTGCCAAGGGACAGTACTCGGACGCGCAGACGTACTTCGAGCGGGCGCTGGAGCTCCGCGAACGGGCGAAGGTGCCGCGCGAGATTGCCGACACGCTCCACAACCTTGCCGAAACGCTGAACAGGATGGGGCGCTTTGACCAGGCACTGACGCGGTACCTTCGCGCCCTCGAGCTGCGCCGGGAGTACGGCGACCGCCGGACCGAGGCCATCGAGTCGTACAGCATCGGGACCGTCTTCGATTACCAGGGCCGTTACGGCGCCGCCGTCCAGAAGAAGAATGAGGCGCTCGAGGCCTTTCGTGCGTTGAACCAGCGCGATTTCTGGCTGGGAGAGATCCTGAGCGGCCACGGCGCCAGCCTCGCACTCAGCGGGCGCTTCGACGAGGCGGCGAAGAGTCTCGACGAAGCGCTGGCGCTGGCCAAAGAGCTCCAGAACAACGGGCTGATCGCACAGATCCTCCGGTTCCAGTCCGACCGGCTGCTCTTCGCGGGAGACCCATCGGGGGCCGGGCAGCTCGCGGAACAGGCGGAACAGACGGCCGCGGCCGGCAGCGACAGGGCCCTGCAGCTCTGGTCGCAGGCACAGGTCGCCCGCGTGGCGGCGGCGGCGCAGCCGACCCGCCCCGTGGCAACCACCCTCGCCACGATCAGCCGTCAGGCCGACAGCACCGGGGCGATCTATCTCTCGGTCCTCAGTGCCCTCGAGGGAGCCGAGACGCTGCTGAGGATCGGCGATCATCGCGGCGCGCGACGCGAGATCGACCGCACCCTGCCCAGGGCGGAGTCACTCGGTCTTCGCGAGCTGCTGGCGCGAAGCGAGTACGTCCTGGCAACGACCATGCGGCTCGCGAAAGACGACCAGGCGCGACGCCACTATGCGTCGGCGCTGCGCATCCTCGACGAGATGAAGCGCGAGGAGGGCAACGGGCAGGTCCTGGAGCGGACCGGTCTCAAGGCCATCCACGCAGAGTGCGTCCGCTGGTCAAAGGCCAGCTGAAGCCGCCTGCGTCCCGTAACATCCCCAGCGGGCGAAGGCCGGATCGACCGGCACCGGCGGGACGGGGTAGGTGTCAGCCGTTGCCGACGCGAGCCGGCCGGCGTCGCTGAGGTCGTAGAGAAGCCCGTAGGCCGCCTGCGAGGCGACACGCGATGTCGCTTGTTGCTCGAACGCCTGGACCCTCCGCCCGATCGAGTCCAGATAGCCGACCATCGTCCTGAACTCGTCTGCCGCGAGCCGCGCGTGCGTCGAGACGAGCCAGAGCCGCGAACGCCCGCGAAACGCGTCCAGATCCCGGAGGTACGCCCGCTGATCGGTCACCGAGCACCGGCCAAGCACGTAGTCACGCGGCGTGAGACCGAACCGCGGAGCGTAGTACAGAAAGGCCTGACCGGCGCCGTAATAGACGTACACGGCGTCTCCTGGAAGGCGGTGTCGCGAGACCGCCTCCATCACCGGTCGCAGGTGCTCCGTCCGTTCGGGGGGCAGCGCGAGGAGCGTGGCGTAGATCGGCGAGCCGATCGCGATGGCGAGCAAAACGGGAGCGAGCAGCTGGACTCGGGCCGGAAGCGCGTCGATCACGAAGCCGGCGCCGGCTGCGACCGGGATGAGCAGGACAGGAATCAGAAAGGTCACGACGCGGCCGCTGAGCGGGTAGAGCTGAAAGGCCGCCGCCAGAATCACCACCACGACGGGCATCAGAAGGATCAGGGCCATGTCGCGCCTGACCCGCCAGATCGCGAAATACCCCACCATCGTAAGCCCCACGAAGACCTGCGACCAGGGATACCCGAGGCCGCCGTTCGTACGGCGCAATCCGGTCACGAAAGCGCCGAAGAGCCACGTGAGCCGGTCCCAGACCCACAAGGCATCCGCGAAGCTCGCGGGCGGAAACGGCATCAACCCATTGCTCCAGTACCAGTCCAGATAAGCGCGGTCGGCCGGCGATACGTTCCGCAAGGCCAGCGCGGCCGCCAGCCCGCTGCTTGCGGCCCATGCGGCGCAGACGAGCAACGACGCACGAAGAGCGGCCGGACGCCGCTCGCGCCAGGCGCACCAGGCGAGGGTGGCTCCGCTCCCGGCGAGCACGAACGCAACCGGCTGGGACAGCCACGCGACCGCGGCCCCGGCAATCGCCGCTCGTCGCGCACGAGGAAAGAGGTCTGCGCCGGAGCCGCTTCGCAGCCAGACGGCCGCCGCGAGCACCACGACCGTTGCGGCCACGTCGCTCGAGTACTGCTTGACCTGCGACGAAAAATACACGAGCGGCGTCGCAAGGGCGAACAAACCCAGCGCATACACCCCCCACCAGCCGGCGAGCACGCGGCTCGCCAGCCGCCAGAAGATCGGCAGCGCTGCGAGGCCGCACAGCAGCGGAAACAGCCGCAGGGCCAACTCGCCGTCGCCCAGCAGCGACACGAAGGCCTTTTCTACCAGCAGGAAGCCGGCCGGTGCGACCTGGGCATAATCGAGCGGCTGGAGCAGCTCGCCTGGAGAGCGGTCGGCGATGTTGCGCGCCAGCGCGGCTTCATCGACCCAGAGCGAGCTGTTCGCGAGGTACTGCCAGACGCGCAACGCCCCACCTGCACAGAGCAGCGCCGCGGCGGCCGCTGAAATGGCAACGCCGGGCCTTGCAGGCCCGGCGTTGATGGGTGTGCGGCGTCTGGCGGCCAAGCGATCAGGGATGTCGGCGCCGCCTTCGATAGATCGCGGTCGCAATCCCCGTTCCCAGCAGCAGCAGCGTCGCGGGCTCCGGTACGGTCCGGAAGGCGCCGAACCGCGAGAACTGATCGCCGCGCCCCCCCAACGCCGGGTCCGTGGGCGTGGGTGCGGGATCGTACTCCGTATCGATGAGCTGATTCGTGAAGATCCCGCCGAACCCGTCCTTCGCCTGCAGGATGTGGTTCCGCCCGTCGTCTGGCGGCTGCGACAGCGGGTCCCCATTGGTGAACCACGTGATCGTCATGTAGTAGCCGTCTTCGTCCCACGTGGGCTCTCCGAAATCGGAGAAGACGTCGAACAAGCCGCACAGGCCGTCGTCGAAGGTGGGAAGACACTCCGCGCCCGGAAAGTTTCCGAGCACCTCACTTGACACGAGCGAGTCCTGGTCGGTGACGAAGTCCATCACGTTGAGGACGAACGAGCTCTCCGGATTGCCGGTGATCTCCAGGGTGTAGAGCAGCGTGGAGAAGCTGTCGTCGGTGAAGAACTTCCAGGTGTTGCTGCCGCTGCCCTGCGAGTAGACGCCGGATCCCTGGCAGAAGCCGCTGCCCTGCGACGTGATGCAGGTGATCTCCGCGGTTTCGACGGCGATCGAACCAAGTGGCACCAGCACCGCGGCCAGCGCCGCTGCCTGAATCAGTTTTCTTGCCGTCGCGCCCTGAGGACCTTGCGGGCCGCTGGATGCATTTGCTGGATTGTTAGACATATTCCCCCTGTATACGAGCGTCGAAGTCCGGTGCAGCAGCAATCTCCAGGCCAGTCCAGTTGTCCACGGTGACGGCCGTAAGTATTTGTACTGCAACATTTATAATGATGAGTGCCCAGCCCCCCGAGTGAGAGTTCTCTGCCGCAGCGACTTTAGTCAAATAATCCGGGGGCGGGCCCGAGCGACTCGAAATAGGCCGCGTAGCGCTGCCGCAGGACAGCCTCATCGAATCGGGCAGCCGCTTCGTGGTGGGCCCGCTCCGATGCTTCCCGGTACGCGGCCGGGTCATCCCACAACTCGCAGATCCGGTCGAACCACGGGCGCGCCTCGTCAGCGCTCGGCAACTCACGGCTGTCGGGTGTGAGCCAGCCGGGGAGAGCAATCACACTGCCCCCCTTCCCCACCGTCTCCGGCAGCGCGCCCCGATCGCTGACCAGCGGCGGAATGCCGTTGATCAGCGCCTCGGCCGATACGCGGCCGAACGGCTCGGCGAACGTGGAGGGCACGAGCAGGATGCGGGTGAGCGCAAAGAAATCGGCCGGCCGCGGCGTGGCCGGGGCCGCCATGATGTGGGGGTATTTCGCGAAGTCGAGGCCGGCGATCGCGTTCAGGCCGCCGGCCGAGTGCGCCGACTGCACCACCAGGATCGGGATGTCGGGCCGCTGCGAGCCGAGCATGTCGGCGAGGCGGGCGAACAGCATGGCTCCCTTTGCCGGTGACGGATTCACGAAGGTCACGAACCTCCGCATCTCTTCCGGCGCCTCCACTTCCCCCCAGTCGAGCGGTGATTCGATCCCGGTGCTGCGCAGCCCGATCCTCTCCAGGTAGAAGCGCGAGAGGTACGGGCTCGTCGTGAAAACGTGGTCGACGTGTTCGTAGTGGCGGCGGTCCTCGTAGCCGTAGTTCCTCAGCGTGTACAACACCAGGCTGCCACGGGCACGCGCCCGGCGCATCGACTCGTGGACCACGGGATGCCCCCCGTACGAAAGGACGATGTCAGGGGCGAACGAGCGCAGCAGGTGATCGAGCAGAAAGACGAACTGGTCGGCCTCGAACCTATCGGCGGGCGTGTTCGGCGCGGCGCTCGTCGCCAGCATGGTGACCGGCACACCACGCAGTGTGAACTCGAACGACGGCCGTCCAGGCCCCAGGTTGGCGGGACGCTGGACGGCCCGCAGCAGCCCTTTCGGCGGCGGTCGCCGTTCCGCGGCAATCTCGTGCTCGGCGAGGTGCTGGGCGAGGTTGCCGGGAGCCCGGGCATCGAACCGCGCCGTGGCCAGCACCCGGACCTCATGGCCGGCCTCGGCCAGCCACTGCATCAGGATCCGCATGCTGTGGGCCGCGCCGCTCGTGTGATCGGTGTAGGCGTTGTGGATCGCGAGAAGGATGCGCATCGGGCGGCCGAACCCCCGACTCAGAGACTGGCCCTGATCGCCCACAGGTCCGGAAAGGCCGGCTTCGCGAGCGTGGTTCGCAGGTACTCCGCGCCCGAGGAGCCGCCGGTGCCGGGCTTGGCGCCGATCGTCCGCTCCACCATCTTCACGTGGCGGTAGCGCCACTCCTGCATCCCCTCGTCGAGATCGACCAGCCGTTCGCAGAGCTCGCTGTTGCGCGGGTCCTTGCGATAGAGATCGATCAGCACCTGCTGGATCTCGGCCGACGGCTCGACCGGGGCAAGGACGTCGCGAGACAGGTGCGCCTCGGGGATGTCGTAGCCTTCGCGCTTCAAGTACTGCAGAAAAGCGTCCCACAGGGTCGGGGCGGCCCAGCGCGCTTCGAGCGCCTGCCGGGCCCGCGTCCCGGCGCCGAAGCGCTCGATCGATGCGCGCGACTTCGCACCGAGGACGAACTCGATCTGGCGGAACTGGTCCGACTGGAACCCGCTGGCCGCGGCCAGCCGGTTCCTGAACGTGAGGAACTCGAGCGGCGTCATCGTTTCGAGGATGTCCACCTGCGCGACGAGGACCTTGAGGATCGTGAGCACCCGCTTCAAGGTGTGCTGCGCGCGGTCCCCCTTGTCGGCCCGGAGCAGGCGCATCACCCGGTCGAGCTCGTGCAACACCTCCTTGAACCAGAGCTCGTACACCTGGTGGATGATGATGAAGAGCACCTCGTCGTGTTCGTCGGACCTCGGCTGCTGCAGCTGGAGCAGCTGGTCGACCTGCAGGTAGCTGCCGTAGGTGACGGCGGGAGATTCGTGTTCAGCCATGCGGCGTTACCGCCCGTCCGGGCCGCGGCCGCGGCGCGGGCTCGTGCCGTCGCCGTATTGCTCGACCTTCCGCATCTTCATGTTGTACACGTCGCCGGCCGAAAGCACGAAATACGGCTTCTCCCACGGCTGATACCGGCGGGTGTTGTCGTGGACGGCCACCTTCCACCTGCCCATGACCTCGAAGGTGTCACCCCGCACCACGATCGCCGTCCCCTCGGAGAGGCCGATCCCGAGCAGCTGCGGGAACTTCCGAATCACCGGCACCAGGTCGTCCCACCGGTTCCTGGCGTTGATGTGCTGGTCGATCGCCGTGTTGCGCAGGAACCTGAACCCCTCCTGGTGATCGGGCTCGGCCGTCATCACCACGTTCGGGCCGGAGGTGTCGCCGCGCACGAGGTACTCCCCCTGGATCGTCGCGCCGGCGGAGCTCCCGCCGATGACCCCCCCACGTTCGAGCACCCTGTGAAACTCCTGGTACACGAGCGTGTCGGCGTACGAATCCACGATGTTCCACTGGCGGCCGCCGTTGAACCAGACCGCGTCGGCCTCGCGCAGGTCCTTCACGAAGGCCTCGGTGTCAGCCACCTTCGGATCGTGCGTGTGCAGCATCTTCACGTTCGTGACGCCCCGGCTGATCCAGGCACGAACGACCCGGGCCTCGTCATACCTGGCGACCGCCCCCTCACGAGTGCGGTTGCCGCCAGCCGTCGGCACGATCACGAACTTCTTGTCCGGACCGCCGGCCAGCTCGATGAAGGTCTCGAAGATGCCGGTGCCCTCGAGATTCCCCCCGCCTGCGACGACGAGCGTCCCGTGCGACGGACCGTATTCGGGAGGGGCCGCCGGCTGCTGTGCCGCGGCGGCAAGCGAGCAGAACGCAACAGCAGCAGCAGTCATCAGGCGGGTCTTCATCGCTTCTCCCACTCGTGGGCGGCTTTTCGCCAACCCTATTAAACTGGAGGCTGCTCATTCTCGTCCAACTCCCTGAACCATGAAAACCATCAAGTTTGCACTTCGCACCCTGTTCCGGGCGCCGTTTGTCACGGTGATCGCGATCTTCTCGCTCGCCCTGGGCATCGGCGCCAACGCGGCGATCTTTTCGATCTTCAACCAGATGCTGCTGTCGAAGCTCCCGGTGCAGGAGCCGGAACGGCTGGTGAATTTCTCTTCCCCCGGGCCCAAGCAGGGGTCGACCTCGTGCGGGCAGGCGGGAGGCTGCGAGGACGTCTTCAGCTACCCGATGTTCCGCGATCTGCAGAAGATGCAGGACGTCTTCACCGATGTCGCGGCCCACGTCCTGTTCGGAGCGAACCTTTCGTTCGACGGACAGACGACGAGCGGGGGAGGCATGCTCGTGTCGGGGAGCTACTTCCCGGTGCTGGGCGTCCAGCCGGCGCTCGGGCGGCTGATCGGCCCCCAGGACGACCAGAAAGTCGGCGAATCGGCGGTGGCGGTGCTCAGCCACGCCTACTGGACGAGCCGCTTCGGGCAGCGAGGGGACGTCATCAACCGGACGATGGTCGTCAACGGGCAGACCCTGACGATCATCGGCGTGGCGCCGGCGAGGTTCGACGGGACCACGCTCGGATCCACCCCGGACGTGTTCGTGCCGATCACGTTGCGCGGGTTCATGCAGCCGGGGTTCGACGGTTTTGCCAACCGCCGCAGTTACTGGGCCTACCTGTTCGCGCGGCTGCGGCCGGGCGTGTCGATCGAGCAGGCGCGGCTCGGCATGGCGGGGATCTACCGTGGCATCATCAACGACGTCGAGGCGCCGCTTCAGCGCGGATGGAGCGACCAGCGGATGCAGGAGTTCCGCGCCCGAACGCTGCGGCTCGAACCGGGCCACCAGGGGCAGAGCTCGGTGCGCGCCGATGTCGGCGCGCCGCTGAAGATGCTGCTCGGCGTCACCGGCCTCGTGCTGCTGATCGCCTGCGCGAACATCGCCAACCTGCTGCTCGCGCGCGCCGCGAGGCGCAGCGGCGAGATGGCCGTGCGCCTCTCGATCGGCGCAAACCGCGGCCAGTTGATCCGGCAGCTGCTCAGCGAGTCGCTCATCCTCGCCACCCTCGGGGGGGCCGTCGGCCTGCTCGTCGCGCAGTGGACGCTGCACCTGATCGCGTCGATCCTGCCCGAGCAGGCGGCCGAGACCTTCAGGATCGAGCTCGATTCGACCGTTCTGCTCTTCGCCGCGGCTCTGACGATCGGCACCGGCCTGCTCTTCGGCCTCTTCCCCGCCCTGCACAGCACCCGGCCCGACCTGCTGTCGGCCCTCAAGGGACAGGCCGGGCAGCCGTCCGGCGCGAAGGGGGCGGCGCTCTTCCGGACC
>Ga0299913_10006109_pt1 | contig 10381 bp, 11 predicted proteins | sample RVTome_9_FD_201360 | JGI IMG/M metagenome (GOLD analysis project Ga0299913, IMG submission 201360) | Soil microbial communities from uranium-contaminated site in the Upper Colorado River Basin, Wyoming, United States - RVT155D38 (version 2) ... | reverse complement strand
TTTGTGTGGACGATCAGACACCACAGTTTTCCTTTGTAACTATTTTTGGTAGGGCAAAAATATATCATATTAAACAGAATGAACTTTTCAAGTGGGCTACCAAAATAGCAAAGCGGTATATGGGAAATGACAATGCAGAAACATATGACAAAAGAAATAGTGCAGTTCTAGTACGCATAAAACCTACAAAAATAATAGCGGAAAAAGATACAGCTGAATGGGAATGATAATGATTGAAATAATTTATGATACATTGAGTATCACGCATCTGGGTATATGAGTTACTATTGACTAAGTCATTCTTGATGTCAAAATGTCATATATGGATGGCTTTGAATTATACCGGGAAATAAAAGAAAGAGATCCTAATGCTAAAACGTGTTTTCTTACAGCGAGTGAGCTTTATTATAGGGAGTCTAGAACTAAAGAGTGCCGTGCGTGGACAAGGAGTTATTCATTCGTAAACTTATTGGAAATGAGGAGCTAATAAGGGAGATCGAACGCTTAATTGGAAAATAAAACACATGAAAATTTGGGTTGTTATACTGTATGTTATATCTTTAGCCTATTGGAAGTGTTTAAGTGGGGATATATGTAATACTATCCTAATGGCAAATAATAACGTAAGTGGATTTGACTATTTGGTTGTCGTTCGAAGAACCTGGAATGATGCATGCTAAACGGCAAAAATCCCTCTTTCGAAAATACAAAAGCTTCACTGGGATAGGTGGTCCGGTGGAATTAGGTCTTGCTCCTAGGGCATTTGTTCATGGCTACGTGATTTTCAATTTGCCTATGCAAAATCACTTGTTTGATGCACTCTCATTGTTAACGTACAATAAGTACTACAGATTATATCTTCAATCTCTACGCGTAGAACTTTCTTCTGCCTGTCTCCTCCTCTTGGTTCTATGCAAACATATTCAAAAGTGTGTTTGAGTTTATCTCTAATTTCCAACAAGCTTGTTACCAGGGACGCTATTTGCTTTTTGCGGCTTACCTTATGCGAGAACGTGTCAGGATGCAAGATTATTCTTTGCACTCTGTTAATATCAAAAGACTCGAGAACGAGTGAGTATAAACTAACAGATTCTAGAATGTATCTCCTTCGTTCTGTCTCATTGGGGGAGGAAAATTGGATTCTTTTCTTTCCATCAGTTTCTCCTTCTCCATGAAGAGAAATATTTCCACTCTGGACTTGTTCCTGGATTAACTTACTCAGCAAACCCTCAAAGAATCAGTATGTCAAATGATGGTGGCAACACTACTCTGATGCAAACCAATAAAACTTACAAATCAAAAATAAAATTGGTATTAGAGGAAGATAAGGTGGAGAAGATTAGCCAAAACGAATTTAGTGTGATGATAAAATCATCGGCTTCAGAAGAAATAGTACAGCAACAAGTCGAACACCCGTTATTCGTATCATTACTCTTTCCTATTCCAGTCCTTTTAGATTTACCTTTATCTACTACTTCAGATCAGCAGCAAGTTTCTGATATCGATAACCAGTCACCTACTGAAAGTTTTTTTGGTATCAGAGATATTTCACTTCTATCAATAATTCGTATCCTTTCACTAAGTGGAGCAATGGCATTGGTTGGATATTTAATCTATGCAAAAGCAAGAAGGATAAGGAAGAACGATAAAAAAAGATAACTTTTTACGAATAGTCTAATATTACGAAATATCTCATACGAAGTCCTTGTAACTTTAGAACTGCCTTACAATTGTAAGGTTTTTTTTTGAATAAATGCTCCCTAAGATACACTACTTAATGAATAAATTTTACAATGGCGATTACATTTGTAAGCTACTGCGAATTAATATCTGATACTTTTAACCACTAGAAGGTTTAGACAGTCTATGAAGCGAAAATTGACTTATAATCATAATAATGTCAGCAGACATGACATCTTCAGACATCTCACAAATGTACCATGTAAGAGTATGATGATGACGATGTTTTCATTGTTAGTGCTTGTAATGTTAGGGCAAATTGGTCACGTAGAATTAAGTAAAGCACAATCTGACAATATGAATATGAATCCTATAATAATGCATATTCATCCTCAGCTCAGTATTCTTGTCAATGGTACTTCATTTAGTGTACCAGCACAAATCGGAATAGATCCCTCTTTGTGGAAAGATCACTCTCTAGACAGATTTGGTATGCAGTCAACGCCAGAAATGAACATGTCAGCTATGGCACCATTACATACACATGATGATAGTGGTATAGTACATGTAGAATCGACCGTAAACAGGAATTATACGTTAGGAGAATTTCTGGATATATGGGGATTAAATTTTGATGGAAAGGCAGTAAAAATGTCAGTAGATGATGATAAACCATTGCCAGATTTCAGAAATCACATTCTGGGCGATGGTAAGCAGATCAAATTAGAGGTTCAATGAATATTATTGTGAAAGATGATATGACTGTGATTATAAGCAACTATCTTTGACATTCGATCTTGATCTGTCGACCCGTACTCACTCTGATTCATATTAATGATATCTATTCAAACCCCATTCCATATGAATTAGCCTTTATCTAATTTATCCAATTTGAAAAACAACAATATTGATTCAGATGTGGTCGCAGAAATTAGATTAGCAGGCCATACAAGTACTTAACCTTCACCACTATTTACCTCCCCATAAGTCTTGGCATTTTTTTTACCCACATATCTTTCTACTATTTTAATTGCCCATTCTAAAATTTGTTTGGGGAAAAAAGCTCGGCAATGCTTATACAAATTAGCAAGAATAGAAAGATAGAGGTGTAAGAGATGGAGGTTTTCTGTCGCATGTGTGGCGTAAGCAGTAAAAGAAGTATAGTAATTAGGAGAAGTGATCTTGGGGATGTCTTGTGTCAACCTTGCTATGAGAAGAGGTTAGACGAGTGGGCTCAGTAGGAGGACCAGGAACAACATTACTCGCGACATTTCCAAATGGAACTTTAAAGGTTACATGGGTCAATGGGACTACCTTGCAGTTTCTTAATGGCGTAGGTGTTCTTATTCTTGATCCTAGTGTATCATCAGCAGCATCTTCCTCCGCCTATGTGTCTAATACAAATGTTGTAAATAGAATATATCAAGCGATTGCAGTTGCAATAGGGATAACTATTCCTCCTCCTCTTCTTCCTCAACCAAATGATACTATTCCCATTCCTCCTCCATCTAATCAGACAGAACCAGAAGGACCAGACGAAACAATGTTTATTTGATCCATCTCTGCCCCATTGTGCTGCAGATCCTGAGGTAGGATGTCCAGATGGCTTCTTTACGAACGAGGACGATCATTGTGTTCCTACTCACACCAGATGCCCTCAGGGCTATCATTCTCATGAAGATGATGAAAGCGGGAAGTGTATTCCAGATTCGATACCATGCCAACCAGGTTATATTATGAATCCAGGCTTTCCATCATGCGATATTAAAGAGTTTGTCTGTCTTGAATTTCCAGAAATAGAAGAATGTCAACAGGCAGAAGGCCCAGAGCCAATATCAGAATCTGAGTTGGAGCCTGAACCAATGGATGGACCAGTCGAAGATGGTGAGGGAGTTGGAGATAATGATGGTGGAGGATCACAAGAAGTCAACGATCAGGGAAATGGGGATCAGGATGAAGACGAGGAAGAATAAAACAAAAGAATTACAAGAACGGAGTTAACACAGCTCAAAGAGTTCACCAATTCTCCATTCATGTTTTAGAAGTGATTTTCTCTTCGTCAATTATCTTTTTATCTGATTCTAAATCGAATTCTTTGCCGCTTGTTTTGAGTTCTCCTACTGTAGCAATTCTTTGGCATAATCGGATCAGTGTCTATGCATTCATTCATTTCATGTAAATGATCAACGTTCTAGAGATTTTCTACTTCCGGCCGATTACGAGGTAGTGTTATTGCAATCTAGATAGATATTATCTATTGGTAGAGAGCTTTATTCTTTTGGTTCTTCCACCATTCTATTAGGGTAGTTTCTGGTATAGACAAGGCATCGCTTGTAGATCTAAATTTCGATTCTAGATTATGGTCTGTCGAGATTATCTGAGCAAATCTATCTATGGCATATATCAAGTCCTCATACATGCATTTTATGGAAATCGGTTGTGTCCAAGTCCCATTGCCATGATCGTAGGGCTTAAGATGTGTTGCTGTGAAGTACATACCCTCATTGAATGTATCTCTTAATTGTGCTTTTCTTTCAAGCTTGTGGATCAACCACCCTACTGTCCTCTTTGAAGCTATATCTTTAAGAGATTTCGGCGAATAGAGATGAATAGTTCCATTTCTATAGATTTCCCAAAGGAGGTCACCATATTTTTTATAGCCGTCGTCTTTCCTTCCGAATACATTGGATAGGAAATTTTTGGCATACTTAGGATCGGCAAAAATCCTTCTATTTTTGCTATCACTTTTTCCTTCATATCCATGATATAGTGCACCTAAGTAATCGACGTAGCTCAGAACTAATCTGGGTGCTGCAAAATATCCACCTTCGTCATAACCAAGACTCAAACATGGTCCAATATCATTTATTATGGATACCTTTAGATCACCTGTAAGATACATTAGGATTTCTGCTAAAGTCATATTATTCTTTAGAGGCATTAAGGAAAAAGAATCGGGCACACAAAAAAGCCTTTTGTTGTTATAAATGATGGTACTAGTCCCATGAATTTCATTTATCCTGTATCTTTTTGAATGCTTGAATCTCCTTTTTGACGATCTCTATGCATCTATCGATTTCACACTCTATTTCCTTCTCCCAGAAACGAACTACGGTATAGCCCTTGGACTTTAAATAATCATTGTGAGTTCTATCCTTTCTCCATACATCAGCAGCAGTTATCGATTCTTTTGTTGAAATCTTGAACTTAAAAAATAAAGGATCGGTCGGTTCATAGATTCTAGGATCAGCATGCCATACTCCTCCATCCACAAATAACACAATATTTCCTTCAGGAAGATAGAAATCCATTATTCCCATACCGTATCTACGTTGTGACAAATACCGTATCTTAGATTTTCTAAGTGCTTCTCATTCTGATTATAATTGATTGACACATTTGGCTGCGGTATTGATATGTCATTAATTGAGATAACATCCTCCTGCTGTCGAACTTCGAGGCTAACATCTTTGTTGCTATTATTTTCATGACATTCTGGTAAAGGCTCGTTGAGCTTGGGCTTTTGCAATTCAGACTTTATGGCCTCTAATTCATCGATGGTCTGCCGAAGCTCATTTTCTCTCTTTTTTAACGCAACATTGCTATCGACGAATTGTTGATAGATTCGAACTGAATTGTTTAGTTCTGCTTTCAATGAATTTAATTCAGCCTTGGTTGACAGTATCAGAGTATTATTCAGAAGATTTCTTTACAATAATTTTTTTCTAATATCATGCAATCTTGACCTTCTATTCAATGACGATAACTGGAGTACTGCGTTACCAGCTCAACCTTTCTAAAAGTCAATTCATCTTGTAGCCTAGTTACTTTTCAACACCAGCATCATTATACGCTTTAGCTAACGCCTGACTATTTAGAAGATCTCCTTGATTCAAATTTTGGCTTGGACTTCCAATAGCTGATGGCAAGTTAGCAACTTGTGTTTGATTCGTTATTATGCTACCAACAGGAACAAGTGTATTGTCTGGTATCTCAACTCCCGTCACCATACTTCCAAGCCTGATGACTACATTATTGCCTATCTTTGAATCAAGTACAGCACTTTTCACTCCTATTATTGTGTTATTTCCAATCCAAGTAGGACCATGGACAATCGAATCATGTGCTAGACTCACATTCCCACTAAGGTAAATGGCGTATCCTTGGTCAAACCTTGTATCATTTCCTAGGAGGCGCTCTCCATCTTGTGAGAATCTTTTATTGTCATTATTGGTGCCGTTTCTAACAGCATCAATGGCGTGTAGTATAACTCCATCTTGCATATTTGAATAATCTCCGACATGAATTGGAATACCCTCATCTGCTCTGCAAACAGCAGTGGGTGCTACCAGGACGTCTTTTCCTATGAAGCAATCACCGATAACAACTGCAAAAGGATGGATAAATGCTGAGTCATCTATCTGCGGGGAGGTAATATTTGAAACAACAAACGTCTTTACGTTAGGCATTATATTTGGCCACTCTTTAATTGTAGCTGTATTGTTATTTCCTTGACCCATTGCTAAAGGTACTTGATGGTTAAAAGCTGCAACTATTCCTAGTATCAATAACAATGTCGTTGTTGCCATTATTATTGAAAAATTTACATTATAATTATATCTCATCGGATGTGTGACAGACTTATCATATTTAAACAAATAAGAGATAGGTCAATCTCCATAGCATCCCCCAACTATTTTATCGCCCATTTAACTCCAGTATATAATGACTTAAAGTCTCATGAACTCAATATTCCGAGTCTAGACCGATGAGTGGTGGCAATGGTTGGATTGTCACATATGATAACCCTGGTCCTGCCCCCATAGTTATCCGAGTATTTGTAGAGTGTGCGACTCTTGTGTGATACAAGTAATTAAATTCTTATGAAGCCTCACAAGTTTTCCGAACTGACCTACCTTCATAACTCTTTGTTTTTACTGATCTTTCAGAGTCAAGAAAACATCGTTAATGATGTATAGATTCCCACTATTCTCACTCGTCACATACTCCTTTGGGATTCAATTGAATCGTATGTTAGGTCCGGTGAAGCACAGTCCTCTTTATCTGTGTCTGAAGATTCTAGATTACATCAAACCATTAGAAAAGAAGCCTTGAAAGAATCATAACAGTTTTTGGATGTTATAGGAAGTGCTGAGATGGAGCAAGAAATACATGTGCACGCTCAAACAGAAAGCAAAAGCAAGAGCGACTGAATCCTTTTAAGTCTTTTATGAAGAGACCTTGCTGTTATCATCTTGCGCCATTAGCGGCAGAGTCATAACAAGGGATCTGAAATATTTTTTCTTTGCAAAACACTTCTATGCTCTTCAAGCAGAAGAGCCAATACGTTATACATTCCTTTTAGCTCTAAACATTCTGTCGCAACTGTAGATGCTGTCTTGTAACTAAACAAATATTGTTCCTAATCTAGGTTAAATCGGATAAAGTTAATTAAATTACCATAGAAGTAGAAAATCCGTGTCAAAGAATATTAAGACTGTGTCTACCAAAGACTTTGAAGACGTCGTTGCGACTGTCGCCAAATATGTCGAGGGTCTGCATGTCGGCAGCATCTCTGGTCTCGCCCAGGCCTTCCATAAGGACGCCGTGATGTACGGTTTCACTAATGGCGAGCTGCTTGGCGGCCCAATCAAGAACCTTTACGACTTTGTAGAGAAGAATGGCACGGCCCCCTACATCAAGACGCGGCTTGACGTTCTTGCGATCACCCCGACGACGGCGATAGTCCGCGTCGACATGGAGAAGGATGCAATCGGCGCCGACTATACGGACTTCCATACGCTAATCAAGCACGATGGCACCTGGCATATCATAGCCAAGGTTTATCACATGTACGAAGGGTAAAGGCCGCATTGCCCCTTGGACGCGGCGCCGAATTATTTCTAATTCTTGTTGGCCTAGTCGTATATAGTACGATTCTTGTAACCTCTCGCAAGTCACCGATCAATGAAATGTGACTACTGCAATGAGAACATCTGAGCGGTTTAATTGGTTAGTGTTAATAACTTTCACAACAGGTGTCATCATTTTTATTTTAACACAAACAATAGATCCTGCATGTGAAATTATGGGGGGATAAGCTATCTCTATGACGAACCCAACTGAATCTTGGTATAAACACTAATTGGAATGGATGGGATATTGATTTTGAGTAGTATATTGGTAAGTGTTATGGTTATCAAGCATTGGTAGAGTTGGATTTACGTTAGTCACTACAATCGGTTTGTTGGTGCTTTTAACACTGGAACAGAATCTCAGGCATCCACGGTCATATATAATATAAATAAATTAATTGTTATATTACTCATTAATAATGCAACAGCTAAGTTATGAAATCTACACAGTTAACTGTACCCAGTACGCAGAGGTTTTCAACGCAATCCTACTGGGATTCAGCAAAGTGTGAGTTCGTAAGATCCTGTACATTAGTTAAAAAAGTAAAAGTTTCAATTTGTCGATCTCGGATCCATATTTAGAAATTCCTTCAGACCTTCCAAAAATTCCTGTGTCGGAGGATACGGTCTTCTCCACCTTGGAAGACTCGTTGTGTTCATAGTGACGTGATACATGACCTTACTATAATCATCTAGATTGTCCCAATCATCCTCTAGAACTTTTGCTAATCTCTTTTCATCTTCTTCGGTGAAGTCATTCGCATATGCGACGTCTTCCGACACGATACCATTCAAGTCCATCAATTCTGCAATATCAGTTTGATCGATTCGAAATGGATCGTAATAACCGTCTTCAACCAATTCATCAAGATACCATTTTCTTTCACGTTCCTCATCATTTAATGATGCGTCATCCTCATCCATCAGTTCATCAATGTTTGAAATCCATCCCTTGAAGCCATCGTAATAATTCCAGTTCTAACCTACAACATGAGCATGACTTTCAAAGTGTTCATTACAGTAATAATTTGCACATATTTGACACCTGGTCAAAGGTTTTTGTTCGCATCCAAAAATCGAACATAATCTTCCTTCTCTGGATCTCTTTATCCATTCGTTTCCAGTTTTTGAATCTGCATCATCTGCTTCTGTTGCTACGCCACCCAACAATCTAGCTCAGCTTGCTCAGAAGTCACGAATTTAAATCATTCGTGACAAGTTAATGCCATAATTGCAGAGATAATCTATGCCAAAGCAAATACCAGCATTCCTAGTCTACAAACTACTTAAATTTCCCATCAGTTCTAAAACGGGATATGTCATGGCCAGAGTATATGTGGCAACAGGAATTATTAGAAGAAATAATAGAATATCAAAAGTTGTTGAAGGCTGCTAGAGAAAAAGATTGGAGAAAATCCCAATGTAATTAAAGCATACACAGATGCACTCAGCTCAGTTGGATAACATACATTCCCTGGTCATTCATTCACTGATTATTGTATCTGATCCACAAGCTTCTTCATCCATCAGTTCATCTTCTAAAAGTTTCAAACTGCGAAAATCATCAAGATATTATTTTTATATATCTCCATTAGATTTATTTTTATATAACATTGTCTGATAAACATTGATAGACTCTCTTTTCTGTCTTGAGATATGGGGAACTGAATTTAGCAAGATCAGAGAAATTTGTTTATTGGCTGAAAAATTAGGATATTATGGGTTTTATTATGGCGAGTCTTTAGCAGATATAGATTTAGATTGCTGGACTATAATTTCTAATTTATCTGCAATAACTCAAAAGATTAAACTAGGACCTGTTATAACATATATGTTTCCTCAATACAGAAACATATCTCTCTTAGCAAAACAGGCTCTGACAATACATGAAATTTCTAATGGAAGACTTGGGTTTCGAACAGGTGCAGGTGCAACACTCCCATGGGCTTCGCAATGGTGGCATCCTTATGGTATAGATTATCCAAATAATGCTGAAAGAGTATCATTACTTGATGAAGGTATACAACTATTGTGTATGTTATGGAGTAAGCCTTCTACCACATTTGAAGGAAGACATTTTAAAGTAAAAGATGCAGCATTATTGAGAATACAGACACAAACTCAAAATAATGCTATTCCAATAACGATAGCAGCAAAACAAAATAAAACTATGAGAATAGCTGCTAGATATGCACAAGTTTGGGAATCCTCTTATCTAACTCCTGAACAATTTGCTTCACTTAATGAAAAATTTGAAACCATATACAAAAAGGCCAATCAAAACGGAGATAGAAGAATAACTAAGTCAATCGAACTAGATGTTATTATTTCTGAATCTGATTCAGATTTGGAATACAAGAAAAGAATATTTGCTATGGAGAGAGGTCCCGCAGTGGCTAATCAGATGCTCAAACATGGGCTTGTAGGAACACCTGAAAAAATAAGAGAAAGAATTAAGCAGTATACCGAAGTAGGAGTAGATCAGTTCTTGCTTGCATTCCAGGATCCACTTGATGCTAAAGCATTAGAATTGTTCATAGACGCTGTAGGTAGATAGGTTCGAAAAAGCAAAGCTACACAGACTTCACCTTCTTAGGTGTTTCAATCTGATGGATTACAGGAACGAATTGTTTCTATTTTAAGCCAAGATTTAGCACTTTCTTGATTTCCTTCTCGTATTCGGGAAAGTAATCCTTTATCTGAGCGATGTCAAATTGCCGCAGTATAGAATCTTTGGATTCCCTATCAAGTAGAAATTCAAAAGACTTCTTGATTAACTCTTCAGG
>Ga0299913_10006108_pt1 | contig 10385 bp, 10 predicted proteins | sample RVTome_9_FD_201360 | JGI IMG/M metagenome (GOLD analysis project Ga0299913, IMG submission 201360) | Soil microbial communities from uranium-contaminated site in the Upper Colorado River Basin, Wyoming, United States - RVT155D38 (version 2) ... | reverse complement strand
AGGGCGGGAGACATTTCGGCGATCGAATAGCACATCCCCAGGTACATCACAGTGATGACAACCGTCGCCACAAGAAGGCCACCGAAGCCGAATTCCAAGCCGAAGTTCCAACCGAAGAAGTCCCCGGAGATGACCGCCGCCACACCCAGCGCCCACAAAGACCAAACCCCGGCATGCCGGCGGAGGACGCGTTTGGCGAAGTAGTCATGCTCCGCCTCGCGGTACGTCACGCTCGTGCGGCGATCGGCCATCTGCGTGCCCTTCTAAGGCTCCCCGGACAGTGATCTTGCACGGAACGTAGACCGACGCTGGAAATGGGTCAAGGACTTCCCATTGGCGGACGCTCGCGCTCTTCGGCTGGCACGAGGTCATGCAGCTCGGGGTGCTTCTCCAGATACATCCTGACGAACGGGCAGTACGGCAGGACTGCGACGCCGCGACGGCGCAACTCGTTCAGCGCTGCGCCGACGAGCTGTGATCCCAGCCCCTGCCCCTCAAAGGCGTCGTCGACCTCAGTGTGGGTGAACGCGAACGCGTCACCTTCACGTCGGTAGGCGGAGAACCCCGCGACCTCGCCGTCGACCAGCACCTCGAACCGATGCTGCTGCGGCTTGTCGCGGACGGTCACCTGCCCGTCGGCTTTCACGTCAGTACGTGGGCAGCGAGGGGTCGATCTGGTTGGCCCAAGCGATGACGCCGCCACCGACGTGCACCGCGTCGGAGAACCCGGCACCCTTGAGCACCGCGAGGGTCTCGGCCGAGCGGGCACCGGTCTTGCAGTACATGACCACCGGCTTGTTCTGCGGCAGGCCGGCGAGCTCCTCACCGGAGAGGATGCCGTTCTTCGGGATCAGGGTGGAACCGGGGATCGAGACGATCTCGGCCTCGTTCGGCTCGCGGACGTCGACCAGATAGAAGTCCTTGCCGGCGTCGATCATCTCCTTGAGGTCCTTCACCGAGATGGTCGAGCCCTTCGCCGCTTGCGCTGCCTCGTCACTGATCGTGCCGCAGAACGCCTCGTAGTCGATGAGGCCGGTCTCCAGCGTGATCTGCGGGTTCTTGCCGCAGACCGGGCACTCCGGGTCCTTGCGGACCCTCACCTGCCGGTAGGTCATCTCCAAGGCGTCGTAGACCATCAGCCGGCCCACCAGCGGGTCGCCGATGCCGGTGAGCAGCTTGATGGCCTCGTTCACCTGGATCGACCCGATGGACGCGCACAGCACGCCCAGCACGCCACCCTCGGCGCACGACGGCACCATGCCGGGCGGCGGCGGCTCGGGATAGAGGCAGCGGTAGCACGGACCGTGCTCGGCCCAGAAGACACTGGCCTGACCGTCGAACCGGTAGATCGAGCCCCATACGTAGGGCTTGTTCAGCAACACCGCCGCGTCGTTGACGAGGTAGCGGGTCGCGAAGTTGTCGGTGCCGTCGACGATGAGGTCGTACGGCTCGAAGATGTCGAAGACGTTGCTGGAGTCCAGCCGTTCCTCGTGCAGCACCACGTCGACATACGGGTTTGCCTCCTGGATCGACTCCTTGGCGCTGAGCGCCTTCGGCTTCCCGATGTCGGACTGGCCGTGGATGATCTGGCGCTGCAGATTCGACTCGTCGACGACGTCGAAGTCGATGATCCCGAGCGTGCCAACACCTGCGGCGGCGAGGTACAGCAGTGCGGGCGACCCGAGGCCGCCAGCGCCAACCACGAGGACCTTGGCGTTCTTCAGCCGCTTCTGCCCGCTCATGCCGACGTCGGGGATGATCAGGTGCCGGGAGTAGCGGCGAACCTCGTCGACGGTCAGCTCGCTGGCGGGCTCCACGAGAGCAGGCAGGGACACGCGTTCCTCCGGGCATAGCGGTCTTCGGTCATCGAGGTCAACCAATTCCAGCATGACCGGATTCCCGTCTCCGTCACGCGTAGGCCAGCATGTGGACATGGCGGGCTCAGCAGGTCGGCGGGCTCCGGTCATCGGAATCACGTCGTACGTCGAGCAGGCGCGCTGGGGGGTGTGGGACCTCCCGGCGGTCGTCCTGCCGTTCCGGTACGTCGAGCGTGTGGAGGCTGCCGGTGGGCGGGCGGTGGTGCTTCCACCGACGGCTGCAGCCGACGACGCCGTGCTCGACCGGCTCGACGGAGTTGTCTTCGCGGGCGGCGCTGACCTCGGTCCTGATCTGTACGGCGAGGAGGCGCACCCGGAGACCACCGGTCTCCGGCCCGAGCGGGATGCCGCCGAGCTGCCGCTGATGCGGTCGGCGCTGGACCGCGACCTGCCGATGCTGGGCATCTGCCGGGGAATGCAGCTGATGTCGGTCGTGTGCGGAGGCTCGCTGGCGCAGCACCTCCCGGACGTCGTCGGGCACGACGGCCACCGGCCCTCTCTCGGCGTCTACGGGCTGCACGACGTCCGGCTCGAACCGGGGAGCAAGGTGCACGGCATTCTCGGCGAACAGGTCAGCGTCCCGTCGTACCACCATCAAGGACTTGACTCGCCTGGCTCGCTGAACGTCACCGGCTGGGCCGAGGACGAGACCCCAGAGGCCGTCGAGCACCCGGACAAGCGGTTCGCGCTGGGCGTGCTGTGGCACCCCGAGGCGGGAGATGACCCCCGTCTCTTCGAGGCACTGGTCCGCGCCGCGCAGGGCTGAGGGCTACCCCGTGTCGGTGATCTCCATCCGGCCCTGACCGACCCGGGGTTGCCGGACCAGGCGTAGGCGGCACCCTTGCCCGCCTCGGAGCCGGAGTAGGTGCGCCTCAGGTCGGGGTCGAGCTCCTCCCACGGGGACCAATGGGTCCAGTTGTGGAAGTCAGCGATCTCTTCGTAGACGCGCGTCTGGGGAGCGTCGATCGTCGCCGAGCGCGTCACGGTGTAGGTGTCGTCAGCCATGGCCGGAACACGACCGAGCGGCCAGCCGCCGAGTAGCTCAGGTGTGCTTTCCGGCGTCCTGCGCCGCGCGCTCCAGCCGCGCTCGGTACTCGTCCCACCACACCTGGTCTCCCGGCGCCATGTTGTCATTGCCGGGACGCAACCCGACCGCGCCGTCGATCAGCTCCCGGACGATGTCGGCGTGTCCTGCATGCCGGTTCGTCTCAGTGGCCATGTGCACGAGGATCTGCTGAAGCGTCACCTGGCGCCGCCCCTCGGGCCACCACGGCACCTGCCCGGGCGCGTCGAGCTCGAGCGCCTCGATCGTCGCGTCAGAGTGGGCCCAGACGCGGCGGTAGAAGTCGATGATCCCGTCCCGTGACTCCTCCGGCGTTGCCCACATGTCGGCATTCGGTTCGGCACCTTCGTCCAGCCACGGCAGCGACTCTGGGGACGGCCGGCCGAAAGTGTCGCCCAGGTAGCCCGCCTCGACACTGGCCACGTGCTTCACGAGGCCGAGCAGGTTCGTGCCGGTGCGCGTCATCGGGCGGCGCGCGTCGTACTCGGACAGGCCTTCGAGCTTCCACACAAGCGCGTCACGGGCGGCCTGCAGGTAGCGCTGGAGGACGGCCTTCTGGGCTGATGCGGTCATGACTCGGAGCTCCGGCCCTCTAGCGCGTCCAGGTCCCGCTCGGCGTACAGCCGGTGCTCCCACTCCTCGTTGAGGATGATCAGCAGGCATTCACGCACCGGGTAGCTGCGCGGCGGCGGCCATCCCGGGGCGTCGACGGGCTCGGTGTGCGCGTCCAGCGACTCGTCGGTCAGGTCGTCGACCACCCGGCGCACCGTGGACATCCGGTCGCGACGCAGTTCGAGCACCTCGTCCAGTGACGGTCGTGCGGCGCGGTCGCGCGGGGTCCCAGGCGTGTCCGGCATCTCGTCCCACGGCAGGTCAAGGGGATGCCACGGCGACGGGTCGCCGAGGATCGCCCGCCGGACCCAGGCGTCGGTGGCGAACGCAAGGTGTCGCAGCGTCTCCGTGAACGACCACTCCCCGTCGAACGACTCGTGCAGCTGGGCGGGGTCGAGGCGGCGGGCTCGGTCGACGGTGCCGTTCCAGAGGCGCTCGACGACGTCCCAGGCTGCGCGGAAGCCGGCCGGATCGGTCGGCCGCATCGCGACCCGCTCGGGATGGCGCCGGTCGAGCTCGTCGTTGACCAGAGGTCCGACCTCGACACCGTTGATCGTGACCTTCCCGATCTCGCCGGAGATGTCGACCTCGTGCAGCTCGACACCCCGCATCACGACGTTCTTCAGGTCGACTGCCCGGAACGTGGTCCGGTTCAGCGTGACCATGCGGATCTCGGCCCCGCTCATGTTCACATCGTCGAACCGGGCGTCGGTCAGGTCGACCTGGTGGAACCGGGAGCCCGTCATGTCTGCGTCGATGAAGTCAGCCACGCGGTGACCCTACGCGGTGCCCAGGCGCGAGGGAGGGCGCGGGAAGAGGCTTTCGGTCTGGACCGTGGAATCGGCCGGAGTAGGTTCCCGTGCGTGACCATGGCCGAGGACGAGCCGGCGCCGACCGCTCCCCCTCAGGTCGTCGACCGGCTGTACCGCACCCTCGACCACGTGCCCTCGCTGGCAGGCGAACCGCGAACGGTCGAGGCACTCGTCGGAGGGCTGACCAACTTCAACTTCAAGGTCTCGACCCCTGACCGCACTGCCGTCGTGCGGCTGTCCACCTCCGACGGCGACCTGCTGACGATCGACCGTGACGCCGAGCACACAAACTCGCTGCGGGCGGCCGAGAGCGGCGCGGCCCCCGCCGTGTTGGCCTACCTCCCCGACCATCAGTCGCTCGTCGTGGACTGGGTCGAGGGCAGAGCACTCACGGCCCAGGATCTGCACGACGAGGGAAACCTGGTCAGGGCCGCGGACGCCGTCCGCTTGCTGCACTCGGGCCCGCGGTTCGTCCGGGACTTCGACATGTTCGCGGTGCAGAGCCGTTACCTGGCGATCGTCCATGACCGCGGGTACCGGCTGCCTCGCGGCTACCTCGAGCTCCTCCCCCAGGCCGACCGGATCGCGGACGCTCTCGCCGTACAGACGGCGGATACTGTCCCGTGCCACAACGACTTGGTCGCGGCGAACTTCATCGACGACGGCGACCGGCTATGGGTCATCGACTACGAGTACGCGGGCAACAACGACCCGTGCTTCGAGCTCGGCAACATCTGCAGTGAATCGGATCTCCCGCTCGAGCACCTCGCGGTGCTGGTCGACAGCTATTTCGGGAGCCATCTGCGACACAAGGTCGCGCGCGCGCGGCTGCTGGGACTGATGGCGAACTATGGGTGGACGCTGTGGGCCTCGATCCAGGTCGCAACGAGCCCCATCGATTTCGACTTCTGGTCGTGGGGCACGGAGAAGTACGAGCGGGCGGCGGCGGAGTTCTCCGGGCCCGACTTCGCCGGATTGCTCATTGACGCGCAGCGGCCGGACTGACACGACCGGGCGATCGACTAGCGACCTGGACGCTGCTGCACCCCCCGGTTACGGTCTTGACCCATGGCCGAGCCAGCACTCAGCGTCGAGCAGCTGCGCAACCTGGTGCGCGACGGCGACATCGACACCGTCGTGGTTGCATTCCCCGACATGCAGGGACGGCTGCAGGGCAAGCGGATGCACGCGCAGTTCTTCCTGGACACGGTCCTCGAGCACGGCACCGAGGGCTGCAACTACCTGCTCGCCGTCGACGTGGACATGAACACCGTCGACGGGTACGCCATCAGCTCCTGGGAGCGGGGATACGGCGACATGGAGTTCGTCCCCGATCTGGCCACCCTCCATCCGGTCCCCTGGCTCCCGGGGACGGCGCTGCTCCTCAGCGACCTGGTCTGGCTCGACGGCAAGCACACCCCCGTTGCCGAGAGCCCGCGGCAGGTGCTGCGCGCCCAGGCCGACCGGGCGGCGGAGACCGGTCTGACCGCACTCGCCGGCACCGAGCTGGAGTTCATCGTCTTCAACGACACCTACGAGCAGGCGTGGGACAGCGGCTACCGAGGGCTCACCCCTGCCAACCAGTACAACGTCGACTACTCCCTCCTCGGCACCAGCCGGGTCGAGCCGCTCCTCCGCGACATCCGCAACGGCATGTTCGGCGCCGGGCTGGCGGTCGAGTCGGCGAAGGGCGAGTGCAACCTCGGCCAGCACGAGATCGCGTTCAAGTACGACGAGGTCGTGCGCACCGCGGACAACCACTCCATCTACAAGAACGGCGCCAAGGAGATCGCCGCTCAGCACGGCAAGGCCCTGACCTTCATGGCCAAGTACGACCAGCGGGAGGGCAACTCCTGCCACATCCACATGAGCCTGCGCGGCGCCGACGGGCGGATCGTCTTCGACGAGGGCGACGGTCCCACGCCGATGTTCCAGCAGTTCCTTGCGGGCATCCAGGCGACGATGTGCGAGCTGACCTTCCTGTACGCCCCGAACATCAACTCGTACAAGCGGTTCCAGCCCGGCAGCTTCGCGCCGACCTCCACCGCATGGGGAAACGACAACCGCACCTGCTCATTGCGCGTGGTCGGCCACGGTTCGGGCCTGCGGCTGGAGAACCGCCTGCCCGGCGGTGACGTGAACCCCTACCTCGCGATGGCCGCGATGCTCGGCAGTGGGCTGCGCGGCATCGAGCTGGGGCTGCCGCTCGAGCCGGCCTTCGAGGGCAACGCCTACGAGTCGGACCACCCCAGGGTGCCGACCTCGCTGCGCGAGGCTCGCGACCTGTTCACCGAGTCCGCGATCGCGCGCGACATGTTGGGTGACGAGGTCGTCGACCACTACACCAACACAGCAGACGTGGAGCTGGCGGCCTTCGGCGCTGCGGTGACCGACTGGGAGCGCTACCGCGGCTTCGAGAGGATGTGAAGGTGCCCGAGGCTTCCGACGTCCGCACCCACGAGGTCATCGACCCCGCCACCGAGGAACACGTCACGACGGTGTCCCTCACCTCCGTCGCCGAGACCGACGAGGCCATCGCCCGGGCGCACGCCGCGTTCGCGACGTGGCGCCATGTCGCACCCGCAGACCGGGGGCGCCTGCTGCGCCGCTTCGCTGCCGCCGTGGACGGAGCGCGGGAGGAGATGGCAGGGCTCGAGGTCCGCAACTCCGGCCACACGATCTCCAACGCCCGGTGGGAGGCCGGCAACGTCCGCGATGTCCTCGACTACTACGCGGCGGCCCCTGAGCGGCTCTTTGGCCGGCAGATCCCGGTGGCCGGTGGCATCGACGTGACGTTCAAGGAACCCCTCGGTGTCGTCGGCATCATCGTCCCCTGGAACTTCCCGATGCCCATCGCGGGATGGGGACTGGCGCCTGCCCTGGCCGCCGGGAACACCGTGGTGCTCAAGCCGGCCGAGCTGACCCCGATGACCGCGATACGGATCGGCGAGCTCGCCCTCGAGGCGGGGCTGCCGGAGCACGTGCTGACGGTGTTGCCGGGCAAGGGTTCGGTCGTGGGCGACCGCTTCGTGACCCACCCGGCGGTCCGCAAGATCTGCTTCACCGGGTCCACCGAGGTCGGCACGCGCATCATGGCGCGCGCTGCAGACCAGGTGAAGCGAGTCACGCTCGAGCTCGGCGGCAAGAGCGCGAACATCGTGTTCGCCGACGCTGACGTCGAGAAAGCGGCCGCCACCGCGCCGTACGGCGTGTTCGACAACGCCGGTCAGGACTGCTGCGCGCGCAGCCGCATCCTGGTGCAGCGCAGTGTCTACGACCGGTTCCTCGAGCTGCTCGAGCCGGCCGTTGCCGGCGTCAAGGTGCTGGCGCCCGACCGCGACGAGTCGGAGATGGGTCCACTCGTCAGCGCCGGGCAACGGGACAGCGTGTCGGCGTACGTCGACGACTCGGTGGATGTGGCCTTCCGCGGCTCGATGCCGGAAGGGGCGGGCTACTGGTACCCGCCGACTGTCGTGCTTCCCCGGTCGGCGGACGACGCGGTCTGGCGGGAGGAGATCTTCGGACCTGTCGTCGCGGTGATGCCGTTCGAGGAGGAGGCCGACGCGGTGCGGATGGCCAACGACACTGAGTTCGGACTGTCCGGGTCGATCTGGACCCGCGACGTGGGCAGGGCTCTGCGCGTGGCGCGCGGGGTCGAGTCCGGGACCCTGTCGGTCAACTCGCACTCCTCGGTGCGCTACTCCACGCCGTTCGGCGGGTTCAAGCAGTCTGGCCTCGGACGCGAGCTCGGGCCGGACGCGCTCGACTCCTTCACCGACGTCAAGAACGTCTTCATCAGCACGGAGGACTGAGGCAGGCATGGCATCAGCGCAGACAGGCGGGCGTCTGGACGGCCGGACCGCGATCATCACCGGCGGCGTCGGCGGGATCGGCCTCGCGACGGCCCGGCGGTTCGCGGAGGAGGGAGCACAGGTCGTCGTCGTGGACGTCGACGACGACGGAGGCGAGAGGGCGGCACAGGAGGTCGGGGGTATCTACGTCCGCTGCGACGTGACCGACGCCGAGCAGGTGGAGGCGATGGTCGCCCAGGCCCACTCGACGTACGGAAGCGTGGACATCGCGTTCAACAACGCCGGCATCTCACCGCCCGACGACGACTCGATCCTCGACACCGGCCTGGAGGCCTGGCGGCGGGTTCAGGAGGTCAACCTCACCAGCGTCTTCCTGTGCTGCAAGGCCGTCCTGCCGTACATGCGCGCTCAGGGGCGCGGGTCGATCATCAACACCGCGTCGTTCGTCGCCGTGATGGGAGCGGCGACGTCGCAGATCTCCTACACGGCCAGCAAGGGCGGCGTGCTCGCGATGAGCCGTGAGCTCGGGGTGCAGTTCGCGCGGGAGGGCATCCGGGTCAACGCGCTCTGTCCGGGGCCGGTGGACACCCCGCTGCTGCGCGAGCTCTTCGCCAAGGACCCTGAGCGTGCCGCGCGGCGCCTGGTCCACATCCCGATGGGCCGCTTCGCGGATGCCTCCGAGATCGCCAACGCGGTGCTCTTCCTCGCCAGTGACGAGTCCAGCTTCGTCACCGCCTCGACGTTCCTCGTCGATGGGGGCATCAGCGGCGCCTACGTGACGCCGCTCTGAGCCGGCGCTCCTCATCCGCGGCATGGCATCAGGGGCGACCACTCACCGGGTCCGCTCGTGGATGGCGCGCACCGCTTCCACCGTGTCAGCGTCGCGTACCTGCTTGTCAGGCCGGTGGCGCAACACCCGTGCGAACCGCAGAGCCATGCCGCCCGGGTAGCGGGTGGAGGTCTGCACGCCGTCGAAGGCGATCTCGACGACGAGCTCCGGGCGAACTTCGACCACCCAGTCGCCGCGGACGACCGCCAGCTCGAGCAGCCGTTCGGTCTGCCACGCGAGCATCTCGTCGGTCAGACCCTTGAACGTCTTCCCGAGCATCACGAAGCCGCCAGTGGCGGGGTCGGGCGCGCCGAGGTGCAGATTGGACAGCCAGCCGTGCCGCCGACCATGACCCCACTCGGCAGCGAGCACGACCAGGTCGAGGGTGTGGCGCGGTTTGACCTTGAGCCAACCGGCGCCCCGACGGCCGGCGTCGTAGGGAACGTCCAGTGACTTGACGACGACTCCCTCGTGGCCGCGCCGGATCGCATCGGCGAGGAAGTCCCCTGCCGCGACGGTGTCGTCGGTGACGAGCCGCGGCACCCGGAGGTCCTCGGGCACCACCCGCGCGAGCACGTCGTACCGCTCGCGCCCCGGCAGGCCGAGTGTGTCGGCGCCGTCGGTGTGCAGCACGTCGAAGAGGTACGTCGAGAGCGGTGCCGCCTCGCGCGCCTTGGCCACGTCGACCCGGGAGCCGATGCGCGAACCCGTCTGCTGGAACGGCCGCGGACGGCCGTCGGGGCGCAGTGCGATCGCCTCGCCGTCTAGCACCACGGTGTCGACGGCCAGGGCGAGGGCTGCTTCGACGACCTCGGGCACCCGGTCGGTGATGTCGTCGAGGCTGCGGGTGAAGACGTGCACGTCTCGACCAGACCGATGGATCTGCACTCTGACACCGTCGAGCTTCCACTCGACAGCGGCAGGCCCGGCCTTCTCCAGCGCCGCCGCGATGCCGTCGGACGGGGATGCGAGCATCGGTTGCACGGGGCGGCCGACCTCCAGCCGGAAGGCCCTGAGCCCCCGCGGTCCCTCGGACATCGCCGCAGCGGCGACCGGTCCCACCGCGCCGCGCAGCATGACCGCCCGGCGCAGGTCGGTCGGGGGAACCGCCGCGGCCTTGGCGACGGCGTCGAGCATCACGCCCTCGAGAGCTCCCTGGCGCAGCTCGCCGGTGAGGAGCCCGCGCAGCAGCCGCTGCTCCACCTCGGTGGCGCGGCCGAACAGGTCGCGTACAAGCCGAGCCCGCTCGGCCTGCGCACCGCGGCCGGACACTGCGGTCACTGTCTTGAGCAGCTCGTCAGTCTCGACCACGCCGAGGGAGGGCGACGACGCTGGCGGAGGCACCTCACGCAGAGACGCCCAACCGACGCCGGTGCGGCG
>Ga0299913_10006107_pt1 | contig 10386 bp, 10 predicted proteins | sample RVTome_9_FD_201360 | JGI IMG/M metagenome (GOLD analysis project Ga0299913, IMG submission 201360) | Soil microbial communities from uranium-contaminated site in the Upper Colorado River Basin, Wyoming, United States - RVT155D38 (version 2) ... | reverse complement strand
AAGGGGAAGTTCTACGACGTCGACATGGACCCGCTCGTCGAGGTCGTCCGCGACACGGTCGGGCGCCACGACACCTTCGCCCTCGCCTGCACGCGGAAGTACTACGAGGACATGGGCTATCCGGGACACGTGAACTGCTCCGACAACTTCAACGGACAGGTGGTGCCGTATGGCGTGGGCGCCCGCAAGGGATGGGAGGCGCTCAACTTCTTCTACAACACGGGTTTCGACTCGAGCATGGTCATGGTCATGGACGAGCCGTGGTCGCGCCCGGGCGACTACGTCCTCCTTCGGGCGATGACCGATCTCGTATGCGCGTCCTCGGCGTGCCCCGACGACATCGACCCCGCGAACGGCTGGCAGATCACGCCGGTCCACGTGCGGGTGTACGCGCCCGACAACACGTTCTCGGTCGCGATCGCGCACCGGGTGACCGCCGACGCCGAGCCGGTGCTGACGCGCGAGACGTCGTTCCATCCGAAGACGAGCGAGCTGACGAAAAGCTTCACCGAGTACCGTGGCTACTGGCTGCCCCACTGCTTCGACAACGAGGGCGCGATCGCCGAGTACTGGGCCTGCCGGGAGAAGGCCGCGATCATGGACCTCTCGCCGCTCCGGAAGTGGGAGGTGCTCGGCCCGGATGCCGAGACGCTGATCCAGCACGCGATCACGCGCGACGCGCGGCGGCTCTCCGTCGGGCAGGTGACGTACACGGCGCTCTGCAACGAGACCGGCGGGATGATCGACGACGCGACCATCTATCGGCTCGGGGACGACAACTTCCGCTTCGTCGGCGGCGACGAGTACGACGGCGTCTGGCTGAAGGAGCTCGCCGACCGGCTCGAGCTCAAGGTCTGGGTCAAGCCCTCGACCGAGCAGCTGCACAACGTCGCGGTGCAGGGGCCGGCCAGCCGCGAGATCCTGAAGGAGGTCGTCTGGACGCCGCCGACGCAGACCTCGCTCGAGGATCTCCGCTGGTTCCGGTTCACGGTCGGGCGCGTCAAGGCCTACGACGGAATCCCGATCGTCGTCTCGCGCACCGGCTACACCGGCGAGCTCGGGTACGAGGTGTGGTGCCATCCCGCCGACGGGCCGGCGGTCTGGGACGCGATCTGGGAGGCCGGCGAGGAGCACGGGCTCACGCCCCTCGGGCTGGAGGCGCTCGACATGCTCCGCATCGAGTCGGGGCTGATCTTCGCGGGGTCCGAATTCGACGACCAAGTCGACCCGTTCGAGGCCGGGATCGGCTTCGCGGTCGACCTCGCGACGGACGAGGACTTCCTCGGCCGCGCGGCGCTCGAGGAGCGGAAGACGCACCCGCAGCGCGTCCTCGTCGGCCTCGAGCTCGACGGGAACGAGACCGTTGGCCACGGCGACGACGTCTACGTCGGCAGGCAGCGGGCCGGCGTTGTGACGAGCGGGACGCGGAGCCCGGTGCTCAAGAAGAACGTCGCGCTCGCACGGGTCGCGGTGCAGTACGCGGAGCTCGAGACGAAGCTCGAGGTCGGGAAGCTCGACGGCCTCCAGAAGCGGATCCCGGCGACGGTCGTGCGCTTTCCGTTCTACGACCCGGACAAGACGCGCCCGCGGTCCTGACCGAGTCGTTCTCATCCGACCAGGTCGACGCCTTCAGCCGTGACGGCTTCCTGATCGTCGAGGATGGGCTCGTCTCGCCTGCCGCGCTGGAACGCCTCCGCGAGCGCTACCTCCCGCTCTTCGATGGCGAGTACGAGACGGGGATCCGCCCGGACGAGGTGAACTGGGTCCCCGGCCGCGACCCCAAGGACCGCACGCGCCAGCTCTGCAACGCCTGGAAGGCGGACACCGTCGTCGCGGCGCAGGTCCTCTCCGAGCGCACCGGCAGGCTCGCGGCTCAGCTGATGGGCTACACCGGCGTCCGCATCCTCCAGGACAACGTCCTCTGGAAGCCGCCGGGGACGAAGGCGATCGGCTTCCACCAGGACTCCTCGTACGCCGACTACCTCGTCCCGCCGGAGATGGTCACGTGCTGGGTCTCGCTGCACGAGACGGAGGCGGACGCGGGACCACTCGAATTCGTGCGCGGCTCGCACGCGTGGCCGAAGTCTCCGCCCGCGCGAACGCAGTTCCATGCGCCCGACGACTGGCTCGCAGGCGCACGGGCAGCGTCGCCGACCGGTGAGGAGCCCGAGACCGTGCCGGTCGTCGTCAAGCCCGGCGGCGGCTCGTTCCACCACGGCCTCACGTGGCACGGCTCGGCGCCGAACCGGAGCGCTGCGACAGCGCGCATGGCTCTCGTCTCGCACCTGATCCCGGTCGAGGCGCGCTTCCACGAGTCGAACGTGGACGTGACGTACTCGCGCTACCGCCGGCGCGGCGACCTCTCCCTCGACGAGTCGTTCTTCCCGGTCGTGTGGACGGAGTCCGGCTACCGCACGCCCTGGCTCGCCGAGCTGCCGGCGCTCGAGTAGCTACGCGGTCTCGCGGAACCTCGCCGCGAGCACCTCGATGAGACCGACCGCGGCGCGCGGGTCGGCCTCGAGCGCGGCGATCAGGCTCTCGCGCGATACCGCGATGCACCGGACCGGGCCGACCGCGTGGATATCCGCGATGCGGCCACCGCCCGGGTCGAGTACCTCGATCTCGCCGATCAGCTCGCCCGCGCCGAGCTCGAGCGACCGGCCCGGCCGCTCGACGCGCACGGTCCCCCCGACGACGAGCAGCAGCTCCGAGCCCGGGTCGCCGCGGCGCATGATCGCCTCGCCGTCCTCGTATGTGCGCTCGACGCCGAGCGCGAGGATCGGGCCGAGGAGCTCCTGCGGGAGCATGGAGAACACGCGCGGGTCGCGTACGAGCCGCTCGTAGCGGCCGCCGTGGAACAGCAACGGCTCGCCCTCACCGTAGTGCGCGTACTCGACCTGCCCCAGGAACAGTGAGTGGTCGCCGCCCCAGTACGACCGCACGACCCGCGCGACGAGATGAGCGAGCGCGCCTTCGACGAGCGGCGTGTCGTGCACGAGGGCGAACTGCGGCTCGTCGGCGCTCTCGGCGACACGGCCCGCGAAATGATCCGAGATCGCGGCCTGCCCTGCCTCGAGCACGTTCACGCCGAAGCGAACCCCCTCGTGGAGCAGGTTCGACATGCGCGCGCGCCGGTCCACCGAAACCAGGACGAGAGGCGGCCGAAGCGACACGGACATGAACGCGTTCGCGGTCATGCCGTGCACGGTCTCGCTCGACCGGGTCGTCAGCACGGTCACCCCGGTCGCGAACATGCCGAGCGTCCGCCGGAACGCAATCGCGGGGTCGCCTTCGAGCCCGGCGCCGAGCTCGAGAGCCTCGGCGTGAGGCGCCTCGTCGAACGACGCGCCGAACGCCTCGGGCGCCGAGATCGCCGTTTCGAGATCGACCTCGAACTCCTCCGGCCGTGCGTCGACGGGCTGATCCATCGCTCGAGCGCTGACTCTACTGGCCGCCGGACCTTGAAAATCGCCCTCTAACGGTCTGATAATCGCCCCCTTGGCGGGTAACCGCTTGCACTCCGAGCGCGAAAGGTCCTGCGCGAGCGTGCGGTTAGCGCCCATTGCCGTTTTCCGCCGTCGGGGCTCGGCAGACCATACGAAGGAAAGGAGTCGTCGATGCAGCTAGCAACGCTGCTTGCACAGGCAACCCCGGATTTCCCCGAGCAGGTCACCACGAACTCGCTCGTACAGAACCTCGTCTACGCCTCGGGAACGGTGGGCGCGATCATGATCCTGGCCGGCCTGCTCATGGTCGACGTCGGCGGCGTGCGGAAGGTGAACATCTTCGCGGCGGCGGTCGAGAAGATGGTCGGCTTCTTCATCGGCTTCGTCGTGTACTTCCTGATCGGCTTCGCGATCTGGAACTGGCAGTACTACGTCGCGTTCGACGTGGCAGACCCGTACTGGCAGGCGATCAAGGACTGGTGGCTCGGGGGCTCGTTCGCGAACGACCTCGCCCAGAACGTCGACCAGGCCAGCATGGGCGCGAACCTGAACAACCAGCAGATCTTCATCTTCTTCCTGGCGGCCTTCGCCGGCATCGTGAACGTCCTCATCCACCTGTCCGTGACCGAGCGCATGAAGCCGGCGGCGTACTACGTGATCTGCGTCGTCGCCGCGGTCGTCTCGTCGCTGCTCAGCTGGTTGACGTGGGGATCGACGGGGCCGCTGACGAATGCGGGCTTCCACGACTTCTTCGGAATCGGGTTCGTCTACATGTTCCCGGCCGGGATGGCGCTGGTGCTGGTCCGCAAGGTGGGGTCGCGGCCCGGCATGTACGAGCCGCACCCGAAGGTGCCCGAGTACCGCTCGTACAACCTCGGCGTGACGACGGCCGGCGTCGTCGTGATCTTCGCCGGGCTGCCCATGGTGATCCTCTCGTGCCTCTTCTTCTTCGCTCCCGAAGCCTTCGCCGTGAGCGTCACGATGGCGGAGACGAGCGTGGGCATCGCGTTCAACAACCTCGGCCTCGCGTGGGCGGGCGGAGCCCTCACCGGCGCGGCGATCGCCTACTGGAAACGGAGCTACATCTACCTTCTGCTCGGCCCGCTCGGCGGCTACGTCGCCTGCGCGCCGGCGTTCGACGTCTACAAGCCCTGGCAGACGCTTCTCGTCGCGCTGGGCGCGCCGATCGTCTGCTACGCGGTCTACGAGTTCAGCCAGGGCCGCCGGTTCGACGAGCACAAGCTCACGCCGCTCTTCCTCGGCGCCGGCTCGTACGGGCTGATCATGGTCGGCCTCGTCAGCTGGGGCACGAACAAGGGCGGGTACTTCGGCGTGACGGACGGCGACTTCGCGTTCCAGAACGCCGAGATCAACGTCTTCTGGCAGATCCTGGGGCTCGTCGTCGTGCTCGGGACCGGAATCGTGACCGCGTGGGTGCTCGCGTTCATCCTCGAGCGCACGATCGGGCTTCGGCTGTCCGAGGAGGAGCAGATCACGGGCGTCGACCTCGGCGACTGGGACCTCGTGCCCGACACCGAGCCGGTGTCCGGCAACGGCGTGCCAGCGCCGCAGCCGACACTCGCCCCGGAGACGCCTCCGGCAGTCGTATAGAAGGGTCCGACAGGGCCGCGCGGGAATGTGCAAGCTCCCGCGCGGCCCGTGCGTCGAGTCGAGTCAGGCGCTCGCCGCCTCCATGTTCCTGGTGACGACCTCGACGGTTTTCGCGAGGTCCTCCGTCGGGTGGAACTCGACGAGCTCGGTTCATCGACGTTTCCGGCGGACACCTCGAGGAAGCCGAGCTGCGCGAGCGCCCGCAGCTCGAGATCGACGTCGTTCGCCGCGAGCGCGACATCGAGCGCGCCGGCGGCAAGTCGGGTCCCCTCTTCGAGATCGAGCGTGCGCTCGGCCCGCGTGAGGTCGAGCCAGCCCTGCTCCGCTCCGGGGGCGACGTCTTGCAGCAGTCGCTCCGCGCGCGCGAGCCACCCTCGCGAAGCAGCGTCGTTCTCGAAGACGAGCGCGTACTCACGCGCGAGCCAGAGCGCGATCCGCGCCGCCCGAGCGAGCTCGCCGTCCCGCCGGAACCCCGCATAGGCTCGCTCGCGGTACACGATGGCTTCGCGCCCTGCTCGCAGCCACCACAGAGACCGGCCCAGCCCGTCCAGCGCCTCCGGCGTGTGGGCGGAAGACACCGCCGCGGCGAACGCGTCCCGTGCACGGGCCCGGTCCCCGGTGGCCAGCGCCTCGTACCCGCCGGCGAGCGCCGACTCGGCCGGCAGCGTGGTCATCGTCCCGGATGGTCGCACGGCTCCTCGTCGAGCGCCATCGCAGCCTCGGACGGGTGGTAGGCTTCGTGCCCATGCCGGGACGCTATTGCCCATGAGTCAACAGTGATCCCTCGTCGCATCCCCTACCTCGTCGTCGGGGCCGGCATCCACGGCCTCTCGACGGCGTACCACCTCGCGAGGGAGCTCGAGGCGCGAGGGCTCGGATCGGGCGCGGACGTCCTCGTCGTCGACAAGTCGCGGCCGGGTGCCGGCGCGTCCGGCATCGCGTGCGGCGTCGTGCGGAACAACTACTTCCAGCCCGCAATGAGCGAGCTCATGCAGGCCTGCGTCGAGGTCTGGGAGTCCGATCCGGCCGCGTACGCCTACAACCCGGTCGGGTACATCGCGCTCGGCGCCTCGGTGCAGGAAGCCGATCTCACCGCCACGTACGAGCGCCAGGAGCGGATCGGATACCGCAGCGAGCTGATCATCGGCGAGGCCGAGGCCGACGCGCACATGAAGGCGCTCTTCCCCGACTGGCGCGCGCAGGGCGTGACGGTCTGCCTGCACGAGCATCAGGGCGGGTTCGCGTTCAACCAGGATTCAGTCGACGGGCTCCACGGCAAGGCCCGCGGTGAGGGCGTCACCGTGCTCGCGGGCGTCGAGGTGACCGGCTTCGAGGAGGCCCCGGACGCGTCGATCTCCGCGGTCGAAACCTCGGAGGGACCCATCGAGGTCGACGAGCAGGTCGTCGTGGCCCCGGGGCCGTGGGCGAAGCAGTTCTGGGCCATGCTCGGGATGCCCGACACGATCGACGTCCACACGCCGTCGGGCGACGTCGCCCGCGAACGGCCGATGTGGACGTACTGGAACCTTCAGGAGGGCGAGGTCGGGCTCGACCCGATGCTCTTCGCCACCGCCGACGGCGGCCCACCGCCCGTCATCCACCTCGACACCGACGCGCCGCTTGTCACCGACGGCGGCCAGCTGATCACCGATGAGCTCTGGGGGATTTACTTCAAGCGCGACCGCCACTCGGTCCAGGGCGGTGCCTCGCCGCTCGTCGTGGAGGACGACGTCGAGCTCGACCCGTACCCGCAGACGACAGACATCGACCCGGGGTTCCCCGACCTCTTCTGCGCCGGGCTCTCGCACTCGATGTCACGCTTCGAGGGCTGCCGCGCGCTGTACAAGCAAGCCCGTTCCGGCGGCGTCGGCGCGTTCACGGTCGACAACTTCCCCGTGTTCGACTACTTCCGCCCGAACCTGTACGGCATCTTCGACTCGAACCACGGCTACAAGATGATCGGCGTCGGGAAGGAAGTGGCGAGCGTCCTCCTCGGCGACCACTCGCGGCTCCTCTTCCCGTTCCGCTTCGAGCGCTTCGCGACCGGCGACCTCCACCCGGTCTCGAGCTCGCCCTACCCCTGGTCTTAGGCGGGGGAACCCATGGTTCCCCCGCCGTCCCCCTCCTTCCGCCCGTAGTACCGAGCAGCGGTGGCAGGCGCCTACGGGCGAATGAATCGCCCTTCGGCAGAACGACCCTCCAGGTCCGAGCTCGCACTGCGACGAGCGAGTTGCGTCAACAGCCTGCTCGTAGACCTCACGCTCATGCTCGTGATCTTCCTGCTCGGCTCCAAGAGGGGGGAACCCATGGTTCCCCCACCCCCCGCTCCTTCCGCCCGTAGTACCGAGCAGCAGTGGCACGCGCCTACGGACGAACGAATCGCCGTTCGGCCGGGGAACGACCCTTCAGCTCCGAGCGCGAACCGGGACGAGTGAGTTGCGTCCGCGTGACGGCTCGTAGACCATCACGCTCGTGCTCGTGATCTTCCTGCTCGGGTTCGCGCCGATCCTCATCTGGCTGACGCTGGCGCTGGCGCTCTACCTCACGGTCATCGAGCTACGCGAGATGGAGCCGCCGATGCACTACGCGTGGTGGATCTGGTGGCTGCTGCTCGTGTTCATGACGCACTTCGTCGGCTACCTCTTCCTGCGAGCTTTTGGCCTCTACCGACGCTGGAACGCCCGCACCGGGTGACGGGCGGCCGGCGGCTCTCCCGCCGGCCCCGAGGCGGCGCGGGCTGCGGGACAGCCCGCTCGGCAAGCTCGTGCTCCTGGGCATGATCCTCCTCGCGGCGCTCCTGGTCGCGCGGACGTGCGGCTCGCACGGACAGGAGGTGTCGCGGGAGGAGGCGATCGAGATCGCCACCAACGAGGCGGATTTCACGCCCTGCACCGAGGTGGGATGTGTCATCACCCGAGCCGTAAACCGTGGCATCCCGACCCGCCTCGTCTGGATCGTCGGGCTCGCCGAGAGCCTCGACGAGGACGGGCGCCCGGTCCGCTTCGCGAACTTCCTCGTCGACGCGAGAACCGGCGAGATCACGAGGGCGTGAGACACGCGTTGTTGTGTAGCCCACGCACATAGACGCGACCACAACGTCGTAGGGGCGTACATGGAAACCGGAAAGCCCGGTTCATAGCGTCTCCCGCACACGCCGAGCGCGGCGACCCCACCCCCGAGGGAGGAATGACCTTGTCGCTCGTCACGTCCCTGCTCGCCCAGGCTCCGACTCCGGAAGAGCTGCAGGAACAGGTTTCGCTCGACTCGCAGATCCTCACCGAGCAGTTCTACTTCTGGACCGTCGTGCTCATGTGGCTGATCCATGTCGGCTTCATGGCATACGAGGGCGGCGCGTCGCGGCGCAAGAACGTCATGTCCACGGCGATGAAGAACATCCTCACGATCGCCGTCGTGACGCCGACGTTCTACTACTTCGGCTGGTACATCTACGGCTGCTTCCAGGAGGGATGGCCCAAGTCCGGTCACGACAGCCCGGACGTCCTCGCGGGCTTCTGCGGAAACACGGCGCCCTGGGCGGCCCAGATGGGCCCGAACCTCTCGGATCACGTCAGCGCCGTCTTCTTCCTCGCGTTCCTCCTCTTCTCGTGGACGACGGCGTCGATCATGTCCGGAGCCGTGATCGAGCGGATCCGGCTCTCGGCGTTCCTCATCCTGGCAGCGATTCTCGGCTCCGTCGTCTGGATCCTGGACGCCGCGTGGGGCTGGAGCTCCGGCGGCTGGCTCACCACGCGGTTCGGATTCCACGACGCGATCGCCTCGCTCGTCGTGCACGGCGTCGCAGGGGCCTTCGCCTTCGGCGTGCTCCTGAACCTCGGCCCGCGAATCGGCAAGTACACCGCGGACGGGTTAGCCCGGAGCTATCGGGGCGTGAACGTGCACCTCACGCTCATGGGGCTCATGCTGATCTTCACGGGGTTCTACGGCTTCTACGCCGCGTGCCTCGTCATCCAGTCGACGATCTTCCCCGGCTGGCTGAACATCTACGGCTCCCCGACCACGCTCGGCGCGATCGCGTTCGTCATCACCGTCGGCTTCGCGGGCGGGTTCACGGGCGGGTGGTTCGCGAGCAAGGGCGATCCGTTCTGGACCCTGTCGGGAGGCCTCGCCGGCGTCATCTCCGTGTCCGCCGGCGCGGACGTCTATCACCCGTCGCTGGCGTACGTCCTCGCGATCTCCGGCGGCATGGTCGCCGTCTGGTCGGGCACCTACATCGAGAAGAAGCTGCGCGTGGACGACGCGGTCGGTGCGGTGGCGGTCCACGGCGTCTGCGGGTTCTACGGCGTGCTGCTCGTCGGCATCTTCGCGGGCGGGTATCCGACCGGCGTCAACCAGATCGAGTCGTCGTTCGGTGGCCAGCTCATGGGCATGCTGGCGTTCCTGCCGCTCGCCTTCCTGCCAGGCTACGTCGTGAGCTGGATCCTGAAGAAGTTCAACCTCCTGCGGGTGCCGCCGGAGGTGGAGCTCGAGGGCCTCGACCTGGCCGAGTTCGGACAGGACTTCTTCCCCGAGTTCGAGCGCGTCCCCGAGGTCATCGTCGAGCCCGACGGCCGCGAGGTCGAGTCCGCGCCGGTGCTGCTCGACGCGTACTGGCAGGCGAACGGGCGACCCACGACCCCCGTCGGCACGGGAGAGAGGAGCTAGCGGATGTTCGACGCGTTCCCGTTCGACGAGTGGGCCGACGCGACTGCCGAGTTCTGGACCTTCGGAGGCGAGGGGTCGACCGGTACCTGGATCATGACCGTGGTCGGCGTGGCGGTCATGCTCCTCGCCTTCATCGGCTTCGTCTGGCTCGAGAATCAGAAGCTCTCACGCCAGGCGGCCCTGCTCAAGGCGTCGGGCGCCCTCGATCGCCCGACCGTCGCGGCCGTCACCTCGACGACGACGATCATCACCACCGACCCCGACGCGTAGAGAGGAGACCATGGCCGGTAAGCAGATCGACTTTCCGCGACAGCAGAAGGAGGTTTCGTGGATCACCCCCTTCATGCTCGTGCTGTCGCTCCTCTGCATCGTCGTGGTCGTCATCCTGCTCGTCGCGGATGTGGACGGGTCTTTCATCGGACCCTGGGGATAATTACTCTGTGAACTGATGTCACGGCTCTATCTGCGGTGCGTGATCTGCAGTACGCAGCAGGCCGAAGGGTTGATCTCGGGAGCCGCATGGGGACGGCTCGACCTGCCAGCCGGCGCCATCGTCCACCATCCGGGAATCCGTGACGCCACTGCACGCGCCTGCCCGGCGTGCGTGAGCCGCAACCCGGACTGGCAGGAACGGGTGCTCGTCGCGCTCGGGCTCACGCCGAACACC
>Ga0299913_10006106_pt1 | contig 10387 bp, 13 predicted proteins | sample RVTome_9_FD_201360 | JGI IMG/M metagenome (GOLD analysis project Ga0299913, IMG submission 201360) | Soil microbial communities from uranium-contaminated site in the Upper Colorado River Basin, Wyoming, United States - RVT155D38 (version 2) ... | reverse complement strand
ATATGTGACCAAATGGTCACATGTCAACGCAGCAGGTCATCGGTTTCTCGCCGGGTCCTGTCGATTCCCGGCGGGCTCGCTTGTCGGGAGTGCAGTCAGCGCCAGAGGGGCGCATGACCGCACACCGGAACGACGAGGAGATCGACGTGCGCAAGGTGATCCTGTTCGCCAACACCTCCCTTGACGGGTTCATGGGAGGGAGAGGCGGCGACATGACCTGGATGGTCGACGACGAGGAGATGGACCACGAGTTCACCACCGACATCCGTCTGAGGGCCGACACGATCCTCACCGGGCGAGCCACCTACCAGAGCTTCGAGGGGGCGTGGCCGGCCATGGCGGCGGACCCGACGCTCACGCCCCAGATCGCGAAGTTCGCCCGCTGGATGGTGGAGACCCCGATCGTCGTGTTCTCGAACACCGAGCCGAAGCTCGGGATGGAGAACGCGCGCCTGGCCACGCTGAGCATCGCGGACGAGGTCGCCAAGCTCAGGGCCGAGCCCGGTGGTGACATGGCGATCTTCGGCGGCGCCGGCACCGTCGCGGAGTTCGTCCGGCTCGGGCTGGTCGACGAGTACTGGCTGAAGGTCCAGCCCGTGGCGATCGGCCAAGGCCTCCCGGTCTTCGGCCGGCTCGACTCCCAGGTGGACCTGACGCTCGTGTGGAGCAAGATCTACACATCGGGCGTCGTCGGCCTCCGCTACGAGGTCGCCCGGGCGCCCGAGTCCATCGTCCGTAGCCGCTACGTCCGCGACTGACCCGAGGGAGACGTGATGCCTCAGTACGCAGTGCTGCTCTACGAGAACGTGCCTCCCGACGATCTGCCGCCCGAGGTGCAGGCCGCCCACGGCCTGATGCCCGGGCGGGTCGCCGAGGCCGGCGGGCGGATCCTGGCGGGGATGGCGCTCCACGAGTCTTCGACCGCCACCGCGATCCGCGGCGACCTGCTCACCGACGGCCCGTTCATCGAGACCAAGGAAGAGCTGGCTGGGGTCTTCGTGATCGAGGCACGCGACCTCGACCACGCAGTCGCCCTCGCCAAGATGACGCCGATCGTCGACGGCGGCGTCGAGGTGCGGCCATTGATCGGCTTCGAGGTGCTGGAGGGCAGCTGAGCGCCGTCGAGCAGGCCGTCGCCGACGCGCACCGTCGCGAGTGGGCGTTCGTGCTCGCCGCGACGGTGCGCGTCACGCGCGACCTGGCCGCTGCGGAGGAGAGCGTCCAGGACGCCTACGTCGCCGCCCTGGCGGCGTGGGCGCGTGACGGGGTGCCGAAACGTCCGGGGGCGTGGCTGACCACCGTCGCCCGGCGCAACGCGCTCAACGCCCTGGCCCGGCGCCGGACGCTGCAGGCCAAGCTGCCGCTGCTGGTCGAGCCCGGGGAGGCCGAGTCGCCCGAACCGTCCCGGGTCCCGATCCCGGACGATCGGCTTCGCCTGGTCTTCACGTGCTGCCATCCGGCGCTGGCCCGCGAGGCGCAGGTGGCGTTGACGCTGCGCCTGGTGTGCGGAGTCAGCACCGGGGACATCGCCCACGCCTTCCTGGTTAGCGAGCCGGCGATGGCCGCGCGGCTCACGCGGGCCAAGAAGAAGATCGCCGCCGCCGCCATCCCCTACGCGGTCCCGGGTCCCGAGGACCTGCCCGCCCGGCTCGACACGGTGCTGACCGTCGTCCACCTGCTCCACACGACGGGGCACACGGCGCCCTCCGGCGACGCGCTCGTGCGCGTCGACCTGGCCGAGCGCGCCCTGGACCTGGCGCGCATGCTGCACGCCCTGCTTCCCCGCGAGCGGGAAGTCGCGGGCCTGCTGGCCCTGCTGCTCGTCCACCAGGCCCGCCAGGCGACCAGGACGGACGCGGCGGGACGCCTGGCCCGCCTCGCGGACCAGGACCGCAAGGCCTGGGACCGCGCCGCCATCGCCGAAGCCGACCGGCTGGTGGTCGCCGCGCTGCGGGCGGGACCGCCCGGGCGCTTCACGCTGCAGGCCGCCATCGCCGCGCTGCACGCCCAGTCGCCCAGCCACGCCGAGACGGACTGGCCCCAGATCCTGGCGCTGTACGACGAGCTGCTCGCGGTGTGGCCGTCGCCGGTCGTGGCGCTCAACCGGGCCGTGGCCGTGGCGATGGTCCACGGCCCTGCGGCCGCGCTCGACGAGGTCGAGGCCCTCGAGGGCGACGGCCGCCTCGCCGCCTACCGCTACCTGCCCGCGACGAAGGCCGACCTGCTACGGCGCCTCGGCCGCCACGAGGAGGCGACTGAGGCCTACCGCGCCGCGCTCGCCCTCACCGACAACGCCACCGAGCGGGCCTTCCTCGCCGAGCACCTCGACTGAGATCTCCGGGCGCCCACGCGCCAGACGCACGTCGCCGGCCACCCGATCTGCCCACCGCCTCGCCGACATCGACGGTTCGGATCACCGGCTGACGCTCCGGGCCCGGGCCACCCCACTCGGCGGGGAGGTCGTCGACGGCGTCCGTGCCCGGCCGGGCGCGGCGCGCCGCCGTCGGCTCGACCGTGGCATCCGTCACGGCGGAGCGCAGAGCTACCCACCGTCTCCGGCGCGCCCGTGCTTCCAGTAGCCGCGCACCGAGGCCTGGGAGCGCGGCAGGCCACGATCCTGGAAGAGGAGGCCGCGGATGCGCTGGACGGCCGCCGCCTCGCCGGCCGCCCACACACGGGTGCCGGCGTCCAGGGCATCCGCTCGGATCGCAGTGACCAGCGCGTCACCCGGCGGCGCCCCGGGCGGCAGGTCGCACCACTCGACGGTCGCACCCGGGTGGTCGGGCAGTGGGAGACGGGCGTCGGGCGCCGCCAACTCGGCCAGCAGCCGCACCGGCCGGTCCGCCGGCAGGGCCTCGAGCAGCTGGCTCATGGCCGGGATCGCGGTCTCGTCGCCGGCCAGGAGGAACGCGGGTGCCGCCGCGTCGATGGCGTAGCCGCGACCGGGGCCGGAGACGGCCGCCGGGCTACCGGGTGTCGCGGCTTCCGCCCAGCCGGACGCCGCTCCTCCGCCGTGGACGACGATGTCGACGTCGAGCTCGCCCGCCTGCGGGTCGGCGCGCCGCGGCGTGAACGTCCGGATCGTGGGGCGCCGCCCGTCGGCCAGGAGGAACTCGTTCCCGTTCCAGGTCGGCAGGGTGAGCTCGTCGGCTCCGGGCGGCGGGAGCAGCAGCCGGACGCTCGCCGCTGGCTCGGTGACGGTGAACCCCTCGAGCTCGGGGCCGGCCAGCGTGACGCGCAGCATCCGGGGTGTTAGCCGTTCCACGCGGCGGACCGATGCGACACGGAACGGCGGGGGCTCCCGGCGGACGCGGACGGGCTTCGGTCCAGGGTCAGGGCTCATGGCACCAGGGTAGCGTGACGGGGTGTCTCTATGATTTTCGATATAGTACCGCCCTCCTCCTTTGGGCGTTACATGAGGTGTGGGCGCCACCGCAGGAGTCCGTGTCGGCGATCGTGGATGCGTAGGCTCTCACGGTGCCTCCAGCCTCTGCGCCTCACGTCGTCCTGGGAGCGGCGGGTGGGACCGGCTCGGCGGTGATCCGTGAGCTGGTGGCCCGTGGGCGGCGGGTGCGAGCTGTGACGCGCTCGGGCGCGACGGACGTGCCGGAGGGGGTCGAGCAGGTCGCGGCCGACGTGGCCACGCCGGAGGGGGCTCGACGGGCCTGCGCCGGCGCGGCCGTTGTCTACCACTGCGCCCAGCCCGACTACACGAAGTGGGTCGAGTTGTTCCCGCCGCTGACCCGCGCCGTCCTCGATGGCACGGCGGAGGCCGGCGCGAAGCTCGTGTTCGCCGACAACCTCTACGTGTACGGGCCGCCCGACGGCCCGATGACCGAGCAGACACCCCAGCGGGCGCAGGGCAGAAAGGGTCGCACACGCGTCGAGATGGCGGCGGCCGTCCTGGCGGCGCACGCGGACGGGAGGCTGCGCTGCACGATCGGCCGCTCCTCCGACTATTACGGGCCCCGGGGGACCCGCACCACAGCCGGCGACAACATCATGAAGCCGGCGATCCGGGGCAAGCGGGCGCGCTGGCTCGGCTCGCTCGACCAGCCCCACACACTCAACTACCTCGAAGACATGGGTCGTGCCGTCGTGACGCTGGGCGAACGCGACGAGGCCGACGGCCAGGTCTGGCACCTGCCGGCCGCCGAGCCCCTCACCGGCCGCCAGTTCCTTGCGCTGGTGTACGAGGCGGCGGGGCACCGCCCGAAGGCCGGCGTCGCCTCCGGGCCGATGATCAGACTGGTCGGCGTATTCAACCCGCTCGTGCGAGAGGTGAACGAAACGCTCTACCAGTTTCGAGCGCCGTTCGTCTCGGACTCGTCGAAGTTCCAGGCAGCGTTCGGACCGTTCGAGCCGACCCCGCATCCGGAGGCCGTGAGGCGCACCGTGGACTGGTTCCGGCGCCGGCACGCCACCTGAACCGGTGCCGGCGGGATGCCGGGAAGTGGGTGTTCGTGTGGGGCACGAAGCCCGTCGAGGGGGAGTGCCGTGATCCTTGACCACGCACTCGATGGCCGCCCCGATCAGGTCGGTTCGCCCGTGCGTGTTCTGCTGCTCGAGCACAGGCGACCGCACGAGCTGTTCAACGACGTGGCGTCACGGCGCCTGCGCGCGAGAGTCGGCGAGCCGTGCCGGCGGGAGACGGAAATCGGCGATCAGCGCGGCATGATCGGACGCCGGTGCCGTGGATCGCTCGGCGTGGTCGATCCACGTCGTGTCGAGCCACGCCGCCAGGCGACGGTCGGCGGCGATGACGTCGAGGCGCATGCCGAGGTTGCGTTCGTAGCCGATGCCGTGGTTCCACCACGTGAAGCGCCGGGCGCGTGGCCCCCACCTCGCGACGTCGACGTCGACCAGTCCCACGTCGAGCAGCCGGGCGAGCGCGTCCCGCTCCCGTTGCGACACGAACACAGAACCGACGAACGCGTCGGGATGGAACACGTCACTGTCGGAGGCGGCGATGTTCACGTCGCCGGCGACGATGACGCTGACATCGTCCAAGAGCCATCGCTGGGCCTCGTCGGCGAGGGCGTCGAGAAACGCCAGCTTGAAGTCGTAGTGCCAGTGGCCGATGGCGCGGCCATGGGGGACGTAGACCGAAGCAACACGCAGCGGCGCCGGAGCCCCGACGACGCAGGTCGCCACCCTCGGCTCCCGGTCGAGGTGCTCATCGCCGAAGTCGCCCGAGGAGCGGACGTCCTCGATCGGGTGCCGAGCCGCGATGGCGACGCCGTTGTACCCCCTGCCGCCGACGTGCACGGCCCGGTAGCCGTGCCTCTCCAGCGTCGCCGCCACCGCATCCGACAGCTGCGCCGTCTTGGTCTCCTGCAGGCACAGGACGTCCGGTGCGGCGCGCTCGAGGAACCGGTCGACGGCCGTCAGCCGTCGTCGAAGCGAGTTCAGGTTCCAGGTTGCGACCCGGAGTCGATCCGGTGCCGGCCCGGGCGGCGACATCGACGCCCTCGCCGCGATCGCTGCCTCCCGGCGAGCGGGGGTCGCGGCCTTGTCTACCCGTGCCACCGGGTCGCATCCGGTCACGGTCGTGTGCTACCCGGCCGGCGGCGACCGCACGGTGTCGGACCGACCCATTCGGCGTGAGCCGGGCGGTGGCCGGCGCAGGCCTACCCGGCGCGGTAGTGGCGTTCGAGAGCGGCCTGGTAGCCCTCGGCGTCCCAGTCGGGCATCTCGTCCCCGTCCCGGGACGCCGCGAGGCGGTCGGCGTAGAACTCCCAGCCGGGGCCGACATCGGTCACGTCGATGTCGTCGCCCAGCGTGTGCACGAACGTCATCGTCGTCACGCCGTCGGCCTCGGCCAGGTTCACCGACAGGTGCCACGCGCTGTCGGGGTCGCCGAGCTCGACCACGAAGCTGTTGGGCGGTTCGCACTCGACGATCCGGGCCGGCTCCGGGACGGCCCCCTCCTCGGCCGTCATCGTGACCATGACGGTCCTGCCCGGGCCGGCCTCGCCGTCCATGTCGCCGTACCAACGGGCGAAGCGCTCGGGCTCGGTGAGGCTCGCCCACACGTCGTCGATCGGGGCGCGGAAGGTCCGCCGGATGACGAGCCGGCGGCCGTCCGGGGTGGTCTCGACCCAGCCGGTCGGCTCTCGGGGATACGTGCTCATGCGCTCTGCGCCTGAGTCGTCGCGGCGGGATCGGTGGCCTGTGCCTCGCCGCCCACACGCCGCCCCCGTTCACGGCGGGTCCGGTGGACCTCGGTCTCGAGGGCGTCGAGGCGTTGCTCCCACCCCGGCCGCAGGCCGGCGATCCAGGTCTCGACCTCGCCCAATGGCTCGATGTCGGCCCGGTAGATCCGCTCCCGCCCCACCAGCTGGGCGTGGACGAGCCCGACCTCGCGCAGCAGCCGGAGGTGGCGGCTGACGGCGGGGCGGCTGATGTGGCCGAAGGCCTCGGCAACCCGACGTGCGGGTAGACGCCGGCGAGCCAGCAGCTCGACGATCTGGCGGCGCACCGGCTCGGCGAGGGCGTCATAGAGATCCACGGCCAAAGCGTAAACAATTGGTTACGCGTTGTCGAGCGTGGACCCCGGGACTGCGGCGAACCAGACCGGGCGAGCACGTCCGCTCGACGACGGTGCGCCCGGGCCCCGCCGTTCCATGGATTCCCCGGCGCGGGAACCTCAGGCGCCGCTGAGCGATTCGATGATGGGGCGCAGGAACTCGGCGTCGTCCCAGCCTCGTTCGGGGTTGATGGTGCCCTTGCCGGGCACGAGCCCGTCCGAGGGGTACTTGGCGAACAGGTTCGGGTCGGCGATCGGTGGTCCTGGGTCCTTCACGTAGCCGCCGTTGCGCACCACGACGAGATCGAGGCTGGGGATCACGTAGATGTACTGGCCGTCGTGACCGCGTGCCGAGAACGTGTCGTCGGGCAGGTCGTCAGGCTGGTCGAGCCACCATTGGTAGCCGTAGACGCCCTGGGACGCCGGCGCCGGCTCGAGCGAGTCCTCGACCCACGCCCGGGGCACGACCTGCTCGTCGCCCCAGGTCCCACCCCACGCGTAGAGGAGGCCGAAGCGAGCGAACCCGCGGCTCGTCGTGTCGAGGCAGCAGTACGTGAGCGTGTGCCCCCGGGCATCCCGCCACCACTCGACCTGCTCGATGCCGATCGCGTCGAAGATCTCCTCGCGGGCGTACTCGTGGGCGGGCATCCCGGTCGCCCGCTCGATGACCGCCGACAGCAGCATCGTGTCGCCGCTCGAGTAGCTCCAGACCGACCCGGCCTCGTTGGCGGCGGGCTGGCTCGCCGCGTACGCGAGCTGGTCCTCCTCGCCGAGCACCATCTGGATGATGTCCGAGTCGTTCACCGCCTCGGGGGAGTAGTTCTCGACCCAGTCGAGCCCGGTGGACATCTGCAGCACGTCGCGCAGCGTGATCGCCTCGCGCTCCGTGCCCTCCCACTCGGGGAACCACGTGGTCATCGGCTCATCGACACCCGGGATCAGCCCGTCCTCGATGGCGATGCCGATCAGCGCGCTGGTGAAGCTCTTGGCCATCGACCAGCTCGCCGCCCACGAGTCCTCGCTCGCACCGTCCGCGTACCACTCGGCGACGATGACGCCGCCGTGCACGACGACCACGGCCTGCGTGTTCATGCCGTCGGCGAATGCGTAGGCGCGGGCGGCGTCGAGCGATGCGGGGTCGATGTCGTGCTCTTCGGGCGCCACGATCTCCCACTCGGCGCCGGGCACGTCGGGCGCCGGCTGCGCGTCCGGACCGGACGACGAGCCACCGCTCTCGCTGCAGGCCGTCACGGCGGCCAAGAGCAGCGCCACCGACGCCGCCACCCCCCTCGGGCCCAGTTTCCCCATCCGCCCATTCCAGCAGACCGCGGCCGGCGATCACCCGATGAGGCGTGGCCGACCACGATGGCGACCCCGCCTGTCGCTCGTCGTGCCGACGCCCTGGGGGCGTCCCGTCGCAGACCGGCCGCGGCTGCGGCGTTGGCGTCGGACAGGCCGAAGCCCGCACGTACGCAACCCGTGACGGCCGGTCAGCGACGGCGGGCCTCGGGCCCGAGAAGGCGACGCTTCAGCAACTTGTCCGTGGCGGTCCAAGGCAGCGGCCCCTCCCGCATCGGCGCCCACGGCCTCGGGCAGGCTCATCACTCAGGCAAAGTGACGAACGGCGCCCATGAGCGCGACGCAGTGCGTCACAGCGGGCACAAGTCGGTCGCGGGCGTCACGTCGCGCGTCCCCCGCTGGGCTGAACGGCAGCGGCTCACGAGCCGTCGCCGGGCGTGCGCGGCGTCGCCTGCCGCGCCACCGCTCCGTTGATGCCGACGACGGTGGCGCGTGCGACCGGCAGCGGGTAGGCGAGACGATACCGACGAGCTGCGCGCTCGTCTCCGCTCGCACCGGGATGGACGCGCGGTACTGCCGAGTCCTGATGAGATTTCTCGACGTTCGTCGATGTAGTACGGTCTTCGCTGGTGCGCTACTAGTGTGTGGACACCAGCACAAGCGGCTGGGCGTAGAGAGAGGGGGGATCCGATGGAGGGGTCGGCGCTGTCGCCGCTGGCGGAGATCGAGCGGGCGGTGCAGGAGCGTGCCAAGGACATCTCGCTGGAGATGTCCGGGCCCGACGGTGAGGCCAAGCTGCGGGGGCTCAACGACGACGACGTGTGGGAGATCATGGTCAACGCGCCCGACTCGGTGTTCGTCCGGTCCACGACCCCGACTTCGGGGTGGGCTTCATGAAGATCTGCACCTCCTTCCCGTATCCGGCCAAGGTGTGGATCAACGGCCACGAATGGGCCAAGCGCCAGGCCGACAGGACGGGTCTCGGCTACCGGTCCTTGGCCAGGTCCGCAAGACCACCAAAGAACACGTGAACGGAACACCGAGTTGGCAGTCCGTCGTCGTCGCTCTGGCGATCATCGGTCTCGTCGGACTGTTCTTCGTCGTCGGGCTCACCCAAACGGAGGACGTTGACGAGTTCTTGAAGCTCTGGGGTGGTCTCGGAACCATTGTCGGCGTCGTCGCCGGCGCCATTCCCTCGTTCTTCTTCAAGATGCAGGCCGACAAGGCGGTCGCTCAAGCCGACCGGGCGATCTCGCGGGCTGAAACTGCGACGACGACTGCGATGCAGCTCAGCGAACGGGCGCAGGCTCTCGCAGGAGTTGCCGATGCGGCGGCCATCGAGAGGGCCGTCGAAATGGCGCCGCAAGCCTTCCAGGACTGGAATCCCCGACCGACGTGATCGCCCGGACGTGCCCACACCCTGCTGGAGTGCAGGTCCGAGTCCGCCGTGCCCGATCGTCAGCTCATGTAGTGCCCCACCAGGCGACCGTGCAGAAGGTGGGAGATCGGAGAAGGTCGACGGGAGTCACGAAGTCCGCGATGCTGGGAGCCAAGCCTGGGATGGTCCCGAGAGACCCCTGGAAATCGAGTTCCCGCAGGAAGTCGCGCATCGCAACAAGGAGCGCCTGCACATCATCCTGTTGACTGATCCCGGGATCGACAAGTGTCGGGGAGTCGGCGCTGTCCAACCATGTCACGGTCATCTCGGCTTCCGGAGCTGACAGTTCGTTGCTTACTGCCATGAGAGGCTGTTGGCCGGTGAAGATGGCTGCCCAGTCTCGAAGGATGAGCATGCTCGTATCGATTGCCGCCGACGGCACAGTTTGCGAGGCATCCAGGAAGCAACGGTACACAAACTCGGAGCAGAACAATTGAGCCGGTCCGCCCCGGTCGTCGAAGAGCTTACGTAGACTCTGTTCGACGTTGCCATTGATGTACCTGGTCACCAGGCGAATCACCTTCGACGCCGGTTTGAGCATGCACAGGACGGCACCAATGACCATGTCGGCCGTACCAAACTTGTAATCGAGTTTGCCCTCTGGCCCTTCACCTCTCTCGAACATCTCAGCCATCTCGATAATCTTCGATAAGGCTCGGCCGTCAGAATCAAGCCCTTGATGGCGCTGACAGTACATTGCAGTCCAGCGTTCGGCCTGCAGCTGGCTGTACGTATACCGTTGCACGACGCTATCGCTCGCAGTTCTGGGTAGATGTGCCATGATCACTTGCTGCTCTGGAAGAACAAGGATCGCATGACTTACCGGAGAGTCGGAGAGCAGTTGAATGCACTTGGAGATCTCGCCCGGTCGACCGGTGAGCAGCACATCGCCAGGTCGGGCATGGTCGAGGACACTGCTCAACTGCTGACATCTCGGCATGGTCAGTCCCCCCTTCTCAGTGGTGGAGTGCGAGGTCGGCGCTGAGCGGTTCAGGAAGGTCGTGTCTGCGGGCGATGCGCCTGGCGTCTTGGAGCGACCGGTCCGCCCAGGAATTCATTCCCAGGCCACGGCACGTGCGCGCGGTGGTGAGCAGCAGTTCCAGGCCGTCTGACGGAGAACT
>Ga0299913_10006105_pt1 | contig 10387 bp, 10 predicted proteins | sample RVTome_9_FD_201360 | JGI IMG/M metagenome (GOLD analysis project Ga0299913, IMG submission 201360) | Soil microbial communities from uranium-contaminated site in the Upper Colorado River Basin, Wyoming, United States - RVT155D38 (version 2) ... | reverse complement strand
CAGCCCAGGAACGCCGGCACCACGCGCAGATGCCCGCTCGAGGAGATCGGGAGGAACTCGGTCAGCCCCTGGACGAGGCCGAGGAGAATGGCCTCGAGGGCACTCACGTCGCCGTGAGGCTACCGCTGTCGAGCCGGCCGGGCCCGGGTCGGGAGCCGGCCGGCCCCGGATCGCGGTGGGGGCCGGCCGGTCTCCCGGAAGATGAGCGCGCGACCCGGGGCAGGGAGTGGGGTCGCGCGCCGCACGAGAGAGGATCTCGTAGGCGCAACTCTGCCTGTGGCCCCGTGGCCAGGCGTGAAGATTCCGGTGCCGTCCTGTGAAAGTTCTGTAAACAAGGCCGGTGGGCGGGCTCACGCCGACTAACATGGCCGTGCCTCCGGGGCAGGCATGAACGCACCAACGGGAACAGTTCGCCTTGCCGTGATCGACACCGACAGCGGCTTCCTGCGCGTCCTCACGCGGCGCTTCGAAGCCGCGGGGTGGGAGTACCGCGTGCTCGCCGGCGCGATGCCGGCCGACGAGCTGGTGGCGATGAAGCTGAACGCGCTGGTCGTCGACCTCTCGGTCATCGGGCAGGACGGCTGGAGCTTCCTCGAGCGCGTCTCGGGAATGCTCCCGGGGCTCGGGATCGTCGTCTGCACGCAGAACTCCACCGTCGCCCAGCGGGTCCGGGGGCTCCGGCTCGGCGCCGACGACTGGGTCTCGAAGCCCGCCCATCCGGAGGAGGTTGCCGCCCGTATCGAGGCGGTCGTGCGCAGGCGCAAGCGCAGCCAGCCCAGGGCCGACGCCGGGCCACTCGTCGCGGGCGAGGTCGAGGTTCGCCCCGACCAGTTCCAGGCCTTCGTGTCCGGCGCCAGCCTCGGCCTCACCCGGCGCGAGTTCGAGCTGCTTCAGGTGCTGACCGACGGGCAGGGCCGGGTGATCGAGCGCGAGGATCTCTATCAGCGCGTCTGGGGCTACGCGATGGCGCACGGCGACCGCTCGGTGGATGTGTTCGTGCGAAAGCTCCGCGCGAAGCTCCAGAAGCACTCGCCGTCGTGGAGCTACATCCACACCCACTTCGGGGTCGGCTACCGGTTCGAGCCCGAGCCGGAGGCGGCCGGAGCGGACCTGCCCGAGCCCGTCGAGACCGCCAGCGACGCGGCCGGCGCGACCGAGGCGGGGGACGGCGCCGGGGCCGAGGCGGCGTCCACAGAGCGCGGCTGACCTCACCCGTCCGGGTCGGTTTCGGGCCGCCTTCACATTCTTTTCACAGGTTCGCCACCACCCCGTAACAGGGCCGGGGCCCCGCACCGCGACGCTTCCCTCGTCAATCAAGTCCTTAATCGAGGGGCAGCGCGCCGCGCTGCCCGTTCACAGAGGGAGAAATGGTGAAGAACAGGAAGTTTCTACTCGCACTGGGCGCCACCGCCGTGCTTTCGCTCGGCGTCGCCGCCTGTGGTGACGACGACGATGACGGCGGCGACGGCGGCGGCGATACCGCGAGCGGGCTGTCCGGGAACATCCAGATCGACGGTTCGAGCACCGTCGCCCCGCTGAGCGAGGCGGCCGCCGAGCTGTTCCAGCAGGAGAACCCGGACGTCCAGGTCAGTGTCGGCACGTCCGGCACCGGCGGCGGCTTCGAGAAGTTCTGCGCCGGCGAGATCGACATCTCCGACGCCTCGCGGCCGATCGATCCCGACGAGGAGGTCCGCGTCTGCGAGGAGAACGGGGTCGAGTTCGAGGAGGTGACCGTCGCCAACGACGCGCTCACCGTGGTCGTCAACCCCCAGAACCCCGTCACCTGCATGACGGTCGACCAGCTCGCCTCCGTCTGGGGGCCGGACGCGAAGATCCGGAGCTGGGGCGACATCGAAGACCTCGATGCCGAGTTCGGCGAGGACCTGACGCTCTACGGGCCCGGCACCGACTCGGGTACGTTCGACTACTTCACCGAGGCGATCAACGGTGAGGAAGGCGTGCAGACGAAGGACTACAACAACGTCGGCGAGGACGACAACGCCACGGTCAACGGCGTCTCCGGCGACGTCGGCGGCATGGGCTACTTCGGGTTCTCGTTCTTCGAGGAGAACGCGGACACGCTCAAGGCGCTCGAGGTGGACGGCGGCGACGGCTGCGTCGCTCCCTCGCTGGAGACCGTCCAGGACGGCAGCTACCAGCCGCTCGGCCGCGGCCTGTTCATCTACCCCTCGGCCGAGGCGCTCGATCGCGAGGAGGTGCGCGCGTTCGTCACCTTCTACATCGAGAACCAGGAGGCGATCACCGAGGCCGCCGGGTTCATCCCGATGACCGAGGAGCAGACGGCCGAGTCCCAGGAGAAGGTCGACGGCCTCGCCGGCTAGCGCTCGGCGGACGGTTGGGGCAGGACGCGGACGGTGGAGGCAACCGGGATCGGAGCCGGCGGCGGGACGCGCCTCCCGCTGCAGGCTCCGTCCAACCGCAGGGGCGAGAAGGCCATCCTCGGCCTTCTCGCCCTCTGCGGCCTGCTCTCGGTTGCGACCACCACGGCGATCGTCGTCGCCCTGATCGGCCCGACCGTCGCCTTCTTCGGCGAGGTCTCGTTCGGGCAGTTCTTCACGACGGGCTGGTTCCCGACCTTCAACCCGCCGACCTTCGGCGTCTTCGACATCGTCGTCGGCACGCTCAACGTGACGCTCTGGGGGATGCTGTTCGCGATCCCGATCGGACTCGGGGCGGCGGTCTACCTGGCCGAGTACGCGAGCCCCCGCGTACGCCGGGTCGTCAAGCCGGTCCTCGAGATCCTCGCCGGGATCCCGACCGTGGCGATCGGCTTCTTCGCCGTCTCGTTCATCCTGCCGATCGTCCAGGACGTCTGGCCCGGCGACTTCCTCGGCGGCGCCGAGAAGCCGTTCCTGGCGATCGCCGCCGGGCTCGGGATCGGGCTGATGATCGTGCCGATCATCGCCTCGATCTCCGAGGACGCGATGTCGGCGGTCCCGCAGGGCCTGCGTGAGGGCGCCTACGCGATGGGCGCGACCAAGGCGAAGGTCGCGACGAGGGTCGTCTTCCCGGCCGCCCTGTCCGGGATCGTCGCCTCGATCGTGCTCGGCATCTCCCGCGCCGTCGGCGAGACCATGATCGTGGTCCTCGCCGCCGGGTCGACCCCGAACGCGACGCTGAACCCGGTCGAGTCGGTCCAGGCGATCACCTCGTTCATCGCGGTGACCGCGACGGGCGACATCTCGCAGGGTTCGATCACCTACAAGGCGGTGTTCGCTGCCGGCGCGGTGCTGTTCCTGATGACGCTGGCGATGAACGCGATCTCGATCCGGCTCGTGCGCCGCTACCGCGAGGTCTACGAGTAGTGGAAGCGGCGCTGCCACCCACCGAGCGCACCCGCGCCGCGGTCGCCGGAGCCCGCGCGAACGTCGCCGCCGTGCTCGGGAGCCAGCCGCGCGGCGACGTCGCCCGCAACAACCTCTTCGCGGGCCTGTTGCTGCTGGCGGTCCTGATCGCGCTCGCCGGCCTGGTCGCGCTGCTCGCCCAGGCGTTCGTCGAGGGCGCCCCGGCGATCGGCACGAAGCTGTTCACCGAGCCGCCGTCAACGATCGACACCGCCAACGCCGGCTTCCGTCCCGCCCTGATCGGCAGCGTGACGATGATCGTCTTCGTGGTCGTGCTGATCGTGCCGATCGGCGTCGGGGCGGCGATCTGGCTCGAGGAGTACGCCGACGGGACGAGATGGTGGAACCGGGTGATCGAGCTCAACATCCAGAACCTGGCGGCGGTCCCGTCGATCATCTACGGCATCCTCGGCCTCGGCCTGATCGTCCGCGGCCCGCTCGACCTCGGGTTCATCCTCTTCGCCGGCGCCATGACCCTGGCGCTGCTGGTGCTCCCGATCGTGATCATCGCCGCGCGCGAGGCGTTGCGAGCGGTGCCGCCGTCGATCCGGGAGGGCTCGCTGGCGCTGGGGGCCACGGCGTGGCAGACGACGCGGCGCCAGGTCCTGCCGGCGGCGATCCCCGGGATCGCGACCGGGATCATCCTCGCCGTCGCGCGTGCCCTCGGCGAAACGGCGCCGCTGCTGCTGGTCGGCGCGACGGTCTTCGTGACCGCCGACCCGACCCCGTTCGAGGGCAACTACTCGGCGCTGCCGGTGCAGATCTTCCAGTACGCGACGCGGCCCCAGGAGGACTTCCAGACGCTCGCGGCCGCCGGGATCATCCTGATGCTGTTTGTGCTGATCGCGATGAACTCGGTGGCCATCTGGCTGCGCAATCGATACGAGCAGAGATGGTAGGTGAACTAAGGTGAGCGAGTCCGTGACGCGAGAAGACGAACGAACCAGCGATCCGGTTCGCGAGACGGGTGCGAGTCACCCCTCGGTCGCGATCGAGACGCGGCACACGGGCCTGCCGGCGCGCAGCGACGAGAACGTCTTCGAGCTCAAGGACCTGTCCGTCCACTACGGGGACAACCCCGCTGTGAAGAACATCAGCATGGACATCTACCACAAGAACATCACCGCCCTGATCGGCCCCTCGGGATGCGGCAAGAGCACCCTGATCCGCTGCCTGAACCGGATGAACGACCTGATCCCTACCGCCCGGGTCGACGGCGAGCTGCTCTACCACGGCGAGGACCTCTACGGGCCGAACGTCGATCCCGTCCAGGTCCGCAAGATGATTGGCATGGTCTTCCAGAAGCCGAACCCGTTCCCGAAGTCGATCTACGACAACATCGCATTCGGGCCGCGGATCCTGGGGATGAAGGGCGATATGGACGAGATCGTCGAGCGTGCCCTGCGGCGGGGCGCGATCTGGGACGAGGTCAAGGACCGTCTCGACGACAACGCCTTCGGGATGTCGGGCGGCCAGCAGCAGCGCCTCTGCATCGCGCGGTGCATCGCGGTCGAGCCCGACGTGATCCTGATGGACGAGCCGTGCTCGGCGCTGGACCCGATCTCGACCGGCAAGATCGAGGATCTGATGATGGAGCTGAAGGAGAACTACTCGATCGTGATCGTCACCCACAACATGCAGCAGGCGGCTCGGGTGTCGGACATGACGGCGTTCCTGATCGTCGAGCTGACCGCCGACGAGCGCAACCGCTGGGGCGAGATCGTCGAGTACGACGACACCGAGAAGATCTTCACCAATCCCGCCGACTCCCGCACGGAGGACTATGTGACCGGGAAGGTGGGTTGATGGCGGCTCAGGGCACGCGCCGCGCCTACCAGGAGGAGCTGGAGAAGCTCGAGGTCCGCGCGCTGGAGGGGCTTGACCTGGTCGTCGAAGCGATCGAGCGGGCGAGCGAGGCGGTCCAGCACTCCGACGTCGAGCTGGCCGAGCTCGTGATCGCGTCCGACGACGTAATCGACGGCCGCTACCTCGAGGTGCACCAGTCGATCCTGACGCTGCTGGCGACCCAGGCTCCGGTTGCCTCCGACCTGCGGTTGATCTCGGCTTTGTTGCACGTGATGAAGTGCCTGGAGCGGATGGGGGACCAGTGCGTGAACATCGCCAAGATGATCCCGATTGCCGGCCACGAGCCGCCGGCAGACGAGCGCATGCTGACGGACATCGTCACGATGACCGGCGCGGTTCGCGACCTCGTGCGCCAGGCCAAGAAGGCGTTCGAGTCCCGCGACGTCGGCCTCGCCCGCGACCTCGTCCGCCAGGACGACATCGTCGACAACCTCAACCGCGAGTGCTTCCGGCGCGCGATCCAGATCGGCGACTCCGAGGACCGCCGCGAGTGGGCGATGACGATGATGCTGATCGCCCGCGCGATCGAGCGCATCGGCGACAACGCCGTCGACGTCGGCGAGCAGGTCGCCTTCCTCGTCACCGGGCTGTTTCGGGAGTTCGAGGACGCGTCGCATCCCGGGGAGGACCTCGCCTCGCAGTCGGGTTAGCGCCAGCCGTATCCGTGTCTTCTGCCAAGATCGGGGCGCTCCACCCCATGCTCTGCGCGGCGATCGATATCGGCTCCAACACCACCCGCGTGCTCGTGGCGGAGCCGGAGGAAGGCCAGCTGCGGACGGTCATGGAGCAGCGCGCCTACACCCGCATCGGCAAGGACTCGAAGCGCGACGGCGCGATCTCCGCCCCGAAGGTCGCCGAGGTCGCCGAGGTCGTCGCCACCCAGGTCCGCCTCGCCGAGGAGCTGGGCGCGGAGGCGATCCGGACGGTGGCGACCGCCGCGATCCGCGAGGCGGCCAACACCGAGGAGGTTGCGGCCGAGATCGGGCGGGTCGCCGGCGTCGAGGTCGACGTGCTGAGCGAGGAGGAGGAGGGGCGCCTCGCGTTCGTCGGCGCGACCAAGACGCTCGGGCACCCGGTCGAGGGGAGGATCGCCGTGGTGGACGTGGGTGGCGGCTCGTCCGAGATCGTCTTCGGCACGGTGGCGGAGGGCGTCAGCTCGGTGCGCTCGTTCAAGGTCGGCTCCGGCTCGCTGACCGAGGACCACGTCGCCAACGACCCGCCATCCGCGTCCGAGATCAGGGCCCTGCGCGACGCGATCGCCGACGCGTTCGAGGGCGTCGAGGTCGAGCAGCCCGACCAGGCGGTGGCGGTAGGCGGAAGTGCGACCTCGCTGCGAAAGCTGGTTGGCGCGGTGCTGGAGTACGAGACGCTGGAGCGCGGGGTGCGGGTGCTGTCGAGCGACCCGATCGCCGACGTCGCGCGCCGGTTCGAGCTGGACCCGCGCAGGGTGCAGATGCTGCCCGCCGGCGTGCTGCTGCTGGAGAAGCTGTCCGAGCTACTGGGCCAGCCGCTTCAGATCGGCAAGGGAGGGCTGCGGGAGGGCGTCATCCTCACGCTCCTGAACGGCGCCGCCGACGGCGCGGCGCAGGCGCTGGCCGCGTAGGCGCCCCAGCGCTACCCTGACGGCTAATGGCCAAGGCGCGGGCGATCCCGGACCTCTCCGCCGATGAGCCCATGGCGCTGGGCGCGGCTCGGATCGTTGCGGTTCGCACGGAGGAGCTTCAGGAGCACTCCCACGAGGTGCTCGACCTGGGCGACATCGAGCGCGTCCACGATATGCGCGTGGCGACCCGCCGGCTGCGCGCCGCCCTGGAGGTGTTCGAGGTCTGCTTCCCGAAGGAGCTGCACCGTCCGCTGCTGGCCGACGTCAAGGAGCTGGCCGACGCCCTGGGCGAGCGGCGCGACCGCGATGTCGCGATCGACTCGCTGCGAGCGTTCGCCGGCAAGCTTGCGGCGCCCGACCGCCGCGGCGTCGAGGGCCTGGTCGAGACGCTCGGCCTGGAGCAGGCCGAGGCGAACGAGGCGCTCGGGCCGCAGGTGACGGCGGAGCGGGTCGAGAGCCTGTGCGAGCGCCTGCGCGAGCTGGCGGCCGAGGCTCACGCTGCGGCCCCACCCCCCGGCAACGGCGAGGAGCTGGCGCGAGGCTCAAGCGGCAACGGCGCGGGAGCGGTGCGGTGAAGGCGAAGCGCGTCAAGAAGCTGGACCCGGCCGCCCCTCTGGCCGAGAACGCCGCGCGCATCGTCCGCCTACGCCTCGGCGAGCTGCGCTCGTTCGAGCCGAGGGCGCTCGAGCCGGAGCGCTCCCGCGACCAGCACGACATGCGGATCGCGGCGAAGCGGCTGCGTTACGTGCTCGAGGCCACCGAGCCGTGCTTCGGCCGGCCGGCGGCTACCGCGCGACGCCGGGCGCGCGACCTCCAGGGCGTGCTTGGCGAGTTGCACGACTGCGACGTGATGCTCCCCCGCGTCGAGCGCCACCTCGCCGAGCTGCGCGAGCTGGACGCCGACACCGTCCGCGCCCGGGCCGGCGACGCCCCCGACCTCGATCCCGAGCTCGCCGCCCGCGCACCGCATCGCACCTCCTACCGCGGGCTCGAGGTCCTGGCGGTGTACCTGCGCGCCCGGCGCAAGCTGCTCTTCGATCGCTTCGCGGCCATGTCGGCGGAGTTCGAGCGTCGCGGCGTCTGGGATGGGCTCGAGCGATCCGCGGCGAGAGTGCTGCGGGAGGCGAGGGAGCGCCGGCGGGCCGAGAAGCGCGCGGCGGAAGCCGAGCGCGAGCTGGCCGAGGCCGAGCGAGTGGAGCGGGAGGCGGTCGAGCGCGCGCGCCAGGCCGCGACCGAGCTGGCACAGGCCGAGCGAGCCTCGCGCGGGCCGCTACCCTGACCCGGCATGCGGCGGGCGGTTGCAGGGACCTCGGCGGCGGCGATGGTCGCCGTCGCGGCAGTGGCGATGGCGGCGCCCGCAGCCCGGGGCGGAGGCGACACATCGGGCAGCGGCCGCCTGGATCCCCCTGATCCCTTCTTCCCGCGGTCCGGGAACGGCGGCTATGACGTCACGTCGTACGACATCGACCTGCGCTACGACCCAAAGCGAAACCGCTTCCGCGGCGGCACCAAGACCAAGGTTGAGGCAGAGGTCACGCAGCCCGCCGGCCTCGAGAGCTTCCACCTCGACTATCGCGGCCCCGAGATCCAGCGCGTCCGGGTGAACGGCGAGCCCGCCGGGTTCACCCGCAAGGGCCAGGAGTTGATCGTCGAGCCGAGCGACCTGGTCGGCTTCGGCGAGGAGCTGAAGACGAAGGTCGTCTACAAGGGCAAGCCGAGACAGATCACCGATCCCGACGGTTCGATCGAGGGCTGGGTCCGCACCGGCGACGGCGCCTTCGTGGTCGGCGAGCCGCGCGGCGGCCCCACCTGGTTTCCGTCCAACGACCACCCCTCCGACAAGGCGCTGTTCGAGATCTCGATCGAAGTTCCCAAGCCCTACAAGGCGATCTCGAACGGCACCCTCGAGATCACCAAGCTCGGCAACCGGCGCCTGTTCGAGTGGTCCAGCGACGACCCGATGGCCACATACCTGGCGACCGCGACGGTCGGCAGGTTCGAGACCGAGAAGGACACCGACTTCAACCCGCCCGGCCCACCCTCCTACTCCTACGTAGCCGTGGATCCGAGCTTCGCCGGCGACGGCGCGATCGGCCGCGGCGACGACATCATCGACCACTTCGAATCCGACTTCGGGCCGTATCCGTTCGAGGAGACCGGCGGCATCGTCGACCGCGCGCCGAACGTCGGCTACGCGCTGGAGACTCAGACCCGGCCTATCTACCCCGTGCAGCCGGACGCCACCCTCGTCGCCCACGAGCTCGCGCACCAGTGGTTCGGCAATGACATCACGCTCGCCGACTGGTCGGAGATCTGGCTCAACGAGGGGTTCGCGACCTGGGCGGAGTGGTGGTGGGACGAGGAGGATGGGGGCCCGTCGGCTGGGGAGACCCTGGCTGCCGTCTGCGACCTGGGGCCGGGCAGCAGCGCCTGGAGTCCGCCTCCCGGGAGCGTGCCGGGGCCCGAGGTGATGTTCGGGGACGGCGTCTACACCCGCGCCGGTGCGGCCCTCCAAGCCCTGCGCGAGCTGATCGGCGACTCCGACTTCTTCGACGTACTTGCCGCGTGGGCCGCGCAGGATTCACTCGGCGCCTATACGACCGAGGACCTGATTGCGCTCGTCAAGACGCAGACCGGCGTTGACGACGGGGAGATCGACGATCACTTCGAGGACTGGGTCTTCGACGAGGGCAAGCCCGACGGCTGCTCCGCCCCAAAGACCGGGAGGGATTCCCTAGGCGCCGCGCTCGGCGTACCCGACCTCGCGCCCAGGCGCTGAGAGCCCCCACCCACGTTCACGTTCCTTGACCGACGGGCGCCGGCGGGGGCTAGCATCCCTGGTCCGGAGGACGGGCTTGGAGACCAGCGAGACAGAGGCGATCAGGACGGGCGCTGGGAACGGCGCCCCCGCCGGCCAGCCCGAGCCCGCTCCGCCGGCCGAGTCGCCCGACCTCGAGGACGCGTCCCTCTACTTCAACCGCGAGCTGTCCTGGCTCGACTTCAACGACCGCGTGCTCCAGCTGGTCGAGGATCCGTCCGTGCCGCTGCTCGAGCGGGTCAAGTTCTGCGCGATCTGGGAATCGAACCTCGACGAGTTCTACATGGTGCGGGTGGCCAACCTCCAGGACCAGGTCGAGGCCGGTGTGGACGCACGCGGGGCGGATGGCCTGAGCGCCTCCGAGCAACTGCGGCTGATCCGCGAGAAGGTCGTGGCACAGCGCGAGCGCCTCGAGCGCTCCTGGCGGGGGCTCACGCCGCCGCTGGCCGAGCACGGGATCCGGCTGATCTCGCCAGAGGACGCCGATCCGTCGTTTCGGGCTGAGCTTCGGCGCGTCTTCCGCGCCCAGGTGTTCCCCGCCCTCACCCCGCTGGTGATCGGGCTCGGGCGGCCGTTCCCGTACATCTCCAACCTCTCGCTCAGCCTCGGGGTGCTCCTGCGCGACCCGGACCAGGACGTCGAGGTGCTGGCCCGTGTGAAGGTGCCGAAGGAGCTACTCGGGCGCTTTCTGCAGGTGGGGGAGGACGAGACCACGCTGGTGATGCTCGAGGACCT
>Ga0299913_10006104_pt1 | contig 10387 bp, 9 predicted proteins | sample RVTome_9_FD_201360 | JGI IMG/M metagenome (GOLD analysis project Ga0299913, IMG submission 201360) | Soil microbial communities from uranium-contaminated site in the Upper Colorado River Basin, Wyoming, United States - RVT155D38 (version 2) ... | reverse complement strand
GCTTTGTCGTGCGTGTGCGATTTAACTGCAATGGGGGACGGGAGATGAAAACGAAGCCGACTCTATCAATCTGGATACCGCTGACCCTGTCGCTTGTCGGGTCTGATGTCGTCGCTCAGGAGCGCGCAGGGGACAGATCTTTGGGAGTGCTCGAAGAAATTGTGGTCACTGCGCGTAAGCGCGAGCAGAGCATTCAGGAAGTCTCCATGTCCATTACCGCCTTTTCTGGCGAGCAGTTAGAGGAGTCTCGAATCGTTAACGCGCAAGATCTTTCGTGGTACACGCCGGGGCTGTTTGCCACGGGCTCCCGAGGGGATGCGGATCCGCTCTATACCATACGAGGCATCGGTCTGAACGACGCTTTCAGTAACAATAACCCTACGGTAGGTGTGTACATCAATGAGGTAAACCAGCCGTTTACACCCATGATGTCGTTCCAGCTCTTCGATCTCGATCGTGTAGAAGTGCTGAAAGGACCACAGGGTACCTTGTATGGACGGAATACCACAGGTGGAGCGATCAACGTCTTCAGCAGACGTCCGGGTGACGAAGTCAACGGTTATCTGAGAGGGGACTTCGGAAATTACGACCGCTTCGAACTTGAAGGCGCCGTCGGCGGGCCATTCTCCGACCAAGCCGGCGGCCGGATTGCCGTCTACACCACGCAGCAGAACGATGGGTGGATCACCAACGCATTCAACGGTCAGAAGATCGGTGAGCTTGACCAGACTGCGTTGCGGGGCACGCTCGAGTGGACGCCAAACGACGACCTGGGGCTCATGCTGATCGGGTATTACGCCGAAGACAAGTCGGACAGCGCAGCACGGGAACACGTCGGCTTCCTTGACGGTGCCTTTAGTCCGAACCTGTGCCAGGCGGCAATCGAGGGGCGGCGCGATGAAACCCAATGCGTCAGTTTCCTGGGTTACTCCGACCCATCTTCCGATCGGTATACCGTCGAAAACAGCTCCATCTACGGGCAGGACGCCGAAGGGGACACTTTCGGTTTTACGCTGGCTGCAGACTGGCAGATCGGAAACATGGCACTTAGCTCGGTGACCGGATACTCCGATTACGATCGCGTTTATACCGAGGATTCGGACGGCACGCCGATCGTCATGATCGACACGCAATCGACCAGCAGGATCGACGTCTTTTCCCAAGAGTTGCGTCTAACTTCCAGTACCGATACCGGCCTGGACTGGGTGATCGGTGTCTACTACACCGACGATGAAATGTTTTTTGACTTCCAGCAAGCGCTCGATGAGCATGTCTTCCTGACTCGTGTTTCGCAGAATTTCACTCAATCCACGACGGCGTGGGCGCTGTTCGGCTATGCGACGCTGCCCGTCACTGACCGGCTGTCTCTGGTCGGTGGCCTGCGCTATACCGACGAAGAAAAGGATTTCGACTATTTCGGCTTCGATCACGATCCATTCGGCACCACCCAGATGCCCGCATTCGGAGTCGTACCGGTACCTGAATACCAGGACTCGATATCGCATGACGACTGGACGGGTGAATTCGGCGTCGAATATCAGGTGGCCGACGACTCGATGGTCTACGCCAATGTTTCCAAAGGCTTCAAGTCGGGCGGTTACAAAGGTGCCATCTCGTTTACGGAAGCGGAGCTGGAGCCATTCGAACCGGAAACGCTCTACGCCTACGAGGCTGGCATCAAGTCGACCCTCGCCGAGGGTACGTTACGGATCAATGCAGCCGGATACTACTACGACTGGGAAGATTTTCAGGCCTTCGTGACGGAGATTCGCGGTGGCGTGCCGGTACTGGTGCTGAGCAATGCCGGCGATGCGGAAGTACTCGGCATTGAGGTCGACATTCTCTGGCAGCCGACCGACAGGCTGCAGTTCGGAGCGGGCGGCAACTGGATGGATACGGAAATTACGAAGTACAACGCCATTCCGGGGACAGGAGACAATTCCGGCAACAAGTTGGCCAACTCTCCAGACTTGATGTTCAATGCGCGCGGACGGTATGAATTCCCGGTCGGAGGAAGCGGGTGGAGATCGTTTGTCGCCGCCGATGCAATGTACCGTGACGATATTTACTTTTCGCTAGGAAACAACGGCCAGAATTCTCAGGAATCGTTCTGGTTATGGAATGGCAGAATCGGTATTGTCTCGCCCGATCAACATTGGGATATTTCCATATGGGGTAAGAATCTTGGTGACGAATTCTATATTACCCAGTCGTACGACAATACCGGTGGCATTTTTCCTTCGCAGAATTTCCTCGGTATGCCCCGCACATATGGTGTAAGCGCGAAATATAGCTTCTGATTTGAGAAAACGATCGAAGAACAATGGGCTGGGTGGCCGATTCGCGCTCCGGCTTCGATAGCGCATCCTGAGTCCCGACGAATGACGAGAGTTGAGAAAGCTACTGGAAGATGTTCATTTGTGCGATCAGTCTGGGATGCAACCAGTGACGGGGTACCGGGGTCTTCCGCCGTTGAGCCGAACAGCAGTTACGACGTAATAGTCGTAGGCGGTGGCGTGGCGGGGGCCGTAGCCTTCGCGACCCTGGCGAGTGCCGGCGTCCGGGTTGCACTGCTGGAGGCGCACCGCCTTGCATCCGGTGCGACTGGGCGGAGCGGAGGATTCATCGTGCCCACATTCTCCGCAATAAGCCCTCGTTCTGTATTACAGACATGTGGGGATCATGGTGAGCAGCTGGTCTCTGCGGTAGCGCGCTCAGCCGATTTCGTGTTCGATCTTGCACGCGAGTATGAGATCCATTGTGCTGCCGGGCAGCAAGGTTGGTACCAGCCCGCGGTATCGGCCAGTAAGCTGCAGGAACTCGAGGCCGATGCCGAGGTGTGGCGGCGTTTCGGCGGCAAGCCGGTCCTGTTCGATGGGCCGGAGACGGAAAGGTTTACCGGCGTGCGTGGTTATGCCGGCAGCTGCCGGTTTGAATCCGGTGGAACCATCCATCCGGTAAAGTTCGTTCACGGCCTGGTGCGTGCAGCGGTCGCCCGAGGGGGGCACTACCTGGAGCACACCCCTGTTCTGTCGATGAGGCGCACCGGTGGGCGTTGGTACGTTGAAACTACAGGCTTCAACGTATCGGCTGAGAAGGTTTTGATCTGCACAAACGGCCAGTCCGGCAGCCTGACTCCGGCGTTGTCTCGTTCGCTGATCCGAGTGGTGGTCTGCCAGTCGGCAAGCTATCCCATCGCTGACTCGGACCGCGACCACCTTTTCGGGCAGGGAAGCTGCCTGTCGGACTCACAGGTGAATCTGTTCACTTATCGCTTCGATCCTGACTGGCGATTGATTTCTGGCTGCTTTCCGCTACTCCTGACAGGAGACGGCTCCCGGCTCGGTAACCGGATTGCCCGTCGTTTGCGGAAAGTACTGGAAATACCCGCACCGGTGCGCCAGGAATACGTCTGGTTCGGACGGGCGTCGATTACCGAAGATTTCCTGCCCAAGGTTTGTGAACTTGGCCCGGGTGCGTACAGCTTTACCGCATGCAATGGCCGCGGGCTCGCCCTGTCGTCAGTGCTGGCGCATTATTTGAGTAATGCCTTACTGACGGGCTCGCACAACGAGTTGCCCGTTCATCCGAGTTCACCCACTCCGTACAAGTGCCGGGCGCTTGCGGGGCTCGGGGTGCGTCTATATCCGGTTTACGGCGCCATTGCAGACCGATTCAGCGCCACCGTGCGGTGATTCTGGTAAACGGCCAACGGGAAGTGCGCCTGCTCCCTTCCGCTGCGTTAATCCAGTCTGCGTCCTATGACGTTCAACGACGACATCTTTCCCGAAGACAGGGTCGCAACGGCCATCGATTCCTCGCGAATGACCTCTCCTGAGCGGACGGCACAGGTGACACATCGGACAAAGGCGCGGTCGCCGCATGCGAATTTATCGAGAACCGGAAGTTCCATTTGAATGGAATCGAATTCGGCCTGAAGTTTCCTGTAGTGCCGCGACAAGGCATCGAAACCCTGCCCCCGAACGTTGCCATTCACAATCAGCTCAGCATCTTCACAATAGTGGAGACTGAACGCCTCAGGTGCAAATCCCTGGGGATCTGAGAATTCAGCGTTCCACCACTCGAACATTCGGACGATCGGGTTTTCTTTCACGGCGGTACAGGCGTCATACTCTAAAGCCGTCATCGGATGTCTGGATGCCAAACCCTGACCTGACTGCCCGGCAGGCCACGGCTGGAAGGTGAAAGATTACCGCGATATCTTGGACGTGGCGAGCGCAGGTTAGTAGCAGCAGGTCAGGAACTCATGTTGTATCGACCATTGGGAACGTCTGGTATTGAGGCTTCGGTCGTCGCATTCGGCGCGTGGGCTATTGGTGGCGTGTGGTGGGGCGGTTCCGACGAGGGGGAAGCCATCGAAGCCATTCATGCCGCGCTCGATGCGGGCATCAATCTCATTGACACGGCACCGATCTATGGTTTCGGAAAGTCCGAGACGGTGATTGGCAAAGCGGTTGCCGGGCACCGGGAAAAGGTGGTGATCGCCACCAAATGCGGAATGCGATGGGACGGTCAGGAGGTCGGCCAGTTTCACGCGGAAGCCCCGGTGCCCGGCTCTGAAAAGCCCGTCCGAATCTACAGAAATCTCAAGCCCGATTCGATTCGAAGCGAAGTCGAGGGTTCGCTCAAGCGGCTTGGTACGAGCTATATCGATCTCTATCAAACTCACTGGCAGGACGCGACGACACCGATCGCGGAGACCATGGATTGCCTGATGGATCTGCAAGCAGAGGGGAAAATCCGGGCGATCGGAGTTTCGAATGCTTCCGCAGACCAGATGGATGGCTATCGAAGCGCCGGTGCAATTCATTCGGACCAGGAAAGGTATTCGATGCTCGATGGAGATTCATCGGGCGCTAACCTTGAATATTGCCTTGAGAATCACGTGGCATTCCTGGCCTACTCGCCACTCGCCCATGGTTTGCTGACGGGCAAAGTGGATGTCAGCCGCACCTTTGCCAAAGGCGACTTTCGACGTGAGCACGAAGCTTTCAGCTCCGTGAACATCAATCGGACCCGGGATCTTCTGAGCCGGCTGGTGCCAATCGCAACGGAATGCGATCTTACCCTGGCGCAACTGGTAATTCGCTGGACCGTTCAGCAACCGGGTTGCACGCATGCCCTGTGCGGTGCGCGCAATGTGCAACAGGCTCGCGAAAACGCGCACGCCGGTGAAGCGCTTCTGGGCGAAGATGCAATCAACGCAGTTTCGCTGGCCATTGATGAATATGCTCGCAGCAATTGAAACCTGAGGAACTTCGCCATCGCTTCTGTGCAAGACGTCCTCGCATGAAAAACATGACTTTCGTCCCGCGTATACGTCGTCCGATGATGAATAACTCGCCGGGCGCTGGTTCCGCCATCTTTTACGGCTGGTGGAACGTCGCCGCAAGCTTCGTCGGGCTGTCGCTGAGCTACGCGATGTTCACGGTATTCGCGTTCGGCACTTTCGTCGGCCCGCTGCAGGCAGAGTTCGGCTGGATGCGCGGGCCGATGTCTTTCGCGCTGACGATCGCGAACATTTCCGTAGTCATCGCGTCGCCGCTGCTGGGAGCACTGATCGACCGCGTTGGCGCGCGCCGCGTGATGGTGGTTTCCATCGTATTGCTGGGCCTGTGCGTCGCCTCAATGAGCCGGCTCACGGGTGACATCCGTCACTATTACCTGATGCATGCGCTGATCCCACTGCTCGGCGCCGGCACGCTGCCGCTGGCCTACTCGCGCATCATCGTCGCCTGGTTCGAAAAGCGCCGCGGGCTGGCGCTGGGCATTGCGCTGTCTGGCTTCGGCGTCGGCGCCGCGATGGTGCCGGCGCTGGCGCAGTGGATGATCGGGCAATTCGGCTGGCGCGAGGCCTACCTGCTGTTCGGCGGATTGATCCTGCTGATCTCGCTGCCGCTGGCCGCATTCGTGTTGCGCGAGAAGCCGGCGCAGATGGGACTGCTTCCCGATGGCGTCGCGCGCCCAGAGGACTTCGAAACGCCAGCGGGCGCGGTCCCGAAATGGGCCGGCTTCACGCTGGCGGAGTCAGCACGGACGCGACCGTTCTGGTTCATGGTCGTCTCCATCGTGCTGATCGGCGTCGGCATCACCAGCATCCTTGCGCACCTGGTTCCGATGCTGATCGGCCGGGGCGTTCCGCCGGCGCAGGCCGCCTTCGCGATGAGCCTGCTCGGCCTCGGGCTGATCTTCGGTCGAATCCTGTCCGGCTGGCTGATGGACCGCTTTTTCGCGCCGTACGTCGCCGCCGGCTTCCAGCTCGGCATGATCGTGGGCCTCGTCATTCTGGCGCTTGATTTCTCCGGCCCGTTGGCCTTCCTCGCGGGCATTTCGGTCGGCCTCGCGACCGGCTCAGAAATCAGCGAAATCTCCTATCTCGTCTCGCGGTATTTCGGCCTCAAGGCTTTCGGGCTGATCAACGGCATCATGTTCGCAGCTTTTCAGTTGGGCTCCGGCGCCGGCGCTTACGCCATGGGCCTTTACTACGACTACGCCGGCGACTACCTGGGTGCGCTGTGGATGGTCACCGGCCTGGTCGTCATCAGCACCGTGCTGATCGTGCTGCTGGGGCCGTATCCGGCTGTCGAACCAGATCGAGCCTGAATGGGCGGGCGCAGTATTTTCCCGACTTGTTGTAAAGGATTCGCGGAACCGTACGGGACCTCCGCGCACCTGCGGTGAACGTTGCGCCACTAAGTTATAACAGGTTATAATCTTCGCATGAAACTCACTATCCGCCGCGTTGGCAATTCTCTGGGCGTCATCCTGCCGAAATCCGTGCTGGATACCTGGGAACTCGGTGAAGGTGATTCGCTTGAACTGACCGAGCGCGGAATCCATCCCCCGTCTCGCTCAGCATTCTCACACCAGGCATTGGACGAGCACAAAAGGACCCTCGCCCTCGCTGTGGTGCGCCGCTTTACGCCGCAGGAAATACGGGCTCAGAGCCTCGCGAATCTGCATCGTTGGAAAAGGCAGGGAACGTGGGTCTCCGCCTACGATGAATGGCAGGAACTGATCGAACGAGGAGACGACGGCGCGTTATTCGCTGCCATGTTGGGGCGCGATGATCATTCCAACCGGTTGCGCCAATCCCCTCCTTATGCGGGACTACTGCCGCGTGCGGAGGTCAGGAGGCTCAATGAAGAAGCAGCAGCTTGATCATGTCCTGCGCGCCGCAGGCAGGATCACCGGGGAAACGCAGTTCCTGATCATCGGTAGCCAGTCCCTGCATGGAAAATATCCCGACCTGCCGGACGATATCGTCCGCTCGGCAGAAGTTGATCTGATCGCAACGAAAGACCTCGACCGTACGGAGTGGCTGAATGCAATCGGCCAGGATTCGCCGTTTCACGAGACTTTTGGTTACTACGCCGATCCGGTGGACGAGACCACGGCGACACTGCCCAAAGGCTGGAAGGGGCGGCTCGTCAATCTGCCGCCGGGCGATACTGACGGCGTAAGAGGACTGTGTCTCGACCCTCACGATCTCGCGATTGCGAAGTACGTTGCGCGCCGCGAGAAAGATATTGAGTTTACCCGCGAGGTCGCGCGTCGTGGGCTAGTGACTCGCGAGCGACTATTGTTCCTGGTCGATCAGACGCCCGTCAATGAAGATGTGCGAGAACGCATCCGCGGCGACATCGAGCGGGACTTCGCGTCTTAAGAACCGGTGCACACTGGTGCGGTATTTCCCGGCGATTGCTACGACCTGACGCCGAGCGAGAAGGACTCCAAGACAATCAGAACGGTCTTTGCCTGGTGTCGTGATCTGATGCCGCGGATCATCTTCGTGCTGATCGATAGCGGCTCGGTATTCCCACACAGGCGCCAGACGTTGCCAGATGCCGCCCGGATCGTCGGCGAACACCAGCTCCGCGCTCGCGGGCATGACCTCCCAGCTGCGAATCGCCAGTTCGCCGTCGAGCTGGCCCGGCGCCCAACCCGCGTATCCAATGAACAGGCGAAGGCTGGCCGGGGCAAAACGCCCTTCAGCCATGGCTTTATCGAATGACACCAGGTGGATCTTATCGACAATCGTAGCGGCGCCGTCGGGCGGCGAATCCGCGAGCAGAAGCGCACGCACGCTCGACATCTGAACCGGGCCACCCCAGTAGAGCGTCGTATCGCGATATCCGGACAGCGCCTCCGCATCGGTGAGTATTTCTCCGAGTGTGACTTCAGTCGGTCGGTTGACGACGAGACCCATGGCGCCCGTCTCGTCGTACTGCAGGAGGAGGATCACGGTGCGGGCGAAAATCTCGCCACGCACTTCCTCGGTGGCCACCAGGAATTTTCCCGCAGCGACATTCTCGTCCGAACAGGCCGTTGCCGGGGTCAGCCACGCGACGACGGCCAGCAATGTCGCGATCCTGCAGCACATAGTGGCATCGAGTATAGCTCCTAATCGCCCACGCCCCTGCACTCGTGCACTTTCATCTCCCGTTTCCACGCCTCGCCGCTTTTCACGCGGCTCACGATTGCCACAGGCTCGGGAAAGAACGGGGGTTCGCGATGTGAAGCAGCGGTTCCCGGGCTCGTCGATACTGATGCGCGATCCTGCTTCGAAGGAGCCAACGTGGTTTCCCGTGCAGTTCTGGCCGTATATCGGTAAAGCTGTATCATCAGCTTGAGCATGGTCATTCGTGCGTATAAGTCCCGACACCCTGCCCCAACACCCTATTCCAGCCGCGCCATCGCATGCCGCGCGAGTGCGGTCGATGCCTCCAGCGCGTCCCTATCGGGAGCCACCCGTGCGTACACCTGGACCATGCGGTTACCGCGATGCGCCTGGAGCATCCCCATTTCCTTAAGCCAGGCGTTTACCGTTCCGGGTCCCTCGACCTCCTCGTAGTCGCCGGTATCGAACTCCATTCCCATACCCTCAGCCGATTCCTGCCAACTGGCCATCGCTTCATCGAAGCTCGTGTAATTGTCACTAAACGATACGAGCACGCTGACCGTGAAGGGATAAGAGTCGTCGACCGCGGGCCAGCTGCACATCGGCGGACCGCTACCGGGACCGGTATCATCCGGCCCTGCTGGAACGATGCCCGTCGCTTCCTCGATCTCCGCTGCCGTGAGCAGCGCACAAGCGTCGATTTCCTCCAGCGCGGCAGAAGGCGATGCGGCAGAGGACGACGTCGCAGGTTCTTCTCCGCCGCAAGCGGCCAGCAGCTGCGTCATCCCGAGCAAGGCAGCCGCTGCTATTGACGGCTTCATGTGATCCCCGTTGAGGCGAGTGCCCGGTAGGTAACACCCCTTTAAGTTTAGCCGCAATTTGGGCGCCCGGGGGCTAAGCCTGGTAACGCTACGCCTTTACTCCAGTGAAATGACCGACGGGCTTGGATGGCTCGGCAGCCTGAAAACGGCTACCGTAAGCCCCACGCAATGAAAACCGCATTCAGACGCTACCTGACCTTGCTCGCCCTCCTGCTGGGCGCTTGCGGGGACTGGAAGGACGACGCCTCGCCAGGGGCACTGCCGCCCGCGACGTTGCCTGGCGTCTGGGTGGGCGCATTTCCCTGCGACAACTGCCCGGGCATCGACATTAGTTTATGGCTTCGGACCGATGGGCGCTTCTTCATCGAGCAGCACTATCGGGGCATGAACGAGGGCGGCGGCGTGCCGACGACCGCGTACGGGCTCGGACGCTGGCAGTGGAATGCCGAAGAGCGCATTCTCGTGCTCGACGGCGAGGGCCCCGACCGGATCTTCGAACAACCCGATACCGAAACGCTGATCATGCGCACGGCATCGCCGCTCGAGCACCGGCTCGGCCGTAACGCCGCCTCACCGCCATTTGCTGCAACGATTCGGCTTAGCGGCATGGCGCGGCGGCAGGGCGACGCTTACGTCTTCAGGGAATGTCTCACCGGTTTCGAGCTGCCGCTGGAGACAGCTGGCGACTACACCCGGTTCCTGCATCAGTACCGGAGCGTGGTGCCGCGAGGCGAGTCCGCACGCGTCGCGCTCGAAGGCCGCTTCACCTGGGCTGCGGACGGCACTCCTGCGTCGGTCCATATCGAGCGCTTCGTGACGATTCGGGATGACGGCGGTTGCTGACGAAGATCGTCGTCAGTGTCGTTGTCGGCCGTAACCTGCCATGACGGAGAGTCTGGTCTGTGCAAGACCGATCCAATCCAGACGTGCTACAACACTTTCCGCGCAGGGCTTCCACGCCTGAAGTCTTCTACCTCTGGCAGCTCCGGGGGGCTTATCGGGAAAGGATCCGGATTCAGAACTGGACGGTTACACCCAACTGATACGTGTCCACGTCCAGGTCCGCGAAGGCATCGTTGCTGCTGGTGCTGTAGCCGAGCTCGACCGCGATATTGCGGTTGAAGAAACGGGTGAAATCCAGCGA
>Ga0299913_10006103_pt1 | contig 10388 bp, 10 predicted proteins | sample RVTome_9_FD_201360 | JGI IMG/M metagenome (GOLD analysis project Ga0299913, IMG submission 201360) | Soil microbial communities from uranium-contaminated site in the Upper Colorado River Basin, Wyoming, United States - RVT155D38 (version 2) ... | reverse complement strand
GCCCCAACCGCACGCCATGAGCTCTTCGACCGCGACCTGGACCGGGATCTTGCTCTCGGCGGCGATGCGCGACACGGCCGCGAGCATCGGATGAGGGCCGCACGCGTAGACGACCTCCGTCTCGCAGCGCTCCATCATCTCGGGCATCACGTCGGTGACCCGGCCCACGTCGCCCGCGCTCCCGTCCTCGGTCGTCGACTTGCAGACCGATGCGAGCCGCCGCGCCTCGATCGCGCCGAGCAGCAGGCCCGAGTTGCGCGCCCCCAGGATCACGTCCACGCGGTGGCCTTCGTTGCGCAGCTCGTCGGCCAGGAAGAACAGGGGGGCCGCGCCGATGCCCCCGCCGACCAGCAGGCAATGGGCGCGTCTCTTGGGGAGCGCGAAGCCGCGGCCCACCGGCCCGATCAGGTCGACTATCGAGTGCCCGCGGAGGTGCGAGAGATGCGTGGTGCCCGGCCCCCTGATGTCGAAGACGATCTCGATCGTCGACGCCCAGCCACCTCGCTTGTGCACGCGGTAGACCGAGAAGGGACGGCGCAGGATGTTGGCCCGGCCCTCGCCGCAACGGATGTTGACGAACTGACCGGGGCGTACGGCCTCGCCTATCTCCGGCGCCACGATGGTGAGCGAGTGGTAGTGCTCGCCGTACTTCTTGTGGGTCAGCACCTCGCCGGTGCCCTTCAGGATCGTGCTCACCTAAACATCCTCTATCGCGCTGAGGTACTGCTGCAGCGGGGCGACCCCGACCCCGCCGGCCATCAGCGATTCGATGGCCTGCACGGCCGCCGCGATGCCCGACATCGTGGTGATGCACGGCACCCCGGCCTGCACCGCGGCGGTGCGGATGAAGTAGCCGTCCGAGCGGGCCTTGCGGCCGAAGGGGGTGTTGAAGACCATGTCGATGTCCCCGCTCGAGATCCGCTCGACGACGTTGGGGACGTCCGACTCGGCCGAGACCTTGGGGACCTCCTCGACCTCGACACCGGCCTTGCGGAGCAGCTTGGCGGTGCCGCGCGTGGCGGTCAGATGGAAGCCCAGGTCGGCGAGCCTCTTGGCCGGGAAGATCGCGCTGCGCTTGTCGCGGTTGCTCACCGACAGGAACACGGTGCCCTTGGTCGGGAGCCGCACGTTCGCGCCGGCCTCCGCCTTGGCGAAGGCGAGGCCGAAGTTCGCGTCGATGCCCATAACCTCTCCGGTGGAGCGCATCTCGGGGCCCAGCGTCGTGTCGACGCCCCGGAAGCGCTCGAAGGGAAGGACGGCCTCTTTCACCGCGACGTGGTGGAGACCTTCGTGACCGACCTTCCTGCGAGGCACCATGCCCTCCATCCGCAGGTCGGCCAGCGTCGCACCGGTCATGACCCGGGCCGCGACCTTCGCGAGCGGGACGCCGGTCGCCTTCGACACGAAGGGAACCGTACGCGAGGCGCGCGGGTTCGCCTCGATCACGAAGACCTGATCGTCCTTCAGGGCGAACTGCATGTTGATACAGCCGCGCACGCCGAGGTCGGACGCGATCGCCTCGGTGTAGGAGATGACCTCGTCGATCTGGTCGTCCGAGAGCGTGAAGGGTGGCAGCGCGCAGGCGCTGTCGCCCGAGTGGATGCCGGCCTCCTCGATGTGCTCCAGGACCCCGCCGACGTACAGCTCGGCCCCGTCGTAGATCGCGTCGATGTCGACCTCGATCGCGCCCTCGAGGAACCCGTCGACGAGCACCGGGTGTTCGGGCGAGACCTGGGCCGCGGTCTTCATGTAGTGCTCGAGCGAGGTCTCCTCGTAGACGATCTCCATCGCGCGGCCCCCGAGCACGTACGAGGGGCGCACCAGGATCGGGTAGCCGATCGATCCCGCGATGGCCTTGGCCTCCGCGACCGAGCGGGCGATCCCGTTCGGCGGGTGTGGCAGCGCCAGGTCGGCAAGCAGGATCCCGAAGCGCTCGCGGTCCTCGGCCCGGTCGATCGCGTCGGGCGAGGTGCCCGCGATGGGAACCCCGGCGCGTGCCAGCGACTGTGCGAGCTTGAGCGGCGTCTGCCCCCCGAGCTGAACCACGACGCCGATGGGCCGCTCGCGTTCGACCACGTTCATGACGTCTTCGAAGGTCAGGGGCTCGAAGTAGAGACGATCGGACGTGTCGTAGTCGGTGGACACGGTCTCGGGGTTGCAGTTCAGCATGATGGTCTCGTAACCCGCGTCCCGCAGCGCGAAGGCCGCGTGCACGCAGCAGTAGTCGAACTCGATCCCCTGGCCGATGCGGTTCGGACCGGAGCCGAGGATCAGGACCTTGTCGCGGTCCGAGTCCCCCACCTCGTCCTCGTCCTCGTAGGTCGAGTAGTGATACGGCGTCTCGGCCGCGAACTCGGCCGCGCAGGTATCCACCGTCTTGTAGGTCGGCACCACGCCGAGAGCGATGCGGCGCGCGCGCACCTCGTTCTCCGTCGAGCCCGCCAGCGCGGCGAGCTGCCGATCCGAGAAGCCCAGGCGCTTCAGCTCCTTCAGGCGAGCCGCGTCGAGCTCGCCCAGGCGCATCCCGTCGGCGGCCCGGCGGGCCTCGGCCACCCGGGCGATCTGGTCGACGAACCAGGGGTCGATGCGGGATAGCGTCGTGGCCGCCTCGACGCCGATGCCCCGATAGAGGGCCTCCTCCAGGGCCGGGAGGCGCCGCTCGGTGGGGCGCTCCAGATCGGCCTCTAGCTCCTCGTCGGTGGCAGAGACGTGCCCCGGGGTCCAGAGGCCGTCCAGACCCCTCTCGAGCGAGCGGAAGCCCTTCTGGAGGGCTTCCACGAAGGTGCGGCCGATCGCCATGACCTCACCGACCGATTTCATCTTCGTCCCCAGGGTCTCCTCGGCCCCGGCGAACTTCTCGAAGGTCCAACGAGGGATCTTCACCACGACGTAGTCGATCGACGGCTCGAAGGAGGCCGGGGTCTTGCGGGTGATGTCGTTCGGTATCTCGTCCAGCGCGTAGCCGACCGCGAGCTTCGCGGCGATCTTGGCGATCGGGAACCCGGTGGCCTTGGAGGCCAGCGCGCTGGAACGGGACACCCGCGGGTTCATCTCGATCACGACGCGCCGCCCGGTCTCGGGGTGGACCGCGAACTGCACGTTCGAGCCGCCGGTCTCGACGCCGATCGCGCGCATGATCGCGATCGCGTCGTCGCGCATCCCCTGGTACTCGACGTCGGTGAGGGTCATCGCCGGGGCGACCGTTATCGAGTCGCCGGTGTGCACGCCCATCGGGTCGAGGTTCTCGATCGGACAGACGATCACGACGTTGTCCTTCCGATCGCGCATGACCTCGAGCTCGAACTCCTTCCAGCCCGAGATCGCCTCTTCGATCAGCACCTCGCCTATCGTCGAGAGACGGAGCCCCTCCTCCGCGATGATCCGAAGCTCCTCGGGGGTCGAGACGACGCCGGACCCACCGCCGCCGAGCACGTACGAGGGCCGGACCACGACCGGGTAACCGAGCGAGTCGGCGGCCGCCAGAGCCTCTTCGACCGAGTAGGCGAAGGTCGAGCGCGGCAGGTCGACACCGGCCGCCTCCATCGTCTCCTTGAACAGCCTGCGGTCCTCGGCGCGCCTGATCGCCTGAGCGTCGGCGCCGATCATCTCGACCCCGTAGGCCTCGAACACGCCGGACGCGGCGAGCTCCATCGCCACGTTGAGACCGGTCTGGCCGCCCAGGGTCGGGAGGCACGCGTCGGGTCGCTCGCGCTCGATGATCTTGGCGACGTATTCGGGAGTGATGGGCTCGACGTAGGTCGCGTCGGCGAACTCGGGGTCGGTCATGATCGTGGCGGGGTTCGAGTTGACCAGCACGACCTCGAAGCCCTCCGCGCGCAGCACCTTGCAGGCCTGCGCGCCCGAGTAGTCGAACTCGCACGCCTGCCCGATCACGATCGGGCCCGAGCCGATGATGAGGATCTTGTGGATGTCGGTCCGCTTCGGCATTACGTGACCGCTTCGTCCAGATGGGCGATCTCGACCCGGTTGCCCGCGGGGTCGCGCGTGTAGAAGCGGTGCCGGCCCGGGATCGTGTCGGCCTGTTCGAGGTGGCAGCCCGCGCTCCTGAGCCGTGCGATCGCCGCGTCGTAGTCGTCGACGAGGACGCCGAAGTGAGACGTCTTGTGCGGGTTGTGCTCGTCGACCGAGACGTGCAGCTCGGCGTCACCGATCTTGAACCACGCACCGCGCGGGCGGGTGCCCTTCGGCTTGTCGATCCGCTCGAGACCGAGCGTGTCCGCATACCACGCCACCGTCTCGTCCTCGAGCTCGTCGGGCGCGGTCACGTTGACGTGATCGACGCGCCCGATCTTGAAACCGTCGGTCATCAGCCCTTGTTCGCTCCCCGCGCGTCGGCCTTGCGTTTGTCGCGCGCCTTCTTGCGCTTCTGGCGAGCCTTGGCCCACCGGATGCCCTTGCGGTCTCCTCGTCCCATCAGACGTTCACCTCGACTTTCAGATCGCGCGGCTCGAACGTGTCGATCATCGTGCGGAACCGCCGGAACAGGTACCGGGAGTCGTGGGGGCCCGGAGCGGACTCCGGGTGATACTGGACCGAGAAGGCCACGCCCGGTAGCTCGAGGCCCTCGACGGTCCCGTCGTTGAGGTTGACGTGCGTCAGGTGCGCCCCCGTCGCCTCGATCGAGTCCGGATCGACCGCGAAGCCGTGGTTCTGACACGTGATCTCGATGGTCTCGATGCCCAGGCGTCGCACCGGGTGGTTCGACCCCCGGTGACCGAAGGGGAGCTTGAAGGTGCGCGCCCCGAGGGCGAGGCCGAGGATCTGGTGGCCGAGGCAGATCCCGAACACCGGGACGCGGCCCAGAAGCCCCCGGACGGTCTCGATCCCGTAGGTGACGGGTTCGGGGTCGCCGGGGCCGTTGCTCAGGAACACCCCGTCGTACCCGCCGTTAAGGATCTCGTCGCGGGTCGTCGTCGCCGGCAGCACGGTGACCTCGGCCCCGCTCGCCACGAGCAGGTCCAGGATGTTGCGCTTCAATCCGAAGTCGACCGCCGCGATCTGGTAGGTCTTGCCCGGCTCGGCCGCGATGAGGGCGCGCGTCGTCGCGGAGGTCTCCCTCCCCGCCGCGAAGCCCGAACTCGCCCGAAGCTCGAGGTCGTCGAGCGTTTGCGTGTAGGGAGCTTGCGTGGTGACCTCGTGCGCGAGGTCGAGGCCCACCATGCTCGGCGAGCTTCGGGCGACCTCGACGAGCTCGTCGACGTCGGTGGTCTCGGTGCTGAGGGCCGCGCGCATCGCGCCGGCGGTTCGCAGATGGCGTGTCAGCCGGCGCGTGTCGACGCCGCTGAGCCCGGGGATCCCGTGACGCTCCAGGTAGCCGGCGAGGGAGGCCTCGCTGCGCCACGACGACTCGATGCGCGACGAGTCCCTGACCACGAACCCGCGTACCCACGGTTGGCGTGACTGATCGTCGTGCTCGTTCACGCCCGTGTTTCCTATCTGCGTCGCCGTCATCGTGACGATCTGGCCGTGGTAGCTGGGGTCGGTGAGGACCTCCTGGTAGCCGGTCATGCCGGTGTTGAAGCACGCCTCGCCGGTGACCGTGGCCTCCGCACCGAAGCCGTCACCGACGAAGGAGGTGCCGTCCTCGAGAACGAGGGCCGCGCGGCGCGTCATACGAGCTCTCCGATCACGAGCTCGCCGTCGCGCACGGTCTGGCGGCCAATGAAGAACGCGTGCAGCACCTTGCCCTTCACCGCTCGTCCCGCGAACGGCGTGTTGCGGCTCTTCGAGGAGAAGGCGGCGGGATCGACGGTCCACTCGGCGGCGGGATCGAAGACGCAGAGGTTTGCCACTCCGCCCACCTCGAGCGCTCCCTGGCCCTCGAGTCCTAGGAGCCGCGCGGGCGTGGTCGAGAGCAGCTCGATCGCGCGCGACAACGTGATCCGCCCCGTGTGCACGAGCTCGGTCACGGTGAGCGCGAGAGCGGTCTCGAGGCCGAGCATCCCGGGCGGACAGAACATGAGCTCCTGATCCTTCTCTTCCTGCGCGTGCGGTGCATGGTCGGTGGCGATCGCGTCGATCGTGCCGTCGGCGAGACCCTCGATGACCGCCTCGCGATGTGTGTCGTCGCGCAGCGGCGGGTTCACCTTGGCCATCGGATCGTAGGACTCGAGGGCCGCGTCGGTGAGCGTGAAGTGATGCGGCGTGGCCTCCGCGGTCACCCGCAGTCCCTCCGCCTTCGCCCTGCGGACGATATCGACCGTCCCCGCGGTGGAGATGTGCAACAGATGCAGGCGGCAGCCGGTGAGCTTCGCCAGCGCCACATCGCGCGCGGCCATCAGCTCCTCCGCCTCGGCGGGGATGCCGCGCAGCCCCAGCTTGGCCGAGAGCTCCCCCTCGTGCATCTGGCCGTCGGCCGCGAGCGCGTCTACCTCGCAGTGCTCCGCGTAGATCCCGTCGAAGGCGAGCAGGTACTCCATCGTGCGCCGCGCGAACAGCGCGTCCTGGACCCCGCGGCCGTCGTCCGTGAAGAGCCGCACCCGGGCCGCGCTGCGCGCCATCTCGCCGATGTCGGCCATCTTGAGGCCCTCGAGGTTCTTGCTCAGCGCCCCGGCCGGGACGACCTGCACAAGCCCGGCCTCACGGCCCAGGGCCCACACCGTCTCGACGACCGAGGCGCTGTCGGCGACGGGGTCGGTGTTGGGCATCGTGCAGATAGCGGTGTAGCCGCCCTTGGCGGCGGCCGCGCTGGCCGAGGCGATCGTCTCCTCGTCCTCGCGGCCCGGCTCGCGCACGTGAGTGTGCATGTCGACGAAGCCGGGAGCGACGACGGCTCCGGTCGCATCCAGGGTGTCGTCGCCCTTCAGATCCTTGCCGATCTCGGCGATGCGCCCCTCGTCGATGACGACGTCGGCGACCTCGTCGCGCTGCGAGGCGGGATCGACCACGCGGCCGCCCTTGAGGACCAGGCTCATGCCGGCGCTCCCTCCCTCGCGAATGGGCCCGGATGTGCAGACAAAACGGCGTTCGGGCCGCCGAGCATGAGGTACAGCAGGCTCATCCGCACGGCGAGTCCGTTCGCCACCTGGTCCAGAACGATCGAGCGCGGCGACTCGGACACGTCGGCGGCGATCTCGACGCCGCGGTTCATGGGGCCGGGGTGCATCACGAGAGCGTCTGGCTTCATGGTCGCCATGCGCGTGGAGTCGAGACCCCAGAGGGCCGCGTACTCGCGCGTCGAGGGGAAGAGCTGCTCGTTCTGGCGTTCCTTCTGGACGCGCAGCAGGTAGCAGACGTCGAGGTCGTCCAGCACCGAGTCCAGGTCGTAGGAAACGTCGACCCCCCAGCCGGCGGCTTGAGGCGGGATGAGGGTGGGCGGACCGACCAGGGTCACGTCCGCCCCCATCGTCACGAGCCCCTTCACGTTGCTGCGCGCCACGCGCGAGTGGACGATGTCGCCGACGATGCCGACCTTCAGGCCCTCGAGGTCCTTGAAGTGCTCGCGGATCGAGAAGAGGTCGAGCAGTGCCTGGGTCGGATGCTCGTGCGCGCCGTCGCCGGCGTTGATCACGTGGGCCTCGACCCAGTTCGCGAGCTGATGCGGGGCACCCGAGGAGCCGTGGCGCACGATGATCGCGTCGACGCCCATCGCCTCGAGCGTCCACGCGGTGTCCTTGAAGGACTCGCCCTTCGACACGCTGGACTTGGCGTCGGCCGAGAAGTTGATCACGTCGGCGCTCAAGCGCTTGGCGGCAAGCTCGAACGAGATGCGCGTGCGCGTAGAGGGCTCGTAGAACAAGTTGCACACGGTGCGACCCCGCAGGGTGGGCAGCTTCTTGATCGGACGGTCCGTTACCTGACGCAGAGACTCAGCGGTGTCGAGGATCTTCGTGATGTCCTCGGCCGTGAGGTCGTCCATCGAGAGCAGGTGCTTTCCGATCATGAGTACTCCCCGATCAGGACGGCGTCCTCGCCGTCGATCTCCCTCAGGTGGACCTTGACGACCTCGTCCGCGCTGGTCGGGAGGTTCTTGCCCACGTGGTCCGCCCGGATCGGCAGATCGCGGTGGCCCCGGTCGACGAGCACCGCGAGGCGGATGGCCCGCGGCCGCCCGAGGTCGAGAAGGGCGTCGAAGGCGGCCCTGATCGTGCGTCCGGTGTAGAGGACGTCGTCGACCAGCACGACCACCCGTCCGTCGATGTCACCGGGGACGGTCGTGGCCTCGAGGCTCCGAGGGCTGCGCAGGGCGACGTCGTCCCGGTAGAGGGTGACGTCGAGCGCCCCGCTGGGCAGGTCGACGCCCTCGAAGCCGGCGATCGCGGAGGCGACCCGTTCGGCCAAGGGCGCCCCCCGGGTGCGGATCCCCACGATGACGAGGTCCTCGGTGCCCTTGTTGGCCTCGACGATCTCGTGCGAGATGCGGATCAGCGCCCGGCGGACGTCGTCGGGGCCCATGACCCGATTCTTGACGGCGAAGGCTCGCTCGGCGGCTCGGGCCATCAAAAAACGCCTCCCCAGGCCGAGGAAGCGCCGATGTTGGTGTATGCCAAAGCTCTCTCCTTTCCGACCTCACGGGGCCGGGCTTAAAGGACTCGCCAGAGATTACACGCGCGTCATCCCTCCATCAATCAGCTCCGGCGGTTCCGCTCGTGATCTGGGCGATGCGGCCCAACAACCCGTTGATGAAGCGAGGGGAATCCGCGGTGGAGAGCTCCTTGGCCAGCTCGACGGCCTCGTTGACCACGACCGCCACGGGAACCTCGCCGGCCAGCAGCTCGGCCACCGCGAGCCTGGCGAGGCTCCGATCGAGGACGGGCATCCGCTCGAGGGTCCAGCGCTCGGCGTGGGCGCTGATGAGCCTGTCGATCTCGGGACCTCGCTCCTCGACGAGACGCACCAGTCCGCCCGCGTAAGCGACGGCCGCACGGGTGGTCTCCTCGTCCAAGTCGGGATCGGACAGAGGATCCCCGGCCTCCAGACGGCGCAGCCACGCCGTCGTCCCGGGCTCGTCGCGGATGTCACTCTCGTAGAGGGTCTCCAGCGCGAGTCGGCGGGCAGAGCGGCGGCCCTTCACGGCCGGCTCAGGCTCGAGACAGGTAGTCGCCGCTGCGGGTATCGACCTTCACCCGGTCGCCGGTCTCGAAGAACAGCGGCACCTGGATCGTCGCTCCGGTCTCCAGCGTGGCGGGCTTGAGGGCGCCCGAGACGCGATCGCCCTTGACGCCGGGTTCCGTCTCGGTGATGGCGAGCTCGAGCGTGATCGGCAGCTCGGCCCCGATCGGGTTGCCTTCGTAGGTCGGGATCATGCAGATCACGCCGTCCTTGAGGAAACGCCTCGAATCGCCCAGCAGCTCCGGGTCGACGTGGATCTGTTCGTAGGTCTCGTTGTCCATGAAGACGAGGCCGGTGTCTTCCTCGTAGAGATACTGCATCTCGCGCTTGTCGAGCACCGCGAGGTTCACCTTCTCGTCGGCGCGGAAGGTCTTGTCGACCACGCCTCCATTCTTCACGTTCTTCAGTTTGGTCTTGACGAACGCTTGGCCTTTGCCGGGCTTGACGTGCTGGTACGAGACGATCGTGAACAACGTCCCGTCGATATCCAGCGTCTGTCCCGGACGCATGTCGTTGGTAGAGATCATGTGAGAGTCGCTCCTTGGTCGTGATCCGCGCGAATCCTACGGGGCCGTCGCCGACCCCTACTTGGAGACGAGGCCGCGCAGCGCTTCGAGCCCGAGCAGGTAAGAGGCCGGGCCGAAACCGGACACCACGCCCGCGGCGGCCTCGCCCGTAACCGACGTCTTGCGCCAGTCCTCGCGCGCATGGATGTTGGACAGGTGCACCTCGACCACCGGATAGGGAACCGAACGGATCGCGTCCGCGATCGCGCGGCTGGTGTGCGAGTAGGCCGCGGGGTTCAGGATCGCGCCGTCGACCGAGCCGATCGCCGCGTGCAGCAACTCGATGATCTCGCCCTCGCGTGCGGTCTGGTGGATATCGAGCTCCCAGTCCGACCCGCCTGCGGCCTTCCCCAGCAGCGTGTCGATCTCCTCGAGCGTGACGTCTCCGTAGACGTCGGGCTCGCGCGTGCCCAGCAGGTTGAGGTTCGGTCCGTGGATCACGAGGGCTTTCATGCCGCCAACCTTGCCAGAGCCGTCCGCAACACCTCGTCAGGGACCTCGACGTCGATCTCCGGGCGTCCCAGCGCCCGCAGGAGAACGAAGCGGGGCGTTGCGCGGGTCTTCTTGTCGCGCTTCCAGGCGTCCTGTAGCTCGCCGAGCTCGTAGCTCGCCCCGGTCGGCAGTCCCACCGCCTCCAAGGCCTCGCGGTGCATCGCCACCTCGTCGTCGGTGAGCCAGCCGAGGCCCTGTGCGGTGAACGCGGCCGCCACCATCCCCAGCGCCACGGCGTGGCCGTGCCGCAACGAGAAA
>Ga0299913_10006102_pt1 | contig 10388 bp, 11 predicted proteins | sample RVTome_9_FD_201360 | JGI IMG/M metagenome (GOLD analysis project Ga0299913, IMG submission 201360) | Soil microbial communities from uranium-contaminated site in the Upper Colorado River Basin, Wyoming, United States - RVT155D38 (version 2) ... | reverse complement strand
GCCGCCTTGGGGGTGCTGGTGGCGCGCGCGCAGCGCGGCGGTGGCGGGTGGATGGTCGGACTGGCCGGTGTGCTGTTGCCAGGGCTGCGGCGCACCGCCGGCCGGCTGGCACGTGACTTCCCCGGCAACACCGGCGATCTCGACAGTGAGGTGCTCGCCGGGTTCGTCGAGGCCGTCGACGGGTTCGACCCGTCACGCGGGCGGGTCGCGGCCCGGCTGCTATGGGCCGCCTACCGACGCGGCGACCGGCTGCGGCGCCGCGAGCTCGCCGAACGCACACGACGGGCCGCCGGGTGGCGGTCGATGCCCCCGCCGGCGCCGTGGGGACACCCGGATCTGGTGCTGGGCCGGGCGGTCGCCGCCGGCGTGCTGTCCGTCGAGGAGGCCGAGCTCATTTCGGCGACCCGCATCGGCGACGCGCGTCTGCCCAAGCTGGCAGCCGCCAACGGCCTGGCTGCCGACACCGTCCGCCACCGTCGTCGCCGGGCGGAGTGGCGGCTGGCCGCCTGGCTCGCCGACCAGTAACTGACCCCCGCCTGAGGCGAGCACCATCCGGGCCGCCAACGCTGACTCGAAGCAGGGAGCAAGCACGATGGCCGACCAGATACCGCCTCAGGCGCAGGGCCAGCCCTATCAGGTCGAGGCTGAGACACTCCCGCCAGTGGTCAGCCTGGGCGAGGCCGTTGGTCTCGAAACGGCTGCGCAGGCGCTGTTGGGAACCAAGGCGGCCAACCTCGTGCGCTTGGCCGAGACCGGGTTCCCCGTGCCCGCCGGCGACGTCGTAGGTCAGCCCGGCCACCTCGGTCCCGACGATGGCGTCGTAGATGCCGAGCTTCTCGTCCTTGACGACCTCGAAGTCCAACGCGGGCGCGTGGGCGCCCGTCGAGTAGTTCGTCGAGGAGGACGACCTGGTCCTGACTGACTGTGCCTTTCCCGTCGGGGTATCCGGCCTCGTCGGGGTACTCGAAGGCGTAGCGGGTCGGCTCGGTTGGGTCGGTCATGGGGGTGTCCCTTCGTTGGCTGCTTGTTCGCGGGCGACTGGGTGTGCCGAGTCCTTTAGGGGCGAACGCGGATGATCGTCTTTCCCTTGATTCGCTCGGTCGGGTTGAAAGTGGCGACGGCATCGTCGAGGCTCGCGACGGTGCCGATGTTCGTCCGCAGCCGACCATCCCGGACCCGCTGGACGACCTCACCCAGTTGCGCGCGATCGGCCTCAACGACGAAATCAACCGCCAGGCCCTCGGCCGGCTGTGCCTCGGGCGGGCCGGCGATGGTCACCAGCATTCCGCCGGCTCGAACCAGCCCCGCAGACCGCTGCCCGATGTCGCCACCGATCACGTCGAAAACCAGATCGACTCCGCCGACGTATTCAAGCGCGTCGTTGTCGAGGTCGACGAACTCCTGCGCGCCGAAGTCGAGTGCGGTCTGCCGGTCGGCGGCACGTCCGGTTCCGATGACGTAGGCGCCGGCCTCGCGGGCGAGCTGTGCCGCCATCGAGCCGACTGCGCCGGCCGCGCCGTGCACCAGGACGCTCTGCCCAGCCTCGAAGCAGCCGTGCACGAACAGTCCCTGCCACGCCGTCAGGCCCGGCATCACGACGCTCGCCCCCACCGTGAAGTCGACATCGCCCGGCAGCGGCGCGAGGTTACGTGCCTCAACGGCCACGTACTCCGCCAGGGTGCCGTCGCGCGTCCAGTCCGCGAGCCCAAACACCCGCTGTCCCACCGACAGCCCCCTCGTACCATAGCCGAGCGCGCTGACCACTCCGGCCACCTCGTGACCGGGGATCGACGGTGTGCGGTCGCGGCCCAGGCGATCGGTCCAGGTTCCGGGCCAGGTCAGCTCGCCGGGAGTGAATCCCGACGCATGAACCTGAACGAGGACATCGTTCCCCGCCGCTTCGGGTTCTGGCCGCTCCGCCAGCGTCATCCCGGCCGTTCCCGCGGCCTCATCTGTCACCACAATCGCCTTCATCAGGCACACCTCCCTGTATCCAGTCCTCGCCTGCACGACATTTTTCTAGTTCTCAGAACCCTCACGGACGAACGCGGATGATCGTCTTCCCCTTGACCGGCTTGGTCGGGTTGAAGGCGGCGACGGCATCGTCGAGGTCCGCGATTTGGCCGATGTTCGTCCGCAGCCGTCCGTCCACGAGCGCAAGGCTGCCGAGTTCGACGACCAGGCCATGAACGCCAACATCGAACGCGCGAAGCTGGCCGACCGCATCGACACGTTCGAACAGCAACTCGCCACGCTCCGCAGTGACGGTCTCGTCGAGCCCGCCGAAACCGCCCAGCAGACGCACGACCGTCAGCGCACGCCTTCGGTATCCCCTGCGGTCTCAATGGGTCGGTGCAACAGCCTCGTTGAACTCCTCTGATGGTGTCATGAATCCCATGTGTCTTGCGAGGCCTACCGTTCAATTCGGAGCGACATCGGCGACCTTGCGAGGGAAGTACTGCCGCAACAGCCCGCTGGTGTTCTCATTGGACCCGCGCTGCCACGGGCTCTTCGGGTCGCAGAAGTGGATCTGCACACCGGTGTCGATCGTGAACTGAACGTGGCGGGCCATCTCCTTACCCTGATCCCACGTCTGAGGCTCAGCCGATCAGCTCGCAAGGCGACGTGCACCATGCCCAGGGAGGCTCCGCCCGCTCCTAGCGGCCGACCTCGATCGAGTGCCGCCACGTCTACGCTGGCCATGGCCCGCGGGCCGAGTGATCTGGCGCTGAACGGCGTGGCGCCACCAACGGTGAGTGCGCGCCTCACGCGTTGTCCCGCGTGAGCAGCAGTTGTGCGAGGTCGTCGGTGTTGCAGCGGTAGGCGTTGGCGAGCACCACGATCACGCGCCGCTGACTCGGCGCGTACCACATGGTGGCGCGGTAGCCGGGTAGCGATCCGCCGTGCCCCCACACCGTGGTGTGGTAGTCGGGTCGGCCCAGCTCGACTCCCAGGCCATAGTTGCTGTGGCGGGGGTGGAACGGCTGTGGTGTGGTCATCTCGCGTCGGGCGGCCGGCGACACGAGGTCTCCGTCGAACAGCGCGCGGGCGAAGCGGGCGAGGTCGGGCGCGGTCGACACGAGCGCGCCTGCGGGCCCTTCGGTGGTGTCGAGCGCGGGCCACGGGCCGCTGATGCGGTCGTCGTAGCCGTCGCCGCTGGTGTCGAACCACCCGGACACCGTGCCGTCGGGCACCGTCTCGACGCCTGCGACGAACGTGTCGCGCAGGCCGAGGGGGTCGATGACGCGCTGCCGCACCGCTTGTGCCCAGGGCTGTCCGGTGACGGACTCGATGACCTGGCCGAGCAGGATGTAGTCGGTGTTGGAGTAGGCGTATGCCGTGCCGGGTGCGAAGTCGCGCTCACGGTCGGCGACCAGGTCGAGCACCTCTGTGGTGGTCCACTGCCGCGCCGGCCGGTCGAGCAGGTCGTCGGTGAAGCCGGCCGCCTGCGCGTAGTCGGGGACGCCGCCGGTGTGGCTGAGCAGCTGGCGCAGCGTCACGTCGTCCCATGGCGTCGCGCGCACGTACCGCGACAGCCGATCGTCGAGGTCCACCCGGTGCTCGTCGGCCAGCTGCACGATCACCGTCGCGACGAAGGTCTTGGTGATGCTGCCGGCACGGAAGCGCGCGTCGGGCTCGACCGGCTGGTCGCCGTCGCGGCCGCTGGTGATGGTGCGTACCGCCGCGCCGGGGCCGCCGATGGCGACGGTCACGGCGTGGACGGGGGTGCGGGTCCGCCAGCGGTCGACGATGGCCTGTGCGTTGGCGGCGGCGGCTGCCGGGTTGGTTGTCGCGCCGGCGACGGCGGCCAGCGCGATCGTCGCGGCCAGGCCGAGCACCGCGAGTAGGTCGCCGGTCGCCGGTCGCCGGGCGACGACGGATGGTGACCGGTCCATGACCGCTGTCATCACACGTCGGTCCGTGCGAGGCGGTACAGGCCCGCCACCAGGAAGACGGCCGCGTAGGCGGCCAGCAGCAGACCGCCGGCCCACATGGGGAGCAGCCCGGGCAGCTCGGCGCGGCCGAGCGCGCTGGTCGCGCCGCCCGGCAGCCACCGCAGTACCGTGGCGAGCCCGAAGCTGGGCAGCAGCTGCTCGACGACGCCCAGCCAGAGCAGCGGTGCGACGACCGCGGCGGTCTGGTGCTTGATGAGCGCGCCGATGCCGACACCGGCGACGGCGTACAGGGGCACGCCGACCAGTACGCCGCCGACGGCCAGGAGCAGGTCGCCGTTGGCGAGGTCGACCGGGACGCCCGCCGCCGACAGGTAGGCCAGCACGATCGCGAGTGACACGGCGATGCCGCCGACGGCGACGGCGGCGCCCAGCAGCGCCAGCACGGCGGCCTTGGCCGCCAGCAGCCTGCGGCGGTCGGGGACGGCGAGCAGCGACGTGGCCAGCGTGGTGTGGCGGAACTCGGAGGTCACCGCGATGACACCGACGACGAGCACGATGGGCGAGGCGACGCCGACCACGCGCAGCAGGCTGCGCAGGCTGTCCACGGTGCCCAGCGATGGGGCGCCCACCTTGCCGGCGTTGTGCAGCTGCATGGCGATGAGGCCGATCGTGACGCCCGCGATGACGACAACCACGATGGACAGGAGTCGGGTGGTGCGCAGCTTGGCGAGTTCGGCGCGGACGAGGCGGTTCATGACGGGTCTCCTTGGGTGGTCATGGTCAGGAAGGCGTCCTCGAGGCTGAGGCGCTCGGCGTGCATCTCGTAGATGGCGATCCCGGCGCCGGCAACGGCCCGGCCGACCGCCTCGGTGGATCCGTCGGCGATGACCTCGTCGGCGCCGGTGCGGGTCACCCCGATGCCGGCGGCCGTCAACGCCGCGGCCAGCCGGTCGGTCTGGGGCGTGCGCAGGCGCACCCGCTGTCGGTCGCCGGTCAGGTCGGCGACCGGTCCCTGCGCGATCAGCCGGCCGTCGCGGATGATGACGGCGTGGTCCGCCGTCAACGCGAGCTCCGCGATGTGGTGGCTGGACACCAGCACGGTGCGGCCCTCATCGGCGAGGTGACGCAGGAACCCCCGGACCCAGCGGACGCCTTGGGGGTCCAGGCCGTTGGTGGGTTCGTCGGCGACAAGGATCTGCGGGTCGCCGAGCAGCGCGGTCGCCAACGCCAGGCGCTGGCGCATCCCCAGTGAGAACCCGCCGACGCGCCTGCCTGCCGCGGCCGTCAGGCCCACGTCGTCGAGCACCTGCTCGACCCGTGCAGGGGGGATGTCGGCGGCGAGCGCGACCACCCGCAGGTGGTCGACGGCGCGGCGTCGGGGGTGGAAGCCCGACGACTCCAGCGCCGCACCCACGGTCCGCAGCGGCTGCGACAGCGCCTGGTAGGGCACGCCGGTCACCAGCGCGCGCCCCGCGGTGGGGCGGACGAGACCCAGCAGCATCCGCAGGGTCGTGCTCTTGCCCGCGCCGTTGGGTCCCAGGAACCCGGTGACCGTGCCGTCGGCGACCTCGAAGCTGAGGTCGTCGACGGCGACGACGTCGCCGAAGCGCTTGGTGATGTAGTGCAGTGACAGTGCGACCATGACGGCGTTCCTTCGTGATCCGCGCCCGGTCAGGACGCCCGTGCAACTCGGGCTCACGCTAGGGACGCGCGCGTGCACCGCCATCGGCCGCAGGATGGCACTTGCGTCCGCAACCCCGGTCGTATGCTCGTCAGCCCGAGGGTGTAGGTCAGTCCGCCCCGGGTGTCACCAGTCCGGTCTCGTAGGCGAGCATCACCAGTTGGGCGCGGTCGCGGACCCCGAGCTTGGCGATGACGTGGCTGACGTGGGTCTTCGACGTCGCCGGGCTGATCACCAGGCGGGCGGCGATCTCGTCGTTGGACAGCCCTCGGGCGACCAGGGTGAGGATCTCGCGTTCACGCTCGGTCAGCCGCGCCAGCGGCGTCGGGTCTGTCGGGCCACCCGCGGGACGGCCGGCGAACTCGGCGATCAGCCGGCGGGTGATGCTGGGTGCCAACAGCGCGTCGCCGGCGGCGACGACGCGGATGGCCGCGAACAGGTCCTCGGGTGCGATGTCCTTGAGCAAGAATCCGCTGGCGCCGGCGCGTAGCGCGGCGTGGACGTACTCGTCGAGGTCGAAGGTGGTCAGCATGATCACCCGCACCGCGGCGCTCGCGGGGTCGGCGGCGATCCGCCGGGTGGCTTCGATGCCGTCGACGCCGGGCATGCGCACGTCCATAAGCAGCACGTCGGGCCGGTCGTGTCGTGCCAGCGCGACGGCCTCGTCGCCGTCGGCCGCCTCACCGACCAGCAGCAGGTCACCGGCGTGCGTGACCATGGTCGCGATGCCGGTGCGCACCAGCGGCTGATCGTCTGCGACGGCGACGCGGATCACGTGGTCACCACCGGGGGGCGCTGCTGGTACGGCAGGTGTGCGCGAACTGACCATCCGCCGCCCGGATGCGGCCCCGCCGAGAAGGTGCCGCCGTACAGCGCGGCACGCTCGCGCATGCCGATCGTGCCCTGACCGGCGTCGTGGTCGCCGTCCCTGCCGACGCCGCGGTCGCGGATCTCGACATCAACGGCGTCGTCGTCGCAGCGAACAGTGACCGTCACGTGCGTCTGTCCCGCGTGCTTGAGCGCGTTCGTCAGACCTTCCTGGATGATCCGGTAGCAGGCGAGGCTCACACCCGCCGGCACCTGCGCCGGGTCGCCGGTCAGGTTGACCTCCACCGTCAACCCCGCCTGTGCCATCCGCGCCACCAGGTCGTGCAGGTCGGCCAAGCCGGGCGTCGGGTCGAGGGTTCCGCCGGTCTTCCCGTCCTCGCGGAGCACCGCCAGCAACTGGCGCATCTCGCCCAGCGCCGCTCTGGTCGTGACTTCGATCGCGGCCAGTGCCTCCCCCGCTCTACCCGGGTCGGTATCGATGACCAGCCGCCCAGTCGCGGCCTGCACCGCGATCACACTCATGCTGTGAGCGACCATGTCGTGCAGCTCGCGCGCGATGCGCACCCGCTCCTGCGTGACCGCCAGACGCGCCAGCTCGTCACGCGCCCGCGCCAGCTGGTCGGCGCGGTCGGCCTGTTCACGGGCGGTCTGCTGCCACCGTCGCAGCCCGGCGCCGAGCAACCACGAGGTGCCCAGAAGCAGCGCATACAGCAACCACGAGTCCCACTGCACCCCACCGGTCGCCGCCCCCACCGCCAAGGCGGCCTGTGCGGTGACGAGCCCGGCCAGCGACCACCAGCGATCGCGGAGCGCGGCCAACGTGTAAACCGCGATCAAGAAGGCCGGGCCCAGGAAGAACACCGGCAGCCCCAACGCAGCGTAGGCCAGACCCGTAGCGATCACGACAGTCAAGACGACGGCGGGCATGCGACGCCGCGCGATCAGCACCGCCCCGTGCAGGAACGCCAGGGTCAACGCCGGCACGCGCTGCTCCGGACCGACGTCGCGCAGCCACTCGCTCGTGAGAATCATCGCGGCGTAGGCAGCCGCTCCGGCGACGACGGCGTCGAACACCCACCGGCCGAGCACCGGGAGGTCGATCCGGTCGGCGTGCGCGCCCATGGCCGACACGCTACGCCCGCGGCTGCGGGCGCGCGCACCAGCCCGCACTCCTGCGGCAGACGGTCGCCCGTCGGCCGCGCGGCGCTCTACGACGATGCCCGGGTTGAGGCGTCACGACTGTTCGCCGGCGCGGGGACCCCGCCCGCCTTGAGGGGTGCCAACGGTGGCTGACCGAGTGGCGCAAACGGTCGTGTGCCGGTATCTGGAGTCGCGGCCCAGCTGGCGGGTGACGAGTGGCAGATTGCTGCCTGGCAGGGCAAGGAGTTGCTCCGCGCCGTCTATCAAGCGATCGGCCTGCCGGCCGCCCGTGCCGCGCTGGAGCGGTTCTACCGCTGGTCAGATGGCGTCCAGGTCCCCGAGCTGTCCCGCCTGGCTCGCACCGTACGCGCCTGGGAGACCGAACTCTTTGCCCGTTGGACGCGTCCGCGTCAAAGCGACGCGCTGGACACCGGCGATCGCCAAACCGGAGCTCGACGATCCCCCGCGTCCGACGACCGGGAAGGAAGCGTCGCCTGCTCACGTTGTGCACGATGAGGTCGATCGAGGAGCGAACGTGCAGATCGAGGTGTGGTCCGACGTCGTGTGTCCGTGGTGCGCCATCGGCCGCGCACGGCTGCAGCGGACGCTGGCGACGTTCGCGCACCGCGATGCCGTCGCGGTGCGTTGGCGCAGCTTCGAGCTGGACTCGTCGGCACCGCCGGCGGTGCATGGCGCGTACGTCGACCGCCTCGCACGCAAGTACGGCACCTCGAAGGATCAGGCGCAGGCCATGATCGACCGCGTGACCGCGCAGGGGGCGGCCGAAGGGCTGACGTTCCGGTTCGACCTCGCGCAGCCGGGCAACACGTTCGACGCGCACCGCCTGCTGCACCTGGCCGCCGACCGTGGCGTGCAGGATGCGGTCAAGGGGCGCCTGATGACCGGGTACCTGTCGGAAGGAGCGGCCATCGGTGATCCTGGAGCCCTGGCACGCCTGGCGGCCGCGGCGGGCCTGGACGCATCAGAGGTCACGTCGGTCCTTGGCAGCGACGCGTACGCCGACGCGGTCCGCGCCGACGAGCGCCAAGCGCGGGCGTTCGCGATCAGCGGCGTCCCCTTCTTCGTCATCGACCGGCGGTACGGCATCGCTGGTGCGCAGCCCACGCGGGTGCTGCAGCAGGTGCTCACGCAGGCCTGGAGCGAAGCGACGGCGTGACCCGCGCGCACCTCGAAACCCTGGTGTGCACGGGCAGGGTTGCGATCGTCGGGCCAATGACCGCGTTGATCGACCCAGCCGTCAGGGGTGCTGTCACACGGCCCCGCCGCTGCAGCGAACGAACCGTCATCGAACAACGACAGGAGGAGGAACTACAACGCCAGACCTGCCATGGGGCGCTCCTGAAGTAGTTGTGGGTGGCTGAAGGGGCACGGGAGCGGGACGTCGCAGGTGAGCGGCCCGGCGGCGGGCTGGTGAGTCCCTTGCCGGATGTGTACCGCGCGCAAGAAGCCGGGTGACGCGCACGGGATGCGTGAAGATCACGGGTGTGTGATTCCTGCGATCGAAAGGTCACGTGCCCGTGCGCGCCACCACTGCATTCAACACGCTGTTGGACCTGGAAGGCGTCACCGTCGTCGGGATACGGCGACGATTCGATGAACTGAAGGTCGCCGTGCGGCTGCGCCGCAGGCGGCTGGTGTGCCCGATCGAGGGCTGCGGCTACAGCACTGGCGCCCGGTTCGACACGCGACCCGAGGAGTCGTGGTGGCGGTCGCTGGATCTGGGGCCGTGGAAGGTCACTGTGACCGCGCAGCTGCGCCGACTGGACTGCCCCGACCACGGCGTGCTGGTCGAGCAGGTGCCGTTCGCGCGCCACCGGGTGCGTTTCACGCGCGACTTCGAGGACCTGGTGGCCTGGTGCGCGTCGAAGATGGACAAGACCGCCGTCACCCGGCTGCTGCGCATCGCCTGGCCCACCGTCGGCGCGATCGTCGACCGCGTCGTCGCCGACGGTCTGGATCCCGACCGGCTTGACGGACTGGTCGCTGTCGGCGCCGACGAGATCTCCTGGAAGAAACACCACAACTACTTGACCGTGGTGGTCGACCACGCCAGCGGGGACGTCATCTGGACCGGCGAAGGCAAGGACACCGCCGCGTTGGACGCGTTCTTCGCTGAGCTGGGACCCGAACGCGCCGCGAAGCTCGAGGCGATCTCGCTCGACATGGGCAAGGCCTACCCCAAGTCGGTCGCCAAGAAGGACCACGCCCCGCAGGCCGAGATCTGCTGGGACCCGTTCCACGTCGTGAAGCTGGGCACCGACGCCCTCAACGTCGTGCGCCGCGAACACTGGAACCGGCTGCGCGCGGACGCGCCTGCCGACGTCGCCCGACGCTTCAAGGGCGCCCGCTGGGCGCTGCTGCGTAACCCCGACGACCTCACCGACCGGCAAGCCGACACGCTCGCCGCGATCCGCCGCACCGGCGGCGCGGTGTGGCGCGCGTACAAGGGCAAGGAGTCGCTGCGCGCGATCTTCGCCGGCGACCTGCCCGAAGCCGAAGTCGCCACCCTGCTCGACCGCTGGTGCGCGTGGGCGCAACGCTCCCGCCTGCCCGCGTTCGTCAAGCTCGGCCGCACCATCCGCACCCACCGCCACGGCATCCTCGCCGCCATCCGCCTCGGCCTGTCCAACGGCCGCGTCGAAGGGCGGAACGCGACCATTCGACTCATCACTCGCCGCGCCTTCGGGTTTCACACCGCCAAGGCCGCAGCCGCGCTCGTGATGCTGTGCTGCGGACCCATCACACTGCTACTCCCACACGAGAAGTGAACAAATCCGCGACCCACACGTTCTTCAATGGCCCCACAAATGCACCTTGACCGT
>Ga0299913_10006101_pt1 | contig 10389 bp, 8 predicted proteins | sample RVTome_9_FD_201360 | JGI IMG/M metagenome (GOLD analysis project Ga0299913, IMG submission 201360) | Soil microbial communities from uranium-contaminated site in the Upper Colorado River Basin, Wyoming, United States - RVT155D38 (version 2) ... | reverse complement strand
GTCTTATTGGTGGTCACCGCGATCGGCCGGTACTCCACGCTTTTGATACGGTACGGTCCGACGATCGCGCCGACCGGCTTGCCAAGCTGGAACGGCGACCGGCCCGCATAGGCGCCGACATTGTCGAGCGCGCACATCTTCATTGAGCGGATGACGCCCGCGTCGTCGAACGCGACCTCGACATCGAACAGCCGCTCCGGCCCGTGCATGTCGCCGCCGCGCATGTTTTCCAGGCGGTCCTCGATCAGCCGCACCGGAACGCCGAGGCGCCGCGTCAGATAGCCGACCAGCACCGTGTGCTTGATGCCGCGCTTGACGCCGTAGCTGCCGCCGACGTCGACATCGAAATGCACGCGCACCGAGGAGGCCGGCAGCTTCAGCGCCATCGCGGTCTGGTCGGGATATTTCGGCATCTGGATCGAGGCCCAGACGTCGAGCATCTCGCGCCACGGATCCCAGCTTGCCAGCACGCCGAAGGTCTCGACCGGAACGGTGGCGCTGCGCCCCCATTTCACGCGCAACGACAGGCGGTGCGGGCTCTCGGCGAAATCGCGCTCGACGTCGCCCCAGACAAAGGTGCGATCGAGCAGCACGTTGGAGCCGTGCGCGGCATGAACCGGCGGCGAGCTCGGCTCGAGCGCTTGCTCGGCATCGAGGACAAACGGCAGCGGCTCGTAAGTAACCTCGACCAGCTCGGCGGCATCCTCCGCCAGAGCGCGCGTGTCGGCGACCACCGCAGCGACCCACTCGCCGCAATAGCGCGCAACGTCGACGGCCATCGGCCGCCGCGGCACGTGCGGCGCGTCGAGGCCGGCGGCAAGCGGCAGCGTTGCGTCCGCAAGCTCGCGGCCGTCGATCACGTAGTGCACGCCGGGCATGGCCAGCGCGGCCTGCTTGTCGATGCCGACGATCCGCGCCGCCGGATGCGGGCAGGTCACCAGCGCGACATGCTTCATGTTGGGCAGAGTGATGTCGGCGGCAAAGTTGCCCTTGCCGACCACGAAGCGGCGGTCCTCGCGCACGCGGCGGTCGGAGGAGACGAAGCGGAATTTGTCCGCGCGGTCGCTCATGCGCCGTCCTCCGGCGGCCGGTTGGCGCCGCGCATGCGCTCGGCGGCGAGCGCGATGGCATCGACGATCTGCGCATAGCCGGTGCAGCGGCAGATGTTGCCGGAGATCGCGTCGACGATGTCCTCGCGCTTCGGCTGCGGATTGCCCGCGAGCAGCGCATGCGCGGTGAGGATCATCGCCGGGGTGCAATAGCCGCATTGCAGCCCGTGGGTCTCGCAGAACGCATCTTGCAGAAGCGACAGCTCGCCCGGCCCCGGCGCGATCCCCTCGATGGTGGTGAGGGCGATACCGTCCGCCTGCACCGCGAACATGAGACACGAGCGCACGGCGGCGCCGTCGGCCAGCACCGTGCAGGCGCCGCACACGCCGTGCTCGCAGCCGGCATGCGCGCCAGTGAGGCCGAGGTGATCGCGCAAGGCGTCAAGCAGCGTGGTGCGCGGCTCCACATCAACCACGTGCGTTTTGCCGTTGACGCAGAGCTCAACCCGCATGCGCGCCTCGCTCGGCGGCTTCGCAGGCGTCGGCAATGGCGCGCTGCGTCAGCGTCGCCGCAACACGGCGGCGATAGGCGGCCGACGCATGCAGGTCGGCATTGACGTCGACGTCGGCAAGCGCGGCTTCAATCGCCGGGCGCAGCTTCGCGGGCTCGGGCCGTTGGCCAATCAGCGCCTGCTCGATGCCGTGCAACCGAAACGGCGCATCGGTGATGGCGCCGATGCCGATTGCCGCGCGGCGGCAGATGCCGTCGTCGTCGAGCGCGACCTGCGCGGCCGCCGACACCAAAGCGAAGTCGCTTTTCCGTGCGTTCACTTCATGGAAGCCGACGCCGACATGCGCTTCGTGCCAGACCGGAAAACCCACGCCCGTGAGGCATGCCGCCGCCGGCAGCGCGGTTACCGTCGGCCCGAGGAAGAAGTCCGCAGCCGCGATTTTTCCGTCCTGCCCCGCCTTGCGAAAGGTCAGCGTCGCGTCAAGCGTCATCGCGATCAGCGCCAGTTCGGCGGCGGGATCGCCGTTGGCGAGCGAACCGCCCACGGTGCCACGCGCGCGTGTCGCGGCATGGCCGACCCATGGGATTGCCGCCGCCAGCAGCGGCAGCCTGGCTGCGACAATGCGATCGCGTTCAGCCACGCATTGCCGCGTCGCCGCGCCGATGGCCAGATATCCGTGCTCTTCGCGAATATAGGAAAGTGCCGCGATACGGGCGATATCCACCAGTCGCGCGGGCCGCGCCAACCGCATCGCCATCATCGGCACCAGCGTCTGTCCGCCCGCAATGATGCGTGCGTCCTCGTCGTCGGCGAGCAGCGCGCAGACTTCGTCAACGGTGGCGGGCCGGGAGTACTCGAATGGCGCGGCTTTCATTGCCGGTCATGCTGGCCGGGCTTGGCCCGGGCGTCAATTCCCGGAGGCCTGCCGAGGCCTTCAGGCGAGCCGCGGCATCAGTTTGACGGCATTGTCGCGGCCGATTGCGCGCAGGTCGCCGTCGCTCAAGCCGTAGTCCGCCAGGCCCTTGGCGGTTGCCGCCGATCTGCCGAACGGAAAATCGGTGCCGAACAGCACGTGCGACGACTTCACGAGCTGCAACAGCGGCGCCAGCGTCGACGGGTAGGAAGCCGACGCGGTGTCATAGTAGAATTTCTGCAGTTCGTGTCGCACGCCCTGCGGATAGCGGTCGGCGAAGTCCTTGCGGCCTGCGGCATAGCGCTCGACGCGGTTCATCAGCATCGGCAGCGCGCCGCCCGCGTGCGACCAGATGTAACGGATGTCGGGGAAGCGCACGGCGGTGCCGCTGAACACGATGCTGAGGATCGTGCGCGTGGTGTCGAACGGAAGCTCGACCGTCGGAACCGCGACCTCGGCCACCAGATTGCGGCAGCAGTCGGCGCGCACCGGATGGGTATAGACCACGGCCTTGCGGCGGTTGAGCTCCTCGAACAGCGGCGCGAACGCCGGATCGCCGAGGTACTTGCTCTGGTAGCTGGTCATCAGGCAGATGCCGTCCGCCTTGAGCGTGTCGAGCGCATAGGCCGCCTCGAGCAGCGAGCCGTCGACGTCCGGCATCGGCAGCGTCGCGAACATGCCGAACCGTCCGGGGTGGTCCGCCTTGAGCTTTGCTGCATACTCGTTGCACTCGCGCGCGAGCTTGCGCGCCGCATCGTTGTCGCCGAACCACACCGCCGGCTCGCTGATCGAGGTGACCGCCGTGGCGACGCCGCCCTGGTCCATGTCCTCGATCGCTTTCGCCGGTGTCCAGTTGGCAAGCGGCCGCTGTCCGGTCTTGCGGCCGACCACCACGTCGGCGATCCACTTCGGTGGCGCCAGATGGTGATGCACATCGATGCGGCGTGGATCGGCGCTCTGCGCGACGGCGCCGGTTGGGCCGAGCGCCGCGGCACCGATCGCCGCGATACCTCCCGCGACGAATTTGCGGCGGCTGATATCAGCCGGGCCGCAACAGATGCAACGAGCAGACAGCCGAAGATGCGACGATATCGTGGTCATGGACGCCCCCATCCCCTTCGTTTTCGTCACGTATTTAAGGAAACGCTAGCACCTTGCCGGGGCGCGCGAAAGAGGAGGTCCCATGCGTGGACCGCGTGTTGGCCAAGCCCCGACCGGCGGACTACAATATGGTTTCAAAGGACCGCGATCCGGTTCCATCGACGGCCGGGAAGCCTGCGTGGGAGGAAGCCAGTGACTGTCGACGCTGGCGTTTTTGCACGCCGTCGAACACTGAGGGAGAATCCTTGTGAACGTCCATGAGAAGCCGGTTCAGTCCGAGACGCCGATCGAGTCCGTCGGCGATGCCATTGTCGCCGCCATGCGGGCGGGCGGCGTCGATCACCTGTTCTTTACCTCGGGGTCGGAGATCGGCTTCTACCAGGAGGCGATCGCGAAATCGCGCGCGCACGGCCACAACAATCCGATGCGGCTGATCACGGTGCCGCTCGAGCATGTCAGCCTCAATGCGGCGCTCGGTTATGCCGCGGTGAGCGGTAAACCCGCCGCGACCGCGGCGCACGTCGACTGCGGCACGCTGCACTACGGCGGCGCCATCCACACCGCCTGGCGCTCGAGCCTGCCGGTGATCATGACCGCCGGCTTCCCGCCGACCGCCGCGAGCGGCACCATGAACGGCGCGCGCGATGAAGGCGGGCATCTGTGGATGCAGCAGGTCTATGACCAGAACGGCATCGTGCGTAACTATACCAAGTGGAGCCATCAGCTCGCATACCAGGACAATCCCGGCGTGATCGCCAGCCGCGCCGTCCAGGTCGCGCGCAGCGAACCATGCGGCCCTGTCTATCTAACGGTGCCGAAAGAAATCAGCCTGCTGCCGGTGCGGGATGCGCGGTTTCCGTCAGCCGACCAGCTCGGCATACCGCGCCCGGCTGCGCCGGATGCACAGAGCGTCCAGGAAATCGCCGAGCGGCTGATCGCCGCCAACAACCCGGTCGTCGTGGTTTCCGGCTCCGGCCGCAATCCCGAGACCGTGCCGGCGCTGGTCGCGCTGTGCGAGATGCTCGGCGTGGCGGCGATCGACTCGATGTCGAAAGCCTACCTGTCGTTCCCCTACGATCACCCGCTGTTCCAGCCGCAGGCGCTGCTGAAGTCCGCCGACGTTGTGCTGGTGATGGAAGCCGACGTGCCGTGGCTGCCGGGACGCAACGAGCCGCCCGAGAACGCTTATGTCGCGGTCGTCGCGCACGACCCGGTGAAGCTGCGCTTCCCGATCCATGAGTTCATCGCGCAGGCGCGTCTTGCGTCCGATCCGCTGCTGACCATCCGCGCCATTGCCGTGGCCTCGGAGGCATCGCTGACCGCGAAAGACAAGGCGCGCATTGCCGAACGCAGCGCGAAGCTCGCCAAGGCAACCGAGAAACGCCGCGCCGAGGCAGAGGCGTTGGCGCTTGCGGCCGCCACGACAACGCCGATCGATCCGCGTTGGTCGAACTATCAGTTGATGCAAGCGTTGGACGACAACTGCATCCTGCTCGACGATACGCTGGGCAGTCCCGCGCTCCAGGACTATCTGCGGATATCCCGGCCCGGCTCGTATTTCCGCGGCGCCGGCTCAAGCGGCGGATGGGCGCCCGGCGCGGCGTTCGGCGCCAAGCTTGCTGCGCCCGACCGCGACATCGTCGCGGTGACGGGCGACGGGTTCTACATGTTCGGCACGCCCGGACCGGCGCTGTGGGCCGGCGCGCATCACAACGCGCCGTTCATGGTGGTGGTCAATACCAACCGCAGCTACACCACCGGTACGCTCGCGATCACGCGCACCTTCGGCCGCGACAGCTACGCCGCCAAGCAGGGATTCGAGGGCGGCTATTTCGACCCGCCGATCGATTTCGCCAAGGAGGCGGAAGCTTCGGGCGGCTACGGCGAGAATGTGCGCGATTCGGCGGACGTGCCGGCCGCGCTCAAGCGCGGGCTTGACGCGATCCGCAGCGGCAAGTGCGCGGTGATCTCGATCTGGCAGAAACGGCTGGAAGGGGACGACTAGCCGCATGGCCGAACGCATGACCATCGCGGCATTGCAGCAGCTGAAGCGTGACGGGAAAAAAAGCATCGGCGTGGTGGCGTGGGACACTCAGGTCGCGCGCATCGCCGACCGTGCGGGCGTCGATTTCGTCTCGGTCGGCGACTCGGTCGGGGTCAATCTCTACGGCCGCGACGATGTGCTGGACGTCACGCTCGACGAGATGCTAACCGTCTGCAAGGCGGTGCGCCGCGGCGTCGCGCGTGCGCTGGTGAGTTGCGACATTCCCTATGGTCCGGTGCAGGAGAGCGTAGATGCCGCCTTGCGCGCGGCATCGCGCCTGATGCAGGACGGCGGCGCTGACATGGTGAAGGTCGACGCAGCCGCGGATTTTCCCGAAGCGGTGCGCGCGCTGGTGCGCGAAGGCATTCCGGTGTTCGCGCAATTCGGGCTCACGCCGCAGACAGCGGCGAAGTGGGGTATCCCCTATTCGGCGCAGAACTCACCCGCCGCGCAGGCAAGCGCGGAAGCGGCGGAGCGGCTGGTCGCCGAGGCGAAGCTTTTGGAAGATGCCGGCGCCTGCGCGCTCGACTTCACCAACTCCGGTCCGGTCGCGGGCGAAGCGGTGGTGAAGGCGGTGACGATCCCGGTGATCGGCGGCTTCGGCGGCGGCCCGTGGCTAGACGGGCGCGTGCGGCTCGCGCACACCGCCATCGGCTATGGCGAGAAGTGGATCGACTCCACGACCGACACCTACGCCAACACGGCGAAGATGGCGCTGGAGGCCTTCGGCGCCCTGATCGCGGACGCAAGGGCAGGGCGGCAGATCAAGGGGTGACACTCTCGTCCTAAGAGCCTGACAGTCATTGCGAGGCCCGCAGGGCCGAAGCAATCGAGAGCCAGAGGCGTTGTCGCTCTGGATTGTTTCGTCGGCTTCGCCTCCTCGCAATGACGGGCAGGAAGTCTTGACTTTATTCCTAAGTCGCGCTATATCCTTCCTCGTCCCATCGACGGCCGCGCCGCACTCATGAGGCGGCCCCCGGGCGGCGGCGGGACCGGCGGCCCTCATATTGGCCGCCGTTGCTGCCGAGACCGGTCAAGCCCAGTTCGGCGGTGGAGCGCCGGGAGGCGCCGGGCCCTACGTCACTGGGCCCGCGCGCCCCGAAAGCGGCGGGTCCTGGTAACAGGGCTTTGCCGTGGGCGCGCGGCGGACCAGCGTCATTGGTCCGCCTGAGAGGGTCTCGCAAACCCTCTGGCGCCTCCCGGCGCTCCATTCCCCCTTTTTGGGGAAACGGAAAAAGGGACAACGGCGCGCCCGCGCCGTCGATACCAGGGCCCAGCGGAGCGTTGGCTGTACGGACTTCTTCTCTGAACGAAATGGCCGGGACGGGCCCGGCCATGATGCGCCAGCAGTGCGCGGGAATTACTGCGCCTTGATGCCCTTCGCCTTGATGACCTTGCCCCAGGTTTCGGTCTCGTCATCGATGTACTTGGCGAACTCGGCCGGCGTCATGGGGTCGACGGTCGCGCCGCGCTTGGCGAGCGCCTGCTGCACCTCTGGCATCGCGAGAACTTCGCCGATCGCCTTGTTCAGCTTTTCGACGATCGCCGGCGGCGTGCCGGCCGGCGCCGAGATGCCGATCCAGTTTCCGGTCTCGAAGCCGGGCACGCCCGCTTCCGCGAACGTCGGCAGGTCCGGCACCATCGCGCTGCGCTTCTTCGCGGCAACCGCCATCCCCTTTATCTTGCCGGACAGGACGTGCGGGCCGATCGAGGAGGACGAACCGATGATCGCATCGTGGTGGCCGCCCATCACGGCGATCACTGCCGGGTTCGCGCCCTTGAACGGAATATGCAGCACGTCGATGCCGGCCTTGTCCTTGAACAGCTCGAACGCGAGATGCAGCGAGCCGCCCGCGCCGCCAGAGGCATATTGCAGCTCGCCCGGCTTCGACTTGGCGAGCGCGATGAACTCCTTCACCGACTTGACCGGCAGGTCCTTCTTCACCGCGAACACATTCGGCACCGAGGCGACGAAGGCGACCGGCGCGAACGCCTTCTTCGGATCGTAGGAGAGCTTGTACAGCGCCGGATGCACCGCATTGGCGATCGACGTGATACCGAGCGTGTAGCCGTCGGGCGCTGAATTCGCCAGCAGCTCGGTGCCGACCACGCCGCCGGCGCCGGTGCGGTTCTCGGCAACGAACCGCTTGCCGAGCTTGTCGCTCAACCGGTCGGCGACCAAGCGGCCGACCACGTCGTTCAGGCCGCCGGCCGAGAAGGGAATGATGAGCCGCACCGGCTTGGACGGGTAGTCGTCAGCCAGAGCAGGGGTCGCCAGCGCCAGCGCGGCAAGCGAGAGTAATAGTCTACGAGATACTGTCATAGGTCGTCCTTTGTTGAAGCAATCGCGGCTCGCAGGGCGGACTAACCGAAGGCCGAACCACCAGTGATTGCGCCCCGCGTTCTGCATCCTTTGCACTCTACGGCCATGCGCGGTTGTCGACCACGGTCTCATAAGTCGCACCGGGCACGGTCATATTCCACTTGACGGTCCAGTTGTAGGTGTCATCGAAGCGCTCGCGGGTATAAGGCTGCGGCGCCGCGTGCAAGAGCCGCCAAGTCTGGAACTCGTGCGGCTCCAGCAGGCCGCCGGTCTCGGCAACGAAATAGTGGATGTAGGGCGTTGGGTCCTTCTCCAGCGCCTTCACGGCGCGGGCCTGCGCGCGGAACATCGCCGCCAGCGTCTTGCCGTCAAGGTCGTCGCCGGCCGCTTCGCTGCGGGTTGAATGCGACTCGATCAGGATGCGCATGCCCCACTTCTGCGCCACGCTGATCCACGGCTCCATCAGGCTTGCTGCCGCAATCTTGCCGTCGCGCACGGCTTCCAATCGTTTGAGCATCGGTCCGGAATGAACCCGCTTGATATGCTCCGGGGCGAGGAAGCCATCCATCATCTTCAAGGTGGTGAAGTCCGATCCGTTGTTCGGCGTCGTTGCGATCGGCTTGTCCTTGAGCATCTCCGGTTCGTAGATGTCGGAGTTGGGACTCACCACGATCGCGAATTTCGACATGGAGGCGCCGAGCGCCACGATCTTGCGGCCGCGCAGGTGCTGGGTTTCGGCCTCGACCGCGCGCTTCATGATGCCCCATTCGCACATGCGGTAGGTGTCGATGCCGCCCTCGTTGTAGACGGAGTCGAGCGGGCGGTCGAAGATGCTGTCGAACTTGACGAGGTGCGTGGTGGTGACCTGCGCCATGCCGGGCGTGGTCACGAACTCGATGTCGAGGCCCTCGTCCTTGAAGAAGCCCTCGTCGCGCGCGACCAGCACGGGCAGGTCGTGCACCGCGTTCATGATCGCAACCTGCGGCTTCTTCAGATTCGCCTGCACATTCATGGCGTCCTCCCGTCTGTCGGCCCGTCTTGTCGCGGGTGTGGCGGGATGATCGGCTTGCGCCGAACGGCTGTCAACGGAGAAGCCTTACCCCACCAAATCGCGCGTGGCGGGCGCGAACAGATCGTCGACGCCGACCGGCTTGGTCACGATTCCCTGTGCGCGGGCGTGGCCGATCAGCTCTTCGAGCACGTTGCGGTTCGGCGCGATACCGTAGGGCAGGGGATCGCCGGTGATTTCCATCACCCGCTGGTGCAGCTTGTCGGTGGCAGTCGGATTCTCGATTGCGCCGGCCTTGAGCCGCTCGACGTAGCGGCGCTTGGCCTCGGCAAACGTGTTGAACATGTCGGCGGCGAGGTCCGGATATTTGGCGAGCAGTTCGTCCTTGACCACGATGGTATGGTTGATCGGGTAGTGGCCGTTGCGGCGCAACGCGTCGAGGCCCATCTCTAGCGCATTGGGAATGAGCGGCGCGACGTCCGGATGCTTGACATCGACGCCGATAGCGGCGGCCAGTTCGCCGGAGATCAGCATCTCGTCCATCTTCTTGCCCGCCTCGATCGGCACCACGTTCGCGGGCGGCTTGTATTCGGCCACGTGCTCGTCCCCCGACAGCACCCAGCTGATCTTGGAGAGATTGACGCCATACTCCTCCTGCAAAACGCCGCGCGCCCAGACGCCGGTGGTGACGGTGTAGCCGCGGTTGACGCCGACCTTTTTGCCTTCGAGGTCGGAAGGCTTGCGGATGCCGGCCTTGGTGTTGACCAGGATCGCGCCATGGTGGAACGCGCGCACGATGAAGATTGGCACCGCGGTCATCGGCTTGCCGAATTCCTTGGCGCAGATGTAGGTGGTGATGGCCATCTCGCAGATGTCGAACTCGTTGCCGCGGACTTGGCGGCGAAACGCCGCGATCAGCGGATCGACCTCGACGAAATCGAATTCGAAGGTCTTCGGCTGAACGGTGCCGTCCTTCAGCGCTTCGTTATTTCCTTGGGTGCGGGTGACGGTCTTGAGCTTGGGTCCGGCCATGGCGTTTCCTGCGGCGTCGTAGGATGGGTTGAGCGCAAGCGAAACCCATCGCCTCGTTCTGGCGGGTTTCGCTTGCGCTCAACCCACCCTACAGCGTCGCCGTCAGCAGCCGCAATCGATCTCGACGCCCTCGGGCACGACCAGCGCCGGCTTCATCCACCAGGGCGGCAGATCGTCCTCGACCACGTCGGCCACCGGCTTGAACACCTTCCAGTGGTGGCGCTGGTTACCGTCGGCCCAGAACGCGATCACGGTTTCGATCGGCGGACAGCCCGGCATGCCGCAGGCCACTTCCGACACGAGTACCGTGGTTTCCTCCGGCAGCCGGAACCGCGCGCGCGTCCATTGCCGCACCCGTTCCAGGGCCTGGCTGTGTCCTTCGTCGCGTTTTACCCACCAGAGCATG
>Ga0299913_10006100_pt1 | contig 10389 bp, 7 predicted proteins | sample RVTome_9_FD_201360 | JGI IMG/M metagenome (GOLD analysis project Ga0299913, IMG submission 201360) | Soil microbial communities from uranium-contaminated site in the Upper Colorado River Basin, Wyoming, United States - RVT155D38 (version 2) ... | reverse complement strand
GACTCGTCTCGTCGAGGCCCCCGCGGGGCAGGAGACCGCGTACCGCGTGCTCGTCGACGAGCTGCCGGACGCGGAGCGTGATGCGGCCGCGACGGACACCGGCCCACAGACGGCCTTGGGCGTCAATCTTCGGATGCGCTACTCGCTGCCGCTCTTCGTTTACGGCCGTGGACTCGAGCCCGCGACGATGCCGGCCGCAGCCGACCACAGCATCCGTCCGCAGCCGCCAGCCGCGTCGTGGCGCGTCGTCGAGGAGGGCGCACGTCGCTGGCTCCAGGTGACGAACCACGGGCGCCACCACCTGCGCTTGAGCCACGTCCGCTTCGTCAGGCCCATCGAGGGCTTCGATCTGGCGCCTGGCCTTCTCGGCTACGTGCTCCCTGGCGCGACGATGCGGTGGCCGGTGCCGGCGGAGGCGCCGGCCGGCGACGGGGTGACGCTCGAGGCGCGCGTCAACGGTGCGCCAGCCCTGACGATCGCCCGCCGCTGAAGCGCCCCGCCGCGAGATCACCCCATGCACCCGCCGCGCACACGTGCCGCCGTGGTGTGCCGGATCCTCGTAATGCTTCTGGCGGTATGCCTCGTGCCGGCCCGCGCGCTGGGATCCCACGACACCCACGACGGGACATCCGGGGTACGTCTGCAGAATGCCACGCTGTATCTGGAGCTTGTCGTGAACGGCGTTGCCACCGGACACATGTGCCTGATCCAGTACAGGAACGGCCGCCCGTTCGCGCGCGCCGCAGACCTGATGCGGGCTGGCGTGCGCGTGTCCGCGATCGGGCACGACCTGGTGGCGCTCGACGAGGTCGACGATCTGCGCTTCGCCTACGACAGCCACTCACAGCGGCTGGAGCTCACGGTGCCGGTCGAATGGCTGCCGCAGCACCTCGTCGGAGAGACCGGGCTGCAGCCACGGGTCCCTGCCCTCACGAGTATGGGCGTCGTCTTCAACTACGACGTCCACGCGAGCGCGCCCGCGGGCGGCGCCGCATTCGTGTCGGCGTGGAGCGAACAGCGCCTGTTCGAGCGCTGGGGGACGGTCTCGAACACCGGGATGACGCGCCGTACGCTCGGCCGGAACCGAGCCGGGTCCGTGGGCTACCTGCGGTTCGAGACCCGCTGGACTCACACGGACGAGGACCGTGCGCTCACCGTCACGGCAGGTGACCTGGTGACCGGTGCCCTCCCCTGGACCAGCGCCGTCCGGCTCGGCGGCATCCTCCTCGAGCGCAACTTCAAAGCCCGGCCCGACATCGTCACGTATCCGGTGCCGCAGTTCGCGGGACAGGCGGCCGTGCCCACGGCGATCGATCTGTTCCTCAACGGCAGCCGCGCGGTGAGCGAGACGGTCCCGCCGGGCCCGTTCGTCGTCACGAGCGTGCCAATCGTCGAGGGCGCCGGACACGCAACGGTGGTCATGACCGACGTACTCGGCCGCGAAACGTCGCAGACGGTGTCGTTCTACGTCGCCAGTCAGCTTCTGCGGCGGGGTCTCGCGGATTACTCGATGTCGGCGGGGGTGACCAGGCGCGGGTTCGGCCTGACCTCGTGGTCCTACGGGAGGCCGGCTGCTTCAGGTGTCGCGCGGTACGGCCTCACTGATTACGTGACCGTCGCCGGCCACGCCGAAGGCGGCGCGGGCCTCGCCTCGGGCGGCGTTGGTGCCGATCTCCGACTGCGCACGTTCGGCGTTGTCGGCGCCGCCGTTGCGCATGGAGGGAACGCGCAGGGCGCGGGCGCGCAGTTTGCGGCGACCTACAGCTACACCGCGCGCCGCTACAGCGTCGCGGTGCGCCACGTCCAGCGCGCGCAGGCGTTCGCGGACCTCACGACCTTGGACCTGCCGCCGGGGGTGCCGGCGCGACTCGCGCGCCGCATCGATCAGATCACTGCCGCCGCGTCGCCGGGCTTTCTGGGCGGCACCTTGGGGGGCGGGTACTTCGCCGTCGTGCAGACAGATGGCGAAGCCGTGCGCCTGGTCAACGTGTCGCTCAGCCGGCGGCTGGCGTTCGACACAAGCGCCTACCTGTCGGTGTCGCAGCGTCTCGGCGAGGCAGGCGGGACGTCGGCCCAGATCCAGGTCGTCCGGCAGATCGGCCGCCGCGGCAGTGTTACGGCGAGCGCGGCCGACCGGGGGGAGGACTCGCCGCGCGGGCGCGTGCAGTACACACGCAGCGTGCCCCCCGGCGGAGGCTTCGGCTGGACGGCAGGGTACACACCCGGCGCGACAGGTCATCAGCAGGCGGATCTCGCGTGGCGCACGCGCCATGCGCAGGTGCAGGGTGGCGCGTACGGCGAGCGCCACCGTCTGACGCGGTGGGCTGGCGCCTCGGGTTCGCTCATCGTGATGGGCCGCACGATCGCCGCAGCCAACCGGGTGGACGATGCGTTCGCGATCGTGGAGACGGGGGGGTATCCCGGCGTCCCCGTGCTCTTCGAGAACCAGTTCATCGGCCGGACCAACCGCCGCGGCCGGCTGCTCGTGCCGTGGGTCAGCGCGTACTACGCCTCGAAGTTCTCGATCGATCCGCTCGGCCTGCCATCCGGTGTAGAGGTGCCGACGGTCGAACAGCGGGCCGCGATCAAGCGTCGGAGCGGCGCCGTGATCCGCTTCCCGGTTCACCGGACGCTGGCCGCGATCGTGACCCTTGTCGACGAGCGGAACCGCCCGCTGCCGGTCGGTCTCACCGCCACGCATGTCGGGACGGGACAGCGCGCGGTGATCGGCTGGGACGGCCAGACCTACTTCGAAGGCCTTCACGCACGAAACGTCCTGCAGGTGGCGCTGCCCGACGGCAGCACGTGCTCCGCCCGCTTCGACATGTCACCGACCGAGGTGGAAACGAGGCGCATCGGTCCTCTCGTGTGCCGCGTGCCGGGCGGGGCGACGACCGGATCATGAACTTCCTCGTCCGCCCGCTCTTCGTGGCGGCGACGGCTGGCATCCTGTTCGGGCCGGCCGCCGCGGAGGCGGCATGTACCGTAGGGCCGGCCAGCGATGCCAGCTTCGGCTCGGCGACATCGTTCGCCGCACGCGCGACCTCGTTCCAGACCTCCACACCCGACGCGGGGCTGAACTGCTCGGGCGCCGTTTTGAACGTGCTGCGCTCGGAGGACCATGTGTATGCGACGCTCCACACGGCAAACGGAGGGCTTCGCGGGCCGGGCGGCGACATCATTCCGTACGGGGCGTACGGCGACAGCACGACGAATCACCCGATCCCGTTCAACGTCCAGTACGACTATGCCAGCACCCAGCTCCTGAACCTGCTCGGCTTGTTCAGCGGCCCGTCGACGAGCCTCCCGATGTTCTTCCGCACAGGGACTGGTGCGAACGTGGCTGCCGGCGTGTACACCGACACAATCACGGTCCAGTGGGCGTGGGACTACTGCACCGGCGTGGGCCTGCTCGGCGTTTGCCTGGGAAGGGATCAGGGCAGCGGCACGTCGACAATCCAGGTCACGATGACGGTCACGAATGCGTGCGAGGTCTCCTCCGCCCCTGACGTGTCGCTCGGGCAGGCGCCGACGGCATCCAGCTTCATGCAGGTCGGCCAGAGTGTCACGGTGCTGTGCACGAAGGACCTGGCCGCGTACACGGTGGGGCTCAGCGCGGGGCAGCATGCCGCGAGCGGCAGGCGCCGGATGGCGGGCGGCGGCCAGGCACTGCAATATGACGTGTTCAAGCCCGGCGGATCGATGGTGTGGGGTGATGCCGGTGCGGCGCGGGTGGCCAACGGTGCGCCGGCCAACGGACTCGTTCCGCAGGTGTTCGATTACGTCGTGGCGGTCTATCCCGACCAGTCGACCCCGCCCGTCGGCGTCTACAGCGACGTCGTCATCGTGGATGTCGCCTTCTGAGGTGCGACAGGGCGCTCAACGGGAGAGCAGACGATACGCGAGCGCGAGCGGTTCGAGCGCCTCCAGCTCATTCATGTGCTCCAGCCGGGACACCGTGGCCGTCTCGAGAGCCTGAAGGTCCGCGACGGCGGTCCTGCGCGTGCTCTCGAACGCGTGCAGAGCGGCTGAGACGTCAGCCGTCCCATCGAGTGCGTCGGCCAGCCCGAGCGCGTCCTCCAGTGCCAGCATCGTCCCCGAGCCGACGGAGAAATGCACGGCGTGCGCCGCGTCCCCGACCATGACCATTCGATCGTGAACCCACCGTTCGTTGGTGACGTGCAGGAAGCGCATCCAGCGCAGGCCGCCGCGGAAGACGAGCGGCTGTCCGCGCAGCGAGTCTGCGAAGGCGGACGCCAGATACCGGCAGGCGTCCTCGGGAGACCGGTGCGCCATGCCTGCGTGCTGCCACACGTCGTCGCCACATTCCACGACGAACGTGCTCGCCCGTGCCGAGAAGGGATAGCCGTGTGCGACGAGGGGCCCGTGCCCGGCGTTCGCCACCGCGAAGGCGAGGCCGGAGAAGATGCGCCGCGTGCCGAGCCACGCGTACCGATTGCGCCCGTCGCGGACCGTCGTGCCGAAACGATCGGCGCACGCCTCGCGAATCGCGCTGCGGGCGCCGTCAGCGACGATGAGGAGGTCGCAGGGCGGCAGCAAGGCGGCCTCGATCGGCGACTCGAATGCGAGCTGCACGCCGGCGGCGCGGCACGCCCCGTGAAGCAGGCGCAGAAGCGTGAGGCGCGACAGGCCGAGGAGCTTCGGCCCGTTGAGGTCGACGCGGCGGCCTGCATGGAAGATCTGAACCTGTTCCCACGTGACGCTCGCGTCGACGACGGCGCGCGCGGTACGGGCGTCGGCGGCGGCGAGTCGCATCACGCTGCGGTAGGGAAGGGTGATGCCCCACCCGTAGGTCGTATCGGACCGGCCGCGCTCGTGGACCGTCACGTCCCACGACGGCCGCCGAAGCTTCATCAGCCTGGCGAAGCAGAGCCCGGCCGGGCCGCCGCCGGCGACGAGGATGTTCACGGCGGTGGCAATGAGAGGGGAGAGTGGCGCGCCCGGCAGGATTCGAACCTGCGACCTTTGGCTCCGGAGGCCAACGCTCTATCCAGCTGAGCTACGGGCGCGAATACGGCCAGACAGGCCGCTCCTTCTAACGCGATGACAGCCACCCCCTGACGCTGGCGTCATCACCAGCGCGGGCGGATGCTGGCGCGCCCGGAGGGATTTGAACCCCCGACCTACGGGTTCGAAGCCCGGCGCTCTATCCATCTGAGCTACGGGCGCGCGGTCAGAAGATCGCATCATATCAGGCCGTACGGCTCGCCCGCCACCGCGGAGCGCGGGACCGAGCGCCCACTGGCGTGCCGCTTCGGGTTGACACGCGCCACCTGCCGCGCATACGTTGCTCTCCGGATGCGCCACGCCTTCAGAATGTCGATCCATCGCGGCCAGCGAGAGGAGTACACCCGTCGGCACCAGCCGATCTGGCCCGAGCTGGAGCAGACCCTGCTGGCGAACGGGGTCCGGACCTACAGCATCTTCCTCGATCCGGAAACCGACGACCTCTTCGGCTATGTCGAGTTCGACAGCGAGGAGCGGTGGGCGGCCGTCGCCGACACCGACGTCTGCCAGCGCTGGTGGGCGTACATGCGCGAGCTCATGCCAGCCGAGGCCGACAATCGTCCGGTGAGCCGGCCGCTCACCGAGGTGTTTCACATCGAGCAGCAGGACTGACGTTGTACACGAAGATGCGTCGATTCCCAACCTCCCCCTTCCGGTTCCGAAGAAGATCGGTGTCACACAGCGTTCCCGGTTCCGTCTGCCTGGCAGTCGGGAGCTGGGTGTCGGGAGTTGATCCCGGGCGACGTCCATCGTGACTGCCCAACCGGTTGTTCCCCAGCCGGCTGCGGAAGGCCACGAGCCCGTCACCCGCTACCACTGGGTTGTCGTCCTGATCGCGTCGGCCGGATGGCTGTTCGACTGCATGGACCAGCGGCTGTTCATTCTGGCGCGCGAGTCCGCGCTGACCGAGCTGCTCGGCCCGACGGCGGTCGGCGACGACGTCAAGACGTTCAGCGGGTACGCGACCACGGCGATGATCCTCGGCTGGGCGACCGGCGGGATCTTCTTCGGCATGATGAGCGACCGCTGGGGCCGCGTGAAGACGATGATGGCCACGCTGCTCGTCTACTCCGGCTTCACCGGCCTGTCGGGGCTGTCGCAGAACTGGCTGGACTTCACGATCTACCGCTTCCTGGTGGGCCTCGGCGTCGGGGGCATGTTCGGCGCGGCGACCACGCTCGTGGCCGAGAGCGTGCCGGGGCGCATCCGTGCGGTCGCGCTCGGCGCGCTGCAGGCGCTCTCCGCGATGGGCAACATCATGGGGTCGCTCATCAGCCTGCGGATCCAGCCGGGCGCGGCGAACCTGCTGTGGGGCTATTCCGGCTGGCGGCTGCTGTTCTTCGTGGGCATCCTGCCGTCGCTGCTGGTGGTGCCGATCGTCTTTTTCCTGCGCGAGCCCGAGGCGTGGAAGCGCGCCAAGGCGGGGGCGGCGCGCGGGCTCCAGAAGCAGGTCGGCTCGCCGCTCGAGCTGTTCCGCTCGCCGCGATGGCGGCGCAACAGCATTGTCGGGCTGCTGCTGGGTGTCTCGGGCATGATCGGGCTGTGGGGCATCGGGTTCTTCTCGCCCGAGCTGATCTCCACGGCGCTCTCCGGCGCGCCGCAGGAGACCATCGATACGGTGCGTGCGTGGGGGACGGCGCTGCAGGACGTCGGCGCGTTTCTCGGGATGGTGACGTTCACCGCCATCGCCTCGCTCGTCAGCCGCCGTCTCGCGTTCTTCTTCGCGTTCCTCGGCGGCATGCTGATCACCGCGTTCGTCTTCACCTCGCTCCAGACGGCGACCGACGCCTACTGGATGCTGCCGATGATGGGGTTTGCGCAGCTCGCGTTGTTCGCGGGGTATTCGATTTACTTCCCCGAGCTGTTCCCGACCCGCCTGCGCGGCACGGGGGTCGGCTTCTGCTACAACACGGTGCGGTACCTGGCGGCGCCGGCGCCGATCCTGCTCGGGTACCTGAGCGCGGCCCTGTCGTTCCGGACCGCGGCCGTCCTCATGTCGTCGGTGTACCTCGTCGGCATGGTCGCGCTGCTCTGGGCGCCGGAAACGAAGGGGCAGCCGCTGCCGGAGGATTGAGTCTGTGCACTGGTTCTCGGAGTGTGCCTTGCGAATTGGACGTTGGGCGGTGGGAGTTGACGCGTTCTTCCCACTCTGAGGCGTTCTGATGACACCGTTCCGACTCGCTGCCATCACCGACGAGTTCTCGCCCGACCTCGAGAAGGCGCTGGCTGCCATGGCGGGCGTGGGCATGACAGGCGCCGAGCTGCGCACCATCGGCGGGCGCAACATGATGGACCTCACCGACGAGGAGATCGACCGCGCGCGCGCCGCCGTCGAGGCGCGCGGGATGTCGGTCGTCTCGCTGGCCTCCCCGCTGCTAAAGTGCGTGCTGCCCGATTCGCCGCCGCTCGACAGCCGCGTGCAGCACGACGTGTTCGGGTCCCCCTACACGTTCGAGGATCAGCCTCGTCTGACGACGCGGGCCCTCGAGATCGCGGAACGGTGCGGCGCGGGGATCCTGCGCGTGTTCTCGTACTGGCGCACTGTCGAGCCCCCGCGGACCTTCGAGGCCGTGGCCGCGGCGCTGGCGGACCTTGCCGATCAGGCCGCCGCGCGCGGGATTGTGATCGGTCTCGAGAACGAGCACGCGTGCAACGTGGGGACGGGGGAGGAAGCGGGCCGCCTGCTGTCGAGGGTCGACCATTCCTCCGTGAAGCTCGTCTGGGATCCGGCCAACGCGATGATCCTGGGAGAGAAGGCGTTTCCCGACGGGTACGCCCACCTCCCTGCCGATCGCATCGTTCATGTGCATGCGAAGGATTGCCATGTCACGGATCACACCCCCACGTGGGGACTCGTCGGCGACATGGGCGTCGGCTGGCGCGAGCAGCTCGAGGCGCTTTCGCGCGACGGGTACGAGGGATGGATCAGCCTCGAGACGCACTGGACCGGGCCCGGGGGAGACAAGTTCGAGGGAAGCGTGCTGTGTGGGAGGCGCTTGAAATCCCTCATCCCTAATCCTTGATCCCGAATCCTTATCCCGAATCCCGAATCCCGAATCCCCCGAATCCCGGAATCCGGGAATCCCGGAATCCCAGAATCCCGGAACGATCCCGGAACCCGAATCCTTGATCTCGAATGCATCCCGAATCGGTATCCCGAGTCCCGGAATCCGAGTCTCGGACCCGAGTCCCGAATCCCCATCGGGAATCCCCATCGGGAATCCGATCCTCACCGCGAGCCGTGCTGGCGCCTGACGGGTCCTCCGGGCTCAGCCGCGGGAGGTGCCGGGGCGGGTTCGCTGGTGCCGGCCGGGGAATCGGGTGAAAATGGGGCTGCGGGACGCATCGGATTTCGATCCAGGGATCCCGGATGATTCGGGATCAGGGATGATCAAGGATTCCGGACAGGGATTCCGGATCGGGGATTCGAGATCGAGGATTAGGGACTAAGGACTGTCGTCGTGAACTTCAGCATCTGCAACGAGCTGTTCGAGGGATGGCCATTCGAGCGCGTGTGCCGGTTCGTCAAGGAGCTCGGCTACGACGGGCTGGAGCTCGCGCCATTCACGCTGGCGCCCACCATCACGGAGCTCGACCAGGCGTCGCGCGGCGAGCTGCGGCGGCAGGCGGCCGATGCGGGCGTGTCGATCCTCGGGCTGCACTGGCTCCTTGCGGGCACAGAGGGATTGCACCTGACTTCGCCCGATCCCTCCGTGCGGCGGCGCACGGCCGAGTACCTCGTTGCACTCGCCGAGGCGACGCGCGACCTCGGCGGGACGCTGATGGTCTTCGGCTCGCCCAAGCAGCGATCGCTGCTGCCGGGCGTCACCGAGGATCAGGCCTTCGCGCACGCGCTCGACACGTTCCGCACCGCGATGCCCGGCGTCGCGTCGGCGGGCGTCACCATCTGCATGGAGCCGCTGTCCCCGGCGGAGACCGATTTCATCAACACGTGCGCGGAGGGGGCACGGCTCGTCGAGGCGGTCGGCGACCCCAATTTCGTCCTGCACCTGGACGTCAAGGCGATGTCCAGCGAGTCGACGCCGATCCCCGCGCTCATCGACCAGTTCGCGCCTCGCATGGGCCACTTCCACGCGAACGACGCGAACCGCCGCGGCCCGGGGTTCGGCGACGTCGACTTCGTCCCGATCTTCAAGGCCCTGCGCGCGGCGGGCTACGACCGGTGGGTGTCGGTCGAGGTGTTCGACTTCTCGCCGGACCCGGAGACGATCGCCCGCGGAAGCATCGATTACATGCGGAAATCCCTCATCCCTAATCCCTGATCTCGGATCCCCGAATCCCGAATCCCGAATCCCGAATCCCGAATCCGGAATCCCGGTTCCCGCATCCCAGCCCGAATCCCGAGGGCTTTGCCTTGGCCCTTGGCCCTTGGCCCTTTGCCCTTGTACGATCCCTCGAGCAGATGGCTGACGAGCGGCAGGTGTATCTCTGCGATGGTGTACGCACGCCCTTCGGGCGGTACGGCGGAGCCCTCGCCGGCGTCCGTACCGACGATCTCGCGGCGCTGCCGATTCAGGCGCTCATGGCGCGCAACAGGGACGTGGACTGGGGGCGGGTCGACGACGTGATCTATGGGTGTACGAATCAGGCTGGGGAGGACAACCGGAACGTTGCCCGGATGGCGCTGCTCCTGGCCGGACTGCCGCAGGAGGTGCCCGGCTCGACGGTCAACCGCTTGTGCGGGTCGAGCATGGATGCCGTGGCGCAGGGGGCCCGCGCGATTCGGAGCGGCGAGGCGGATCTGGTGATTGCGGGCGGGGTCGAGAGCATGTCCCGCGCCCCGTACGTCATCAACAAGGCGGATGCGCCCTTTGCCCGATCGCTCCGGCTCGAGGACACGACGCTCGGATGGCGCTTCGTGAACCCGAAGATGGAGCGCCTGCACGGGACACACGCCATGGCGGAGACCGCGGAGCACGTCGCGGAGGAGTGCCGCATCTCGCGCGCAGACCAGGACGCGTTCGCCTGGCGCAGCCAGCAGCGCGCGGCGGCCGCGGCGGCCGACGGGCGCCTGGCCGACGAGATCGTTCCTGTTACGATCGCCCGTAAGGGCGGGCAGGTCGTCGTGAGCGCCGACGAGCACCCCCGCCCGGACACCACGCTCGAAACGCTGGCGGCGTTGAGACCGATCGTCCGGGCGGAGGGTACCGTGACGGCCGGCAACGCGTCGGGCGTGAACGATGGCGCCTGTGCGCTGCTGCTGGCGTCGGATCGCGCCGTTCGGACGCACGGCCTCACGCCGCGCGCCCGCTATGTCGCGTCCGCCGTGAGCGGCGTCGCGCCCCGGGTCATGGGTATCGGTCCGGTGCCCGCGAGCCGCACGGCGCTGGCGCGGGCGGC
>Ga0299913_10006099_pt1 | contig 10389 bp, 5 predicted proteins | sample RVTome_9_FD_201360 | JGI IMG/M metagenome (GOLD analysis project Ga0299913, IMG submission 201360) | Soil microbial communities from uranium-contaminated site in the Upper Colorado River Basin, Wyoming, United States - RVT155D38 (version 2) ... | reverse complement strand
GAGCTGCAGGCCGATATCGTCAAGCCGGAGGGCCGCATCCTGTTCGCCGGCGAGCATTGTTCGCTCTACCACGCGTGGATCCAGGGCGCCCTCGAGTCCGGGATCCGGTGCGCGCGCCAGGTCCACGAGGCGGCAGCCGTCGGAGGCCTGGCGGCGCCGGCCTGACGGCCCACCGCGTCACTCCTCTTCGGGATCGCCGGCCGACTTCTTCCTGCGGAACTTCGAACGATCGTCGAAGTGCATGAGGTCCTTCTCGGCCTTGAACATGCCGCCCCACGTGAGCCCGGCCTCCGAGAGGGCCAGGACGAGGCGCGCATCGAGATCCATGATTCCGCGCTTGCGCGGGTCACGGCCCTTGAGGTCGCCCTTGCCCTTCAGCGCTCGGTCGTCCTTCTGGCGGGCCTTCCAGAACGACAGGGAACGCTGCGTGGCGGACAGGTCGGGCCGGGCGGCTGCGAGTTCGGCGACGAGGAACTCGAGCGTGGGCTCGTCCGCGTTGAGGTAGAGCTGGACGTCGTCGGAGGCGGCGTCGATGAGCTGCCACTGGGTTTCGATGTCGCCCTCGCCCGGGTCCGCGGTGATCCGGAACGCCTCGTGCCGGACGAGCAATGTTGCACGTTCGATCATCTTGGGGACCTTGGTGCTGTTCAGCCCGACGAACGGGTTGCCGGTCGCGTTGATGTCGATCGCCAGGCCGTAGCTGTGCAGGCTGGGGCGCTTGCCACCGGTCGCCACCAAGGGCGGTCGAAGCCCGCCGATCCCGACGACCCCGAGCGCGTCCGCCAGGTCGATCCCCTTGAGACCTGCGAGATCCGGCTCGCCTCGCAGGCTCGTCTCGGCGGTCGCGAGCTTGTCGGCCAGCTCCTGGTGGACGCCGCCGACCGAGCTGCCGCGGCTCGGCCGGATCGGCAGGCCCAGGAAGGTCGCGTTCGGCACGTGCTTGGCGAACCACGCCTCCACCGACATCCCCGCGGTCGCCCGGATGTCGTCCGCGAGCTTCTGCCGCGCGCCGGCCTCGCCGCCACGCTCGGCCTGGCCCGTCGCGAGCCGGATTCGACGCTCGGTCTGGTCCGCGGTCGGCTCGGCGCGCGGCTTGTAGCGAGCGAGCGAGGGTTCGACGAGCTCCTTCTTGAGCCGCATCCACTCCTTGATCAGCGGCTTGTCGGCCGGGTCCTTCGGGTCGAGCCGGCGGAGGGCGGTCTCGGGGTGCCTCGTCGCGTAGACGGCCTGGGCCAGCGTGTCGGGGTCGGTGATGCCGGACAGGATCAGCCGCTTGACGAAGGCTCGCTCCGCCGGCATTCCGTACGAGATGTCGCTGATCCCGCCGGCCGTCCCGGTGACCGCGGCGCCAAGCCCGGCGCCGACCCCGGCGGCGGCCTCGGCGATCCCGCTCGCCACGTCGGAGACGGTCTCCCACAGCTCATCGACGAAGCGCTGGACGACGATCGGATGCCGGTCGGGGTCGGCGACCAGCCGGGACACGGCCTGGTTGCCGGCGGCACGCTGGAGCTCAAGCAGGCCGTGTCTGTTCTGGCCCGCACCGACGCTGCCCGAAGGCGTGGGTCGCCGGGCAGCGGGCTTCCTGCGGCGCTCTCGCATGGCAGACCTAGGGTCGTGCGTCGACCTGGGCTTGTCCCGGCCGATCGGGCAGATCTGCGGGCAACGGCCGCCCGCTCTCGAGCTGTCCGTCGCGCAACTCGAGGACGCGATCGGCGAGCTCGATCAGCGCCGGATCGTGGGTCGCCACGATCGCCGTGGTGCCCTCGCCGGCCACCACGGAGCGGATCAGGGCCATGATGTCGTGCCCGGTATGCGAATCGAGCTGGCCGGTCGGCTCGTCGGCGAGCAGCAACCGTGGCCGGTTGGCCAATGCCCGGGCGATCGCCACACGCTGCTGCTCGCCGCCCGACAGCTCGTGCGGACGGTGATTCGAGCGGCCCGCGAGGCCGACCAACTCCAGCAGCTCGGCCACCCGGGCGGCCCGCTCGCGCGGCTCGGCGGCGACCAGTCGCAGCGGGATCTCGACGTTCTCCGCCGCGGACAGGATCGGCAGGAGACCGAATGCCTGGAAGATGAACCCGATCGTGCGGCGCCGGAAGCCGACCAGGTCGCTCTCGGGCATGTCGGACACCGGCAGGCCGGTCACGCTGACCGATCCGCTGGTGGGCCGGTCCAGCGCTCCGATGAGCGACAGGAGCGTCGTCTTGCCTGAGCCCGACCGGCCACGGACCGCGACGAGCTCGCCGGGCTCGATCCGCATCGAGATGCCGTCGACGGCGCGGATCACCGTGCCGCCCATTTGGAACTCGCGAACGAGCTCGTGCGTCACCACGACCGGGCCGCCATCGAGGGCGGCTCCGGCGGATACGCCGCGGATCATCGGTGTCCGTCCTCGCTCGTTGCCGGGTCCTCGCCGCGGACGCCGTCCGGCCAGATCTCGATGTGGTCATCCTCGAGCACCAGCCGGACGCGGCTGCGCAATCCGAGCGTGTCGACGTGCGCGCGCGGGAGCTGCAGCCGGCCCACGCGGTCGAGCACGGCGTACTCCTCGGCGATGACGTGGTGGTGCCCGGCATCGCTGATCGCCCGGCGCCGCAGCGTTTCGGTGCTCGTCCGGCCGTCGCGGATCGCGATCGTGCGGCTCACCTGCTCGCTGACCAGCGGGTCGTGGGTGACGACGACGATCGTCAATCCGAGCATGCGGTTGACCGTGCGCAGCAGCTCGAAGACGTCGTGGGCGGTGGTGGTGTCGAGCTCGCCGGTCGGCTCGTCGGCCAGCAGCAGGGCGGGCTCGTTGGCCAGGGCGACCGCAATCGCGATCCGCTGCTGCTCGCCTCCGGACAGCTGCGCCGGGTGGTGGTCGGCACGGGCCTCCAGCCCGACCAGCTCGAGGAGCCAGCGAGTCCGCGTGTCCCGTTCGGTTTTCGGCACGCCTTCGAGCAGCATCGGGAGCTCGACGTTCTCGTGGGCCGTGAGGTACGGCAAGAGGTTCCGCGCGGTCTGCTGCCACACGAACCCGAGCACCTGGCGCCGGTAGCGCGTCCGTTCGAGCGGGCCCATCTCCCCGACGTGATGCCCGGCGGCGACGACGCGTCCGGCCGACGGCACGTCGAGCCCGCCGAGGATGCTCAGGAGCGTGCTCTTGCCGCTGCCGGATGCGCCGACGATCGCGATGAACTCGCCCGGCTCGACGAGCAGGTCGAGACCCTGGAGGGCGACTACCTCGAGGTCGGCGACCTTGTAGATCTTGACGACGCCGTCGCACTGGATGAGCGGACCGGACGGCAGCGGGGCGCGACGGACGGCGGGCACGGACCGTGGCGCGCGCGCGGGAGGCGGCTCCTTGCCGAGGACACTGCGCGTGGACGCGCCGGTCCCGGTCGGCAGGTCGATGATCTCGCGTTCGTGCTCGGTCACCGCGGCGGCCTCGTCGTCGTCATCGTCGTGCTCACGCCTCTCCGGCTCGCAGGGCGTCGACGGCCCGGGCGCGTCGTGCGAGCCACGTGCTCGCGCCGATCGCCACGGCCACGAGGATCATCAACGATCCGCCGACGAGCGTGATTCCGGCCCAGTCGACGTGGACGCGGAACGCGGCCTCCGGCCCGATGAACGCACCCAGCCCCAGGCTCGACTCGAGCAGCGTCGCGATCGCGACCCCCGCGGCGATCCCGGGGACGAGGGCGATCAGGACCGGGGTTCCGTGTTCGACGATCGTGACGCCGACCGCCTGCCGGCCACTCAGCCCGAGCGTGCGCAGGAAGGCCAGGTCCTGGCTCCGTCGCGAAGCGGTCAGGGTCAGGGCCGCGACGACCGCCAGCGCCGCATAGCCGGCCGCGGCGAGCAGTGCGAGGCGGAAGCCGTTGGCGACGACCGCGATGAGCGGCGCCCCCTGGAGGTCGGCGTACCAGGCGTGGCGGGAGGCGACCCTCGCCGATGGCCCCTGCTCCGCGAGCAGTGCCCCGAGGCCCGTCGCCAGGGACTCCGGTCCTCGCACGAACAGGGCGTTCGGGTCGAGCCCGCCGGGGGCGGCCGAGCGGACCGGCTCCAGCGGCGCCACGACGAACGGCTGGCCGGGCGGAATCCCCGGGAAGCTCGGGCGCCGACCGACGACCTCGAACATGACCGGCTGGCTGCCGATCTCGATCGGGAAGACCTCGTTCGGGCTGAGCGTGTGGCCGCCGGCCGGGAGTCGCACGGACACGATCGCGGGGATCGGATCGTCCGCGCTGCCGGTCGCTCCACCGCCCGGGGCCGCGAACCCGGCCGGCCAGACCGGTTCGATCGGACTGCCGGCGACGACCGTCCGGTAAGACTCCGGGTCGAGCGCCTCGAGCCGGATCCGGCCGGCCTGGTTCGGAGCGCTCTCGAACACGGCGTCGAGATCCACGTACGCGGGCGCCACGGCCTCGACACCGGGCACGGCCCCCGGGTCGACGCGCGCGAGGCTGCCGTCGCGTTCGATGCGGTAGTCGGCGCCGACGCCCGCCCACGATGCCTCCACCTGGCCCCGCTCGACGCTGGCCATGACGACCGACGCGAACGACCCGAACGCGGCGGTGAGCATGAGGATCAGCAACGGCAGGTTCGCGAACGATGGGCGCCGGCCCACATTGCGCAGTCCGAGGACCGGGACGAGGTCGCGGCGGCGGGCCGCCAGCCAGCCGAGAGCCCGGATCGGCAGCGGGTAGAGGCGCACGGCCATCACGGCGATCGCGAACCCGGTCAGCAGGGGCACCGCCGCCAGAAACGGATCGAAGCGCGCTCCCCCGGCATCGCTGTCCCCGCCAGACAGGCCGCGTTGCTGCAGCAGGCCAATGCCGGCGACCGCGATGACGACCGCGGTGAGCTCGAACACGAGGCGCCGGGGCGAGGTCCGGATCGGGGGCGGTTCGTCGCGGCCACCGTGATCGAGCGGGCGCCGGGCGACCGGCCATGTTGCGGCGACGAGCACGGCGATCGCCCCGAGGCCGGTGGCCAGGGCGAGACCGGCGGACAGCCCGCTCCCGCGGCCCGGCACGATGGACGTGGCGAGGAGATAGCCGGCGATGGCGGCAGCCCCGGCCAGGAGCACCGCCTCCCACAGCTGCGCTCCGAGGATCAGCCGCCACGACGCGCCCCGCCCGCGGGCGAGCATGAGGTTCGCCCGTCGACGCGCGATGAGCAGGACCGCGGTCATCCCGATGGCGCCACCGGCGAGCGCGATGGGGCCGATCGCCGCGATCGACAGGACGGCTTCCGAAGCGGCGCGCTCGGCCCGGTAGCGATCGATGGCCGCGATGAGTCCGGTGCGCAGGACGATCCGGCCGCGATCAGAGCCGATCGACGAGGTCGAGTATTGGGTGGCCAGCCGGCGCAGGTCCGGTTCGAGCGCGTCGAGCTGCCCGGCGTCGATCCGGTCAGGGTCCACGTGGTAACGCCAGGCGTAGCGCAGGGCCAGCCCGGTCGGCACCAGGTCGGCGACGGCATCTGGTGCGACGAGCGCCGTCGCGAACGCGACCGGGTTGTCGTCCGTGCCGCGCTGGCTGGCCTCGTTCAGCGCGTTGTCCGAATACCAGAAATCCGCCAGCGGGTCGTCGATCGCAAAGATGCCGACGACCTCGAAACGGACCGGCAGTGGGCGCGCGACAGTGCCCGACACGAGCGCGTCGGTCTCGTCGAGCCGACCGGCCAGCTCGTCGCCGACCGCGAGTCCGATCTCGCCGGCCGTGGCCTGCGACATCGCGACCTCGATCGTTGGTCGTTCGTCCGGCGGTTCGGAGCCGGTACTCACGGCCCCGAATGCGGTCGGAGGGAGCGGCTCGCCGGCCGATTCGGGCATTCGGCCGTCGACCAGCCGGATGGCATCGTCGACGCCGCCCTGGTGACGGAGCGTCAGGTAGGTGGGGTAGCGCGGCGGATCCTCGATGAAGAAGCGGGCCGTCGTCGCGACGAGCTCCTGGCTGGTGACGAGCGGGCGGATCGTGTCCGGGAACCGGGTGAGCTCCGTCTGGCCCAGTCGCTCGAGCACCGACAGCGGGTCGTTGAAGGTCGGGACCACGAACTCGCGCGAGATCTCGATGTTGCGTTGCGCCGGGGATGCGTCATCGAGCTCGCGCCGCAGCCCCTCATCGGCCACCAGGTTGAAAAGACGCGGCGCTCCCGCGAACAGGAACGTCGTGATCCCGACCAGCGCCACGACGAGCAGGATCACCCCCGGTTCGGCGCGCAACCGGCGGAGCAGGAACCCGGCGGCCCAGATCGCGCGCACGCTCAGTCCTCGCCCATGCGCAGGACGCTGCCGACCCCGGACCGACGCATCAGCCGCGCCAGCGCCACGAGCGTGACTGCGAGGGCCGCGGCGCTGGCCGCCTCGAGGAGGAGCACGCTCGTCCACGGGACGTCGACGATCACCGGCGGGAACGGCGTCGCCGCCGCCTGGGTGACTGTGATGAACGGCAGGACGACCCAGCCGATCAGCAGCCCGAGCCCCGTGCCCGCGACGAGCGACACGAGCACGACGCTCCCGTTCTCGAGCCACAGCCAGCCGGACAGCTGGTCGGGCGACAGGCCGAGCGCCCGCAGGAGGGCGAACTCCGTCCGCCGCTGGCGAGCCGAGACCGCGGCGCTGACCGCGAGGCCGATGATCGCGAAAAGTGCCGCGACGACGAACCCGAGCGACAGCGCGCCGATCATTGCGAGCGCCAGCGGATCGGTGCTGAGTCGCTCGCGCGTACCCTCGCGGGTCAGCACCGTCGCCCCGGCCAGTGGTCCGCTGCGCTGCCCGGCGAGCAACCCGGGAACCGCCCCGTCGTCGACATCGAGCCACCACTCGACCGGCGCGCCGGCGGTCCGGTCCGACTGGAACCGGAGCAGCCCCAGGGTCGCGATGTCCACGATCGCCGCCGGCCGGGTCGCGTTCGTCGTCGGGATCGACTCGAGGGCGCCCACGATGCGGACCTGGCGCGACCGACCCTGGAACGGGACGACGACCCGGTCGCCGACGTTCGCCACGACGGCCTCGAGGAACGGCCGGTTGACGATCGCCGCCAGCTCGGTGCCGGCCAGACCGAAGACCTCGATCGGGGTGAAACTCACCGTGATCCCGCGGCCGGTCTGGTCGACGCCGGGCAGGGACTCGAACGGGCCGCTGGCATCCTCGGCGGCGTTCCCGAAGGCCATCCCCCGCCCGTCGACGAGTCCGGCCGGCACCAGCGCGAGGTTGCCGCCCTCCCCGCGCGACCAGCCGATCTGCCAGGTGCCGGCGGCATCGAGCTCGAGCGGCTGCCACTCCTCGCCCTCGGATGCGGAACTCACCGCCGCCGACTCGAACACGATCCGGCCGGCGGTCGCCTCGACGAGCGACGGGAGGCTGACCACGAGATCGACACCGACGACCTCGATCGGCTCGCTGAACGTCGCCCCGGACCGGTCGATCGCCGCGCGAGCGCTGGTCGCACTCGGCTGGAGCGCGATGTCGAAGGTCTGCGTCCCGGCCTCGACGGGCAGCGGCTCGCCCGGGAACCGGAACAGCTGGCCGCGCCCGTCGCGGACCGTGACCATCGCCACGACCCTCGACCTGGAGCGGACCACCTCCGGATCGAGCGGTGCCAGGGCGGGCTCGCCGGTGTCAGGATCGATCCCGGGCTCACCGGCCGCTTCGATCGACACCGTGGCATTGATTCGGAACCGCTGCGGGCGTCCGGGCACGTCGACGAGCGCCGGGTTCGGCCGCGCCTCGACGAGCGGCTCGGCGAGCACCCGGAGCGGCGACGCGAGCTGGTCATCGCGCAGGACGAGGATCGATGCGACCGTGCCCGGGTCGAGCGCGAGGACCTCGCCCGGGTCGGCCCCGGGTCGCAGCCGCAGGCCATGGCGCTCGACGGGCGTCGTCGCCGTGACCCCGTCGATCGTCGCGTAGGCGCTGCCCACGGCCCACGCCGGCAGCCCGCTGACCCCGCGGACCGGCGTCACGCGGACGTCGGCGCCAACCCGGAAGTCGGCCTGGTCGGCCTGCGACCCGCCCCAGGTCGTGGCGTACGACACGGCGAACACGCCCATCGACATGGCCAGCATCAGCAGCAGCGAGGCCCGCGTGTAGCGCAACGGGCGTCGTGCGAGCTGCCTCGTCCCGAGCGACCCGACGAGCGTCCGACCGCGCGCGGTCAGGCGGTCGGCGGCGCTGGCCAGGAGTGGCACGATGCGCAGCGCGACGACGCTGCCCGCGAGAATCCCGATCGCCGGTGCCGCGACGAGGAGGGGATCGAGCCCGAGCGTGCCCTGGACCGTCTGGGTCAGCGGCGCCCCGTACAGCCGAAGCTGGAGCAACGCGATCCCGGTCACGGCCAGCAGCGCGATGTCCAGGCCGAGCCGCTGCCCGAGCGGCCGGGTCTCCTGGCGTGAGCGGCCGCTCCGTTCGGCCGCATACGACCGTGCCGCGAGGAACGCCGGCAACACGATGAGCAGCGCGCAACCGAGGCCCGCCGCGGCGGCCGCGACGTACGCGTCGGCCGTGACCGAGGGATCGATGTCGAGTCCGACCCCGGCGAGCGGGCCCGCGACGTTGAACAGCCGCAATGCGGCGGCCGCGAGCCACGGCGCGAGCAGGACGGCCGGAACGGCGAGCAGGAGCGCCTCCGCCAGCGCGAGGATCCCGACCTGGAGCGGACTCGCGCCGCGCGATCGCAGCAGCGCCGTATCGAGTCGCCGGTGATCGACAATCAAATCGGCGGTCAGGACGATCGCGTAGCCGGCCAGCACGGCGAGCTGGATCATCAGCAACAGGACGCCCGCGCGGCTGACCAGCAGGGAGCGGTCCGATTCGGTGAGGATCGCGGGCAGGCCGGTGGCGACGTTCGTGAACGCGCCCGGGAGCGCGCCCTCGACGACGGCCGGCAGCTGCTCCACGCGGGCCCGGAGCCCGCGCGTGTGCTCGGTGCCGATCCGTTCGACGTGGGGGACGCCATGCCAGATGAGGCGCACGCGCGACCCGCCCACCCGCCCGAGCAGGTCGGCCTGCGTCGTGAGCAACGGACCGAACGTGCGGTACTGCTCGCTCTCGACGAGGCCCTCGGTCAGCGTTGTGTCGTCCCACCAGAAGCGCTCGGTCGGATCGGTCGGGCGGTAGATCGCGGCCACCGTGACGTCGACGACCTGCGAGGCGTCGACGCGTCCGGTCAGCGACAGCTGCTGGCCGATCTCGAGGCCGAGCGGTTCGGCGATCGATTCGAGCGCGGCCACCTCGATCGGCTCGTCGGGCCGCGCCGCCGCGGGCCACGCGCCGTCGACGATCGACACGTGCGCCTCGGCGTCTTCCGCGAACCCGAGCGTGACGAGATCGCGGATCTCGTCCTCACCCTGGCCGGGCAGCGAGAACGTGTCGGAGCGGCCGCCGACCGCGATGTCGAGCCCCGGCTCGCCGACGGCCTGACGGAGGATCCCGCTGACCGTCTCGCTCGCCGCGGCCGCATCCGAGGGTGGCACGCGGGCGACCACTTCGATGTTGGCGTCTGCAACCGGCGCGGTCTCGAGCACCCGGTGCAGCCCGGCCTGAGCGACGGCGTTCGAGTAGATCGGCCCGGCGGCCAGCAGCGTGGCTGCGAGCAGCGCGATGAGTGCGGCCGCCGTCACGATCGGCCAGTCTGCCCGGGTCCGGTGCAGGCTCACCCGCCACGCAGCGAGGAGCGAATGCACGGTCGGCGGCCCTCTCCCTGAGTGGTTTCCTACCGTACAGCAAGCGCCCGTGAAGCGAGTCCGCCCGTTGACGCGGCCGCTAGCATTCCTTGCGCATGGACCGACGGCTGGCTCTCACGGCGATTCGGCTCGGCTCGGTCGCGCTCGTGCTGGCCGCGATCGTGGCCCAGGCCGTCGAGCTCGCCGACCACGGCCGATTCGATGCCACGCGCTTCTTCGCGTTCTTCACGATCCAGAGCAACCTGATTGGTGTGGCGGCGCTCGTCTGGGTGCTGTTCGCGCGAGCGAGACCACGGTCACGAGCGCTCGAGCTGTTTCGCGGCGCCGCTGCGGCCTACCTGACCGTCACCTTCTTCGTGGTCATCGTGCTCCTGTCCGGTATCGATGTGCAGCTCCAGCTCGTCTGGGTCGACATCGTGCTCCACAAGCTGTTCCCGGTGATCGTGGTGCTCGACTGGGTCGTCGACCCGCCGCAGGTCCGATTGAAGCTCCGGGCCGCGTTCGTGTGGCTCGTCTTTCCCCTCGTGTGGATCGGCCTGACCCTCGTGCGCGGCGCCGTTGACGTGTGGTATCCGTATCCGTTCCTGGATCCGGCCAACGGCGGCTACGGCCAGGTCGTCGTGACGATCGCGGCGATCACCGTGGGTTTCCTGATCCTCACCCTCGGGGCGGTCGAGCTCGCGAACCGGCTCGCGTCCCGCGCGAGACAGATCCAGCCGG
>Ga0299913_10006098_pt1 | contig 10390 bp, 9 predicted proteins | sample RVTome_9_FD_201360 | JGI IMG/M metagenome (GOLD analysis project Ga0299913, IMG submission 201360) | Soil microbial communities from uranium-contaminated site in the Upper Colorado River Basin, Wyoming, United States - RVT155D38 (version 2) ... | reverse complement strand
ACGGCGCACGCGGCTCAACCGCTACCCCGCGGCCGCGACGCGGCCGCCTTTCGGGGTCTTCGCGCGGCCCGGAATCCGCGCGAGCGGATTCCGGGCCGCGCAGAGTCAGATCTGCCAGGCGCCCTCGCGCAGCACGGGCACGGCCTCGCCTGCGCGGGTGATCCCGTCGACCGCGAGCTCGGAGCTCCCGATCATGAAGTCGATGTGTACGCGGCTCTTGTTGATCCGTGCCTTGTCGGCGTCGTCGCCGACGGCGTGGTTGTAGCCGTTGCCGAGCGCGATGTGCGTCGCCGCGTTCTCGTCGATGAGCGTGTCCAGGAAGACGGTCCGAAGGGGCCCGATCCGGCCTTCGCGATCGACGAGAGCGACCTCGCCGAGCCTGGCGGCGCCCTCGTCCGACGAGGCGGCCGAGCGCAGGGCATCGCCGTTCGTGTCGGCATCGACGGCGACCGCGCGCCCACCGGAGAACTCGACGCGGATCCCCGAGACGATCGACCCGGCGAGCTCGAGCGGCATGGTGGCGCTCACGTACCCGTCCACGCGCTCCGGGTCCGGAGTCGTGAACGTCTCCTCGGTCGGGATGTTGGGCAGATGGCGGTTGCCGTCCACGGTCGTGAAGTCGCCGGCCTCCCAGATCGACGAGGGAAGGAGCCCGATCGTCAGATCGGTGCCCGGGCCGTGCAGCCGCAGCGCGTCGAACTCGCGATCGGAGAGGCGACGCGCGTTGCCCTTCAGCACTGCGGTGCGGTCGAGCCAGGCCTGCCCTGGGTCGTCCTCGTCGAGGCGGCAGATGTGCGCGACCGACTCCCAGAGGCGCTCGTACGCCTCTTCTGGCTCGAGACCGGGGTATACCGCCTCCGCCCAGGCGCGGGTCGGGGCCGGGACGATCGTCCAGCTCGTCGTCATCCGGTTGACGACCTCGCCCGTCTCGGGGAGGTAGGGGAGAAGGTCGCGGCCCGCCCGTGCGGCGTCGAGCCCCTCGAGCGCCCGCGGCGCGTGGGGACCGGAGAGCGTGATGCGGGCCGCGTGCTCGTCGGAGAGGTAGAGGAGCCGTTCGGACATCCAGGGCGGCACGTAGTCGAGCGTGTCCGCCGCGGCGTGGGCGATCCGCGAGCGCTTGACCCACTGGTCGAAGTAGAGGACGTCGACGTACTTCGCTCCGCGCCGGTAGGCGGCGTCGGCGACGCGGCGAGTCAGGTCCTCTTTGCCGACGTAGCTCGTGACGCCGACGAGCTGGCCAGGCTGGATGTTGGCGCCGAACACCGCGAGCTCGGCGAGGCGGTCGGCCCAGTCGTCGATCTGCCCCACGGTGCGCGACACCCTACCGGCGCCAGAATGGACGCGTGCGCCTGAACTCCTTCCTCGCGCGGGCGGGCGTCGCCTCGCGCCGCGGCTCGGACGAGCTGATCAAGGCGGGACGCGTTCTCGTGAACGGCGATCCCGGCGAGCTCAACACGGTGGTCGGGGCACGCGACGTCGTCAAGGTGGACGGGCGTCGAGTGGATCCGCAGCCGCTCGCCCACGTCCTGCTGCACAAGCCTGCCGGGGTGGTGACGACCGCGAGCGACCCGCACGGCCGGCCGACCGTCGTCGGGCTCGTACCGCACGATGCGCGCGTCGTCCCGGTGGGACGCCTCGACGCCGACACGACCGGCGTGCTGCTGCTCACCAACGACGGCCGCCTCGCGCACCGCCTCGCGCACCCCCGCTACGGCGTCCCGAAGGTCTACGAGGCCGAGGTGGAGGGGTCGCCGGGCGAGGACGTGCTCGAGGCGCTCCGCGGCGGAGTGGAGCTCGAGGACGGTCGCACGGCGCCCGCGACGGCGCTGCTTCTGGCACCCGGCCTGGTCGAGCTCACGTTGCACGAAGGCCGGAAGCGGCAGGTGAAGCGGATGCTCGAAGCCGTCGGCCATCCCGTCCGTCGGCTGCACCGGAGCCGCTACGCGGGGCTGGGGGTCGACGGGCTGGAGCCGGGCGCCTGGCGCGAGTTGACGCGCGACGAGGTTGCCGGGCTCCGGCGGGCGGCCGGTCTCGGCTGATCAGGCCGGCCGGACGAACCCCATGCGCTCGTACATGGCCTCGAGCGTCGGCGCCGAGGCCTCGCGCGCTTTCTCGGCGCCGTCAGCGAGCAGGCGGCGGAGCTGATCCTCGTCCGTCCGCAGTTCGCGGTAGCGATCCTGTATGGGCGCGAACAGCACCACGACGGCCTCGCCTACGTCCTCCTTGAAACGACCGTAGCCGGAACCGTCGTAACGGGCTTCCACAGCCAGCGCCGACTCGCCCGAAGCGACGGACATGATCTCGATCAGATTCGAGATGCCAGGCTTCGCGGCCGGGTCGTGGCGTATCTCGCGCCCCGAGTCCGTCACCGCAGACTTGAACTTCTCCCGGATCACGTCGGGTTCATCGACGATGCGCACGACGCCCTGCGGGTTCCCCGCCGAGGTCGACATCAGCCGTTCTGGCTCTTGGAGGTTCTTGATTCGCGCTCCCTCCTCCGGGTAGACGCCGTTGGGCAATGTGAAGGTCTGGCCAAAGCGGCTGTTGAAGCGCGTCGCGATGTCGCGGGTCAGCTCGAGATGCTGGCGCTGGTCGTCCCCAATCGGGACGATGTCGGTCTGGTAGAGCAGGATGTCCCCGGCCATCAGCACGGGGTAGCCGAAGAGGCCCGCGGACACGAACTCCTGCTCGGCCGACTTGTCCTTGAACTGCGTCATCCGCCGGAGCTCGCCGAAGCTCGTGACGGTGGAGAGCAGCCATGCGGCCTCGGCGTGGGCCGGAACTTGGCTCTGGGCAAAGACGATCGAGCGCCCCGGGTCGATCCCTGTGGCGAAGAGCATGGCCGCGCCTGCCAGCGTTGCCTCGTGCAGGCCCGCGGGCTCGTACGCCGTCGTGACCGAGTGCAGGTCGACGATGCAGAACACGGCCTCGCCCTGCTCCTGCGTCGCGGCGTACTGGCGATAACCGCCGCTGTAGTTACCGAGCGTCTTGTCGCCTGACGCTCTGATTCCCGAAAAGATCCTCATCGCTCGATTCTCTCCTTTCGCGGCGCTCCGCACCGCGTCCTCTGAGACGGGTCGGGTCACGCGAGGCGGCTCTCGGGCGGCGCTACGTGGCCGCGCGCAGGCTCCCGCCTCGCGTGCGACGCCACGACCAGGGCTCGCTGCGATGGGCGGGAAGCATGTCTCGGAGGATAGCCCCGACTCGCCTGCGGAGCAATTTGCGCACATTCGGCGCGCTTACAGGGTCGGAGCATGTAAGGACCGCGGCCGGCGCACGGCTCGGCCAACAGGCTCGCCGGCCGAACGGACGTCCTTGAAGTGGAGCGATTGGCACCAACTCGTTGCGTTTACAGGGTCGGAGCTGAGCCTCTTCGCGTCCGGGCGGGACAGGTCTGGGGAATCCCAACCGCCCCGCTCGCTCTAGACTCGACGCGATGGAAGTGACGGGCTCGTCGGAGCTGCTCGCATACCGACTCGTCGGGAGGGACCTCACGCCCGACTCGACCGTCATCGAGGTGCGTGGGCGGCGGATCGGCGACGGGTTCTTCGGGCTGATCGCCGGGCCGTGCACCGTCGAGACCCGGGAGCAGACGCTCGAGACCGCGCGTGCGGTCGCCGAGGCGGGCGCGACGGTCCTCCGCGGCGGCGCGTTCAAGCCACGCACGTCGCCCTACGCGTTCCAGGGGCTCGGCTCGAAGGGGCTCGACATCCTCGCCGAGGCGCGTGAGGAGACGGGCTTGCCGATCGTCACCGAGCTGCTCGACCCGCGCGACGTGGAAGAGGTTGCCGAGGTCGCGGACGTGATCCAGATCGGCGCCCGGAACATGCAGAACTTCAACCTCCTCGCCGAGGTCGGCCGCGTCCCGAAGCCGGTGCTCCTCAAGCGGGCGCCCTCGGCCACCGTCGAGGAGCTCCTCATGGCCGCCGAGTACGTCGCGAAGGAGGGGAACGAGCGCGTGCTCCTGTGCGAGCGCGGGATCAAGACCTTCGAGCGATCGACGCGCTTCACGCTCGACCTCGCCGCCGTGCCCGTGCTGAAACGCGAGACGCATCTCCCCGTGATCGTCGACCCCTCGCATGCCGCGGGCCGGAGCGATCTCGTGCTTCCGCTCGCCCGCGCGGCCGTGGCGGCAGGCGCGGACGGCGTGATGGTCGAGGTGCACCCGCAGCCCGAAGACGCGCTCTGCGACGGTCCTCAGCAGATCCGGGTCGGCGAGTTCGCGCGCTTCGCCGACGAGATCTCGACGCTCGTCGCGCTCATGGGCAAGACGATCGGCTAACGGTGGGCGCCAGACTTCAGTCTGGCTCCCACGCGGATTCCCGATGAGAATCGAGCCGGTCCGGGCCCTGATCGGGCACGTCGCGGTGCCGGGAGACAAGTCGATCTCGCACCGGGCGGTGCTCCTCGGGGCCGTCTCCGAGGGCGAGACGCGTGTCTCCGGATTCGGGCGCTCGGCCGACACCGAGACGACGATCGCGGCGGTCCGCGCGTTGGGTGCCGAAGTGGACGAGCGCGACGTCGACACGCTCACGGTCCGCGGTGTCGGGCTGCGCGGGCTCCGCGAGCCGAGCGCCCCGATCGACAGCGGCAACTCGGGGACGCTGATTCGGCTCCTCGCCGGGCTTCTGGCGGGGCAACAGGGCCGCTTCGAGCTCGTCGGCGACGCGTCGCTCGCTGCGCGGCCGATGGAGCGCGTCGCCGAACCGCTGCGGCGAATGGGGGCGCGGGTCGAGACCAGCGACGGTCACGCGCCGCTGGTCGTCGAAGGCGCCGAGCTCGTCCCGATCGACTACGAGCTTCCGGTCGCCTCGGCGCAGGTGAAGTCGGCGGTCCTGCTGGCGGGCCTCTTCGCCACCGGCGACACCACGGTGGTCGAGCGGTTGCCGACCCGCGATCACACGGAGCGCATGCTCGAGCGCGCGGGCGTGAGCGTGACGCGACGCCCGCGCAGCGTGTCCGTGCGCGGCGCCACGCGCCTCGCGCTCGACGAGGTCGAGATTCCGGGCGACTTCTCCTCTGCGGCGCCGCTCCTCGTGGCCGCCGCGATCGTGCCCGGCTCGGATCTCACGGTTCACGGGGTGGGGCTCAACCCGCGCCGCACGGGCCTCCTCGACGTCCTGGAGCGAATGGGCGCGCGCATCGCGGTCTACAACCGGCGCTCGGTCGGGGGCGAGCCGGCCGGCGACGTGCAGATCCGCGCCTCCGAGCTCGTCGGAGCGACGATCACGCGCGAGGAGATCCCGACCCTCGTCGACGAGCTTCCGCTCTTCGCGCTCGCCGCCGCGCACGCGCGCGGCGACAGCGTCGTGCGAGGCGCGGGCGAGCTCCGTCTCAAGGAGACGGACCGGATCGAAGGCGTCGCCGACGAGCTCCGCCGCCTGGGAGGGCACGTGCGCGCGACGAGCGACGGGTTCCGGATCCGCGGCGTCCCCGCACGCATACGGGGCGGATCGTTCGACGCGCGCGGTGACCACCGCCTCGCGATGCTCGGCGCCGTTGCCGGCATCTCGTCGATCGAGGGTGTCGAGCTCGAGGGTGCGGAGGCCGTCGCGACGAGCTTTCCCGGGTTCTTCGAGGTGCTCGACCAGCTGAGCGCGGTATGAATCGCGCCATGATCGTGGCGATCGACGGCCCGGCGGGCTCCGGCAAGAGCACGGTCGCGCGGGCGCTCGCGGAGCGTCTCGGGTACCGCTACCTCGACACCGGGGCGATGTACCGCGCGCTCACCTGGCTCGCCGGGCGCGACGGCGCGTCGCTCGAGGACGGGAAGGCGCTCGCGGAGCTGGCGCGCGCATACCCGGTGTCCTTCGGCGCGCAGGGCGAGGTCGAGATCGCCGGCGAGGACGTCTCGGCCCGGATCCGCGACGCCGTGATCGACCGGCTCGTGCCCGTGGTAGCGCGCCACCCCGAGGTGCGGGAGGTGATGCGCGCGCGCCAGCGCGCGCTCGGCGAGGTCGGCGACGTCGTCATCGAGGGCCGCGACATCGGCTCCGTGGTCGCGCCGCATGCCAGGGTCAAGGTCTTCCTCGTCGCCGACGAGTCCGTCCGAGCGCTTCGGCGCCGCGGCGAGCGACCGGGAGAGACGGCGGAGGTCCTCGCCGCGGACCTGCGCAAGCGCGACGAGCGCGACGCGGTCAACACGCAAGCCGCGCCGGACGCGGTCCTGCTCGACACGACGGAGCTCCGCATCGACGAGGTCGTCGACCGCATCGCCGAGCTCGTCGAGGAGCGACGGGTGTGAACCGCACGGACGCGGTGTGGGCCGTCGGTCGCCCGACGATCGGGACCGCGGTCAAGCTCGTCGCACCCCTGCGTGTGTACGGGGCCGGGCGCGTGCCGGCGCAGGGCGGGCTCGTCGTGGCGTGCAACCACTTCAGCTGGATCGACCCGCCCGTGCTCGGGGCCGCCAGCCCGCGCACGCTCTACTACATGGCGAAGGTCGAGGCGCATCGCGTGCCGGGCCTCGGCCAGCTCATGCGCTCGTTCGGTGCCTTCCCGGTTCGGCGCGGAGAGTCGGACCGCGACGCCGTTCGCATCATGCGCGCGATCGTGCGGGACGGAAATGCCCTCGGCATGTTCGCCGAAGGCACGAGGCAGCGAAGCGGGGTTCCGGGGCCCGTGCAAGCGGGCGCGGCGATGGTCGCGATCAACGAGACCGCCCCGCTCGTCCCGGTCGCGATCAACGGGAGTCACACCTGGCGGGTAGGGAACTTCCACCCGGTCTCGGTCGCGTTCGGCGAGCCGCTCGAGTTCGACGGCCTTCCGCGCGGCGGCCGCGGCTACAAGGAGGCTTCGCTCGAGATCGAGCGGAAGATCCGCGAGCTCTGGGAGTGGCTCGTCGAGGTGCACCAGCTCGGTCGTCCGCGAGACGCGACGCCGCCGAGATGAGGCACCGTCGATCGAGGCCCGCTGCGACGACCGAGCTTCAGCTCGACGAGATCGCCGGCACCGTCGCGATCGTCGGCTACCCGAACGTCGGCAAGTCGACGCTCGTCAACCGCCTCACCGAGACGCGCGCAGCCGTCGTCCACGAGACGCCGGGCGTGACGCGTGACCGGAAGGAGATCCTCTGCGAGTGGTCGGGGACGACGTTCCGGCTGATCGATACCGGCGGCGTCGACCGCGCCGACACGGGGCCGTTCGGCGCGCTCGTCGCGGAGCAAGCGAAGCAGGCGATCGAGGAGGCCGACCTCGTGCTGTTCGTCGTCGACGCGCGCGCCGGCATCACGCCCGGCGACGAGGAGCTCGCCGAGATCCTCCGCCGTTCGCGGCGCGAAGTGATCGTGGTCGCGAACAAGCTCGACGATCCGCGCCGCGACGCCGAAGCGCTCGAGTTCCACCGACTCGGCCTCGGCGACCCCCTGCCGCTCTCGGCGCTTCACGGGCACGGCACGGGCGACCTCCTGGACGAGATCGTGGGACGCCTGCCCGGCAAGGGCGAGCGGCAGGTGGGCGAGGAGGCGATCCGCGTCGCGATCCTCGGCCGGCCGAACGTCGGCAAGTCCTCCCTCCTGAACGCGCTGCTCGGCCAGGAGAGAGTGATCGTCTCCGAGGTGCCGGGGACGACGCGCGACACCATCGACACCGTGCTCCAGCGCGGCGACACGACGTTCATGCTCGTCGACACCGCGGGGCTCCGGCGCAAACGACACCAGCGCCAGGGGATCGAGTACTACTCGGAGCTGCGGGCGCTCGAGGCGGCGGAGCGGGCCGACGTCGCGATCGTGCTCGTCGACGCGAGCGAGGGCGTGGTCGACCAAGACCTGGCCGTCGCGGACGTCGCCCGGAAGGCCGGGTGCGCGACTGTCGTCGGCCTCTCCAAGTGGGACGTCGGCGAGATCCGCATCGAGGAGGTCAGACCGCAGCTCGAGCGGCGCCTCCGGCAGCGGCCGCCGATCCTCGCGATCTCGGCCGCGACCGGCCGCGGGCTCGAACGCCTGCTCGACACGGTGGAGGACGTCTACTCCCGCTACGCCGGCCGCATCCCGACCGCGGAGCTGAACCGCGCGCTCGCGGAGCTCCGCGAGGCCCGGCAGCCCCCACAGCGGCGCGGGCGCCGTCTCAACCTCCTCTACGGGACGCAGGTGAGCTCGCGGCCGCCGCGCTTCCGGCTCTTCGTGAACGATCGCTCGCTCGTGAAGCGCGACTACGGCTACTGGGTGGAGAACGAGCTGCGCCGACGCTTTAGGCTCGAGGGCGTGCCCGTCTCGATCGACTTCGTCACCTCGGAATGAAGGACGCACACACGGCCGGGGGCGCAGGCGGATGGTGCGCTGAAAGCGTTTGCAACAGTCTGTTGCAAAGCCAAGCTCCTGCGGATGATCGGCCGGCTGTCCAGAGCGAGGCGATGCTTGCAACAGTCTGTTGCAAGCGTCCGTGCGCGCGCCTGGGAGGCGGGAGCTCGGTGTGCGTGTCGTCGTAGTCGGGGCCGGATCCTGGGGCACGGCCTTCGCGACGCTGCTCCGCGACAGGGGCCACGAGGTGACGCTCGCCGCACGCGACCTGGAGCAGGTCGCCGCGATTCGCGACACAGGAAGGAACCCGCGCTACGCCGCGACGGCCGACCTCGCGGGGATCGAGGCCGCCCTCCTCGAGGAGGCGCCCGTCGCCGACGCGGACCTCGTCGCCGTCGCGGTGCCGAGCCAGGTCTTCGGCGAGGTCGCCTCTGCGCTTCCCGGTACGTCGCCGGTCCTCAGCCTCACGAAGGGGCTCGACCCGAGGACCGGAGAACGGCTGTCGACGCTCGTCCACGGCCGTCCGGTCGCAGTCCTTTCCGGGCCGAACATCGCCGACGAGATCCTGCGCGGGCTCCCGGCCGCGGCGGTCGTGGCCAGCAGGGACCTGGAGCTCGCGGTGCGGCTTCAGCTCACCGTGAACTCGGCCATCTTCCGCGTGTACGTGAACGAGGACATCGTCGGCGTCGAGCTCTGCGCGGCGGCGAAGAACGTCATCGCGCTCGCTGCCGGGGGCGCGGACGGGCTCGGGCTCGGGGACAACGCCAAGGCGGCGCTGGTCTCGCGCGGGCTCGCCGAGATGCGCAGGCTCGCGGAGGCGGCCGGCGCGAGGCCCGACACCTTCGCCGGCCTGGCCGGCATGGGCGACCTCATCGTCACCTGCTGGTCGCCGTCGGGGCGCAATCGGCGGGCCGGCGAGCTGATCGCGCGCGGGGCGAGCGCGGAGCAGGCACGGGACGAGATCGGGATGGTCGTGGAGGGCCTGACCACGGCGCCCGTCCTGCGCGACCTCTCCCACCGGCTCGACATCGAGCTTCCGATCACGGAGGGCGTTTGCGCCGTCCTCGAAGGCGCAGCGCTAACCGACCTCGTGCAGCAGCTGATGCGCCGCGAGCCGACGACCGAGTAGGTGTCCTTGCGCGACGGTTGTGCGGGCCTCCGCCGCGTGTAGGTTTAGGCGGTGGCGCGCACCTTCTCGTTCTCCTCGGAATCGGTCACCGAAGGGCACCCCGACAAGGTCGCCGACCAGATCTCCGACTCCGTTCTCGACGCGATCCTGAAGGACGACCCGAACGGCAGGGTGGCGTGCGAGACGCTGATCACGACGGGCCTGGTCGTCGTGGCAGGCGAGATCACGACCGACACGTACGTCGACATCCGCGCGGTCGTCCGCGACCGGATCGCGGAGATCGGCTACACGAGGGCGAAGTACGGCTTCGACTTCGAGACCTGCGGCGTCGTGGTCGCGATCGACGAGCAGTCGGCCGACATCGCCCGCGGCGTCGACGAGTCGTACGAGGCCCAGCACGGCGACACCGACCCGCTCGACCTCGTCGGCGCGGGCGACCAGGGGATGATGTTCGGCTACGCGACGCGGGAGACCGAGGAGCTGATGCCGCTCCCGATCACGCTCGCCCACAAGCTGACTCGTCGGCTCGCCGAGGTCCGCAAGGCGAACGTCCTGCCGTACCTCCGCCCGGACGGGAAGTCGCAGGTGACGGTGCGTTACGAGGTCGACGAGCGCGGCATCCAGCGGCCCGTCGAGATCGAGCGCGTGCTCATCTCGACCCAGCACCGCGACGGCCTCGACATCGAGACGCTCCTCAAGCCCGACCTGCTCGAGCATGTCGTCGAGCCGATCCTGCACGCCGAGTTCCGCTCGTTGTACGACCCGGACAAGCTCTCCTCGAAGGACTTCCTGTACGTGAACCCGACGGGCAAGTTCGTCATAGGCGGCCCGATGGGGGACACCGGCCTCACCGGACGCAAGATCGTCGTGGACACGTACGGCGGTGCGGCGCCGCATGGCGGCGGGGCGTTCTCCGGGAAGGACCCGACGAAGGTCGACCGCTCTGCCGCGTACGCGGCCCGCTACGTCGCGAAGAACGTCGTCGCCGCGGGACTCGCCGACCGCTGCCAGCTCCAGGTCGCAT
>Ga0299913_10006097_pt1 | contig 10390 bp, 10 predicted proteins | sample RVTome_9_FD_201360 | JGI IMG/M metagenome (GOLD analysis project Ga0299913, IMG submission 201360) | Soil microbial communities from uranium-contaminated site in the Upper Colorado River Basin, Wyoming, United States - RVT155D38 (version 2) ... | reverse complement strand
GCTCGAGTGGGCCACCGAGGCAGCGGGAAGACGTCTCTGAACGAGGCGCTCCTGTTCGAGGCCGGCGCGATCAAGCGGCTTGGCTCGGTGGCAGACGGGACGACGGTCTCCGACTCGGCGCCGGACGAGCAGGCGCGCGAGATGTCGATCGCCTCGAGCCTCGCGTCCTTCACCTGGCAGGACCGCAAGATCAACCTGATCGACACCCCCGGCGAGCCGAGCTTCGTCGCAGACGCGCTGGCCGCGCTGCGCGTCTGTGAGGGCACGGTGTTCGTCGTCAACTCGGTGATGGGCGTCGAGGTCGGCACCGAGCGCCTGTGGCAGCGCGCCGAGGAGCTCGGCCTGTCGCGCCTGGTCTTCGTGAACATGCTCGACCGCGAGCGGGCGGACTTCTTCCGGACACTCGAGTCGCTCAAGGAATCCTTCGGCCAGCACGTGGTCGCGACCGAGATCCCGATCGGGTCGGAGCACGAGGTGCGCGGCGTGATCGACCTGATCGACATGAAGGCGTACGAGTACGCAGGCGCGTCCGGCGAGGGCGACTCGAAGGGCAACTGCAAGGAGATCCCGATCCCGGACGAGCTCCAGGCGCAGGCGCAGGAGTACCGCGAGAAGCTGATGGACGAGGTCGCCGAGGTCTCCGACGAGCTGATGGAGCGCTATCTCGAGGGTGAGGAAATCTCCCACGACGAGATCGTCCAGGCGCTGAAGAACGGCGTCACGAACGGCACGCTCTTCCCGGTCACCTGCGGCGTGGCGACGAAGAACGTCGCGACCAACCGGCTGCTCGACGCGCTGGTGGAGGATCTGCCGTCGCCGGTCAAGAAGGGCGCCTTCCACGCCGGCGACCGCGACATCGAGGCCGAGGACGAGGGCGACACGATCGCGTTCGTGTTCAAGACTCTCGCCGACGCGTTCGCGGGCAAGATCAACCTGATCCGGATCTACCACGGCGTGGTGCGCGCCGACTCGCAGCTCTTCAACACCCGCGCTCACGTCAAGGAACGGATGGGCCAGCTGCTCGTGCCCGAGGGCAAGGAGATGGGCCACGCCGACGAGCTCGGCGCCGGCGACATCGGTGCGGTGGCGAAGCTGAAGGAGACGCACGCCGGCGACGTGCTCGCCTCGAAGGACGAGCCGGTCGAGATCGAGCTGCCGAAGCTGCCGGTCCCGGTGATGGCGTTCGCGATCGAGCCGAAGCACAAGGGCGACGAGGACAAGGTCTTCACGGCGCTCCGCCGGCTCCAGGAGGAGGACCCGACGATCGACGTGCACCGCGACGACCAGACCGGCGAGCAGATCGTCGCCGGGCTGACGCAGATCCACGTCGAGGTGATCGTCGACCGGATGAAGGAGCGCTACGGCGCGGAGGTCAACCTGAAGCCGCCTCGTGTGCCGTACCGCGAGACGGTCAAGGGCTCCTCGAAGGCGCACGGCCGCTACAAGAAGCAGACGGGCGGGCGCGGCCAGTTCGGCGACTGCTATATCGAGCTCTCGCCGATGGGCGACGACCCGACCGGGTTCGAGTTCGAGAACAAGATAAAGGGTGGCGTGATCCCAACCGGGTTCATCCCCGCGGTCGAGAAGGGGATCCGCGAGGCGATGGACCGCGGCGTGGTCGCCGGATACCCGCTCCGCGGCGTGAAGGTACGCCTCTACGACGGCTCCTACCACTCGGTCGACTCGTCGGAGATGGCCTTCAAGATGGCCGGCTCGATGGCGTTCAAGCAGGCGGCCGAGGACGCGCAGCCGTGCCTGCTCGAGCCGATCATGACCATCACCGTCACCGTCCCGGAGGACTCGGTCGGCGACGTGATCGGCGACCTGAACGGCCGCCGCGGCCGCCCGCTCGGCATGGAGCCGAAGGGCTCGATGACCGAGGTCAAGGCGGAGGTCCCGATGGCCGAGGTGCTCACCTACGCGCCCGACCTGCGCTCGATCACGGGGGGGCAGGGCGACTACACGATGGAGCTGGCGCGCTACGAGGAGGTGCCCGCGCACCTCGCGCAGAAGGTGATCGACCAGGCCAAGGCCGAGGAGGAGGCCGTAAAGGCCTGAGCCAGGGGCCGCGTCGCTAGCATCGCGCCGGTGAAGAAGGAGCTTCGCCCGTTCCACGACGCCGTTTCATGCGATGTCTGCGGGCGCACAATCCTCAAGGGCGAGCGCGCGGAGAGCTACCTTGTCCCCGGCGGCGAGCGCAAGCTCGTGTGCGACCTGTGCGCGCCGCGCGCAGCCCACGAGGGCTGGATCCGCGAATCCGGCCCGGGCGAGCTGCCCGCGGCGCGCCGGCGCCCGGAGCAGGGCGGCTCCCTGTTCGGCCGGTTCTTCCGCCGCCGCGCGCCCGAGGTCGCCCTGACCGAGGAGGAGGAGCCCGCGTGGGACGACGAGGGGCCGCGCGAACCCGACTCCGCCCCGGCGCGCGAGCGCGCGATGCCGCCGCGCGAGCCCCCGCGCGACCCGCGCCACGTGCGCGCCGTCCCGACGACGGCGGACGTGAAGGTGGAGCGCGCGCTCGAGCTCTTCAACGGCTCCGAGCACACGCGGTCGATCGCCGGGATCATGCGCTCGCTCGGCGAGCCATGGGTGGCGGCCGCTCCGGACGTGGCGGCTCCGAGCCAGGTGGACATCCTGATCGCCTGGGAGCTCTCCTGGTACCGCTACCGCGTCGACCTCGGGGACGCAGGCGAGGCGGTCGTCCTGCTCGACAAGGGCGAGGAGCTCGACCAGCTCGACGGCGAGCCGCCGGACTGGAACGTGCAGGCATCCCCGGATGGGACGCTGGCCCTCGGTGTAGGCTCCCGGCCGTGATCTACTGCGTCGTCCCACAGGCTCTGGCCGACGACCTCTACGACAAGCTCGTCGACTACTACAAGGACGATCCGAACGTGAAGGTCATCGTCGACCGGCGCGCGGGCGCCGACCGGCGCAGCGGCCAGGAGGCGCCCGAGGGCGAGCAGCGCGAGCTCCGCGACCGGCGGCGCGCCCCGCTCACCGGGACGGCCCCGGCGGACGCTCCCGGCCAGTAGTGGCCCACCCGAAGGTCGTCGTCCACGTGGACGGCGGCTCGCGTGGCAACCCCGGGCCAGCCGCGGTGGCGGCGGTCGCGACCGCACCGGACGGCAGCCTGCTCGGCGAGCGCGCCGCCTACATCGGCGAAGCGACGAACAACGTGGCCGAGTACCGCGCGATCCAGCTCGGGATCGAGCTGGCGCGCGAGCTGGGCGCATCCGAGGTCGAGCTGGTCAACGACTCCCAGCTCGTCGCGCGCCAGATCGGCGGCGAGTACAAGGTCAAGAACAAGGGCCTCCAGCCGCTCTTCACCGAGACGATGGCCGCGCTGCGCGCGCTCGACCGCTGGTCGGTGCGCGACGTGCGCCGAGAGCAGAACGAGCGCGCGGACCAGCTCGTCAACGAGGAGCTCGACCGGCAGGCCGGGGGCGGGGGAGAGCCGGACGCCGGGGAGGAGCCGCCCGAGGCGGAGATCGAGGCGGTGCTCGAGCGCTGGGCGGACGCCGCCGAGCGGCGCGAGCTCGCCTTCCTCGAGACGCTGCTCCTGCCCGAGTTCACGCTGACGACGACCGACGTGATGACACGCGAGCAGTACCTCGCGATGGTCCGCGACGAGTACACGGTCGAGGATCTCGCGTTCGAGGAGGTCTCCGTCCGCCACTACGGCCGCTTCGCGGTCGCGCTCAGCCGCTGGCGCGAGCGCAACGGGACGTTCCTCGTGACGGACGCGCTCGTCAAGCAGGGCGGCCGCTGGCGAGCGGTCGCGCGCCATATCTCCAGCGCGCTCAAGACCTAGCGCCAGCTGTCGACAAGACGGTGGACGAATGTCCGGGTGCGTCAGCCGCGGACCTGGTCCACAGTGGGTGCGAGCCGGCAGGAGCCGGCATACCGGGGCTCGGAAGCCCACAACTCGTTCTAGGGAGACTTCTCGTGAATCTCGTCTGCAGTGCCCGTCTTGCCGTGCTTGCTTGCTGTGCCCTCGCCGGTTTCCCGGCCGCCGCCTCCGCTGCGACCACGATCGGGACCGCGCCCCCCGCTGGCGACTTCCAGTGCCAGTGGGGCGTCCCCAACACCGCGACGTACGGGGAGACGGTCCTCGTGCCGCAGGGGGACAACATCCTCGACCGCTTCACGTTCTACGTGACGCAGTACCGCGATCCGATCACCGGGCTCCCGACCGGGCCGGCGGACATCGTCTACAAGGCATACGTCTACGAGTGGAGCGGCGGCAAGGCCGTCGGCTCGCCGGTCTGGCAGAGCGCGGAGCCGCAGACGGTCACGACCACGACCGCCGCGCAGGCCGTCACGACGGAGACCGGCGGCGTCGCGCTCAACTCGGGCAGCCAGTACGTGCTGTTCCTGAGCGTGTCCGAAACGTACGAGCTGAACGCGTCCGGCGCCATCGCCTGCTGGATGTACCCAGGCTCGTTCCCGCACTACTCGGACGGCGACTGGGTCTTCCTGAACGACGGCGGCGACGAGACCAGGTGGACGACCCAGACCTGGAGCGCCACCGGCGATGACGTCGCGTTCACCGCTTCGTTCTCGGGCAGCGGCGGGGGCTCGGCCACCGTCTACGCGTTCGACGGCTTCTACGAGCCGGTGCAGAACCGCGACGCGAGCGGGGCCTTCGTCCTCAACCTCGTGCAGGCGGGGCAGGCGATCCCGATCAAGTTCAGCCTCGGCGGCGACTACGGGCTCGACATCATGGCCGACGGCTACCCGAGGTCGGAGCCGATCACGTGCGACTCGCAGGCCGAGGTGAACGGCATCGACCAGACGGTCAACGCCGGGTCGAGCAGCCTCTCGTACGCGGCCGGCTCGGACACCTACAACTACGTGTGGAAGACCGAGAAGGCGTGGTCGGACACGTGCCGACAGTTCGTCCTGAAGCTGGACGACGGCACGACCGCGCGGGCGAACTTCATGTTCCGCTAGACCGCGGACTCGCCCTCGATGCGCGAAGGCCCCGCCTAGGCGGGGCCTTCGTCGTCGATCGGTCGCGTGCGCACGTGACCGGGCTGCTGGTAGATCATGAAGCGCGGCTCGTCGCCTGTCAGGTCGGCGTCGAGGACCTTGTCGTCCACGGCCCTGTGGGTCTCGGGATCGACGTACAGGCGTGCGCCGTCCACCTCGAGCACGATGTCGTCGACCTCCGGCAGTACCGCGGCCTCGATCTGGATCGCAGGGACCGGGGAGAACCTGCGTGTTCCGACATGGAGCCGCAGCCCGTTCGCCCCTTCGGCCTGCATCAGCTGAAGGATCGCCTCAACGGCCGCGAGCGTGACCATCAACATCCGTGTTCCTCCTCTCGCCGGGGCTCAGCGAGTAGCACCTGGGTAGTACCGCGGTGAAGGGCGCGGCTAAGCGAACCTGGACAGGTGTACGAGGAAGACGGTCCGACTTCCTGCAATTACGTGAGAAGCCCCGCTGGCGCGGGGCGGTCGATCGAAGCGGATGAAGGGACTCGAACCCTCGACCTTCTGCATGGCAAGCAGACGCTCTAGCCAACTGAGCTACATCCGCGAGAGCGGCCCAGTATAGCCCCGGCCTTGACCCCGCCCACGAGCCCTGCCGCGGGCCATTGCGGGGCTCGCACAGTGGTCCGGACGCGGCTATTCAGGCGATCCCGAGCCGAGCGCGTCCTCCGCGCTCCGCACGATATCGACGCGCACGACCTTGCCGTTGCGCAGCGTGTAGGCCTGCCAGTAGCTCGGCATCTCGATGTCGACGCCGCTCCCCTTGCCGCGGCCGCCCTGCCGGACGCGGACGACCACCCGGTCGCCGGCGTCGATGAACTCCTCGGCGTGGGCCCAGTAGTCCTCGAACGCCTCCCAGAACTCGCGAAAGAACGCCCTGACCCCCTCGTGGCCGGTGTAGACGCCCATGTCCGGCACCGCAGAGCGGGTCATGTCCCACTCGACATCGTCGGCGTAGAGCTCGAACACTGCCGCCATGTCGCCGGCTTCCCACGCGTCCCAGGCTCGTCGTACGGCTTCGAGGTCGTCCCGCGACATAAGCGGCCAGCTTAGGCGCCGTGAGCGGGCCGGCACGGCCGCCGCCCGCGGGGAACGCGCCGCTACGCTTGACCCGCTCCGGCGCCGTGGCGGAGTGGTTACGCAGCGGCCTGCAAAGCCGTTTACACCGGTTCGATTCCGGTCGGCGCCTTGGCCATGAAAGCGGCGGGCCGGTGGCCCGCCGCTTCGCACTACTGCTCCGTTTGTCCTGACCGCTAGCCCTGGTGCACGACCAGGTTCCCGCTGGTGAGAAGCTGGTCCGGGTTAGGCGAGCTGTCGTCGCAATCCGTCTCGTCCGCCTGGCGGTACCAGTTCAGCATGTCGCCGACGTTGCCGTTGTCCATCACCACGACCTCGAAGAACTCGCCCGTGTTCGTGTTCGTGCCGAGCTGAAGCACCTGGACCTCGCCGCAGATCCACGAACGGTTGCCGTCCTGGCGGTAGTCGGTGACCCTGCCGACGAAATGCTGGTTCCTCGTTCCGTCGACATTCCTGATGTTGATGTTCACCCGACCGCGTGGGCTGTCCGTGTCCGTGGCCGTAACGCCGACGGCGCCCGTCGCCCCTGCCGGACTCGTCTGGACCAGCGTCTTGCCGCCGCCCGTCGTCTTGTCACTCGACGCGGCGAACGCCAGTGCTGCGAACGCGGCGGTTACGGCTGCCGCGAACGCGGCGAGGAGAATGCCTCGCTCCTTCATGGATGCGCCTCCCTTGATGGTTTGCGCCTACCCCCGGGCGCGATCGTATTCAAAGCGCACAGACAGGGACAGATGTGCGTTGCGCGCTCGAGCCGGCCGGCCGGCCCTCAGGCCACCGGCAGGCGCGCCGCCGCGGTGAAGCGGCGCGGGCGGAGCGGCTGCAGGGCGCCGCTCACTGCCAGGGGGCTGAGCTCGCCCACCGCCCACTCCTGGAGCGCGAGCGCGAAGTGGCGGTCGGCCCACCAGTTGCGCGGCAGCGGCTTGCCGTCCACGACCGCCCACGGCCACACGCCGAGGTCGGAGGCCGTCAGGCGGCCGTCGCGGATGTGGTGGCGCGCGCTCCGCTCGCTCGGCAGGTCGAGGAAGTCCGCGGCGGCGAGCTCGCGCGGGCTGTGGCCGCGGATGTCGTGCAGGTACGCGGCATGGAAGGCCGGCGCCGAGCCGCGGCGCCGGCGGCCGCGCCAGCTGGTGGGGGAGACGACCCCCGGCCGGATCTGCGGCAAGTGGATGCGCCCGCGGGCGCCGGGCGCCACGACGGCGACCGTGCGCGCCCCCAAGGGCGTCCGCTCGGCCAGCCATGCGGCGAAGCCCATCGCCTCCGGCGGGACCGGGGGAGTGAAGTACGCGGTGCCGCCGCTGAAGGAGGTCTCGACCGCTCCGCCGTGCGTGGTCATCGCTTCCATCGGCCTCGAAAGCATGTAGCCCGCGCCGGACGCCATCACTGCTCAACCTCCGCCCGGCCGCTGCGTTGAAGGGGTGTCCGGCGGCTGGATGCCGCCACTTAGAGAAGGGTCCCGGCGGCAGCCCCCCGGGGCCCTTCTCGTCTCTTCGGGCGCGTTAGGGTGTCGCCATGCGCTACCTCGTGACGGGCGGGTCGGGCTACATCGGCGGCCGGCTGGTGGAGCGGCTCGGCGAGCGCGAGGAGACCGAGCGGATCGTGATCGCGGACATCCGTCCGCCGCGCTCGTTCCGGCCGAAGACGGAGTGGTCGGAGCTGGATGTCCGGGACGCGGCCGCGGTGCGCGACCTGATCGCGCGCGAGCGGCCCGACGTGCTCATCCACCTCGCGTTCGTGCTCAACCCGATCAAGGACGAGCGGCGCATGTATGACATCGACGTGAACGGCACGCACAACGTGCTCGAGGCGGCCTCGAGCGCCGGCGTCGAGCACGTGCTCGTCACCTCGTCCACGACCGCCTACGGGGCCTTCCCGGACAACCCGGTCCCGATCACCGAGGACTGGCCCGTGCGCGGCGTGGCGGCGTTCGAGTACGCGCGCGACAAGACGGAGTCCGACCGCCTCTGCCAGCTGTGGGCGCTCCACCACCCCGACCGCACGATGACGATCGTCCGGCCCTGCATCGTCTTCGGCCCGAACGTGGACAACTACCTCGTCCGGATCTGGAGCGACGCACCGTTCCAGCCGGACCTCGGCGGCAACCTCGACCAGCTCATCCAGTTCGTGCACGAGGACGACCTCGTCGATGCGATGGTCGGCCTGCTCGACGGACGCCACGGCGGGGCGTTCAACGTCACCGGCGAAGGCGTCATGACGATGCGCGAGACGATCGAGATCCTCGGCACGAAGGTGCGCCGGATGCCGCTGCGGGTCGGCAAGGCGATCGGCCGCGCTACCTGGAGGCTGGGGATGAGCGAGACCCCGCCCGGGCAGCTCGAGTTCGCGATGAACCCGTGGCTCTGCTCGAACGAGAAGGTCAAGGAGACGCTCGGCTGGCGCCCGCGGTACAGCTCGCGCGAGACGTTCGAGGTCACGATGCGGGCGAAAGGCGTGCTCGGCGGGGGCTCCGAACCGAGCGGGGTGGCGCCCGAGGTCGGCGCCCCTGCCGCCTGAGGAACCGCTGCTACGCTAGCCCGACCCGGGCCGTTAGCTCAGTTGGGAGAGCACCAGCTCGACAAGCTGGGGGTCGCTGGTTCGAGCCCAGCACGGCCCATCTTCCGTCCAGCCGGGTTACCTTGGAGCTGTGGCGTGGCTCGTCTCCCTGGTCCTCACAGCGCTGGCCCTCCCGCTGCCCCTGTGGGCCGGTGACGACGGCCTGCCGCTCCTCTTCGCCGACGACTTCGGCGGGCCCGACGCGGTCATCACGAACCACTACGCCTACTTCGCGCCCGACGATCCGAGGGCGCACCGGTCGCCGGAGTGGGAGATGGAGAGCGGCTGCGCGCTCCGCCGCGGCGACCGCCTCTGGAGCGGCGAGCCGACGAGCGCGGTGCCGAATCGTGACTGCTCGAACGGGACCGGGTCGGCGTCCTTCCGCCTGTGGACGAAGCGGCGGGACTTCGGCGACGTCGTGGCCTCGTTCGCGCTGCGCAACAACGGCTACACGCCCGCGGGCGAGTCGTGGGACGGCGTGAAGGTCTACCTGCGCCGCCAGGACGGAGACAACTTCTACACGGCCGAGGTCAACCGCCGCCAGGGCAACGTGATCATCCAGCGCAAGTGCGATGGGGAGTACGCGCTCCTGAGCCAGGTGCGCACGCCCGCCAGCGCCGCGCGCATCGGCGAATGGGAGAACGTCGGCGGGACGGTGGCCAACGGGGCCTACGGGAGCGTCGTCATTCAGGTCGTACGCGAGGACGGTGTGTTGCTCCAGGCGATCGACCCGCCGGGCTCGTGCCCCGCCCTTCGCCGCCCGGGCCGGATCGGAATCCGCGGCGACCGGACCGACTTCCACGTCGACGACGTCGAGGTGCGGCCGGCGGGTGACGCCTAGCGCGTGCCGTCGACGACCGGCGGGCTGCCGGGCAGCGCCGACACCGAGCGGCCGCTCAGCGAGCCGTTCGACGCGGTCGAGCGCGTGAGGCCGCGCAGCCGCAGGAGGTACTCGTTGCCGTCGGCGTCGCGGAAGTGGTGCTCGTCCTGCGCCGGGGTCGCGCGCAGCTCGAGGAAGGTGCAGAGCGAGTCCTTGGGCACGCAGCGCCCCTCGCCGCCCTGGCTGAGCCGTGAGTCCACCATGAACACCGCGGTCTTGTGGTCGCTCGTCGTGCCGAGGTACATGATCAGCGGCTCGCTCCTGCTCGGGATGAGCCCGAGACGCTGCACGGTCGCGTAGCGCTTGAGGTCGTCGACAAGGCCGAACTGGACGTCCGCCGTGTAGGAGTAGTCCGTCACGGGTGTGGACGCCGGCTCGTGCGTGTCCTCCGGCTCGTCGAAATCGCCGTCCGTCGGCTCGGGGTCGGTGACCGGGGTGGTCGTGGGTGCAGAGCCGCCCGAGAGGTCGTCGAGCGGCATCAGCGAGCTGGAGTTGTCGCCGCCCGTGCTCGGCGCACCGCTCGAGCCGCCGCCCATCACGGAGTCCAGCATCTCCTCGCTCGCGGCGAGCAGCGTCTGCTCGTTCGCTGCGTCGGTGCCTCCGCCGAGCGACCGGAACGGATCGCGCGGGGCGGAGAGGTTGAGGTCGGACATGCGCAGCGGCTCCTCGCCGGGCACGGTGAAGGAGACGTCGTCATCGTCCGTAGCCGCGATCGCCGGGAGCGGGCCGTCCGCGACCGCGTCCGGGTCGCCACCGGGCCGGAGGACGATCGCGGTGATCGCGACGAGCGCCAGCACCAGCCCGATCGCCACGCCGGCGAGGCGCGTGCGGGCGAGGTCGTCCCAGACGTCGTGCGCGAAGTCCTTGACGACCTGCAGGTTCAGATCGAGCTTCA
>Ga0299913_10006096_pt1 | contig 10390 bp, 11 predicted proteins | sample RVTome_9_FD_201360 | JGI IMG/M metagenome (GOLD analysis project Ga0299913, IMG submission 201360) | Soil microbial communities from uranium-contaminated site in the Upper Colorado River Basin, Wyoming, United States - RVT155D38 (version 2) ... | reverse complement strand
ATGAAAATCAGGTGTGCCGCGGTCATCTTGCCCATCACCCGCTGGTGCTCCGTCGCGAAACCGGCGCGCCCGGTTCGTGGTCGGTGCGGCCAGGAGACGCGCCGGGCGCTCGGCTCCCCCGCTCGATGCGGCGCGACACCTCGAGCATCTCGCGCTCAACCCGCCGAATGCGCTGCCAGATGGACCACAGGTAGCCCACCACGACGATCCAGGCGATCGAATAGGCGGCGATCAGGAACGGCGCGGCGGGCAGGCGCTCGTCGGGCGGGAGCTCGTCGATCGGGAGAAACTCGTCGTCGGCGGTGCGCGGCCGCTCCTGCGCGGCCGCAGAGGTCATGGGCAGCGGGGCCGCCATCCAGACCACCAGCACGACCAGCACACACCAGCACAATCGCCTGATCCTCACAGGTCGTCCTCCGCTGCGAGATACAGCTGATCCAGGCGATCGCGCTGCCGCTCCAGATGCACGCGAGCGGCCACGAGGAGCGTCATCAGCAGCATGAAGGCCAGCACACAGAACCAGAACGTCCCGCGCATGCCGGGGCCGAGCGACGGCACGACGCTGGTCTTCGGGTGGATCGTCCGCCACCAGTTCACCGAGTAGTACACGAATGGGATGTTCGCCGCACCGAAGAGCCCCACGCCGGCGGCCAGCCGGTCCGATCCAGGTCCACCGTACCGCCGGAGCAGCAGATACGCGATGAACGTCAGCCACACGATGAGCGCCAGCGTGAGCTTGGCGTCCCAGTCCCACCAGATGCCCCAGGCCTTCCGCGCCCAGATGGGGCCGGTCGTGAGGCCGATCAGCCCGAACACCACCGCGAGCTCGGCGCCGGTCAGCGCGTACCGGTCGGCGTTGCGCGATCGGGTGAACAGGTAGATCCCGCTCGCGATGCCGCAGGTGAACGCACCGGTGAACATGACGAACCATGCCGGCACGTGGAAGTAGAAGATCTTCTGCACGAGCAGCATCGTCGACTCGACGGGGGCCTGTGCGATCATCACCGGCGCATACGCGAGCGCCGCCGCGGTGAGGACGGCGAGCGCTGGAAACGCGTACGACGGGCTCGAAATCCCTGATCCCTGATCCCTCATCCTGAATCCCTATCCTGAAATCCCTATCCTGAATCCCCGTCCTGAATCCTGCAGCCCCAATCCCGAATCCCGAATCGGCTCCGGCCGGCCCCGGTCCTACTCGGTCATCAGCGGTTCGAACACCCAGAGCGACAGCGTAATGAAGATAACATCGAAGAACACCAGCAACGAGAGCCAGGCCCGCGCCATCGCGGCGTCGGGGTCGGCTTGCAGCAGTGCTGCGGTCCCGCGCACGCCGGCGATGATCACGGGCACGGTGACCGGATAGAGCAGGACGGGGAGCAGGACGTCGCGGCTCCTGGCGCGGACGAGCATCGCCGCGAACAGCGTGCCCACGCAGGCAAACCCGATCGTGCCCGCCACGAGCAACGCCGCCAGCGTCCATGGCGCCCTGAGCACCGGCGCCTGGAACAGGATGCCGACGAGCGGCACCACGAGCGCCTCGACCGCCAGCAGGAGCACCAGCACGCCGACCAGTTTCGCCACGTACAGCGCGGGACGGTCCACGGGTGCCAGCAGCAGCGCCCGTAGCGTCTCACTCTGCCGCTCCCGCTCGAACGTGCGCCCGAGCGCCAGCGTCCCGGAGAACGCGATCGCAATCCACAGGATGCCCGCCGCGGCCCCGTCGATCGGCTGCCCGTCCCGCACGAAGCCGAACGAGAATACGAGCACGCAGGACACGGCGAAGAACACCGTCGTGTACAGGATCTCGCGGCTGCGGAGCTCGACGAGCAGATCCTTCCGCACGACGAGCCAGACCGTCGCGAGAAAGGTCATGCTGGCGACGCGCGGCGGTAGCGCTCGCGCAACGGCGTCGGGCCCGGCTCGATCGGGACGAGCCGGCCGCGGGTGAGCACGACGGCGCGCTCCGCCACCGCCTCGGCCGCCTCGAGATCGTGCGTCGTCAGCAGGACGATGCAGCCGGCGCGGCCGAGCGCGCTGATCCGATCCTGCAGCGCCATCACCGATCGGTCATCGAGACCGGTGAACGGCTCGTCGAGCAGCACGAGCCGCGGCTCGTGCAGCAGCGCGCGCTCGATCGCCAGCCGCTGCCGCATGCCCCGGGAAAACCCCGCGACGGGCTCGTCGCGGCGATCGGCCAGGCCTGCCGCACAAAGCGCGGTGTCCACGCGGTGCGTCACATCCCCGCGGCGATAGAGACGCGCGAAGAACTCGAGGTTCTCCGCCGCGGATAGTTCGGGGTAGAGATACAGGTCGTGGGCGAGCAATCCGATGCGGGCGCGCAACGCTGGCCCCGCGGTTCGCCCGGTGGCCTGTCCGAACCGCACCTCGCCGGACGTCGGCTCGATGAGCGTCGCCGCAATCGAGAGCAGCGTCGACTTGCCGGCGCCGTTGGCGCCGAGCAGCGCCACCACTTCCCCCGCACCACACGTCAGCGAGACCCGGTGAAGGGCCCGGCGCCGGCCGTAGGTACGGGTGACATCGGAGAAGGTCAGCGACTCGAAATCCACGGACGCTGCCTGTTCTCCTGCACGACTGTCTGCGTTCCCTTTCGGTCGTGCGCGTCTCAAGAAGCTCTGCCGAGCGCGACCTCGTCGTCGAGCTGGGCATAGACCTCCTCGAGCGCGGCGACCAGCTCCCGACGACGCAGGGCGTACTCCTCGGGATCGTCGTTCCGGCCGCGGTCGGTCTCGAGGGTCGAGAGCTCCTCGAACAACTGATCCCGGTGCGCCTCGAGCACGCCACGCTTGGCCGCTACCTCGCTCCGTGCTCCCCGCGGTCGGAACGCCGACCACACGCCACCCGCCAGCACCAGCACGGCCAGCACCAGCGCCACGTTCCGCGGCCACGTCGGGTGATGCGGGACGTTCGTGAAGTGGAACCGCAGGACCTCCCCCGCGCGCACCGGCCCGCCCCGGCCCGCAATATACAACTTGCCCTGCGCCGGCATCGTCCGCTGCTCGGCGATCTGGGGCGAGGCAAGCTGCATGTCCCCCACCTTCTGCGCCACGACAGCGACGTGTTCCAGAGGGGCGGGCAGCCGCTGCTCGATGACGAGGTCAGCGCTCGCATATGGGATCGAATAGGCGAGCTGCACGAGCGTGGGCCCCGGCTGGATGGGTCCGGCAATGCGCAGCTCCTGCCCTGCTACCACCGCCTGTGGCGAGCTGCCCTCGAGGAGCGCCGCGCTGCGCGCTTCTTCCGGCAGTTCGAAGACGAGCGGCGTGCGCGGCTCGACGGGCGCTCCGGAGCGATTCATCAGCTGGAACGCGTAGTAGACCGACATCCCGTCCTCGCCCAGCTCGAAGACGAAGCGCGACTCGTCGCCGATCACCACGTCCCCGGCCGTCGGCGCCACAGCGGCCGGGCTGCTGTCGTCAACTTCAGACGACACGAGCATCAACCGGATACCGCCGGACGCGGGCACGGTGAACTCCTGCGAGTCCAGCCGCTGCCCGGCCACCGTCGCATGCGCCTTGAGACGCGTGCCCGGCGTCAAACCGGTGAACTCGGCACGGCCGGCCTCATCGGTCGTCGCCTGGAGCGGCCCGGACACGCCGGTCATCTCGACAGTCTGACTGACCACCGGGTTGGCGAACGACCCGCGGAGCACGCGGACGGTGACTGTGCCTGTCGGCACGTCGCCGACGGGAAGCGGGACGCCAGACATCCGCCGCGGATCCGGCTGCGCGTGCAGTACGGGACCGGACACCACGGCCAAGACGGCCCAGAGGAGTACGACCGTTCGCCTCATGACCGGACGGCCTGTGCGAGCCTCGAGCCGCACCGCTTGCAGAATGCGGCGTCGGGATCGTTCGCCGTTCCACACGCGCACGCGCACGTCCGCGCGCTCGCCGACTCCTGCGTCGTTGTCCGCACAGCAGATGGGGCGCCCCGGCGCTTGACGCGCAGCGCCAGCTCGCGCTCGATCATCTCGCGGTATGCGGATCCGGCATCGAGCTGCCGCATCAGGCTCATGGCGCGGGCCCGCAACCGCCCGGCCATGTCCTCGACATCCTTCGCCGACACCTTCCCCATCGCGCGGTCGAACTCGAGCTCCTTGATCGATCGCAACACGAGCGCCTTCTCGCGCTGCAGCGCTGCGCGCCGGCTCTCGCTGAGCGGCGCAACGTCGGTGCGCGTCGGCTCGCTGACGAGCGGCAGGAGCGTTCGATACAGGGCTCCCGCGGCGAAGCCGGCGGCACCGATCGTGAGGCTGATCACCACAAGATGTTCCGGGCGGGATTGGCGCGCGAGCACGACCGCGACCGTGGCACCGACCAGCGACAGCAGGAGAAAGAAATGCCACGGCTGGAGCGTGTCGCGCGGTCGCGCGTCATGTGCCCGCGCTGCGGGGCTCGTGCCCGGATCCGCCACCGGCAGCTCGGGTTCAATCGAGGTCGCGGAGCTCATCATCCAGCCTCGTGCGGAGATGCGCGTCTTCGTGAGCCGCCGCCGCAGCGGATCCGCTGGCGGTCACGTCCGGCTCGCGCCGCCGTGACCACCGCCGTGCGAAAGCCAGCGCCATCACGGCACCCGATCCGCCTACGAGATAGGGGAACAGCCAGGCCAGCCGGTTGAAGCCCTGGTCGATCGGCCGCATCAGGACCTCCTGGCTGCCGTGATCCGCGACGAAGGCCGCGAGCACCTGATCGCGCGTCATCCCGGCATCGATGAACTTGTCGAGCTTGGCGCGCTGCGCATCCAGTCCATGGCAGTTCGGCTCCATCGGGCAGTCGTTCAGCGGGCGCCGGCAGCTGCACGTGCACATCAGCTCGCTCTGCAACGCCCGCCGGAGCTGCGCCTTCTCCTCGCCGCCCGGCGTCGTCTGCGCGCGCAGCCCGGCAGGGGCGAGCAACAGCAGCGCAACCATTGACGCGGTCACGGCCCCGGCCGGTGCCTGGGCCGTCGCAAAGGCGAACGTACGCTCCGGCACCATCGCGAGCAGCGTGCCCATCGCGAGGATCGCGAACCCGAACCAGATCCAGTTGACGAGCGGATTGATCGTCACGGCATACGTCGCGCTCTGCTCCGCCGCGTCGTAGCCGGCCAGGACGATGTAGACGTCTTCGGCGAAGCCGCGGCGGATCCCGACCTCGGTCGTGGGCTCCTGCTCGCGCCTGGCGAAGAACCACTTCGCCGGCCGGAGCGTCCCCACCAGCGTCCCCTCCTCGAAGACGCTGACCTGGCCGGTGATCATCTGCTTCTGCGGATCGCTCGTGACCCTCAGCGCGTCGTGCCTGATCGTGAAGCGCCCGACCGTCAGCTCCTCGGCCGGCCGCAGCAGGGCTTCGCCTTCCTGCTTGAATCCCTCTCCGGCGAACCCGAGGAACATCACCGCGATCCCCACATGGACGATGTACCCGCCGTAGCGCCGCTTCGAGCGGGCGACCAGGCCCACGATCGCGGTGAACCGGTCCGATCCGGTGGTCGCGCGCCGCACCTCCGCCCCACGGATGAACTCCTGGCCAATCGTCCCGAACACGAACGCGACGAGCGCGAAGCAGATGCCCGAGCTCCAGACGCGCACGCCGAGCGCGACGAGCGCTCCCGACACCAGCACCGCAAACACCACCGGGACGAGGAACTGATCCAAGAGGTTCGCCGCCGTCGACTTGCGCCATGCGAGCAGCGGCCCGACGCCCGTGAGCGCGAGAAGGGTCAGGCCGATCGGCAGCATCCACTTGTTGAAGAAGGGCGGACCGACGGTGAGCCGCTCGCCGGTGACCGCTTCGCTCAGACTCGGGAACATCGTGGCGAACAGCACGAAGAAGGCCGCGAAGAGCAGAATCCAGTTGTTCGCGAGGAACGCCGCCTCGCGCGAGACCCACGAGTCGAGCTCGTTGCGCGAACGCAACAGCGGCAGCCGGTAGAACACCAGCCCGAAGCTGGTCGTCAGGATGAGCACCATGAAGATGGTGAACAGCCTGGCGAGCTCGGGGTCTTCACCGAACGCGTGCACCGACTGCACGACACCGGACCTCGTCATGAACGTCGCGAAGATGGTGAGAAAGAACGTGAGGATCACCAGCGTCACGTTCCAGACGCGCAGCATGCCCCGCCGCTCCTGCACCATCACCGAGTGCAGGAACGCCGTCGCGGTGAACCAGGGCAGGAGGCCCGCGTTCTCGACCGGATCCCACCCCCAGTAGCCGCCCCAGCCCAGCTCTTCGTACGCCCACAGCATCCCGAGCGTCAGCCCGAAGGAGAGCGCCAGCCACCCCACCATCGTCCAACGCCGCACCGCGCGCAGCCAGGCGTCGTCCAGGTGCCCGGTAATGAGCGCGGCGAGACAGAATGCGAACGGAATGGTCATCGCCACCAGCCCGACGTACAGCGACGGCGGATGGATGGCCATGTAGAAGTTCTGGAGCAGCGGATTGAGGCCCTGGCCGTCCGCAGGCGCCTCGGTCAGGAAGGTCGCGAACGGATTGTTGTGCACCACCATCAGGAGAATGAAGAACATCTCCGTGGCGGCGATCACTGCGACGACCCAGGGGATGAGTTCCCGGTAGCGATCCCGGTTCGTGTAGACGGCAATCGAGCCGAACACGCCCAGCAGGAACACCCAGAACATGACCGAGCCGTCGAGTCCGCCCCAGTAGGAGGCAATCTTGTACGGCAGCGGCAGTGCGGCGTCCGAATAGCGCTGCACATACTTGATCGAGTAGTCGTTGCTGACGAACGAGTACACGATCACGCCGGACGCGGCCGTCATCAGCGCGGTCACCAGGTGAAACGCGCCGCTGCCGCTCTCGATGAGCCGCTGCGAGCGCCGCCTGGCGCCTGCGACCGACGCCGCGATGGCATAGGCGCAGCCGACGAACGCCGCGAGCAGGAGGAACGTACCAAGTGACGGCATGCTGAAAATCTCCGGGCGAGAGCGCGGCGGAGGGTTAACGATCCGGAATCGACGGCGCCGCCGCAGCCTGCGACGGCTCGTATTTGGACGGGCATTTGGCCATCACGCCGTTGCGTTCGACGTCGAACCCGTCGGGCCCGAGCGTTCCCTTCAGCACCACCTCGGACCCGTCCTTGAACGTATCCGGCACGATGCCGGTATACCGTGCCTGCACGACCTGCCCGTTGCTCTCCACGTTGAAGCGGTACTCGAGCGAGTTGCGCTTGCGTTCGATGCTGTTCACGTGTCCATGGAGCTGGAGCCGCCTGCCGTGCCAGACGTCGGGCTGCGCCATCACCTCGTCCACGTGCTTGTAGTACTGGGTGTCCTCACGCAGCGTCGCGAAGAGCAGGCCGGACAGGGCCAGGAGGACAACGGCGGCAGACGCGGCGATCTTGAGCGGCTTGGCAGTCATAAGTCTCACGCCATTGCGGGTTTAGGTCAGCATATCACGCCTGCTTGCCGGAGCATCCGGTAGACGGTCGCCACCGGCAGCCCGACGACGTTCGCCCATGAGCCTTCGATCCAGTCGACGAACCGGGACGCGCCGCCCTGGATCGCGTACGCCCCCGCCTTGCCTCGCGGCTCGCCGGTGCCCACGTACCACTCGATCTCCTGGTCGGCGAGGCTGACGAAGCGCACGCGCGTGGTGACACACTCCTTCACCTCGTCGCGGCCGGACAGCAGCGCCACGCCGGTGAGGACCTCGTGCACCCGACCTGACAGCAGCCGCAGCATGCTCCGGGCCTCGTCGTCGTGCGCAGGCTTCCCGAGCACGCGACCGGACACGACCACAGCCGTATCAGCCCCGAGCACCGGACGGGCTGTGCCCCGCCGCTCCGCCGCCCCGCGCGCCTTGTCTCGCGCAACGCGGACGACATAGCTGCCGGGCGGTTCACCGGCGACCGGCGACTCGTCGACGTCGGTCGGACAGACGTCGAACTCGAGCCCCGCGCGCAAGAGCAGATCGGCCCGCCGCGGCGAGGCGGAGGCGAGGATGAGCCGCATGCGTCTGATAGTATCGGCAAGCCGACCTGCATGGTGCCACTCAACAGCTTCGCGACCGGCATCGTCGCCGACATCATCCGGCGGCAGCCGGCGTCCCCGGCGCGGACGACGTTCGCCTGGCAGCTGGCGGTCGGCCCGGTGCTCGCCAGGAAGGCCGTGGTGTCGCTCCAGGACGGGCTCCTGGTGGTGCGGGTGCGCGATGCGCAGTGGGGCGCGGAGCTCGAGAGCTCGAGCGCGACCATTCTCGGGCGCATGCGACACCTGCTCGGTGCGGCACAGGTGCGGGGGGTGGAGATTCGGTAATCCCTCATCCCTCATCCCTGATCCCGAATCCCCATCCCGAATCCCCATCCCGAATCCGCTATCCCGAATCTCGAATCGAATCGCGAATCCAATCCACTGTCCCCAGTCCCGAGTCCCCAGTCCCGAGTCCCGAGTCCCGAGGCCCGAATCCCGAAGTCCCGAGTCCCGGAATCCCGGATCCCGAATCCCGGGAGTCCGGATCCCGAGGCCGAAGTCGGGAAGCAACCCACGACCCGATCTCCAGCCGCTCTTAGGCTCGACGGAGAGTCGTTCCCGCCTGCTCGGTGTCACAGACGTTGAGCGCGACCCGCAATCCGGTGCCGCTGCCCCACGTCCACTCCCTTGACCTCACGCCCGGAACGACCATGGCATCATGTTCGGGGTGGCCGGCATCTCGAGTCGGCGCGGCGGCACTTCAAACCGTTCAGGGACGTGATGAGCTCGAGACAGGATTGGCTGCTCTGGCTCCCACCTGACGCAGGAACGCCGGATCCGGTCAGGATGCGGGATGATCGGGATTCGGGATTCGGGATGATTCGGGATTCGGGATGGGGATTCGAGATCAAGGATTAGGGATGAGGGATTGCGTGATCGTGAGCGCCTCGCGGACGCCGACGGGCAGGTTCCTTGGCGTGCTGAAGCAGCTGCGCGCGCCCGAGCTCGGCGCGCTCGTCGTGCGCGACGCCGTGCGGCGCGCCGGGATCGAGCCGGGGCGCGTCGACGAGTGCATCATGGGCAACGTCCTCCAGGCAGGCAGCGGCCAGAATCCCGCGCGGCAGGCGGCGCTCAACGGCGGCCTGGACGATCGCGTCGCCGCCATGACGATCAACAAAGTCTGCGGCTCCGGACTGAAGGCCGTGATGCTCGCCGCACAGGGGATCGCCACGGGAGACATCGACGTCGCGGTGGCCGGCGGCATGGAATCGATGAGCACCGCACCGTATCTCCTGCCGCGCGTGCGCGAGGGCCTGCGCATGGGACATGGGCAGGTGGTCGATTCGGTCATTGCCGACGGCCTCTGGTGCGCGTTCGAGCAGTGCCACATGGGCATATCCGGCGAGATCGTGGCGGACAGGTTCGCCATCGACCGCGGCGCGCAGGATCGCTACGCGGTCGACAGCCACCGCAAAGCCGCCCGCGCCGGCGGCGAGGGCTGGTTCCATGACGAGATCCTGCCTGTCGAGATCCCTCAGAAGACGGGCCACCCGGTCGTCGTCGATCGCGACGAGCCCGTGCGCGAGGACACCACCGTCGACTCGCTGTCGCGCCTGCGCCCCGCCTTCACGCAGGATGGAACCGTGACCGCGGGCAACGCGCCTGGCATGAACGACGGAGCCGCCGCGCTCGTCGTCATGGCTGCAGACCTGGCGCGGGAGCTCGGGCTGCGTCCCCTCGTCCGCATTGTCGGACAGGCGACCAGCGGCCTCGCGCCCAGGCTCGTCATGATGACGCCCGTCGAGGCCGTTCGCCGCGTCGCCGCCAAGGTGGGCTGGGCTCTGACAGACGTCGATCTGTTCGAGATCAACGAGGCGTTCTCCGTGCAGGCGCTCGCCGTGATCCGGGAGCTCGGCATCGACGCGTCCCGCGTCAACGTCCACGGTGGCGCGGTCGCCCTCGGGCACGCCATCGGCGCGAGCGGCGCGCGGATTCTGACGACGCTGATCTACGCGATGCGGCGGCGCGAGGCGCGGCGTGGCATCGCGGCGCTCTGCCTCGGTGGCGGCAACGGGGTCGCACTCGCAGTCGAGCGCCTGTAGCCCGCGAGATGCAGATCAGCACGATCGGCGTCGTCGGCGCCGGGACGATGGGCGGGGGGATCGCGCAGGTGTTCGCGCAGGCGGGATTCGAGGTGCGGCTGGCGGACGCGGCGCCCGGCGCCCTCGACCGCGCGCGCAGGCGAATCGAGCAGAGCCTCGCGAAACTCGTAGAAAAGGGGCAGATCGCGCACGAGGCGCGCGACGCCACACTGGCGCGGCTCGTCCCGGGCAGCGTGCTCGACGATCTCGCCGGCGCCGACTACGTCGTCGAAGCGATCTCGGAGGACGCCGAAGCCAAACGGACGCTGTTTGCCGCGCTCGACCGGATTACGCGACCCGACGTTGTCCTGTCCTCCAACACCTC
>Ga0299913_10006095_pt1 | contig 10390 bp, 8 predicted proteins | sample RVTome_9_FD_201360 | JGI IMG/M metagenome (GOLD analysis project Ga0299913, IMG submission 201360) | Soil microbial communities from uranium-contaminated site in the Upper Colorado River Basin, Wyoming, United States - RVT155D38 (version 2) ... | reverse complement strand
CACCCTCGCACTGCCGGCCGATGGCCCGCCTTCCGGCCGGAAGCGCGTACACGGGGTCGAGGCCCCTTGACGCACTTCCGAAACGAGGAGAGCACGATGGACGTACGAACGACGTTTTCGGTCTTTATGGCTGCGCTGGCGATCGGGGCGTGCGACGCGCCCGCGGCGACGATCGCCGGTCCCGAGCTCGCGACGCCTCGGAACGCTGCCGCAGCGGCCGGCAAGATCGCGGCGAGCGGAACCTTCGCGCAGACGGCGATCACCGGCCTGGAAGTTCGAGCGGCGGGATCCAACACCATCATCGAGCAGACCTCGGTCGGTACGGTCGATGGCACCCTCAGCGGCACCTATCAGGACGAGGTGCGGGTGATCATTCACTCCAACGGGACGTTCAACGCGCACTTCACCATCACGTGCCAGTGCCAGATGAACGGAGACGCGGGGGTCCTTGAGCTCGTGGCCGGGGACAGGGGGAGAATCACGGGACCCAATACCGCCACGTTCGCCGGACGCGCCACCATCATCGACGGATCCGGAGAGCTGGCCGGCCTGAGGGGAGTGCTGCGAATCGCCGGCAGCGTGGACCTGGCGAGTGGCCTGTCCATCTACAGCTACAGCGGCGACCTGCACTGACGATGCGCCCGGCCCGGGATCCGCGAGCCGCGTCGGCGGCGGACTCCCGGGCCTCAGCCCCCGCCGATCGGCGACCCCGGCGGCGGATCCACCCGCGAAGGCGGGCGCGCGAACTCCTCCGGGTGCTCCGCGAATCGCTCCAGGTCGCGCACGAGGAGCAGTCCGGCCGCGCGGTCGGCGCGCGAGGGGGCGCTCGCGGCGTCGTTCTCCGCGCGCTCCCGCAGGTCCTCGAGGGCCAGCAGTGCCTCGGCCCGCACCTGAGGCGGGGCGGACCCCGCCGCCAGGCCCATCAGCCGCTCCGCGACCGCGCGGCGCACGACGCGTGCGACTTCCGCCGGATACGGGTCGGCGGGCCGCGCGCCCCAGGTCGCGTCCACGACGCGCGCGAGGACATCCGAGAGGCCCGGAAGGGAAGGATCCAGCGCCGCCTGCTGGATCAGACGCGCCGCTCGCTCCTCGTGCAGGACCATCGCCAGCGTCATGTCCGCCGCGGCCGCGGCCGGCGAGATCGCGTCGAACGCGAGCCCCGTCCAGCGGACGAACATCTCTCTGTGGGGGCCATACGTGTAGGGCCGCGGCGGGATCGCGGCGGCCACGCCTTCGGGCAGCGCCAGCTCGGCCGGGTCCAGCGTGCGCAGCAGCGCGTCCAGGGCGGCACGCTGGTCCGCGGCCGGCACGGGGCTCGGCGGGGGCTGGCCGTCGCCGCGCAGGGTGTAGGCGTACTCCAGCCCGCCCAGGAGCTTGGCGGCGGCCTCCACCTGGTAGCGGTGGTGCAGGTAGAGCGGGACCAACGCCTCCTCCATCGTGGCGAGCGGCCGGCCCGCGCGGATCGCGGCCTCGCCGAACCGGTCGAGGGCCACCCGCCGGACGTCCATCATGCGGTGCAGCTCCGCGGCGGGTTCCACCCCGTTGTCCCACAGGTGGACCCGCGGATGCGCGCTGCCCGCGGGCCGCGCGTCCTGGTCGGAGACGAACGTGATCCCGCGCGCCCGCGCCTCCTCGAGGATCGCCTCCAGCTCCGCCTCCTCGTCGGTGCCTTCGGGAAAGACCTGGTAACCGTAGGTGACCGCGACCGCGTCCCACGCGCCGATGCCGGCGCCGTAGGCGTCGGACAGGTCGATCGAGCCGTCCGGGCCGAGACGGACGAGCGGGTGCGGGTAGTCCATGACCGAGGCACGACCCTGCGCGCTGGCGATGTAGTTGTGCGCGAGGCCGAGCGTGTGGCCAACCTCGTGGGCGCTGAGCTGGCGGATCCGCGCGAGAGCCATCTCGGCCAGCTCCGGCGGAGTCTCCGTCCCGGTCGCGTAGGGTGACAACAGGCCCTCCGCGAGCAGGTAGTCCTGCCGCACCCGCAGCGAGCCCAGGCTGACGTGCCCCTTGATGATCTCGCCCGTGCGTGGGTCGGTGACGCTCGCGCCGTAGCTCCAGCCCCGGGTCGAGCGGTGCACCCATTGGATCACGTTGTAGCGCACGTCCAGCGGGTCCGCGTCCTCGGGCAGGATCTCCACCCGGAAGGCGTCGCGGTACCCCGCCGCCTCGAACGCCTCGGCCCACCAGCGCGCGCCTTCCACCAGGGCGCTGCGGATCGGCTCGGGCACGCCCGCGTCGACGTAGTACACGATCGGCTCGACCGCCTCGCTCACCGCCGCCGAGGGATCGCGCTTCTCGAGGCGGTGGCGGGCGATGAAGCGCTGCGTGAGCGGCTCGTCGATGGGGGTGGCGTAGTCGGCGTACGCGATGCCGAAGAAGCCCGCGCCGGGGTGGCTCGCGCGCGGCTCGTACCCCGGCGGGGGCAAGCGCACGAAGGAGTGCCGCTGGCGGATCGTGACCGCCTCGGCGGTGGGCGCGACCGAGCGGACCCAGCCGCCCGGGTCCTCGCCGACGAAGGTGAGCGTGGCCTCGAGCTCGGTGTTGTCGGGGAACGCTCGAATACGCTCCAGGTGAGGCGCGCTGCGCGAGCGCTCCAGGCGATAGCTGCCCTGCCCCGTGCGCCCCAGGGTACCCGCGACGTCGTGCGCGTCGCGGATGACGAACTCTGTCGCGTCCACGAGCACGCGCCCGTCCTCCTCCGCGGCGATGTCGAAGCCCCAGAGCACGGACGTGGCGAAGGCGTCTTCGACCGCCCGCCGCTCGGCCGCGTTGGACGTCTCGGCGCGGTAGTCGTAGTTGGGCTGAACCATCAGCAGGCGCCGTCCCACGCGACGGAAGGTGACGACCGCCTCGCCCCCGAGCTGGCCCCGGTCCAGGCCGATGTCGTTGGAGCCGACGCCCGCCGCGAGGGACTCGACGTAGAGCAGCTCCTCGTCTAGCTCCGGCACCTCCAGCCACAGCTTCCCCTCCGCCTCGTCCCAGTACACGGACAGGAAGCCGTCACGCTCGTCCATGCCCTCGGTGTGGTCTTCGATCGAAGGGAGGTCCTGCGCGTCCTGGGCTACCCCCGCCGCCACCGGCGTGGGGACCGCCGCGAGCGAGCCGAGCGCGAAGGAAAGGAGGGTCGCCACCAACGGGCCGGCCGACGTCGGAACGCGCATGTGCGGTCTCCGGGATCGCGGGATCGGGAACGGGCGTCCCGAACATGCCCCCCGCGCGGCGCCGCGTCGAGGCGACCGCGCGCCGCGCCCCGGCCGCGCCCGGCGCCGCCGTCTACCCGGCGGCGAGCGACGGAGGCCCGGCAATGGCGTCGTTCCGGAGGTCACCGAGGACCCGCGTGAGGGAGGCACGCTCCGCGCCTCACGGCGGCACGTGCTCCCGTTTTTCCCCGTCGCCGGGGAGGCGGCGTGACCGTCACGGGGTGGGATGCGGGAATCGATAGCGGCGATTACGTTGCCGGCCGGGGATCATCCACCCGCTACGATTCCGGGCGGCCACACCGCTCGCTCCGCAACGCCGTTGCACGTCATCCGGGTCGCACCACCGACGCGCAGGAGGGACGACTTTGCCACCAACGCCCGGCACCGGAACGTCGCGGTTCGTCACCCTCGCTCCGGGCGCACTGAGGCGCATCGCGGCCTTCGCGCTGATCGCCCTCTTGATGGCGGGCCTCCGCTCGAGGAGCGGATCGGTGCCGACCGTGGACGGCTTCGTCGGGCAGACCTCGCTCGTGCTCGGGTTCCTCCTCCTCGCCACGTACCTCGCCGGCGCGCTGGTCGGCGACCTGAAGCTGCCGCGCATCACCGGCTACATCCTCGCGGGCATGCTCATCGGCCCCGCGATCCTGAACCTGGTGCAGCCCGGCGACGTCGCCCGCCTCAAGGCGATCGACGACATCGCGATCAGCCTGATCGCCCTGTCCGCGGGCGGAGAGCTGCGGGTACGCGACATCCGGCGCGACGGCCGCATGCTGATGGGCGTGATGGGGAGCGAGATGACCGCCGTCTTCCTCGCGGTCGCGGGGTTCATCCTCCTGGCGGCGCCGCTGCTGTCCTTCACCGCCGACGCGACGCTCGTCGAGCGCGTCATGCTGGCCATCATATTCGGCTCGATCGCGATCGCGAACTCGCCCTCGGTGGCCATCGCCGTCATCAACGACTCCGGGGCGCGCGGACCAGTCGCGTCGACGATCCTCTCGATCACCATCCTGAAGGATGTCGCGGTCGTCATCCTGTTCGCCGCGACGCTCTCGGTGGGCCGCGTCGTCCTGGGCACGGGCGGCGGCACCCGGGAGTTCCTGGTATCGACGGCGCTCGCCATTCCCGGCTCCATCGCGGCCGGGGCGGCCATCGGCTGGCTCGTCGCGCTGTACCTGCGCCACGTCGGCTCGAAGCTCGTGCTGTTCACCCTCGCCCTGGCTTTCGTCAACGCGCAGATCGCGGAGCGCTTCCACCTGGAGGTTCTCCTGCTGTCGCTGTCGGCCGGCTTCTTCGTCGAGAACATCAGCCCGGTGCAGGGCGAGCCCCTCATCGAGGCGATCGAGAAGAACTCGACGCCGCTCTATGCGCTCTTCTTCGGACTCGCCGGCGCCGCCTTGAGCCTGTCCGGCCTCGTGGACCTCTGGTACATCGTGGCGGCGCTGGTGCTCGTGCGGGCCGCCGCGATCTTCGGGGGGACGTGGGCAGGGGCGCGACTGACCGGCGCCGACGACGTGATCCGCCGCTACGCCTGGGTGGGCTTCATCTCGCAGGCCGGGATCACGCTGGGCATGGTGGTCATCGCGGCCCGTGCGTTCCCGCAATGGGCGACCTTGTTTACCACGCTGTTCGTGGCGATGGTCGCCATTCACGAGCTGTGCGGCCCCGTGCTCCTCCAGGACGGCCTGCGCAGGGCGGGCGAGCTCGGGCGGCGAAAGCGGGCGACCGGTGCACCGACCTGAGCGTCGCACTGACTCGCCACGCCCGAGACGTCGCTGGACCGACCGTGTGGCGCTGGGCGGCACGCTGGTCGCCCTGGCGGTCGTCGTCGTCGTGAACTGGGTGATCGTCGACCGGACCGAGCGCCTCCGGACCTCCATCCTTGAGCAGTCCGAGGCAGTCCGGGCCGTGTCCGATTCGGTGGCGTTCACGGTCGCTCGCCAGGCCATCAATCTCCAGGCGTACCTGATCACCGGAGACTCCACCCACCTCGACGACTACCGGAGTGCCCGAGCCGAAGGGGACACGTTGCTCGGTAGGCTGGAAACCACGGCGCGCGATTTCGGGACCATCACCTCACGCACCTTCGGCACCGTGGCGCTGCTGCGCGAGGAGTGGCAGCAGCGGCACGACGAAATCCTGGACGAGCCGCGACCCCGCGAGGCGGCGCTGGACCAGGTGGACGAGGAGCGGGCGCGGGTACTCGACCTGCTCGCCGTGATCTCGGACGTGGCCGGGGTCGCACAGCTGCGCGGCGCGGAGCGGCGCGCGACGATCGTTCGCACGTATCGCGTCGGTGCGCTCGTCACCGCGCTCATGGCGGTGCTGGCGCTAGTGTCGGTCGCCTACGCGTTCGTCTACCGGCAGCGTTTGTACGGGCGCAGCGAGGAGGCTCGCGCGCGGGCGCACCAGTTGGAGCGGGCGCTGAAGGAGCGCGAGGAGATCCTCGCGATCGTCTCACACGACCTGCGCAACTCGCTGAACGTGGTGGTGGCGGCGATCGCGCTGGTCCGCGAGAGCGGCCTCCCCGAGGACGTGAAGACCAGGCAGTTGGGCGTGGCCTACCGGACCGCGACCGGCATGAGCCGCCTGATCGCGGACCTGCTGGATGTCTCCACCCTCGATGCGGGGGAGCTGCGCGTGGAGCGGCGCGCGTGCGCCCCCGCACGCATGCTGGCGGACGCACTGGAGGCGTGGAGTCCGGAGGCGACCGCTCGGAACGTAACGCTCGAGGGGCGGGCGGAGGACCCGCTGCCGGAGGTGCACGCCGACCCAGGGCGCATTCACCAGGTCCTCGGCAACCTGATCGGCAACGCGATCAAGTTCACGCCGGAGAGTGGGACCGTCTCGGTGACCGTGTCGCCCGTCGACGGTGCGGTCCGTTTCCAGGTCGAGGACCCCGGCCCCGGAATCCCGTCCGAGCACCTGCCGAGGATCTTCGACCGTTTCTACCAGGTGCGCTCGAGCGGGCGCGCCGGGGCCGGCCTCGGCCTCGCGATCGCGCGCGGCATCGTGGAGGCGCACGGTTCCACGCTCGGGGTCGAGACCTGGCCTGGAAGCGGCACGCGGTTCTGGTTCGATCTCCCGACTGCGGCCCGCGGGCCCGGAAGCACCGGCGGTCAGTCGAACTCGGTCACGAAGTCGGCGAACCAGGCGAGGAAGGACCCTACCGCGACCGCCGGGTAGCTGCCCGCGCGGAGGCCGAGGAAGACCGTCCCCGGATTCGTGACCCGATCCTCCTCCGGCAGGTTCATCAGCTCGACCTGGAGCACGACCGCGCCCCAGTCCCCCGCGGAGAGCCCCGCGTGCCCCACGAACCCAGGGCCGACCGGCAGCGCGTCGCGGTCGCCCGCCTGGATCACGAACCCCGGCGCCAGGTCCAGGGCGAACGTGTCCGACAGCCATCGCCGATAGCGGAACTTGGCTCCCAGGAGCACGCGCTCGTCTTCGTCGAAGTGGCCGACGACCGTCCCGCCGTAGGCGCTCCGCGGCGAAGTATTGCGCATCCAGCCCGCCTCCCAGACGAGGTTGGCGGGCGGGCGTCGGGAGCTGTGGGGCAGGCCGTAGGCGATCCCGGACTCGAGCAGCAGGAAGGAACCACAACGGTCGATGGGGCGGCCGCGGAAGCACAGCGGGTCCGCGCCCGGGTCGTGCCGCGCGGCGCCGGTGCGGGGGAAGACGGCATCCCGGGCCGTCCCGGGGGTCTGCCCTCCCGCGGGCGACGCGGAGAGCGCCGCCAGGAGACACACGAGCGTGGCACCGCCGACCCGGAGGACGAGCCGGGCGCCTGGCGCCACGAGGAGCCGGCCGCTCAGCTCGCGGGCGCCTCCAGCTCGCTCGAGCGGAAGCGCACCTTGATCACCGCGGCGCCCGCGATGAGCAGGGCCAGCGTCACCGGGAACAGCATCAGGATCACCTCCTCGTCCACCAGCGCGAACCCCATGCCGAAAGCCAGCCCCACGGCCATCAGGACCACGCGCAGCATATAGCCCCGCGCCCGGCGCGCGGGCCGGAAGCCGACCGTGAGCCGCCCGGCGACGAACACCAGGGCGCCGAACCCCAGCACGAACGCCCCCTCGCCGATGCCGGCGAGGATCCCCAATCCGAGGCCGAGCGCGGCGAGCTTGAGCGGCCCGGCGAGCCGCGCGAAGAGGGTCCGGACCCTGGCGAAGCGCCGCCCTCGGCCGGCGGAGGGCGGCGCCGGCACCGCGACGGGCGCGACCTCCCCGGCCGCGTATTCGGCCAGCGCGGTGTCCAGGGCGTCCACGCTGATGCCGGCGTCGATGGCCGCGGAGCGCAGCGCATCGACGGTCACCGTCTCGCGCGTCGTCCGGTCGATCTCGACCGCGCGCGCCAGAATCGCGGCGACCCGGTCCTCGGGGATTGCTTGGGAGGGCAACTGCGTTGTCATCGAAACTCCTTGGAAGGGTCTTGCGACAATCTGCGCAGCGTGACCCGCGTCCTCAAGAGCGGTGGCTCATCACCGCGAGCCCCCTGAGCCAGCCGACGGGCTCGGGGAACGCGGCGAGTCGCCGCCACGTCGCGCCGCCGTCGACGGACCGGTGCACGCCACGCTCGTCCGCGGCGAGGAATCCGCCCTCGGGGTGGGCCCGGAGCAGCGGCGCGATCGTAGACGGTTCCTCCGGCCAACCTTCCGTGACCCGCTTCCACCTACCCCCGCCGGCCCGCCGGAAGACGCGCCCGTCGGCCTGCCCGGCGGCGTAGGCGGTCCGCGCGGTCGACGAGGCGGACACGACGACGACGTCCGCATCGCCGGGGTCGATCGCGACGCTGCGCAGGTAGCCTACCTCCAGGCCGTCCTGCGGGGAGGTCCAGGACGCGCCCGCGTCGTGGCTCTCGAAGTAGCCGTCACCCGCCGCCACTCGCAGCAAGTCCGGCCGGTCGGGGTGGACCGCCAGCTCGTGGGTGTCGTAGGGCGAGCCGGGGACGCGATCCACCCAAGTGTGGCCGCCATCCCGGCTGGAAATCAGGGCGCCCGCCTCGACGGCGACCCAGAGCCGCCCGGCCTCGTGCGGGTGGCACGCGATCCAGCGCACGTGATGGGTGTCAGGCCTCGGCGGGAACGACCATGTGTCGGAGGAAGGCAGCTCCATCAGTCCGCCGAGCTCCACCCAGGAGCCAGGGCCGTCCTCCGCGACCCGGACGCCGCTGGGCTCGGTGCCGGCCCAGACCACCCCGGGACGCACCGGGTCCGCGGTGAGCGCCATCACGTGGACCCCCTCGAGACCGGCCCCGGACCAGCTTTCGCCGCCGTCGTCGCTCGCGCGGACGCCGCGGGATGCGGTGCCGCACCACGCCCGCCCGTCTCCCGTCACGGCCAGACACGTCGGGCCCAGCCCGCGCATCCCTCGCGCCTCCCGCAGGTTCCGTGTAGCCTGGGGTGCGTCGCCGGACGGGGCGGGCGCCGGGGCGAGGGAGTCCTCCTCACGCTCCGCTCCGGCACGGGTCAGTCTGTAGACCGAGTCGCGGGCCGCCACCAATATGGTCGCCATGGCCGGAAGGTCGGCGCGCGGCGCGGGCCACGCCAGCGACGAGGCGCCCCGGGTCCTGCGACGAGGCGGCCCGGGTCATGCGACACCCCCGCCGGGCACGACACACCGAACACGGAGCCGACGTGAACGACACGTTTCCCGACCGCCCGCTCGACCTGGCCCTCACGGCGATGCGCGTCGCCGTGGGCCTCGCCTACTTCTCACACGGCGCCCAGAAGCTCTTCGGCTGGTTCGGAGGCTTCGGGCGCGACGGCGGCACCGCGGATCTCATGACTGAATTCGGCGCCGCGGGCGTTATCGAGTCGGCCGCCGGCGCGCTGCTCGTGATCGGGCTCTTCACGCGTCCCGCCGCCTTCATCGCGTCCGGCGAGATGGCGGTCGCCTACTTCTGGAAGCACGTCGCCCGCGAGGGCGACCTGTGGTGGTGGCAGAACGGCGGCGAGCTGGTGATGATCTTCTCGTTCGTGTGGCTCTTCTTCGCCGTCCGCGGCGCCGGGCCCTACAGCCTGGATGCGTGGTGGAAGACGCGCCGGGGCGTGGCGGCCAGCGGCGATCCGGCGACCTGACCGGAGGCCGGACGGACGGCACCGCGGTCGCATTGGGTGCCCCCCCTGGGCGGGTTCGCTCAACCGGACGCGCGAGGGGAAACGACCTGGCCGCGCGTGGGCTCCCCGCGGTCCACGGGCCGGCCGTCCGCCGTGTAGTCCAGGAACTGCGCAGGCAGGCCGCGATCGCCGTTCGGCCGTGGGCCGTCCTGGAGGTTGTAGTGCAGGTGCGGGCCGGTGCTGTTGCCGCTGTTTCCAGTCAGGCCGATGACGCGGCCGGCCGCCACCGTATCGCCGGCGGCGACCCGTACGCTGCCTTCCCGCAGGTGGCCCAGCACGGAGAACTCCCCGTTGCCGTGGTCGATGACGACGTGGTTGCCGATGGACGGCGTGCCTTCGGTGACCGAGAGCGGGTTGTCGGGCACGTCCCCGAGCGCTCCCACGACCACGCCGGCGGCCGGTGCCAGGATCGGTCGCTCCCACGTGCCGTAGTCGGAGGCCGTCCGAGGGGGACGCGAGCGCTGCCTGTCGCTCGCGGCGACGAGGTCGTACGCGAAGCGGTTCGAATAGTCGACGGAGTGCTGGTTCTCCTCCGGCGTCCTGCCGCCGGACGTCACGTACCACTCGCCCTCGAAGGGGAGTCGCAGAGGAGTCAGGGTCCGATATTCGACGCTGGTCGCCGGCGCGATCGGACGGACGAAGAAGTCCGCGATCGCGCCGTCGGCGGCATACCCCCACTGCACGGCCATCAGCTCCTCCGTCCCGTCGAAGCGAACGGTGCGCCGATAGTACGTCAGGTCCCCCTCCGAGAAGGTCTCCTCGTTCAGGACCCGTTCCTCTCGCCCCGCCAACTCGGCCACCTTGCCGCGGAAGTCCCGCAGGTCCTCGAGCGTTCCCGCCTCGGCGAGCAGGGCGGGGGTCATGCGCCCGTGCAGGACGGCGAGGTCGCCTTCGTAGAAGCGTTCCGTGTCCAGTCGGCCCACAGCCAGCACTTCGAGTGAGGGCCCGGCGGAGTCGGCCGGCGGGACGTCCTCCGCGGACGGCCGCCCGCAGGCGGCCGCGAGAAAGAGCCAGAACACGGCGGCCGCCGCGGCCGCGCGCGTCGGGCGCAGCTCCGCGACGCGGCGACACC
>Ga0299913_10006094_pt1 | contig 10391 bp, 9 predicted proteins | sample RVTome_9_FD_201360 | JGI IMG/M metagenome (GOLD analysis project Ga0299913, IMG submission 201360) | Soil microbial communities from uranium-contaminated site in the Upper Colorado River Basin, Wyoming, United States - RVT155D38 (version 2) ... | reverse complement strand
CGAGCGGCGAACATCGCCCGCGAGCAGACGCCGTTGCTGTTCCAGGATCCCGTGCAGTTCGAGCGGCCGATCTTCGTGCAGCACCTCGGCGAGGACCCGACGAAAGGTTGGTTCGCGTTCGACGCCGCCGAGGGCACGTGCGTGTTGACGTGGCGCCGCGACGCACAGGACTTCACCGACTGCAACGGCAAGCGCTATCCGGCGGACGGCACCGGCATGCACCAGTACCCGGCCAACGTCGAGGAGAACGGACATCTGGTCATCGACCTCAGCCTCGACGCGACTACGACGACCACCGCGCCCTGAAACGCGACGCAATAGGCATCGCTGAGCGATGCCTATTGCGTCGAGAACAGGGAGAGGAGTTCGCCGCGCTGGACCTTGTTGGTCCCAGTGCGGGGCAGGTCGTCGACGGGGATGATCTGCTGGGGGACCTTGTAGTCGGAGAGCCGCTCGTCGGCCCAGGCCTTGAGCAAGTTCGCATCGAAGGTCGCTCCGGGCGCCATGCGCACGGCGGCGACCGGCACCTCGCCCTTGCGCTCGTCGGGCAGCCCGAGCACTGCGGCCTCGAGTACGTCGGGATGCGCTTCGAGCGCACGCTCCACCTCGAGCGCGTAGACCGAATAGCCGCCGTGCTTGATCACGTCCTTCTTGCGGCCGGCGAACGCAACGGCGCCCAGCACGCCCTTGCGAGCCAGGTCGCCGGTGCGCAGCCACCCGTCCTCGGTCAGCGCCGCCTCGGTCGCGGCAGTGTCGCCCCAGTACCCCTTGGTCACGCCCGGGCCTCGCAGCAAGAGCTCTCCCACCTGGCCGGCATTGACTTCGTTACCTTTGTCGTCGACGACCTTGAACTTGTAGCCCGGCATAGGAAAGCCGAGTGATTCGCCGAGACCGATGTTGAGCATCGGTGGTGACGCCTTCAGCGCCGCGCCACCGCCGGACTCGACCATTCCGTAGCCCTCGAAGAACAACGCCTCGCCGATCGGGCCGACGATCGGCAGGCTCGCCGTGGCACCTAGACCCTTGAACTTTGCGGCGAGCTCGGCGGGCATCGCGTCCGCCCCGGACCCCCATGCGCGCACTGACGACAGATCACGTTTTTCCGCGCCAGCCTCCAAGAGCATGCGATACATCGCGGGAACGCCGATGAAGATGGACGCGTGCCGCTGCTCGATGGCGTCGAGCACGTCGGTCGGCCGGAACTTCGGGATGAAGTACACGGGGATCCCGGCACAGGCCAGACCGAGGATCGCGGCAAAGCCCATGATGTGGGCGACGGGCAACGACAACACCGCGTCGCCTCGCACGACCAAGCTGGTCGGAACGCTCCCCGCCGCGGCCAGTTGGCCCACGAGCGAGCGGTGAGTCAGCTCGACGCCCTTCGGCTTGCCGGTCGTGCCGGACGTGTAGAAGAGCGCCGCGACGTCGTCAGGGTCGACCTTGTGCGCCGTGGTCAGCGGGTCGGCGCCGTCGACTTCCGTGGCGGCCCGAAGCACGAGCGTGGCGGAGGAGTCGTCGATGACGTGCCGCACCTCGTCTGGCCGCATCTGGGAGTTGACCGGAACCGGCACCGCCCCGGCTCGTGACGCCGCCAGGCACAGCAGCAGCATCTCGTAGCCGTTGGGGGTGGCGATGACCACCCGGTCGCCCGGCTTGACGCTCTTGGCGATGCCGCCCGCCCATCGATTGACGCGCTTCGACGCCTGGGCATAGGTGAGCTTCAGGCCCCCACCGGCCTCCTCCACGAGCTGCCGGCGCCCGTTGACCTTCGCCAGCCGCTCCATGATCGTGCCGAGTGTGTGATCGCGGCGCACCAGGAGCGCGGCACGATCGAGTGCGTGGAAGGCCATGGGGCCATTCTGGCGTCAGGGCTCAGAGTTTCTCCAAAGGAGCCCAACTGAGCAGCAAGCGCTTCTCCCCCGCCCCGGGGAACCGCACCGTGGCCTCGGCCTTCTCGCCCTGGCCTTCGATGTCGATGATCACGCCCTCGCCCCACTTGGCGTGACGAACGTCATCCCCCACCCGCAAGCCGAGCACCTCGGCCCCGTGCTTCACCGGCCCCTGCGGTCGCAGTGCCCGCTCGACGATCTCGTCTCGATTGCGGCGAACCGGCGAGCTCCAGCCGCCCGACCCGTAGGTCTCCCGCTGTCGGGTGCGGGTCTCACGCGAGCCTTCAGCGTGCTCGAGGAGGTCGGTGGGGATCTCGTCGAGGAAGCGGCTCGGCGGGTTGTACTGCGTCGATCCGTAGAGCATTCGGCTCCACGTGTTGGTGAGGTACAGCCGCTCCCGGGCCCGGGTGATGCCGACATACGCCAGCCGGCGCTCCTCCTCGAGCTCGGCCGGCTCGCCCAGCGATCGCAGGTGCGGGAAGACGCCGTCTTCCATCCCGACCAGGAACACCGACGGGAACTCGAGCCCCTTGGCCGCGTGCAACGTCATCAGCACGACGGACGTGTCGTCGGCGTCATCGGGCAGCTCGTCGGTGTCCGCGATCAGCGACACCTGCTCGAGGAACTCGTTGATGTCGTCGAACTCGCGGGCGCTGCCCACGAGCTCGGCGAGGTTCTCCAGCCGGCCCTCCGACTCGATCGAGTGCTCCGCCTGCAGCTCCGCGACGTAGCCGGTGCGCTCGAGGATCACCTCCAGCAGCCGGCCCGGCCCTTCGGACTGCGCGTCGCCGAGCTCGTCGAGGAGGTCGAGGAACTCGCCGATGCCCTTCACGGCGGGACCCTTGACGCCGATCTCGTTGGTGCGGCGAAGCGCATCGATGAAGGCGACCCCGTGGGCGGCGGACCAGGCGTCGAGCTTGCCGATGGTGGAGTCGCCGACGCCCCGCTTCGGAACGTTGATCACCCGTTTGATGCTCACCTCGTCCAGCGGGTTCACCACCGCTTTCATGTACGCCAGCGCGTCCTTCACCTCGCGGCGGTCGTAGAAGCGCGTGCCGCCGACGACCTTGTACGGGATGCCGAGGCGCATGAGTTGCTCCTCGATCACGCGGCTCATCGCGTTGGTGCGATAGAAGACGGCGGCGTCGCCCCACCGTTCTCCTTCGTCGTGCAACCGGCTGATCTCGTGCGCGACCCACTGCGACTCGTCGCTCTCGTCGTCGGCGTGGTAGCGCACGATCAGCTGGCCGGCACCAGAGTCGGTCCACAACTCCTTCGGCTTGCGCCCGAAGTTGTTCGCGATCACCGCGTTGGCCGCATCGAGAATCGTCTGCGTCGAGCGATAGTTCTGCTCGAGCACGATCACGGTGGTGTCGGGAAACGCCTCCTCGAACTCGAGGATGTTGCGAATGTCTGCGCCGCGAAAGCGGTACACCGAGTTGTGCACGAGGATGCCATCGGCGACGTAGGTGTGCGTTGGGTCGACTTCGATGTCATGGACGGGCCCGTCGTACTCCTCGTAGTCGAGGTCATCGACGCGACGTTCTTCGAGTCGATCGCCGACCTGCACGAGAACCAGCATCCCGGGTCGGAGATGGCTGAGAGGCGTGAACTTGTAGATCGTCCCGCCGATGGCTGCCCGACGCTGGATCTGGAGACCACCGGCCTCGGCCGTCCGCCGAGCGAGTGCGAGCGCCTCGACGTACTCGCGCACCTCGCAGACGCTTGGGCGTTCTCCCGCCCTGGAGACGCCAAAACGCCCAAACGTCGTCGGGACCGCGACGGAATGCGCTCCGCGATCGAACATGGTCAATGCCACGACGCGACTCCGTACGACAAATGGGAACTCGGGATGCAGGTCGAGGTCACAGAAGATCGCGTCGGTGCGGCCGTCGTACTTTTCGCGAAGAAGCCCGGCTAGGTGCTCGGCTTCATCCCGCGTGGCGCAGGCTTCGAGCATCCATGCCGCATCGGCACCGCCGACGTCAGTGCCGATGTCGTAGCCACCGTCTTGGTTCTGCCGCAGAAGGACGGTGTGACCGTCTTCGGTCTGCCGCGCGAGCACGATGTGATGCGGCGTGCCTCGTAGCTCACGCGCTCCGGCTCGAACTCGGTACAGCCTCCCTGCGTAGTGGCCCGGCCTGACCTCAACGACTCGGCCGCTGGCCACGTCGGCTCGACCGCTCGTGCCGACGATCGTGTCGCCGGTGACGATCGACTCGATCGGCTTCACGCCTTCGGGCGTCGAAACGAGCGTGCCCGGCGGCAGGCACTGATCACTGTCGCCGACCACGCAGATGCTGCGGTGCTCGCCGGCGAGCTGGATGACGAGCTCGTTCTGCACCTTGTTGGTGTCCTGGTATTCGTCGACGAGCACGTGCTTGAAGCGGCGGCGGTAGTGGTCGAGGACGTCGGGGTGCTCGCGGAAGAGCCTCGCCGTCACCATGAGCAGATCGTCGAAGTCCATCGCGCCCGCCTTGCGCAGCCGCTCCTGGTACTCGACATAGACATCGGCGATCTTGCGCTCGAAGATCGCCCCAGCGCGCTCCCGGAACGCTCCCGCCGCGATGTTGTCGTTCTTCGCCATGCTGATCGTCGCGTGCACGGACCGGGGCGGGAACTTCTTCGGATCGAGCCCGAGGTCGCGGATCACGTAGCTCGTCAGGCGAACGGCGTCGGCTTGGTCGTAGATCGTGAAGCTCGATGGATAGCCGAGCTTCGCCCCGTCACGCCGCAGCATCCGGACGCACGCGGAGTGGAACGTCGACACCCACATCTTCTCGGCGACCGGCCCCACCAGTGCGGCCACGCGGCTCTTCATCTCGGCGGCGGCCTTGTTGGTGAACGTGATCGCCAGGATCTCGAACGGGCTGATGCCGTGGTCCTGGATGAGGTGGGCGATGCGGTGCGTGAGGACCCGCGTCTTGCCCGACCCGGCTCCCGCGACGACGAGGAGCGGCCCGTCGTGATGGGTCACGGCCTCCCGCTGGACGGGGTTCAGGCTCTCGAGGATGTCCCCGCCATCGGGGTCAGCGTGGTCGGGCACGGTCCTTCGATTCTACGGACGGGCTCCGACACCGAAGCCGCCAACGATCCGGCTCAACGTGACCGGTTCGGGCGCGCTGGACCGGATCGATGCGCGCAAGATGCCGTTTCCGCCGACTTCCGCGACACGGCATTGCTCAAAGGCGGTCGGTCGCGATCCCAGTTTCTTCAGGCGCGCTCAGACTTGTAGCGCGCCAACCGTTCAACGCGCTCGACATGAGCAGCGCTCCGCCCGAATCGTGCGCCGATCTCGTTGTAGTCGGCGCCGTCGTTTCGCCAGCGGAGCACACGACGTTCCAGGGGTCGTAGCCCCTCAACACGCGCAACCGGCCGGCCCGCTCGACCGGGTAATGCAGCCATGCCGATGATCCGCTCGATCATCTCCGGAGTCCGGCGGAACCGGCGGGCGATCTCGGTCGATTCGACACCATCTTCGACAAGCTGGACCACCCGCCGCTCAATGGGTCGCAGCGCATGACTTGACTCCATCTGCCCAATCTACTCCGCAGGATCTTCGCTGAGACCGAAGCTCGGAGCTCGCCATGGACACATTCGGAAAATTCCAGGTACGGGAACGTGCCGAGTACGCCAACGACCACGTGCAGCAGACGATGGATGCAGCGCTGCGAGCGCCGTGACGAGAGATCGGAAGCATCCTTGTTCGTTCGGCCCGTTGTTGGTGGCGCCGGAGCCGCGATCACGTCGGCAGCACCCGAGCGAACCCGACGAAGGCCTAGGTTGTTCGAGTGCGCGTCCAGAAGCTCGAATCGACCGACGGCTTCCTGCTGTTCGACCTCGACGGCGCAGAGCGGTCAGCCGGAGTGGCCCGGCTCGCGCCGAAGGTCCTCCACGACTCGGCGGAGCTGCTGGCTCGGTCGGTGACCTACGCGTTCGCCGCGTTCGGCTTGAAGATGAGCGGCGCGTCCGCGGGGATCAACGCGAAACCCGACGGGCGCGATGCCGCGGTCGCCGCGTTCCTCGAGGAGGTCAGGCCGCTGGTGGCGAGCGGCGCGCTCACGCTGCATGCCTCCACGGGTTTGAACGACAGCGACCTCGGCGCGCTCGGCACCGATCCGCCCGACCCGGCGCTCACTGCGCACAGCGCGATCGCCGCGGCTGAAGCGACGCTCGGCACCCTGGAAGGAAAGACGGTGGAGGTCATCGGCGCCGGACCGGTCGCCGAGACCACAAAGCTCACGCTGTCCGACAAGGGCGCGACCGTGGCCGACGACAGCGGTGTGGACGCCACCGCGGATGCGCTGCTCATCGCCGGCAAGACCGGCGTGATCGATCACGAAGCGGCCGATTCGGTGAAGGCGCGGGTCGTCGTCCCGCTGACTCCGCTTCCGGTCACCGCGAAGGCCTACGCCGCGCTCCGGCGCGCGGACATCGTCTACGTGCCCGACTTCATCGCCCTCGCCGCTCCGCTGCTGGCTGCGTTCGACGAAACCGCAACGGACGACCCGGTAGAGCGGGTCCACGCGTTGATGCAGCAGCTCGCGCCCGAGGGACCAAACGTGTGGCTCGTCGCCATCGGGCTGGCCGAGGCGTTCCTGGCGACCTGGCAGGACGCGCTCCCCTTCGGCCGCCCCCTCGCCTGACCGTTCTCCCGTCGAAAGCGGAAGAATCTTCCGCTTACTTCAGGCGGGAGAGGGCGCTGACGGATTGGGTACGGTGCGTTGGGCGCTGAACAGCGCGGCAGGGACGCGACGTCGGCCGCGTCCCTGCACATTGCTGGCAATCGGCGGCGGCCGAGCGGGGCGGTCTCTTCAAAGCGCTGTTTCTGTTTGCGTCGCGAGAGCGAGGTCCACGTTCTCTCGGGCCGCTTACTACCGCACAAACCCGAGGCGGCTACGTGAGCAGCTTCTTGCGGAAGAGGTCGAGCACCTGATCGAGGGCGTCGCGCGTCGGTGTCCCCGGCTCGTCCTGCAGGTCCTCCGTGAGCACGGAATGCGCGGCAGCGCGGTGCCCGTACGGGTTGCCTTTCGACGAGTCGATCTCCACGCCGACGAAATGGTCACCGAGCTCCTCACGCAATCGAGCGAACCGTTCGCCTGGCACGACCTTGTCGCCGGTGAACCTCAGCCCGAGCACGGTGACATCCTGCGCGGCGCACTTCTCCTTGATCTTTGCGAGGTCGCCGTCGGAGACGCCGAGATCGCGCTTGCGGCGAACGCCGATCGGGAACGGCAACGACGGCTGTGACAGGACCGGCGCGAGCACCGGTGCGTCGGCGATCATCGCCAGTGCGAACCCGCCGGTGAAGCACATGCCGACCGCTCCGACGCCGGGACCCCCACACTCCTCGTGCAATGACCGGGCGAGCGCCCGCAGCCAGTCGATCACCGGCGACGTCTTCCCCGTCGCGAACGCGTGGAAATCGCTCGACACACACGCGGGCACCATGCTGCTCATCACGTACGGCACTGCCCGCGCCATCCCGCCCTTGTACGGGTCGCGTCCAGGATCCCCGAACAGGTGCGGCAATGCGGCCGTGCACCCCAACGACTCGACCCGCTTGGCGAACTCGACGACCTTGGGAGTGATCCCAGGCATCTCGGCGATCACGAGCACGGCCGGTCCTGTGCCCGAGCGGTACACGGTGCGCGTCTTCCCGTCGAACGTGAAGCTCGTCTTCGTGAAGTCCGCAAGTACGTCCGTGCTCACGTCGCAGGAAGCTAGCTTCCGAGGCCGTGGCGGACCCAAGACCGTTCCGGTTCGGCGTTCAGTGCTCGTCACCGCCACAACGCGGCCATGACGCGTGGGGCGAGCTGGCCCGCACGTGTGAGGGGCTCGGCTACTCGACGCTCACGGTCGCCGATCACTTCGATGATCAACTCGCGCCGATCCCCGCGCTCATGGCTGCCGCCGACGCAACAACGACGTTGCGCGTGGGTGCGCTCGTGCTGTGCACCGATTTCACGCACCCGGTGGTGATCGCCAAGGAGGCCGCCACCATCGACGTGCTGTCCGGCGGCCGGTTCGAGCTCGGGCTCGGAGCGGGATGGATGAGCACAGACTACGAACAGACGGGCATCCCCCTGGAGGCACCCGGCACCCGCATCGAGCGGTTGAGCGAAGCGCTGGCCGTCGTCGATCAACTGTGGTCGGAGACGCCCTGCACGTTCCGCGGGAAGCACTTCACCGTCGAGGCCCTCGACGGGCGTCCGAAGCCGCTGCAGCGTCCTCGCCCGCCGGTACTGGTCGGTGGCGGCGGGCGGCGAGTGCTGTCGTTCGCCGCGCGCTCCGCGGACATCGTCGGGTTGAACGTCGATCTTCGTCACGGCGTCATCGATGACCGAGCCGGTCCGAATGCCACCGATGACGCGACCGCCTCGAAGGTCGCGTGGATCCGCGAGTCCGCCGGCGCCCGGTTCGGCGAGATCGAGCTGCATGTGCGCGTCCACCTCGTCGTTGTCACCAGCGATCGTTGGGGGATGGGGGCCGCACTCGGGCCCGCGTTCGGGTTGAGCCCGGAACAGGCTCTGCGCTCACCGCACGCGCTGGCCGGTTCCGTCGAGCAGATCGTGGACGACCTCGTCGAGCGGCGCGAGCGGTGGGGCATCTCCTACATCGGGCTCGGTGTCGACGCCGTGCACGCCCTGGCCCCTGTCGTCGCGAAACTGGCGGGCACGTGACACCGTCCGCCAAGCGTCCGTCGCTGACGCCGACCTCGTACCTCGTGCTCGGTTTGGTGGCGCGCCATGGCTCGTGCACGTCGTACGACATGAAGCGGGCCGTGTCGCGCTCCATCGGCTACTTCTGGACGTTCCCGCACTCGCAGCTGTATGCCGAGCCGGTCCGCCTCACCGAATTGGGGCTGCTGACGGAAGAACAGGAGCCCGGTGGGCGCAAGCGGCGCACCTACCGCCTCACGGACGCCGGCCGCGACACGCTCCGAGCCTGGCTCGCCGAGCCGACCGACGAGCCCACCGAGATCCGCGACCTGGCGGTGCTGAAGCTGTTCTTCGGGAGCGAGGCCACCGACCCGGAGCAGCTGCGCGAGTTGGCCGAGCACGCTGCCGCCGCGCACCGCAAACGCCTTGCCGAGTACGAAGAGATCGCCGCGCTACCGCTCACCGACAAGCACTCGCGCGCAACGTTGGAGTTGGGACTGCGGTTCGAACGAAATGCGATCTCCTACTGGGAAGAGCTCGCCGAGAACCTCTGACCTACGGCCTCGAGGCCATCATCGCCGTGTTCCAGTAGTACAGGCTGTCGTACTTCACGACGTCGCCTGCGTGCGGCGCGTGGATGATCTGGCCGCCACCGATGTACAGCGCCACGTGCGAGCCGGGACTCTCGTAGAAGATGAGGTCGCCCGGCTGGATCGACGACAACGGGATGTGTGTGGTCGACGAGTACTGCGCGCCGGAGTAGTGCGGAAGGCTGACACCGCCGGCGCGCCACGCCCACATCGTGAACCCTGAGCAGTCGTAGGAGTCGGGACCAGCGGCGCCCCAGCGGTAGGGCTTGCCGAGTTGACGTTTCGCCTCGGCGATCGCCGCGCCGGCGCCACCGGCCACCGTCGGCACCGGGCCGAAGTCGGTCGGTCCGCTGTTGGTCGCCTTGACGCGGGCCTGTGCCGCCGCGGCTTCATCGGCCGCCTTCTTGGCTTGCGCCTGACGCACGAGCTCGACGAGCTCGCCCTGCACTTGCGACAGGACTCGCTGCTGCTCGGCTTCGGCGCTGGCGGCGGAGGACTGGCGCTGCGTGAGGTCGTTCTTCTTTGCTTCGGCCTGCGCCTGGGCCGCGTTGAGCTCGCCGATCTGGATCTGGACGTCTTCCTCGGTGGCGCGGAGCTGGTCGATGAGCTGCTGCCGGTTGCCCGATGCCGCGCTCAGGTAGCCCTCGCGCTGGCCGAGGTCGTTGAGATCGTCGCTCGCTACCAGCGCGGCGGTGTTGTCGTCGGTGCCATGGACGTAGGCGTCGATGGCGTAGCTGCGCAGCTCACCGCGGTGCTGCTCTTGCTGGGCCTTGGCTGCATCGACCTTCGCCTGCGCCTCTGCGACCTGTTGCGCGAGCTCATCGAGCTCGATCTGGGCCGCGTTCGCCTGCTCGGCGTAGCGCTCGACCTGGTGACCGAGCTCTTCGACCTTGGCCGCGATCGCGTTCGCCTGCGCTTGCTTGTCGCTGACGGTGTCGGCGGACGCGCTCTGCGGTAGCAGCGCGATCACGAGGACAGCGACGACCGCTACAAAGAGTGCATGCGCGCGCCGCTGCCGCCCGATCGCGTTCATGAGACCGAAACCGTAGCAAACATGCGACAAATGTTGCGAACGCGTGACGGTGTGCCGCATTTCCCGTGCTGCAACTGGCCTCTCCCGTCCGATGACCTGGTTGAGCCCCCGGCCCGCCCGCGGCCTTGAGGTTACTGCGTGGCCCGCCGGCCCTCGGGGAGGCCCCCACCGCGCGTCGCTGTGGACATGACGGCTATTCCCATTCGATGGTGCCGGG
>Ga0299913_10006093_pt1 | contig 10391 bp, 8 predicted proteins | sample RVTome_9_FD_201360 | JGI IMG/M metagenome (GOLD analysis project Ga0299913, IMG submission 201360) | Soil microbial communities from uranium-contaminated site in the Upper Colorado River Basin, Wyoming, United States - RVT155D38 (version 2) ... | reverse complement strand
GGCGACCCACTCGACAAGGGAGTGCTCGAGGCCGGCGGCGACGCATCGGTCCACCGACCAGCGCCGGTCGACGAGCGCGAAGAGGGCCCGGTCGAGCAGGTCGTAGGTGCGGCCCAGCTCGCCCTCATCGGTCTGGCCTGGCCACAGGTCAGCCGAGGGCGGCTTGGCGATGACCTCCTCCGGCACCCCCAGCTCACGGGCGACGGCACGCAGCTGGGTCTTGTACAGGTCGCCGATGGGCGCCAGGCCGGCGGCCATGTCGCCGTGGAGGGTTCCGTAACCCAGCAGGGCTTCGGTCTTGTTGCCGGTGCCGATGACGAGCGCGTCGAAGGCCGCCGAGCGGTCGTACAGCACGATCATCCGCTGGCGAGCCATGACATTCCCGCGCCGAACGTTGATGGCCGCCTCGTCCGGACCGACGATGAGCGCGAGCATCGGGTCGACCATCGGCGTGATGTCGACGCGCTCGGTGCGGCAGCCGAGCGCGGTCACGACGCGCAGCGCGTCGGTCTCGGACGACTCGGACGAGGTCGCGTACGGCATCCGCACGGCGAGCAGGTTGTCGGCACCGATGGCACGCGCGGACAGAAAGGCGACGGTCGCCGAGTCCACGCCGCCGGACAGTCCGACGACCAGCCGCTCGAACCCGGCCTGCTCGAGCTGCGAGCGGATGAAGCCGACGATGACTTCGACGGCCTGCGCCGGCTCGATCGCCGGCAGCGGCGCCCGATCGTCGAGCTCGGTCACGCCTCCTCCGGGGTGCCGTCGATCCCCGCCCGCTCCGCGATGATCCGGTCCAGCTCGCGCCTGACGAGCTCGAGGCGCTCGTCGGCCAGGATCGGCATGCCGTAGCGCTGCATGCGCAGGTCATCGGTCTCGATGGCGCCGACCACGAGCGCCTCCTCCCACAGCGGGGCCTGGACGACCGTCGAGCCGTCGGCGGCCAGGACGCGCGAGCCGCCCCAGAAGGTCAGCCCCTCCTCGTTGCCGACCCGGTTGCAGAAGGCGAGCGCCACCGTGCCGAGCAGCGCGTACGTGTCCTGCATCTTGTGCCAGCCCTCGATCGCGGCCAGGCCGGCCGTGCTGCCCGGCGCGCGTGACGGGCCGGCCGCCAGGTTGACGAGCAGGTCGGCCCCGTCGAGCGCCTGGAGCATCGGCAGGCTGGCGTGCCAGAAGTCCTCGCACACGCTCAGTCCGATGCGTCCCACCGGCGGACCGGCGTCGTGCGTCCGCACGCGGTCGCCGGCCCGGGTGAAGCGCCCCTCGTCGAACATGCCGTACGTCGGCAGGTACACCTTGCGGTGCAGGCCGACGAGCACGCCGTCGCGCACGAGCGCCGCGGAGTTGCAGTACCGGTGGTCGCCGGTCTCCTCGACGAATCCGACCGCGACGAGCATGCCCGGCGCCCCGGCGCCCACGGCCAGCAGGCGTGGGTCATCGGCACGGATGGCAACCTCCGGCACGAGGTCCTGCAGGAGGTAGCCGGTCAGGGCCAGCTCGGGCAGGACGAGGAGCTGGGCGCCTTCGGTGGCGGCGCCACGAACGGCGGACGCGACGATGTCGAGATTGGCGGCGAGGTCGCCGAGGCGCGGCGCAACCTGGGCCAGCGCGATCCGGTACTCCACGAACGAAGCGTAGCGCAGCGCCGGCGATCAGAGCCGGCCGTGGACCCCTTCCGAGCCCGAGTCGCCGGCGTCGAACGGATCGGGGGCGTCGATCGGCGGGCCGAAGGTGGCGCCGGCTGCCTCGTCCTCGGCAGTAGCAAAGGGAGAGGACGTGCGCGCCGCATCGGCGATGAGCTGGTCGCGCCGGGCACCCGGCATGAGCTCCTCGGCGAAGTGGCAGGCCACCTCGTGCTGATCGCGCAGCGCCCGCAGTGGCGGCCGCTCGGTCATGCAGCGCTCCGGGTTGCCGAGCTGGCTGCGCAGCCAGCAGCGGGTGTGGAACCGGCAGCCCGACGGCGGGTTGACCGGCGATGGGACGTCGCCGAGCAGGATGATGCGGCGGCGCTTCTCGCGTTCGCGCGGCGAGGCGGGTGGCACGGCCGAGAGGAGCGCGATCGTGTACGGATGCAGCGGCACGCGGTAGATCTCGCGGGACTCGGAGAGCTCCACCATCGCGCCGAGGTACATCACCGCGACGCGGTCGCTGATGTGCTCGACCACGCCCATGTTGTGGGCGATGAACAGGTAGGTCAGGCCCAGCTCGCGCTGGAGGGAGCGCAGCAGGTTGAGCACCTGCGCCTGGATGCTGACGTCGAGCGCGCTCACCGGCTCGTCGCACACCAGCAGATCGGGCTCGAGGATGAGCGCGCGAGCGATGCCGATGCGCTGGCGCTGGCCACCACTGAACTCGTGCGGATAGCGTCGCGCGTGGTACGGCTGGAGTCCGACGAGGTCCATTATCTTCATCGTCCGGTCGCGCCGCTCGGTCGCGTCGCCGATGCCGTGGATACGCAGCCCCTCGGATATGCACGAGCCGACCTGCTGCCGAGGATCGAGGCTGGCGAAGGGGTCCTGGAAGATGATCTGCATCCGCCGGCGGATGGCCTTGAGCCTGGCGCCCGACACCTTCGTGATGTCCTCGCCATCGAACACGATCCGACCGCCGGTGGGCTCGATCAGCCGCAGCAGGACCCGTCCGACGGTCGTCTTGCCGCAGCCGGACTCGCCGACGAGGCCGAGCGTCTCGCCGCGGCGGATCGAGAAGCTGACGTCGTCGACCGCCTTGACCTCGCCGACCTTGCGATGCAGCATGCCGCCGCGCAGCGGGAAGAACTCGGAGAGGTTTGTGACCTCGACGAGGAGGTCGTTGGTGGTGGTCATCGGCCGCTCTCTTCGGCCGATCTTGCGTCCAGCGCCGAAGGGCGCAGGCTCCCATCGGCCTCGTGGTACATCCAGCATCGCACAGAGTGCCCCTCGGTCACGGGCAGGAGCTCGGGATGCCGTTCGGTGGCGAGCGTCACGTCGAACTCGACCCGGGAGCGGCAGCGCGGGGCAAACCTGCAGTGCGGCGGCAGGTCGATGAGGTTCGGGACGCTCCCGGGGATGGCCGTGAGCTCGTCCTGCTCGTGCCCGAGGACCGGTACCGAGCCGATGAGGCCCCGCGTGTACGGATGGCGCGGCTCCTCGAACAGGCTGGCCACGTCGGTCTGCTCGACGATCTCGCCGGCGTACATGACAGCCACCCGGTCGCACATCTCGGCCACCACGCCAAGATCGTGGGTGATGAGCACCAGGGCCGTGTTCGTCTCGCGCTGGAGGATGCGCATGAGGTCGAGAATCTGCGCCTGGATCGTGACGTCGAGCGCGGTGGTCGGCTCGTCGGCGATCAACAGCTCCGGCTCGCAGGCCAGCGCCATGGCGATCATGACGCGCTGCGCCATGCCTCCCGACAGCTCGTGCGGAAACGCTGCGAGCCGCCGCTTCGGATCTGGGATGCCGACCATCTCCAGCAGCTCCTCGGCTCGCCGCCGCGCGTCACGGCGCTTCATGTTGCGATGCAGCTCGAGCACCTCGCCGAGCTGCATGCCGACGTCGTAGACCGGGTTCAGGCTGCTCGTCGGCTGCTGGAAGATCATGCTGATGCGGTCCCCGCGCAGCTCGCGCATCTCCTTCTCGCGCAGCGTGAGAAGGTCGCGGCCGTCGAAGATCACCTCGCCGGCCTCGATCCGCCCGGGCGACGCGATGAGGCGCATGATCGACAGGCTCGTGACGCTCTTGCCACAGCCCGACTCGCCGACGAGGCCCATCACCTCGCCACGGTTGACATGGAAGTCCACGCCGGTCACCGCACGGACGACGCCGTCGGAGGTGTGGAAGCTCGTCTGGAGGCCACGGACGTCCAGCAGCCGGTCCCCGGCCTCTCCGACCCGACGCCGCACCTGCACTTCGGCGATCGTCATCGGTTCAGCCTCGGGTCGAGCGCATCGCGGATGCCGTCCCCGAGCAGGTTGAACGCCAGCACCGACACGCTGAGCGCCACGCCGGGGAAGATGATGAGGTGGGGCGCGCTGAACACCTGGTTGCGTACCGTGCCGATCATCGCGCCCCATTCGGCCGTCGGGGGCTGGGCCCCAAGCCCGAGGAACGAGAGTGCCGCAACCTCGAGGATCGCCGTCGCGATGCCAAGCGTTCCCTGCACGATGAGCGGCGTGAGTGCGTTTGGAAGGACCCGACGGAAGAGGATCCCCGCCTGGGACGCCCCGAGCGCGCGGGAGGCAAGGACGAACTCGCGTTCGCGGATCGAAAGCACCGAGGCGCGCATGACGCGCGCATAGACCGGGACGGCGACGATGCCGATGGCGAGCATGGCGATGATGAGCCTGTCGGTCAGGACCGGGATGTCGAGCGCGTCGAGGCTCGTCGCCAGGAAGATGACGAGCACCAGCGCGGGGAACGCCAGCAGGACGTCCATGATCCGCATCACGATGTTGTCGAACCATCCGCCGATGAAGCCGGCGAAGGCGCCGATCAGGGTGCCGACCACGATCGCCAGGCTCACGGTCGTGACGCCGATGACGAGCGATAACCGCGCCCCGTGGAGCACCCGGCTGAAGACATCGCGCGTGTTCTCGTCCAGGCCCATCACGAACTGCGGCCGTTCGGTCGGGCAGCCGAGCAGGTGGATGCACGGCGTGCCGAGGCGCTCCGCCCCCTCCATGGACGTCAGCTGCTGGGCCGGCGCGTAGGGAGTGAGCACGTCGGCGAGCAGCGCCCCGCTGACGATGATGCCGAGCAGCACCAGGCCCACCAGCGAGGATCGCTGTCGCAGGATCGAACCGATCGTGTCGCGCAGCAGGCTGGACGGGGCGTGGGCCGGCCCATGCTCGACGACGGTGGCGTCCGCGCTCATCAGAGACGAATCCTCGGATCGAGATACGCGTACGACAGGTCGACGATGAGGTTGATCGTCACGTAGATGAGGGCGGTGACAAGCGTGAACGCCTGGACGACGATGTAGTCCCGGCTGGCGATTGCCTCGAACAGCGCGGAGCCGACGCCCGGCAGGCGGAAGATCGTCTCCGTCAGCACCGCGCCCGACAGCAGTGCGCCGAGCGAGAGGCCGATCACCGTGACGACCGGCAGGAGGGCATTGCGAAACGCGTGGCGCCCGATGACGAGGCGTTCGGAAGCACCCTTCGCCCGCGCCGTGCGGATGTAGTCGAGACCGAGCACGTCGAGCATGCTCGAACGGGTCATGCGGGCGATGATCGCCATCGGGATGGTGCCGAGCGCGACCATCGGCAAGATCATGTGTCGGATGCCGTCGTACAACGCCTCCCACTGCCCGCTGATGAGCGCGGAGGTGATCGTCATGTGCGAGACGAAGTCCAGCACCGCGCGGGGAAAGCCCTCGGCCCCCTGCATGCCCCAGACGATCGCGAGGTCCTCGTGCCGCATTCCGGGGCTCAGGAGCCCGGATGGCGGGAGTGAGAAGGGCGTGCCCCGTAGCACCACGGCGAAGAAGAAGGCGAGCACGAGTCCCAGGACGAAGACAGGGACCGAGACGCCGATGTTGGCCACCATCATGGTGGCCACGTCGGCCGGGGAGTTCCGCCGCCGCGCCGCAAGGCGCCCCAGGAGGACGCCGGTCACGATTGCGAAGGTGAGGGCGAACAGGGTCAGCTCGATCGTCACGGGCAGCCGCTCGACGATGATCTGCGACACGTCGCGTCCCTGCTGAATGGAGCGGCCGAGGTTGCCGGTCGCCAGGTCGCCGAGGTAGCTCACGAACTGGACCGGGATCGGCTCGTCAAGGCCGAATCGGCGGTTGAAGTCGGCGCACAGCTGCGGCGTGGCACGCTCCTGGAGCGCCGCGATGCACGGATCCCCGGGCAGCAGCCGGGTGAGGGTGAAGACGAGCAGGATGATGCCGAACAGGACCGGGAGCGTCAGGAGCAGACGTCTGCCGATGAAGGCGAGCATGGGCGGCCCACTCTACAGGCTGGGTGGGTAGACGTTGGGGCGCCGCCACCGGCGGCGCCCCAACCTTAGCGCGTTCGAAGCGTGCGGAGAGCTACTCCGCCGGAGGTGGATTCAGGAATCCGCCCCACAGCGCCCCGAAGTACGTGAAGCTGCCATCACGCCCGACGTGGAGATCGTGCGCCGCGTCCCACTGGACCGCATAGCTCAGCACCACGTCATTCGCATCGAAGGCCGACCCGTCGTGGAACGTGACGCCCTCGCGGAGGGAGCAGGTCCACACGGTGAGGTCGTCGTTCGGCGCGCACTCTTCGGCGAGGGCAGGGATTGCCTCCGTGCCACCGACCTCGTAGGCGTACAGCGACTCCTTGAGCTGCTCGCAGACGCGGAGCGCCTCGCCGTCGGTCTCGTCGGCGCAGTACAGGCCACCCGGCTCTGCGTTCTGCATGAAGACCAGCAGGTCATCCGCGCCGGGGCTGATGACCGCGAGAGCCTCGTTGCTCAGCGGCGATGAGTGAGCCCCATCGTTGTCCGCCTGGAACGCGACCGCCGAGCCACCGTGCACGATGGGGATCATCGGCACGTGCGTTCGGATCGCGTTGTTCGCCGCCTCGTAGGCAGCGGCGCGGTCCGCCTCGTCGACGCTCGAGGCACCTTCGGCCAGCGGGCCGGTGATGTCGTCGAACGTGTCACCGAACTGGGCCGACGCCCCGCCACCGAAGTGGTAGTCGAGGAAGTTCGTCGGATCCGGGTAGTCGGCGCCCCAGCCGAGGAGGTGGATCCCGGTCAGCAGGCCGGCATCGGCATTGTCGAGGTAGGCCGTGTCGTCCTGCTGGTCGATGGTTGCCGTGATGCCCATCTCAGCGAGCTGAGCCTGGAGGTTGGCGGCGACCTGCGGCGGAGCCGGCAGGTATCCGCGCACCGCGGGGCGCAGGTGAATCGCCGTCTCGAAGCCGTCCGGGTAGCCGGCATCGGCCAGCATGTCGATGGCGGCATCGCGATCGAACTCGTACCACTCGTCGCCCTCGCATCCGAACGGGATGGCGCACGGCGTGAAGTGGCTGGCGACCTCGGACCCTGGCGGGTAGAAGTCGTTCAGGATCTGCTCACGGTCGATGCCCATGGCCAGGGCCTGGCGCACCTGCTCGTTCGCGAACGGGTTGGCGCTGTTGTCGAAGCCCTCGACCAGGGGATTGTTGTTGAATCCGAAGTAGAGGGTGTTCAAGCCCTCGCGCGGGTATAGGGTGAGATTGCTGTCACCCTCGATGATCTCGAACTCGTCCGGACCGGGGTTGTCGATCCCGTCGACCGTACCGGCCAGCAGCTCGTCGAGCCGCCCGGCGGACGTCTCGGCCCAGTTGATGATCGCCGTCGCACTCAGAGGCGCGTCGCCCCAATAATCCGCGAACGCGGTCATGGTGACGTCGGTGCCACGGTTCCAGGCGTCCAGCTCGTACGGGCCGGTGCCGTTGACGTTCTCGATGATCGAGCCGTCACCCGCGTACTGCTCGAGCCAGGCGGTGTCGTCGATCCCGAACGCCGAGAAGGCGATCTTCTGCAGGAAGGCGACGTCGGCGGCGCAAAGCGTGAAGACGACGGTGTGCTCGTCCTCGGCTCGAATCTCGCTGATGTTGCTGGGGTTGTTGTCGGCTCCGCACTCTGCCGGCCCGTCCGCGGGATAGGCCAGCAACTCGCTCGGCTCGGCGCTTCCCGATGTCACCGGCTCGCCGGTGTCCTCAGGCGTCGCACTGCTGCCCTGCTCTCCGCAGGCAGTCAGTACGAGCGCGAGGATCGCGAAGAGGGAGACCATTCTCCATGTACGCATCCATGCTCCTCCAGTGGTTGGTTGGTTCGGACCACCGCTCTCTCGTTCTCTCGGCCGGCGGCCGGTGATCCGGGAGCTGATCCTCGCTTGAAACGGTGCGCTAGTCTCGCACACCTGCCGTCGAATTAGGAAGGCTGAGCCGGCGGACTCATCGCTGGCGCCACGGTTTCGATCTCCGGATCAACCGCGGTTCCGCCGGTTGTGGTGGGTTCGCTCGTCTGCGATCCGAACCGGATGCGCAGGATGTTCGCCTCCTCGAACTGCTCAGGTGCCTGGACCGTGACCCGCACAGTGGGCTCGGGCCGAGCGGCGGCGATCAGCACGCCCACCTCGGTCAGGTAGGGGTTGCCGGTGCTCGCATCCGAGACGCCGATGAACCCGTTCATCGGCTTGGATGTCGGTATCACAGGAGGCCGCGCCTCGAATGCCGCACCCCCGCTGGCGACGTCGACGTCAGCTGACGGCGAAAGGCCGGCGGGCACGACCTCCATGTTCAGCGCGAGCACCAGGGCGAGCCCGGTGCCGGCCATGGCCGTCGCCATCCGCTGTCGAACGGCGATCGAGGCAAGCCAGCGCCAGATGCCGGTCGGCTGGCTCGGTTCCGGCGTCTGTGCCCGGGCCAGGATCCGCTCCCAGGTCGACTCGGAGGGCGTGGCGTTCGTGACGCGGACCGCCAGGGCGAGACGCAGCTGCTGGACCATGGCGCGATCGAACCCCACCTCGTCCCGGCAGGCACGGCATCCGGCCAGGTGCTCGAGGTGCGGCGCGGAGCTCGGGCCGAACTCGCCGAAGCGGGTCAGCCACAGCAGCTCGCGACAGGCCCGGCGGCAGCTCATCGGCTCGTGATCCGAATCGGGGCCGGGGTGCCGCCGACCGGGATGCGGCGCTCGACCGGAAGACGGATGCGCAGGGCCTTGAGGGCGTAGTGCAGGCGCGACTTCATCGTCCCCACGTTGCAGTCGGCGATCTCGGCCGCCTCCGCCAGGGAATAGCCGTGGAGGTAGTACAGGATGATCGCCGTCTGCTGCTTCGGCGGCAGCGCGTCTATGCCTCGCTGGAGCACGTCGAGCACCTCGCGCGACTCGACGACCTGGTCGGGGCGCGCGGCAAGGTCGACGACGAGATTGGTGATCAGGCTCGTGATCGGCTCGGCCAGCGACTTGCGGCGGCTCACGCGGCTGTAGCACAGGTTGATCGCCACGCGCTGGAGCCACGGCTGCGGGGATCGCGTCGGGTCGAGGCGCTCTCGCACGCGGTAGGCCTTGACGAAGCAATCCTGCAGGACCTCCTCGGCCAGGAACGGGTCGCGCGTGATCGCTAGCGCCGTCGCGTAGATCGGGCGCTTGTAGGTGTTGAAGAATTCCTCGAAAGCGTCCAGGTCGCCGCCCTGCATTCGCTCGACGAGGTCGTCCGGCTGTCTGCCTTCCACTGGCACCTGTGCGGATGGGCCGCCGTTGGGGTTGCTCATAGTACGTCGCCCCGTCTCGTTAGGTTCAGACCGATACTGTCCATACGCCACCGGTTGCGCCTGGCGGCTCAGGCCGTGGGTACCGTCGGCGTGGGCGGCTCCGACGGGGCGGGAGGCACATCGGCCTCGCCCGGGAAGGCGTGGCGCAGGTCGGGACGGCGTGCCGCGGCGGCCTCGTCGAGCCGGCCGACCGGCGTCGTGGTCGGGGCCGCCTTGACCGCCGCCGGGTCGGAAGCCGCCTGCTCGGCGATCTCGCGCATGACCTCGACGAACCGGTCCAGCGTCTCGAGGCTCTCCGTCTCCGTCGGCTCCACCATGAGCGCCTCCTCCACGATGAGCGGGAAGTAGATCGTCGGCGGGTGGATGCCGCGGTCGAGGATGGCCTTCGCGATATCGAGCGTGGTGACCCCGTGCTGCCGCTTCTGCCGGCGTCCGCTGAACACGACCTCGTGCTTGCTGAGCCGGTCGTAGGGGAGGTCGTACACGTCGTGGAGCTTGACGCGCAGGTAGTTCGCCGCCAGCACCGCGTCCTCGCTGATGGTGCGCAGGCCGGCGTCGCCGTTCGAGCGGATGTACGTGTAGGCGCGCACGAACATCCCGAAGTTGCCGTAGCAGCTGCGCACCTTGCCGATGCTGCTCGGCCGATCGTCGTCGAGCGCGAACCGCGCGCCATCGGTGGAGCGGCCGGCGCGGGCGTTCGCGAGCACCTCGGCCGCGCTGCCGGCGACCAGCGTCGGCATCGGTGCCGGCAGGTACGGCTCGAGCCGAGCGCTGACGCCGACCGGCCCGGCGCCCGGCCCGCCGCCGCCGTGCGGCGTGCTGAACGTCTTGTGCAGGTTGAAATGCATCACGTCGAAGCCGGCCTCGCCGGGCCGGAAGCGACCGAGGATGGCGTTCAGGTTGGCGCCGTCCATATAGGCGATCGCGCCGGCCTCCCTGACGGCCGCAACGACCTGGTCGATCTGGTCCTCGAAGATGCCGAGCGTGCTCGGGTTGGTGATCATCAGCGCCGCCACGTCGGGGCCGAGGGCGGCGCGCAACGCGTCGAGGTCGATGCCGCCGCGCTCGTTCGAGCGGATCGTGACCGTCTCGTAGCCGACCATGCTGGCCGTGGCCGGATTCGTGCCATGCGCCGAGTCGGGCACGAGCACCTTCGTGCGCCGCTCGCCGTCCC
>Ga0299913_10006092_pt1 | contig 10391 bp, 12 predicted proteins | sample RVTome_9_FD_201360 | JGI IMG/M metagenome (GOLD analysis project Ga0299913, IMG submission 201360) | Soil microbial communities from uranium-contaminated site in the Upper Colorado River Basin, Wyoming, United States - RVT155D38 (version 2) ... | reverse complement strand
GCCGCCGCCAGCTCGGCCGCGGCGACGACGGTCCGGTCCCCGATCCGCTCGGCGAGCCGGTCGCGTTCCGCGATCATCGGCTCGGGCTCGTCGCGGAGCTGGAGGTACGCCTCCCGCGCGCCGGCGCGGGCCACGGCCGCCACCGCGTCCGGCTCCGCCTCGAGCCAGGCCTCGAGGCTCGGCACCCCGACGATCGGCCGGTCGAGCGCCAGGGCCAGGCCCTTGGCCAGCGCCATCGAGACCCGCAGCCCGGTGAACGAGCCCGGGCCGGTGCCGACCGCCACGGCCGACGCGTCGCTCAGCTTCCGCCCGTGCCGGTCGAGCAGGCCGAGGAGACGGGGCAGCAGCTCGGACGACTGGCGCTGCGCGGAGGGCCAGGCGACGTCGCCGATCGGCTCGCCGGCTGGGTCGAGCAGCGCGATCGACAGGTCGGTCGACGCGGCGTCGATGGCGATGATCACGGCGCCTCGCCGAGGGCCGCCCGGGCCAACTGCGCGTGCGCGGCGCCGTGGGCCGTCCAGCGCAGCCGCCGCTCGGTTGCGCCCGGGCCGGGATCGATCGAGATCTCCAGGCGCTCGGGCGGGAGCCAGCCATCCAGCCGGTCGGCCCACTCGATGACGGTCACGCCGTCGACCTGCCGCTCGTCGAGCAGCCCGGCCGCCGGCGCCTCCTCCGGGTCACCGAGCCGGTACGCGTCGATGTGATACAGGGGCAGCCGCCCGACGTGCTCGTTCATCAGGATGAAGGTCGGGCTGTTGACGACGCTCGTCACCCCGAGCCCCTCGGCGACGCCCTTGGCCAGCTGGGTCTTGCCGGCCCCCAGCGGCCCGATGAGCGCCAGGACGGTCCCCGGACCCGCCGCGCGGCCGAGGGCGCGCCCGATCGCCCGGGTCGCGTCGGGATCGGGGCTGTGCCGGCGGCCGGCCGGCGGCGCGTCAGTGCTGGATCGCTGCATGCGAAGGAAAAGTATAGGAACGCGGGGCTCAGCCGGCCGGCGCCGGCTCGGCGGCCTCGAGGTTGGCGAGCGGCACCACGGCGGTCAGCCCATCCTCGAAGCGAACGACCCCGGCGCGCACCGGGATGCCCGCCGCGGTGGCATGCAACCCCGGGACGATCCGCAGCAGCTCGCCCCCAAGGCCGGCGTAGGGCCGCCGGTGGGCGATCACCCGGTCGCCGGCGCGCGGCAGGGCGCGTCGCGCGGGCGGTGCCCCGGCGTCGTACACGTAGAGCTGCGCCGAGTCGCCGAACAGGCTGGCCACGTGCCCGTCGTGGGCCCGGAACCAGGCGAAGAGCCCCGGGTCGAGCCCGACCTTGCCGAACCCCTCGATCAGCAGCACGGCGAAGTCCCCGCGCTCGCCGCCGATCTCCCGGCGGCGAAGCTGCGTCGCCTCGAAGTCGCGCAGCTCCTTGTCGCGGATGCCGCCGAGCACGATGCCCGCCACCCCCATCGCCCGTGCCCGGGTGAGCGTCTCGGCCGAGGCGCGCGAGCCGCCGACCAGGATGCGGCCGGTCGTCCCGACGTCGATGGCTCCGGCGCGCAGCTCGTCGCCCGGCTCGCGGACGGCCAGCCGCAGCTCACCGTGGACCGCGCCGCCGCTGCCGCCGACCCCAGGCACCAGTGCGCCGGCGACCCGGATCTCGATCGCCTCCGGATCGACCCGCGTCACCTCGCCGCGAACGTGCCCGACGATCGGCTCGGTGCCGAGCAGCGGGGCCATGAGCGCGGATCCCTCGTCGGGGTCGTAGCCGAGGAACAGGCTGGCGCGCGGCACGCGCACCTCCCTGCCCCGCCCGTCGGCGGCGAGCAGGTCACTCGCCTCGAGCACGGATCCCGGTTGCGCCGACAGGCAGTCGCCGGCCGCGGCCGGCGACCGGCGCAGCGCAGCGGCGACCGCGACGCTGGTCCCCTCCCCCGGCGGGCGGCGGGTGGCGAGGACCTCGGCGGGCTGCACCTCGTGCCCGACCTCGACGAGCGGGGAGGCGCCGACCGGCAGCCGGACGCGATGGATGACGCTCATGCCACCCGCTCCGCCCCGGAGGGAACCTCGCGCCCGAGCGCCTCGCGCCAGGCGGCGATCATCGCCCGCCGGTCGTCACCGCGCCGGGGCAGGGCGATCGGCACGCCGCGAGCGTCGAGGATGAGCCCGACGCTGCCGCCGGTGGCCATGGCCTGGACCCGCGGCGATCGTCGCGCGGCGCCGAGCGAGACGCCGTCGCCGAGCTCGATCGTCAGCTCCGCCTCCTGGCCGCGCACGAGCGGCAGGACCTGGAGCTGGCCGGCGCGCACCTCCACCGGCTGCGAGGCCGGCCAGCCCGGGCGGTGCACCGTCACCCGCATCGCCACGCGGCCGGTATCGCCGCCGCGGCAGACGACCGCCGTCCCGAGCGGCACGAGCACGTCATCGGCCAGCAGGGCCAGCCCCTCGACGATCTCGTCGTCCGGCAGCGAGCCGAGCGGCCCGAGCACGCCCGCCGAGTCGATCGCCAGCTGGGTGACCCCGACGGGCCGCACCCCATCGAGGAGCATCCGCGCCGACTGTGCGGGCCGGGGAGCTCCGGCGATCGTCCGTCCGCAGCCGATCACCAGGTCGAGCCCGGCCGGCGCGCCCTCCTCGAGCATCGCGGCGACCTGGACGAGCGCTGCCGCCTGCGTCCCCGCCAGCTCCTCCGGCGTCTGGGGCAGAGTCGACGGGTGGGCGCGGATCGTCCGCAGCAGGTCGGCAAGGGTGGCCTCGTCGCCGGCATCCCCGGCGAGGCGCGCCGCGCGTGCCGCAGCCCCGGGGCTCACCGCGGCCCCGGACAGCCCGCCCCGGGCGTGAACGCGACTGACGACGTCGCCATCGGTGTCCGCCAGCGCGCGCACGGCGCCGCGGGCGCCGAGGTCGACGGCCAGGATGCGCATGCCGCTCGAGGCGGCCAGCGCGCCGACGGCCCGCGGCAGGGCGACCGTGGCGAGATGGGTCTCCTCCTCGCCGGCCTGGCTCTCGCGCAGGAGGTCCTGGAGGTGCGCCCGCAGCGGCGGCAGGTCCTCGCGGCGGGCGTCCGGACGCGGATTGGCCACGGCCGAGGTGGCGCCCGGCTCGAAGAGGGCCGCCACCTCCTCGGCCAGCCCGGACGACCCGGCAAAGATGACCGGACCGCCTTCGGGGCGCCGCGCGGACGCCACGAGCGCCGCGGCCTCCACCGCCCGCTGGCTGCGCCCGTCGTCGAAGCCGCCGGCCACCAGCCAGGCATCGACCTCGATGCCCTGGATCGTCGCCAGCCGCTCGGCGAGCGTGCGCCCGTCGTCGAGCGTCACGGTCTCGACGACGTCCCAGCCGGCGGCCTCCGCGGCCCGCCGGGCGCTGCTCCCGGAGAGCTCGCGCGAGACGGCCACGACGGCCAGGCGGCCCGGACGGCGCGCGGTGTGGCACTCGAGGCGGTTCGCGGCACCGACCAGCTCGGCGAGGCGGTCGCCCAGTCGCGAGTCGGCACTGCGCGCCAGCTGACCGGCCAGGGCGTCCCGGAGCTGGCCACCTCCCCAGGACGTGGGCTGCGTGGCGTGCGCCACCAGCCGCCATCGACCCCGCACCCGGCCGATGACGTTGGCCTTGACCCAGGCCGACCCGACGTCGACGAGCAGCGCCAGCTCGGTGTCCACGGTCACGCTCACCGGCCGATCCCCAGCCAGTCGCCGAGGAGGAAGCCGATCCGGTCGAGCAGCAGCAGCAGCCGCGAGAACAGGAGATAGCCCAGCCAACCCCCGATGCCCGCCAGCAGGAGCCACCGCCCGAGACTCGCGGCCGACGACCCGATGCGACCGCGGGGCATGCCGTGGATGAAGCCGAACAGCACGAGCGCGGAGACGACGGCCATGGCGCCGCCGGCCACCATGGCCGCCGGGCTCTCCTCGGGGACGAGCACCACGGCCGCCAGCTGCGGCAGCAGGGTGCCGATGACGGCGCCGCCGAGGGCGAAGGCGGCGAGCGCGCCGATGATGATCGCCAGCGGTACGATGGCCACCGTCCGCGGCAGCCACGGCGCGCCGGCGGCCGTGCCGACGAGCGCCAGCCCGAGCCACAGCTCGAGGCGCCCGCCCGGGTCCGCGGCCAGCGGCTCGACGACGCGCGGCCCGACGACCTCGGTCACCGCCAGCAGCGCCAGGAAGCCGGTCGCCAGACCGGCGAGCAGGTGCTGCGTCCAGCCGAAGAGGCGACGCTCACCGAGCAGCCCGCCGAGGACGACGATCGTCACCAGCGCCGCGACCCAGGTCGCCACCATGCCGGCGGTGTCGTCGCCGAAGAAGCCGCTCATCGTGGCTCCCGCGCCGCCGCGGGGGTACCCGGCCGCGCGAGGCGGCCGCCCAGCGCCGACCCGAGCACGAGCAGGGCGACGACGAGCCCGACGAGGACGGCCGCCGCCGACGGCTCGCCCGTCGGAGCCAGCCGCTCGAACCCTCCCAGGTCGACGCTCTCCCGGTATGCCGCCCCGTCGCGGGGCGTGGCGACCAGCGCGTCGAGCTGGCCGGTGGCCAGATACGGCCGAATCTCGGGCAGCAGGATCACCGGCGCGATCGCGAGCATCGGGACGTCGCCGATGCGCGGGGCCACCTGCTCGACCCAGCTGCGCGGGCCGAGGTCGTTGCCGCCGACGACGAGGATGGCCTCGACCTCCGCCAGGCCCTCGCCGGCGAGGCGGCGCGCCAGCGCGTTCTCCTCGATGGCCGGCGGCAGCTCACGGGCCAGGCTGACGAGGGCCGCCTCGGCCCCCGGCAGGTAACCGAGGTCGGCGAGGCGGGTCGGATTCGCACCGATGCGCTCGAATCGCTCGAGCTCGGCGAGCGCGAGGGCGCGGCCCTCGGGCGTGAGACTGACGAAGGCGAGCCGCGCATCGCGGTTCAACAGGTCGGCAAGCATCACGCGGACCGTGGGTCGCACCTCGGCATAGGTGCCCAGGTCCGGGTCGAACCCGACCAGGACGTCCGGCTGCGCGGGCAGGCCGTCGAGCTGGGCCGACCAGCGTTCGACGATCGACGCGTCGCCGGATTCGAGGCGCAGCTGATCGTCGAGGGGCAGCAGGGAGGCAGCCCCGAGGAGGATCACGAGCAGGGCCGGCGCCGTCCGCACGAGCAGGGCCCGCCGCTCAGTCATCGGCCGGGCCCACGCCGAGCAGCGTCCGGGCGGCGACCACGGCGGCCACGACCGCGATCCCGAGCAGGAGCCCGCGGAAGACGGCTCCGAGCGGGAAGGTGAGACTCCAGCCGGCCGCCTCCGACAGCCAGCTGCCGACCGTCCCGCCCAGCGGCAGGAGCAGGACGAGGACCACGATCGCGGCGACGACGAGGACGGTGCCATCGCGGCTGCGCATCGCCAGCGACCGGCGCGAGGCCGCCAGCGTGCTCACGAACAACAGCCCGAACAGGCTCGCGCCGATCGGGATGACGAGCGCGGCCAGCAGCCAGCCGACCGCCGGGTCGCCGGCGCCGGCCGTCCCGGGACGGAGGCCCGCGACGAGCACGGCGGCCATGCCGCCCAGCACGAGGAGCGCCCCGACCGGGTCGCCGCGACGGCGCCACAGGTCGCCGCCGCGCCGGAGGGCGAGCGAGGCCACGCCCGCCAGGGCGGCACCCGCGGCCACGAGGATCGCCGCCGAGATGAGCAGGTCGGCCAGCTCCGCGAGCGAGGCGTTGACGACGAGGTAGTCGGCCAGCAGCAGGAGCCCGACGACGGCGACGAGGGCCGTCAGGATCGGGCGTCTCACCGGCGAGCGGTCCCGATGAGGTCCGCCGGATCGACGATCCCCGACAGGGCCAGGGCGCTGCCGGCGAGGATCGCCAGCAGGACGAGCAGGATGATGCGGTCCGCCGCGAGCACGGAGGTCCGCTCGTGGACGTCCGCCCGCAGGTCGCCGGGGGCCTGGTACAGCTCCGGGCCGATGAGGGCCGCCGTCGTGGGCAGCAGGACCGTCGGCGCCTGCGACGGCTCCGCCGTGCCCGCGCTCAGCGAGCCGGCACCGCCCCCGAGGCCCTCGAGATGGAGCTGGGCCTCCTCGCGCAGGCTGCCGAAGGCGAAGGCGGCGGCCGGTCTGGCACGGGTCGTCATCGCCAGGCCGGCCGGTGCCGGCCGTCCCTCGCCGACGACCACGATCCGCGACCGTCCGGTGCGCTCGCGGGTCGCGGTGCTGACGTGCGCCGACTCGACGGTGGCCCGGGCGGCGACCGCGGCCATGGCGTCGTTCGTCAGGACGCGGAGCGGCACCCCACTCCGAGCAGCGGCGCGGGCCACGTGGCCCAGCAGCGGCAGCGCGGCCAGCGTCTGGAGCCGCCCCATCGCGTCGGTCGTGCGCGACAGCCCGGCCGTGCCGAGCGAGACGACCGCATCGGTCCCCGCCTCGGCGGCCAGCGCCATCGAGCGCCCGACGCCGGCGAGGCCGCCCGCGTCGCTCGTCGTCCAGCGCGTGACCGGTCGGGCGACGAGCTGCAGGAAGACGAGCAGGATCCCGAGCACCGCCAGCGTCGGGCCGATCTCGAAGCGCAGCGACGAGGCGCCGAGGATCTCGCCGACGAAGCGGACGATCCGGCCGATCAGCTCAGTCGGGTTCGGCACGCGCCTCTCCCGTCGCGTCCAGCTCGACGAGGAGCTCGTCGAGCGCGCGCTCGTCAGCCAGGAACCGCTGGATCGATCCCCGACGCGGGCCGGCCAGCGCCCCGATCATCGGGCCGATCGCTGCACCGAGGTCGCTGAGCAGCGGCGCGATCGGCCGATGGGCGTCCGCGAGCAACCGCGCCGGCGCATCGAGGCCATGGCGTCGAAGGCCCGCGGCGAGGCGCCGAGCCGGGGCGTCGGTCATCGAGCGGCAGCCCGAGGCACGGCCAGGGCAGCCCGCACCGCCTCCGTCTCGGCCGCGTTCGAGGTCGCGATGACGATCCACTCCAGCGGGGCGGTCGCGCGCCTCAGCGCTCCCACGAGCAGCTGGGCCGCCTCGTCCGGCGCGAACGTGCCGAACTCGACGCCCAGCAGGGCCACGGCGATGCGTCGCAGCTGCAGCGGCTCGCTCCGGGACAGCGCGGCGTCGACGGCGGCGGTCAGCCGAGCCGGGTCGGCGACCCGGTCGTGCCCGACCGCGACGGCATGGAGGACGAAGGCGGCGGCGAGCGTCCCGGCGTGGGTGACGACGACGCTCCCGATCGCCGCGGGTCCCTGGTCGACGGCGGCGCGCTCGATCTCCTCCCCGCCGTGGCGCCGCACCGAGGCAGACGGCCCGGCGGTCATGAACAGCGACTCGTTGGCCGAGATGACGAGCGCGTCGACCTCGAGCTCCGCGATGTCACCCTGCCAGACGTCGATCTCGATCGGTGCAGCCATCGGTGCCTTCGTGCTCGGGACCGCGGTCGCGCCAGGTCAGTCGGCTCCGAGGTGGAGCCGCGGGAGCCGCTCGCGCAGCGCGGTCGTGACTTCGTAGTTGATCGTTCGCCGCTCGCCGGCGACGTCGTCCGCGGTGATCCGGGCACCGGACTGCTCGCCGATGAGGACGAACTCGTCGTCGTAGGTTACACCAGCGATGTCGCCCAGATCGACCGTCACGCCGTCCATGCTGACCGCACCGACGATCGGCGCGCGGCGTCCACGGACCAGCACCGAGCCATTGTTGGCGTGCACCCGCGGCCAGCCGTCGCCGTAGCCGATGCCGAGCGTCGCGACCCGCGTCGCGCGGGTCGCCTGGTAGCGGAGGCCGTAGCCGATCCGCTCGCCGGCGGGCAGGTCGAAGATCCGGAGCGCGCGGGCCTTCAGGCTGAGCGCCGGTCGCAACGTCCCGAAGCCGGGCGCTACCGCGATGCCCGCCGGCAGCAGGCCGTACAGCGTCAGCCCCGGGCGCACGGCGTCGACGAGACCGGTCAGGCCGGTGACGATGCCGCTGCTGGCACCGACGTGCACGAGCCCCGGATCGATCCCCGCCGAGCGAAGCGTGTCGATCGTCTGGGCCATGCGCACGAGCTGGCCCTCGGTGTACGCGTCGTCCTCGCCGGCCACGGCCAGATGGCTCATCGTCCCGGCAAGGGTCAGCCGCGGGCTGCGCGCGATCGCGGTCGCCAGGCCGGCGACGTGCGCGGGGTCCATCCCCTGCCTGCCGAGCCCGGTGTCGACCTTCAGGTGGACGCCGATCGGCGCGGGGCTGCCCGCGGCGGCGGCCTCGAGCCAGTCGATCGCCCGCGCGTCGTAGACGATCGGCTCCAGCGCCAGCTCGACGGCGTCGGCCGCCTCCTCCGGCCCGATGCCCCACAGGACGAGGATCGGTACCTGGAGGCCGGCCTCCCGCAGGCGTCGCGCCTCGTCGACGGTCGCCACCGCCAGGCGCTCCACGCCGGCAGCCGCGAGCGTCCGTGCCACCGCCACGTCCCCGTGCCCGTAGGCATTGGCCTTCACGACGGCGATGACCGCGGCGTCGTCGACCGCGGCGCGGATCGTGGCCAGGTTGTGCCGGATCGCGGCGTGATCGACCTCGATCCAGGCCCGATGCGGGCTCCGCGGCGGGCTCATCGGTCGTCGTCCGCCCGCATCCGCTCGATCACCTCGGGGAGCAGGGCGGCGATGTCCCCGGCCATGACCCCGGCGCGGCCGAGTCGCTCGGCCGCCGCCAGTCCGGCGGCGGCGTGGACCGCGACGGCGCAGGCCGCCGCATCGGCCGGTCGAGCGCCGCCACCGATGAAGGCGGCGATGACTCCCGCCAGGACATCCCCGCTGCCAGCGGTCGCCAGCGCCGGGGTCGCCACGTCGGAGCGGCTGAGCGGCCCATCCGGTTCGGCGACGATGCTCCTGGCGCCCTTGAGGACGACGACCTGGTTCCAGCGCAGCGCGGCCTCTGCCGTTGCCGCCGCCCGAGCCTCGTCGTCGTCACCCGGCGGCGCCTCGCGGCCGCTCAGTCGAGCGAACTCGCCGGGATGGGGGGTGAGCACGAGCTCAGCCCGAATCCCCTGCCACCAGCGCGCCGCTCCCGCCAGCGCGTTCAGCCCGTCGGCGTCGACGACCGTCGGGATCGAGATCGTGCCGACGAGCTGCCGCGTCCGGCGCTGCGTGGCCGGCTGGCGCCCGAGGCCCGGACCGATGACCGCGACCTCGTAGCCGGGGGCCGCGGCCGTGACCCGCCGCCATCCGCCGGGGGCGATGAGCCCGGGCGCCTCCTCGTCGAGGGACATCCACGTGATCTCCGGCACCCTGCCGGCCAGGCGCTCGACGACCGACTGGGCGGCGGCCACCCGCACGACGCCGGCGCCCGCCCGCATCGCCCCGAGCGCGGTGAGCAGCGCCGCACCCGGATAGTCGATCGACCCGGCCACGACGAGCACGCGCCCGAAGTCGCCCTTGTGCGCCGTCTCGGGACGCGGCGGGAGGTGATCGGCCACCCAGCGCGGGGTGATTGCGCGCGCGCTCAGCGCCATCGAGGGTCAGGCATGCCGGCGGTGCGCCACGGCGACCGCGACGGCCATGCGCCGCTCGTGCGAGATCGAGACCGTCACCTCGTCGAGGTCCATCGACTCGGCGCGCCGGGCGGCGCGGGCATGGAGGGTCACCTGGGGAGCGCCGGCCCGGTTGGGCAGGATCTCGATCTCCCGCCAGCCCACGCCGCGCACGCCGAGCCCCAGGACCTTGCTGATCGCCTCCTTGGCGGCCCAGCGGCCGGCGATCCGTTCCACGCGCCGCCCGCAGTAGCGCTGCTCCGCATCGGTCAGCACGCGCAGCCGGAAGCGATCCGGGAAGCGGCCCAGCACGGCCACGATGCGGTCGACGTCGACGAGGTCGATGCCGATCTCGTGGCGGCTCATGGGCGGTCGAGCATCGCTACTCGACCGTGACCGACTTGGCCAGGTTGCGCGGCTGGTCGACGTCCGTCCCGCGAGCCACGGCGACCTCGTAGGCGAGGAGCTGGAGCGGGAGGACGGCGATGACCGGGCTGATCGCCTCGGGCGTCTCGGGGACGTAGATGACGTCCTGCGCATAGCGATCGATCTGGTCGTCGCCCTCGGTGGCGATGGCGATCACCGGTGCCGAGCGAGCCCGCGCCTCGGCGACGTTGCTCAGCACCTTCTCGTAGATCGCACCGCGCGTGGCGACGGCCACGAGGGGAGTCTCCGGGTCCAGCAGCGCGATCGGCCCGTGCTTCAGCTCGCCGGCGGCGTAGCCCTCGGCGTGGACGTAGCTGAGCTCCTTGAGCTTCAGCGCCCCCTCCATGGCGATCGGGAAGCCGACGCCGCGGCCAATGAAGATGAAGTCGCGGACGCGAGCGTAGCGCTGCGCCAGCTTCTTGATCTGCGGGGCGAGCTGCAGCGTCTCGGCGGCCAGTCGCGGCAGGCTGCGCAGGGCGAGGCCGAAGGTCCGGATCCGGCTGGCCGAGAGCGTTCGGCGCGTCGCGGCCAG